>Ga0326597_10009926_pt1 | contig 12712 bp, 10 predicted proteins | sample RVTome_12_FD_203789 | JGI IMG/M metagenome (GOLD analysis project Ga0326597, IMG submission 203789) | Soil microbial communities from uranium-contaminated site in the Upper Colorado River Basin, Wyoming, United States - RVT100D185 | ecosystem: Environmental > Terrestrial > Soil > Contaminated >... | reverse complement strand
CTGTCATCCGTATCCGCTCGTGCGGTTTGGCGTCGTTACCCAAGGTGGGAGCCGGATGCGGTAGTCCCGCACGTCCGGTTCTGTGCGGGGGGCGGCGGGTGACCGCCGTCCCTACCGCGACGCAAGGATGCAGCGGTCCTTCCGCACTTGCAGGGTGGCGGCTCCGGTCACGGTCGCCAGCCCGGAAAGATCACGCCGCGGCACCGTCGGTGCCTGTCATGGCGCAGACAGCCAGGATTGGCTGTCCGCGGAGGTGGCCGCCGCGTGGTCTTTCACGCGATGGTGAGCGGGCTGGGACCTAACGACCGTCGCCGCCACCCTGCAAGCGCGGGTCATGACCTCACCGCCAGAATGCCACCGCTACACCGTTATGAAAAACTGTAGTAATTCATCCCGGTTCTTTCGCCGCTTCTACGCCGGCGATATAGCCTTGGGTCGTGCAGCGCCCGAGACCGTGCTGGCTGCAGCCGCCTGCCGACTCGCCGCCGCAGTAGAGGCCAGGAATCACCTGTCCTTGCAGGTCGATCACCTGGCACTTCATGTTGATCCTGAGCCCGGCGTAGGTGTCGTGGGCCGTGAACGTCGCCCACGCAGCGTAGAACGGTGGCATTTCAATCTTGTACACGGGCGAGGGCTTGTCGAAGTCGGGGTCCACGCCAAGGTCGACCATCGTGTTGTACCGCTTCACCGTGGCCTCCAAGTTCGCTGCAGGCATCTTGGCTTTCTGGTGCGGGTTCTTCGTCACGAGGCCCGCTAGTTCCGCAAGCGTCTGTGCGGAGAAGAAATAGTCGGGAAGTGTGGCAGGCGGCTCGAGATTCCATCTCTCCCGCTCAACAGTCGTGGCGTCGAAGATGGCCCACTGTGGTCCCGCCGAGAAATCGGGTGGACCCGAACCTTCGTTGATGGCCAAAGCGGCGTCGATATAGTTCCTCGGCGCAAACGTCTTCTTCGTGGCATTCCGCCAATCCCCTGGCACGTATGGATCAAGGAATCCCTCGACCGTCCCCGTCGGGTACCCGTTTTCCATTTCGTTGTAGAAGCGTTTGCCCACCTGGTTGACGATGATCGCGTTCTGCCAATCCTCGACGGTGAGGCCGGTGGCTCTGATCTTGGGGAAGATTGGGCTGTCTGGCGTCCACGCGATGTAATTGGTCGGCGTGCCGATGATGGGTCGCTTGCGAAGCGCGCCGTTGCGGTCGAATGTCTGATTCGCCGTGCCCCAGAGCGTTGCGCCAATCGACATGGCGGCCATCTCGCCGCTGGCGTCCTGCGGAGAGTATTCAACCGCCGCTGTCTGAACCTCTTCAGTCAAACGCGGGTCGAAGATCCGCCGGAAGTTGACGTTGCCGGAGCTTCCGCCTGTTCCGATGACAATCGCCTTTCGTGCCCTGACGGTGACCGTGGTCGCGGTCATCTCGATGTTGCCTTCGCGGCGAAAGCTCCTGAGCGGTGTCGTGGTGCCCGGGAGGATAGTGGGCGAGTAGCCAGCTTGGATGCCAAGAACCCGTCCTGAATCGGGTGTCTCGCGGAAGATCGCGTCCATGTGGTAGTTCAGGAGAAATCTGACCCCCTTCTTTCTCGCGCTCGCCTCCAGGGGCCGCATCAGGCTGGTGCCGTTTCCGCCCGCAGGGCTTTCCAGGCTTTGTCCCTTGTCCCAGATCGGGTGATTCTCTCGCCTGGCAGAAAGACCGAGCGCGTGTCCACCTGAGTTGTCCGGTGGTCGATCCGCGAAGACCACGCCATTAGCGACCAGGAAGTCGTAGTTCTTGGCGGCGTTGTCGGCGAGCGCGCGTTGAACTCCCCGGTCGTTGTAGCGATAGTCGGGCATGCCGGACGTCTCGACAATGGACCAGTCTGTGAGATCGCGAAACAGGATATCTGGGGAGTCCTCGATCCCGTACTTCTTCTGTGCGGTTGTTCCCCCACCAAGGGCCGTGTTGCCACCACTCAGGATCGCGTGTCCGCCGACGTCGTAGTTGGTGTCGACGACGATCACCGAGGCGCCAGCATCTGCAGCCCTGATGGCAGCTGGCATTCCGGTTGCCCCAGAGCCGATGACGACCACGTCGGCTTCGAGGTCCCATTGCGTCGGTATCCGAGGCGCTCCCTGCGCCTGCGCGTCCGCGGGCGACACAGCCCCGGAGGCTGCGACGGCGGCGGCACCCGCCGTGGCCAGACCGACAAAATCCCGACGACTGATTCCCGGCTTCGTTTTCTTACCCATGACGTCTCGCTTTCTCACTTGAGGACTAGCCGGTACGTGACGAGGGTCTCTGTTCGTCAGACGCCGCATGACGTGTCACGCTGTCCCACTTGCGAAAAAATTGTCGGTGGCCCCTGAGTCAATTCGAGGTCGGCGGGGCTACGGCATCCCGAGCCGCCCCCGTCAATCGCATGATGTGCAGTCCGCTGCCTGCCCGATCGGCGCTGTATATCAGACCCCGATCGTCGATCTCGACGTTGTTGGTCTGAATCACTTTCGTACAGGCTGGAGTGATTGCCGGATCCCCGTCGGGGTGGCTGATGCCGTCTACGCAGAACGACATGGTGTTCTGGTTCACGGCTGGAATGAAGTAGGCGATCTCCCGCACGTCGAACGGGTTTCGGATGTCGAACACGCGCGTGCCCGCGTTGAACCAGGAGAAGATCGCCAGCTTCCCGTAGTAGGGAGGATAGAAGGACTCGGTGCCCGCGTGCGCGCCGAACCGCCCGCCCTTTCCGCAAAAATCTCCCGACCGCTCGTCCACGTGGAACGTCGAGAGGTTCCACGGCGTCGCCTCGTTGGTGACGTCGACGAGAAACGCCAAGTGCGGAGCCGGGCGGTCGCCGCCGGGCCCGGGGTTGCAGTGGTCACCGCGTCCCTGCTCCGAGGTGATGATGACCAGGTCCCGCGTCTGGAGGACGGAGTGGCCCTGATAGGCGGGAATCGGCACGCCGAAAACCGGCATGGTCGTGTGCGCGCCGTTGTCCGGAGACATCACGACGTGGCCGACCTCCGGCGCAAGCATCTCTTCGGTTGTCGGATTCAGCGGGTTCGTGAATTCCGTGAGCAGCTTCTTCCGGTCGAGGATCTGAAGGACACCGTTACGCCCGGAGCCGTACGCCATGTAGACGCGGTTCCGTTCGGGTCCGGCCGAAATCAGGCCGTGGATACCGATGCCGGGCTGGACGCCGGTGTGGGACGTGGCGCCTGGCTGCGAACCGAGCAACCCGAAGTCCCTGATGTACACCGGATTGGTCGGGTCGCTCAGATCGTAGATCTTGACGTGGCGTCCACCCCTCCAGCCTACGTCCCGCTTGTCGCCAACCAGGTAGGCTATCCCCGTGTCGCACTCCCACCAGCTCTTGTGCGTACCGGTAAGGTCTTCGACCACGGTCGTGAGAAACATCGGTTTCGACGGGTCGGTCACATCGTAGATCTCGTGCCCCTCGTTACCCCGCGGACGCAGCAGATACCACTTGCCCCGCACGGCGCGAGGCAGGGTGTTCCCGCTGCACACGCGAACCATCTGCGAGCCGCCGCTGTCGCCTTCGCCCTCGCCTGCGGGTCCCGGGATGTGCGCGAGGTACCGCGTGCCGGTCGGGTCGGTGACATCCACGATCGATGTTCCGCTCGGCTCCGCCGAGCCTGTGAGCGGGTTCACAGGGAGGTGGGCCGTCGAATGATGCCCGACGTAGGCGATGAAGCGGCCGTCCTGGCCGATGATGATCGGCTGGTACGCAGAACGACCCTGCAGATCGTTCCAGCCCGCGAGTTCCATGTTCCATTGCGACTGCTCTCCACCCGTGTTCGGCGTCGGGTACGGAACCGACGCGCTTCCGCTCAGCGCTACTGGCGCAATTGTCGGACCATTCGGCGGGTACGACGTCTGGGCGCCGAGCGATGTCGGCGCCGCCGAAGCCACGCCGAGTAGCAGCAAGAATACGAGACGCCGAAGTCGCACTGTGACCATAACATCTCCTGACCCGGTGACTAGGTAGGCTAGCGTGGACCATACGCTCTGAGGGCGTCGAGGTCAAATTCTGCCGCTTCTCCACGGTCGGGGTCACCCGGTCGAAGGGGGCAGCCTCATTAGCTACGCTGGCGTCCCGAGCGCGACGTAGCCTTTCACATTCCTGGCGGGGCGTCCCGGGGGCCGAATGCCGGCGGGATTTATGGGATCGCTTCTCGTGCGAAATCTCCCGCCACACATCTTGCCCGCGCGTTGCAGATAGCTCAGACCTTCGTCGATGTATGCTGACGCCGATGACCGCGAAGCAAGCTCTCGACATGTCAACCGCTGTCAAACCCGTGTTGACCGCCACGAGATGATTTGTGCTCAACACGGGACGTGCCGGCGTGAGACAGGAAGGACGACCCGATGTGTGTTCATCGACGCAGTGCATTGAGCCCTGCATTCGTGCTGGCCATGGGGCTTGGTGCGGCAACGTGTCAGGTGGTGGCCCAAGAGACACAGACGCAGCAGCCACTGGTCAAGATCGTCGCCACCGGCGGCACCATTGCCAACTCGCCCGAGGGCCGCATGGCAGTGGATACGGTGCTCGCGCAGATTCCTGAGGTTGCCGAGCACGCGCGGATCGAGGTTGTGGATTACAGCCGCATTGCCTCCTCTGCGATTTCGGTGCAAAACTGGATCGACATCTCGAGCATCGTCAATCGAATCTTTGAAACAGAGCCAGAGGTAGCCGGCATCGTCATTACCCACGGATCGAATACGTCCGAGGAAACAGCGTACTTTCTCTCGCTCACGCTCAACTATACGAAGCCGGTGGTGGTGACTGCCGCCCAGCGCCAGCAGAACACGTTGGGCACGGAGGGTACCAGGAATCTGTTCGACGCCATCCGCGTCGCAGCCGATCCGGCTGCTGCGGGCAAGGGCGCCATGCTCGTGGTCAACGAGAAGATTCACCCCGCGCGTGATGTTACGAAGCGGATGACCGTGCGCGTGGAAACTTGGGAGTCGGGCGACGCCGGCGTTCTTGGTCTGGTCGATGGCGACCAGATCACGTTTTACAACGAACCAGCCTACAAACACACCATCCGCTCAGACGTGCGGCTTCCCGCGAGCATCACACGAGCGGGCCAGTTGCCTCGTGTGGATATCATCTACGCCTACGCCGATGCAGACGGTGTGATGGCGGAGGCCGCCGTCCGAGCCGGAGCCCAGGCGATTGTGGTCGCGGGTTTTCCGACGGGCGCAGTCACGCCGGCCCTGTCTGAGGCGCTGGACAGGCTGCGCGATCGAGGCACCATCGTGATCATGTCGAACCGCGGTGGGCTGGGCCGGATCAGCACCGATAACCGGTATATCTCTGCGGACAATCTGACGCCGCAAAAAGCGCGCGTCCTCACCATGTTGGCGCTCGCCCGCGATCCCTCGGCCGACTTCGTTCGTGAAGTACTTGCCTCACACTGAATCCCGTGTGAACGGGAGGTCGCGGGCGAGGCAGCATAGGTCGGTGCCATGAGCATGGGACGAGGCCGCTCTCGCCCGTCATCACTGTCTCAGTAGGCATAGGGGGGCCCTTCCCTGTGTTCATCATGGCGCGGACGCGCGCCGTGCTCCAAGGACGAGCTTGACGTCGAGGAGATGGCCCTCGCGCGCGAGACGGACGGTGATCTCATCCCCCGCGTGAAAGAGGCGCAGACCGCCCTGAAGATCGGCGCCTGTCCGTACAGAATAGCCGCCGAGTTCAAGGATGAGATCTCCCCTTCGCAATCCGGCTTCGGCCGCCGGAGAGCCTGCCAGCACGCCCGTGATCGCCGGCTCGGCCGCGTTCGTCAGCACGCCGAGGAAGGCCGTGGGCCTGGCGCTGATGGCGCTGGCCGTTGAGCTTGCCGAGTAAAGCAGAGGCGGGTTTTCCGCCGCGCGTAACGGATGCAGCGATCGCTGAACCAGGGCATCCCCGGCACGCTCGTCCGGGGCAAACACCGCGAGGCCCCAGATAAACGGGCTGCTTACGATCGCCGCCAGGAGCAGCACGCGGCGCCATTCGCCCAGCGTTGTCGCGACGCGAGATGGCCCAGTGCTGGCCGTTTCTCTCCTCACCCTATGCGGTCCCGATGGAACCGACGTCACACCACCATTCTAGGTCGGCATACCCTGACAGTTCCTCGCTGGTGCGCACGACCCGCGCGCCGGCTCCGCCCGACAGTGCCTCGCTCGACCCCCTACGGCTGGATCCCGATGGCGGCCATCCCCGCACGCACGACCTGCGCATCTTCCGACCCTCGCGCGCCACTCGCGCTCATCGCGCCCACGATCTGCCCGCCGCGACGCATCAGGTAGCCGCCTTCGTACGTAACCCCGTCTGGAATCTCCTCGATCTTTCCGGCCTTGAGCGCAGCGGCGTAGTCGACGGTGTGCATGCCGGACGTCAGCGCCGTCCGGACCTTGCCCATCGCGATCTCATAGTTTCGCGCCGTGGCGCCCTCCATGCGTCTGAGGTAGATGGGGATCCCTTCGGCATCGACGACGACGATCGCCAGATTCCAGCTGTTTTGGCGGGCCTCCGCCTCGGCGGCGTCCATTGCCGTCTTGGCTTGCTCGAGCGTTATCGCCTGCGCTTCGGCGGGGGCCGCTCCGACGCCAGGAAGGGTGAGAAGGAACAGCGCGATTCCGGCCAGTATTCCGATCTTCGTGAGCTTCATGATCTTCTCCTCGATGGTGGCGGTGTCCGAATCCGGCAGTGTACCAGATGCTCCCCGGGGGGCGCAGGTACTTTAGCCACCACCGGCGATTCTCGCACCCCCGAACGGCCCGACGGGCCATGTCTCCAGTATGGACTGAAGTAACCGGGCGGTCTTCTTGCGGGTGGCACATCACGCGCGACGGCATGGGTCGTGAGTGCCGTCGGCGCTTGCCCACGCCGCGGCTATCGGGGCGAAAGGGTGATGGCTGACAGGAAAGACTTGCCTCGCGAGAAGAGATCGCCACAGCAACCGCGTATGGGCGCCTCAATAGAAGTGGCCCAGGGAGGGATCAAGGGAAGGGGTCACGTCGAGGCCGATATTCACTCTCTAACGGCCCGTGACGAGCTTGAATCGTTGAACTCGTCTGCCCCAGTTCGTCTCCGCAACATAGAGATTACCCGACGAATCGGCGGCGAGCGTATGACCGTGGTTGAAATTCCCTATTTGATGGCCGGGACGGCCGAACGTTGAAAGGGTTTCGCCACTGGCGCGATCGAGAATGTGTACCTGCTCCTGGCCGCCGTTCATCACGTACAAATACCGCTGTTCCGCATCAGGTGAGAAGGCCACCCACCACGCAGTGCCGCGGGCGTTCGGTTTGTCGGTGTGGATCCGGATACTGCGAACATACGCGCCCATCCCGTCGAATACCTGGATGCGATCCGCTTGCCGATCGCACACATACACGAGCCCTTCACGACTGATGGCAATGCAGTGAACAGTCTCGGCGAAAACGCTCGGCGTGCCAGCTTTGAGCTCTTCCGGGGTGGCCTGCCGGCCCCACTGGCGTAGAAAGTTTCCGGCTGCGTCGAAGACGGCGACACGCTTGTTGCCATAACCATCCGACACATAGATGTCTCCCGTGTCCGGATGGATAGCGGCGGCAGATGGGCGGAAAAGCCGATCGTGGCCCGAGTTCAGCCCTTGGCCGTCAGCCGTGCCGTCTGTGGTGTCGAAGACTCCGCGCGTGCCGATCTGCATCAAGAGGTCGCCTTCGTGGCTGTATTTCTGAACGATCGCGTCCTGGTTGCCCGCTACCCAGACATTGTTCCCGCTATCGAAAGCGCACCCATGGATGGAATTCGGCACGGTGTCGGGGTCGCCCCACGACGTCACCACGTTGCCGCTCATGTCGAACATGATGATCGGCGGTGTCGGCAGAGAAGTTTCAGTTTCCTCCTCGGTGATGTTCCGGCGATCAACGATGACGATGTGATCGTGAGCGTCGACGCAGACGCCGCCGATCTGCCCGTTAATCCACCCGTCGGGCAAGGGCCCGGGCCACGAAGGGTCGACTTCGAAGCGGGGCGTGTCCTGCGCCGCCAAGGGCCAACCAGACAGAAATACCAGCAAGACGGCGATCTTACGCATCGGGTTCACTCCAGTAATTTCTTACGGCTGCGTCATGACGTTCACACGAACCGGCGTCCAGGCCATCCCGTCCGGGGCCTCGTGATTCGTCACGAGCACCTCCCGCTTGCTCATCGTATCCAAGTCGAACGTCTGGATCGTGCCGGCCCCAGGGTCACTGGCGAAAGCCAGGCCATCGTGAATGAGCACGCCGAAGTTGCCATCTCGAGGCCGACCGTCGCGGAGCGGTACCTCCGTGAGCATTTTCCTGGCCTTCCCGTCGAAGAGTCGCAGGTACTGGGGGACCGGCGCCCCACCTCCGCCCCCGTTGGGAACGATCGCGCGCCCATCTGGACCCATCTCGATCCGTCCTGCAAAGGGCCGGGAGTCAATGGTCGCGACCACCTCCAGCGACGCCGTGTCGATAATAGAGATCGACTCCACCGCCCGATTCGCTACCCAGACCTCGCTGCCATCAGGTGTCACAGAGAGCCCTTCCGCGCCAGGCCCGGTCTCGATGACCACCGGCGCCCGTTCCTCGTTCAAGAAGATCACGGACGAAGGTACCCTCGGCACCCCGGCTGGTGACGTAGGCACGCGAACCATCCGGACTCAGCCGTACCATGTGGCCCTCGCGGCCTCCGGTCGGATACGTACGCACGACCTGCATGCTGTTGAGGTCCAACAGTGCCAGCTGATCCGAGTCCTGCATGGTGGCCACGGCGCGTTGGCCATCCGGCAAGAACCGAGCCGTGTGGGGCCTCGAGTCAGGGCCGAGATCGATGCGCCCGATGATACTGGCCGTCGCAACGTCCATGAGGATCACGTGGCGGCCGGGATTGTCGTTGGGGCCGTACCAAAGTCTCTCTCGTTCTTTCTTGCCCTGCACCCGGTCCGTCCTTTGACTTTGACGCCGCCACCGCGCAGGGAGTATCGTCCGCACGGGTGACCAGGCACGATCGAATGTTCCAGACGAATAGCCAGACAACATAGATAGAAGGAGAAAGCAATGCGCAGACGGAGATTCAAGGGCCTCGAGTTGTCCGTGGTGGTCCTGCTGGCGGTGGCCGTGCCAGCGACCGTCGTCGCGCAATCGAGCTACCCGCCGAATGGACCGACTATTCCGGCGGTCCGGTTGAACGGAAGCTCGGCGCCCCCGTCTCCCGCGCCCAACCCTGGCGAACAGCAGTCTCAGTGGAACATGGAGCTGGCCGGCCACGACGACCTGCAGGGCCGGTCGGCATACCAGCCCATCATCATCAGCCAGGATGGGCGTTTCGTTGCCTACGTCGGGCATCATGCGACCGCGCATCTCCCCATGAATCCGCTCACGGGCAAGGCGGAACCGAGCGGGGTGTCGATTGTAGATGTGACCGACCCTGCGAACACGACATACCTTGCGCACATTCCCGGCCCACCCGCTGCGGCACCAGGCCGCGATGCCGGTGGCTCGCAGATGGTGCGCGTGTGCGGCGGCGACACCCTGCCGGGCGCGGAGCGCGGCACGTGGTACCTATTGCGAGCGTATGGGGGAACGGCCCACGAAATCTGGGACGTCACCGATCCGTCCACGCCTTCGCATCTGACCACCGTCGTCGACGAGCTCAACGGCACGCACAAGAGCTGGTGGGAATGTGACACCGGAATTGCCTACCTGGTGGCGAACAAGCGGTCGGAAGGGTGGACGGGTGGCAACCACCTCAAGATCTACGATCTCAGCGACCCGGCGAACCCGGTGTACATTCGCGATTTCGGATTGCTCGGCGCGCAGCCCAATGCCACATCGTACATCGGCGTCGAGAAAGGGATTGGCATCCACGGACCCATCTCGGCCGGGCCTGAGAGGAACCGTGTCTACATGGCCTATGGCACGGGCGACAACGGCGTGCTTCAGATCGTGGACCGACAGAAGCTGCTGACCGAGTTCAAGAACCCGCTGAACCCAACGACCGAGGAGATGCTTGCCCCGGAAGTGGGCCACGTCGTCATGTCGCCCGACCAGGGTGCGCACACGGCGATGCCGATCTTCGACGTGCCGATTCCCGCCTATCAAGGCCACTCCGTCCTCCAGACGCGGGACCTGGTCATCATCACCTCGGAGCAGGGACGCGGTGACCACTGCAACCCCGGGCCCGGCGGCGACCGCCCGGCTCCGCACCTGGCGTTTCTCGTCGACGTCACCAACGAGGCGACGCCGTGGAACCTCTCGACGTTCCACGTGGATGAGCGGTCGGGAGATTTCTGCGGAAAGGGCGGGCGGTTCGGCGCGCACGCGGGCACCGAGTCGTTCTATCCTCCCTACTACGGGAAGCTGGCGATTTTCTCCTGGTTCAACGCGGGCACACGCGTGTTTGACATGCGCAACCCCTTCGACGTGAGGGAGATTGCCTACTTCATCCCTGCGACGAACGAGAACACCATGTGGTTCTGCGAGGATGGCATCAGTCATCCGGAGGGCGATCCGGTGATTACGCCGGACTGCACGAAGGTGATCCAGACCAACAACGTGGAGGTAGACGACCGCGGTCTGATTTATAGCGCCGACCGAGCGGGCACCGGGCTGCACATCATGCGGCTCACAGGAGATGCCGCGGCGGTCGCGAAGCCTCAATCGTAGAGTCGACTGCGCGTCACCGTTCTCGACTCGCGCTGGCGTCGGCCTGCTATTGTCAGGTGTCGTTGCCACGGCTGCGCCCTGCCGACGAGCGTTCGACGGACGCACCCATGATGACGAGGGGTTATGCGGCTGAGGAAAAACGAGCGTCTATGGCTGCTCGCGGTCGCTTGCGCGGTCCTTGGCGTCGCGTGTTCATCCTCCGGTGGAGGACGGGCCAGCGCACAGTCCGGGGGGTCGGCAAGCGTGTTCCACAGCGCCCGGGTCATTGTTGGTGATGGCAGCGCCGCGATTGAGAACGCGGTGCTTGTCGTCGAGGGCAACCGCATCACCGGTATTGGAAGGGCGGGCGAGGTCGAGGCCCCGGTTGGCGCGGTCCGCGTGGATCTGACTGGCAAGACGGTCATGCCGGCGTTTGTCGATCTTCACAGCCACATCGGATATGAAGACACGGCGCGGGGTATCCAGGAAGAGACGTTCTTCACGCGTGAGAACGTCATCGACCATCTCGAGCGCTACGCCTACACCGGGCATGCCCTGACCCACAGCCTGGGCAACGACATGCCGGGGCTGTTCGACGTGCGATACGCAGACGACCCGGCGACGTTCGTTGACCTGCGGGTCGAGTCGCAGCAGGATTCTTTCACCGGTGCTCGCTACCTCACGATTGGCCGGGGATTGGCCTGGGAGGGAACCGGGAACCCCAGGAGCAGCGCGCCCTATCCGATCTTCCAGCCGTTGCAAGCGCGATTGGCCATCCGGGAATTACACGCCCAGGGAATCAAGTTTGCGAAGCTCTGGCTGGAAGATCGAGGCGGATACCAGATTCCTGGCGAGGAGGGTCCGTTCGTCCTCAGCCCTGAAAGCTACAAGGCTGCCATCGAGGAAGCTCACAGATTGGGGATGCGGACGATCGGCCACGTCAAGACGTTGGCCGACACGAAGGCCATGGTGCGGGCTGGTTTGGACGCCCAGACTCACCCTATCCAGGACGTTCCCGTCGACGCTGAGTTGATCGCCCTGATGACGGCGAGGCCAGACTTCTGGGTGATCCCGGTCATCACACCGGGGAGTTTGGGCGGCAGCGCGCCGCGCCAGCCGGGCGAGAGGCCGGAGTGGCTTGCGGATCCGCTGCTGCGGGCGGTCAAGTGTGACGCGGATCTGGACGCTTGGGGCCAGTCTTTTGAGCGGAGCGGGAATGTGCCGACGTCCACCGGGAATCTCATCGGCGAGAATATCGCGGCCCTCTACAAGGGAGGCGTGCGCATAGCCCTTGGCAGCCACGACGCTGGAGGTACTCGGCCCCTGGGATGGGGAATGCACATGGAACTTGAGGCGATGGTGAACTGGGTCGGCATGACACCAAGCGCCGCGATCGTGGCTGCCACGAGCGACGCGGCCAAGTTCCTCGAGATGGACGACCAGATCGGGAGCCTGATGCCCGGAAGGGAAGCGGACTTCATCGTCCTCGAGGCCAATCCACTCGACGATATCAGGAACACACGGCGGATTTCCGACGTGTATCTCCGCGGGCAGAAGCTCGACCGTCCCGCGATGGCGGCGAAGTGGAAGGCCGCATGCCGCGCGGCCGTCGCGACTCAGTTCGCGACTCAGTAAGGATGGGCCCGACGTCGAGCCCGGGCAGCACCCGGCGGCCAACGACAAAGAGACCGATGGTGCTGGACGTCAGTGAGTCCGGCGTCGGCAGGAGGCAAGAGATGACGTCGCAGTCAGCGGAGCTCAGTCGAAGACTGAGCGTGGCCGTCGCGCTCGTGGTGGGACTCGTCGCGCTTGCGTTACCCCACGGCGCGACCGCGGATGAGATTCCGCCGGGGTGGGCGGCGGAGAACATGAAGCCGGTTGGCTATAGCGATCTGGACGGGCGCAACGGCGCGTTCAAGCTGGCCATCCGGGAGGTCGAGGGCAAGTGGTACCTCTATATGGGCCACCTCTGGCACCGCGGCTGGACGATCGTCGATGTGACGAACCCGGCCGATCCGCAGGTCGTGAAGTTCATTCCTGGTCCTGAGAACACGTTCACAATTCAGATGGAC
>Ga0326597_10009925_pt1 | contig 12712 bp, 10 predicted proteins | sample RVTome_12_FD_203789 | JGI IMG/M metagenome (GOLD analysis project Ga0326597, IMG submission 203789) | Soil microbial communities from uranium-contaminated site in the Upper Colorado River Basin, Wyoming, United States - RVT100D185 | ecosystem: Environmental > Terrestrial > Soil > Contaminated >... | reverse complement strand
CGGCCGGATCCAGCTGGCGGAGCGAGCCGGCGCCGCTGTTCCGTGGGTTGGCGTAGAGCGGCAGCCCGGCCGCTTCGCGCTCCTCGTTGATCCGGGCGAACTCGGCCTTGGGCATGAAGACCTCGCCGCGGACGTCGGCCGTCACGGGCTCCCTGAGCCGGTTCGGGATGACCGAGATCGTCCTGAGGTTCGCGGTGACGTCCTCGCCGGTCGTGCCGTCGCCGCGGGTGGCCCCGCGGACGAACCGGCCCCGCTCATAGGCCAGCGAGATCGCCAGGCCGTCGATCTTCAGCTCGGCGACATAGCGCAGGCCCGGGGCCGGCTCGGGAGCCGCCGGCAGCCCCAGGCCACGCCGCACGCGGGCGTCGAAGGCCCTGAGCTCGTCGTGCGAGAAGGCGTTGCCGAGCGAGAGCATCGGCCGGGAGTGGCGAACCTCGGAGAACGTGCCACCCGGCGCGGAACCAACGCGCTGGGTCGGCGATTCCGGCGTGATCAGGGCCGGGAACGCGGTCTCGAGGGCGACGAGCTCCCGCATCCTGGCGTCCCACTCGGCATCGGTCAGCTCCGGGGCGTCCGACGCGTAGTACAGGCGATTCGCCCGGTGGATGATCTCGGACAGCTCGACGTGGCGGGCCGCCGCGGCCTCGGGCGCAAGGGCGGCCGCGGCCTCGACGAGGGCCTGGTCGACGGGGAGCTGGTCGACGGTCTCGGTCATCGATGCCAAGTCTACGAAGGCGACCGCAGTGTTCGCTCCGGCACGATCTGCGCATGGCCGTCCCCCGCCTCTCGACTGAGCGCCTCCTCCGACGCGAGTGGCTGGACGCCGACCGCGCCCCGCTTGCGGCGATGAACGCGGATCCGCGGGGTCCCCACGAACACGCGATCACGAGCTCTGATGGAGCGCCGCGGCATGACCCGCGACTCCGCCGACGACTTCGCCCATCCGCGTCTCCCGCGTGGCCACCCGATCCGGCGGCAGGTCCTCTGTCGACTGTCGCGCGAGCGCTGGGGAGCGGAGACCAGGACGACCGGCTGACCCCGTCATCGTTCGCCACTGTCGTCGGGAGGGACATCCTCCGCTCTGGATGGCTCGGCCCAGAAGTCCTCGTTCGGCTGCAGATCGAATCCATGCTCGAGAAGCTCACGACGGAGTTCTGCGAAGAGCGACTTGCCCTCGGTCACCCACGTGTCCTCGCGCGTCGGTTCCCACGGCAGCTTCGCGTCGTCGTACCCGGCGATCCAGCGCCGGGCCCGCTCGATCAGGGCGCCGGAGATGGGCACGTCCTCGAGTGACACCCGCTGCCCATCGGCGCTCCACAGAAGGGCGCCGCCATAGTCGGGCCAGAACTCGAGCCTCTTCATCGATTGGGCGAGTGTAGGGTCGCCGCGCGCATGGCTCCTTATCACCCAGCTCGCGCTGCGGCCGCCTGCCCCCGATGCAGCCCAGCGATCATCCGGCGGCCAGTGCGTTCGTCACGCCGCTCAGCCCGCCATCAGGTGCCATGGGACGGACGCTGTGGCGCCAAATGATCGTCCGGGCGACTGAGCTGGTACCTCGCTTGGCGTGATGCGCGTCACCCGGGATGGTGAGGCGGACGAACGAGCTCGCGGTGGATGTCCGAGATCGAGGCGCAGCCAAGGAGCGGCAAGGTCAGCTCGAGCTCTTCGCGGAGGATGGCGATCGCGCGCTCCACGCCGGACTGGCCGCCTGCGGCGAGGGCCCAGTAGATCGGGCGGCCGATGAGCACGCCCGATGCGCCGAGGGCCAGCGCAATCGCGACGTCCAGCCCGCGCCGGATGCCGCCGTCGACCCAGACCTCGAGCCGCCCGTCGACGGCCGCGCCGATGTCGGGCAGGGCGTGCGCGGTCGCCAGTGACCGGTCGAGCTGCCGCGCGCCGTGGTTGGAGACGACGATCCCATCGACACCGTGCTCGACGGCAAGGCGGGCATCCTCGGGCGCGAGGATCCCCTTGAGGACGAGCGGCAGCGGGCTCCAGGACCGGATCGTCTCGATGTCCGCCCAGGTCAGGCCCATCGCACGCTGGTCCTCGAGGCCCGCATAGCGGCCTCGGGGCGCCCCGGCCGCGGGCTCGACGTTCGGCATCGACGGCAGCTCGAAGCCCGACCGGCGGTCGCGCTCGCGGTAGCCGAGGACCGGCAGGTCGACGGTCAGGACGATCGCCCGGTAGCCGGCGGCGGCCGCCCGCTCGACGAGCGTCCGCGTGTAGCCGAGGTCGCGGAGCAGGTAGAGCTGGAACATCCGATCGGCGTCCGGGGCCGCCTCGGCCACGGCCTCGGCCGTCATCGAGCCCGACGTCGAGAGGATCGTCGGGACGCCCGTGGCGGCCGCCGCCCGCGCGACCGCCGCCTCTCCGTCCGGATGGGCCATGGCCTGGGCGGCCATCGGGGCCAGGGCGATCGGCACTGCGCTCCGGCGCCCCAGGAACGACCCAGAGACGTCGACCGAGCGGATGTCGGTCAGGACCCGTGGGACGAACCGGAACTCACGCCAGGCGGCATCGGTCTCGGCCAGGGTGACCTCGTCCCAGGATCCGCCGGCGACGTAGTCCCAGGCCGATCCCGCCATCCGCGCCCGGCCGGGCGCTTCGAACTCGCGGAGCGAGACGATCGCGGCGAGCTCCTCTGGACCCAGGCGAGGCGGCATCAGGCGCCTGGCGCCTGCGAACGGACACCGGCGAATCGGCCGAAGTCGCGATCGAAGGTCACGATGGTCGCGGCGTGCTCGACCGCCAGCGCCGCCAAGTGGGCGTCACTCACCAGGTTGCCGGCGGTCCCGGATTCGATGAGGAGACCGGCGAGCACGTCAGCATGGCGGGAGGTCGGTTCCACGATCAGTGCCGATGGCGCCGTCAACCACGATTTCAGCTGACTCGTGGCTTCGGCGACCGTGAGCGGATTCGGCAGGATGGCCGAATTCGTGGCGACTCGCAGGAAGGCGAGAAGCGCGACCCACGAGAACCCGACCGGCTCCGCTTCGTGGAGCGCCGCGTCGATCCATCCGCGACTCTGCCGGTGCTGGGGCGCGTCTTCGTTTGCCGTGTAGATCAGGACGTTGGCGTCCACAAGCCACACGGCGTCACTTGCCGAGCGCGAGCTTGCGAACGATCTCCTCGTCCTCGAGCTGCGCCGCGAGCTGGAGCGCCTTGTCGAGCGGCACCCTGGGCACGCCCATGTGCTTTGGAAACGTAAACTGCACCGGATGCGCCGAAGGCGCCTTCGTCCCAGCCCGGATTGCTGCATTGAGCGCCTGCTTGAACGTCAGCTTCCGCTCCCGCATCAGCTTCCGCACGATGGCGTCGGTGTCCGGATCGAGCGTAACGGTCGTCCTCACGGCTGCATCATAGCATCAGATCCTGACGCATCATCACATCATCTCAGCCCAACAGGTCAAGGCCGGCGAGCGACGCCAGCACGGTCTTGCGGCCGACCTGGGCGTCCTTGAACGCCACCGTGACCTCCTCGTCGTTCCGGGTCAGCTTGGACGTCACGACGATCCCGTCGCCCCAGCGGGCGTGGCGGACGCGGTCGCCGTCGCGGTAGCGCCGCTCGCCGGGGATGACCGGTCGGGCCTCGCGGGCGGCGGCGGTGGCCGGCGACACGGCCGCGCCACGGTCCTCGGCGTCGAGCGCGGGGCCGTCGTCCCAGGCCTCGACGCGTCGCGACCCGAACGTCCCCGATCGGGCGCCGCCGGCGAACGCCTCGCGCTTCGCCGCGAGGTCACGGCTGGGCCGGAACGCCTCCCCCGGCCGGGGCCCCCCGGGCCGGCCACTCCCCTCGCGGAAGGACCCGCCGCCGCTCCGGATCGGCGTCCCGAAGCGCGTCGCGCCACGCCCGAACACGAGGTTGAGATCATCCGGTGCGTCGGCATCGGTCTCGCCGGCCGCCCGGGCCAGCCGCGGGCCGCTCATGAGCTCGCCGGGGATCTCGAGGAGGAAGCGCGAAGGCTCGGCCATCCATGACCCGCCGCTCCCCCGTCGCGTCGCGCGTTGCCAGGCATGCGACAGGTAGAGGCGATCCTTGGCGCGGGTCATCCCGACGTAGGCGAGTCGCCGTTCCTCCTCCATCCCGGCCGGGTTCGGGTTGAACCCGGATTCGGCCTCGATCGCCCGGCTCGTGGGGAACAGCCCCTCCTCGAGGCCGGCGATGAAGACGACCGGGAACTCGAGGCCCTTCGCGGCGTGGAGGGTGATGAGCGACAGCTTGTCGGCATCGGATTCGTACGAATCCTGGTCGGCGACGAGCGCGGTCTCCTCGAGCAGGCGGTCGAGGGCATCGTCGGGCGACAGGTCGTCGTAGCGAGTCGTGACCTCGCGAAGCTCGAGGAGGTTGGCCCAGCGCTCCTCGCCCTCCTCGGTGCCGTCGGCGAGCATCGCCCGGTAGCCCGACCGCTCGAGGACGTCGTCGAGGAGCTCGGGCAGCGGCAGGACACCGACCCGGGTTCGAAGACGACGGACGAGCCCCACGAAGTCGCCGATCGAGCTCCGGGAGCGGGCCGCCAGCTCGGGCGCGGCGCCGCCCTCCGCCGTTCGCTCGAGGGCCAGCCAGTAGGGCAGGTCCTCGCGTCTCGCCACGGCCCGGACGACCTCGATCGTCCTGTCCCCGATGGACCGGGCCGGGACGTTGATGACCCGCTCGAAGCTGACCGAATCGGCGTCGGAGCGGAGGATCCGGAGGTAGGCCAGGGCATCCTTGACCTCCCGGCGGGCGTAGAACCGGGTCCCGCCAACGACCTGGTAGCGGATCCCGTAGCGGAGGCACGACTCCTCGATCGAGCGGGACTGGGCGTTCGTCCGGTAGAGAACCGCGATGTCGCGGAGCCTGACCGTTCCGCCGCCGTCATCGGCCCGGCGGGTGAGGACCGAGCCGCGGGTACCCGTCAGCTCCTCGACCCGGCGGACGATCCATTCCGCCTCCTCCTCCTCGTTGTAGGCCTCGAAGCGGTCGATGAGCCGGCCCCGGTCGTTCTCCGTCCAGAGCTTCTTGTCGGTCCGGGCCTCGTTCTTCGAGACGACCGCGTGGGCGGCGTCGAGGATGAGCTGGGTCGAGCGGTAGTTCTGCTCGAGCTTCACGACCGTCGCGTCGGGCCAGTCGCGCTCGAAGTCGAGGATGTTCCGGATGTCGGCGCCGCGCCAGCCATAGATCGACTGGTCATCGTCACCGACGACGGCCAGGTTGCGGTGGCCCGTGGCGAGCGCCTTGACCCACAGGTACTGCGGCCGGTTCGTGTCCTGGTACTCGTCGACGTGGAGGTAGCGCCAGCGATCCTGGTACTTCTTCAACGTCGCCGGCGACTCCTGGAAGACTCGAACCGCCTCGAGGAGGAGGTCGTCGAAGTCGAGCGCGTTCGAGCGCCTCAGGGCATCGCGATAGCGCCGGGCGAGGCGGGCGATCTCAACGAGGGCGCCGGTCGAGATGCGGAGCGGCGGGATCTCGGTCGGATCGACCATGTCGTTCTTGGCCCGGCTGATCGCGCCGAGGATCGACTGGGGCCGGGTATCGCCCTTCGCGTCGAGGCCCTCCTCGCGGAGGATCTGCTTCATGAGCTGGACCTGGTCGTCCGTGTCGTAGATGAGGAAGCGACGGTCGATGCCGATGGGTTCGCCGTCCTGTCGAAGGACGCGGGCGCAGAGGGAGTGGAACGTCCCGGCCTGGACCTCCCGGCCCTTGTCGCCGACGAGACGGACGATCCGCTCGCGGAGCTCGGCCGCGGCCCGGTTCGTGAAGGTCACGGCCAGGATCCGCCACGGAGCGACGTCCCTGACGCCGATCAGGTACGCCACGCGATGAGCGAGGACGCGGGTCTTGCCCGAGCCGGCCCCGGCGAGGATGAGGACGGGGCCGTCCGTGGTGGTGACCGCCCGGGCCTGCTCGGGGTTGAGACGAGCCAGGATCTCGCGCTCGCGGGACGCCTGGGCCTCCGCCCGGCGGCGGGCCGCGTGGGGGTCCGGGGGCGCCTCCGGGTCGCGGAGCTCCGTGCTCGCGGCCTCGGTGAGCCAGGCCGGTTCCTCTGGCGTCGGCGCGTCCGGCGGCTCGACGAAGGCCGTCCCGACCGGCTCGGGCACGCCCTCGAGCGCAGCCGTGCGGCGCGTTCCGGCGGCGCGGCGGCGCCCGTCTCCGGGCCGAGTGGGACTCACCCGGACATTGTAGGTCCGGCCCTCACCCGGGGATCACCACGGGCTCCCGGGAATCGGCCAGCCCGCCCGGCGAGGCCGGGCGGGCCGCATCGTGCACGTGGGAGCAACGCCCCCGCTACTGGACCTCGTCCGCGGGCGGGGCCGAGATGTCGAGCGACTCGTCCCACTTCGACAGGTTCAGGGTGAGGGTCATGGCGCCGAGCTCGGCGGCCGTGATGTCGAAGGTGAGGCGCGATGGACGGAGCGAGTCCTTCTCGACGAGGACCGTCAGGACGACGGTCGCAGCGCCCAGGTCGCCGGCGTCGGGGATGAGCGCGCCGAGCTCGTCGGCCGCCAGGTCGATCTTGACCTGGTAGCACGACTCCCCGCCGCACGAACTGTCGTCGAGCTTCTCCGGGTCGACCTCGGGCTTGCCGAGCCACTCCTGGAGGTCCTTGAGGCTCTGTTCCGGGTCGCTGGTGTCGACCGGGAGCCCCGAGCCGGACGTGCTGCTCATCTGGTACTTGTCGCCGGTCATGGACGTCCGGGTGTAGGTGTCGTCGCCGACGACGATGACGTCGGCCGTCAGGCCCAGGATCGCCGGCACGGCAACGCTGGCCGCGAGGTTGCCGCCCTCGATGTCGACGTCGGCGGTCAGCTTCGTCCCGGTCAGGGTGAGGTCGCCGGCCTGGCCGGTGCCCATGAGGTCGAGCGAGAGGGTCCCGTCGACCGTCGCTTCCATGTGGACGGTCTTGGCCTTTTGCAGGGATTCAACGGCCTTCGTCAGGATCTCACCCGGATCCGACAGGGCCGGCGTGGACCCGCCGCAGGCGCCGGCCGCGATGGCGGCGACGACGAGCAGCGTGGGAAGCGCGAGAGAGCGGCGGTGCATGGTTCCTCCGGCAGGGTGCGATGACGCGGCGACAGGGTCGCCGGGTCGCCGAACCGTGTCAAGCGGCCGAAGGTCCCGGGGCATGCGGAGACATCCGCAGCGGCGAAGTAGGCCGCTCTATGCTCGCCGTATGACGCCCGACGAACGACCGGAAGTGAGGAGCCCCGCTGACGAGGCTCGCGCCTTGCGCGCGCGACTCCGAGGCCTCCGCGGCCCCGGATCGTACGCTGCGGCACGGGCCGCCGCCGCCGACGCGGTCGCCGCGCTCGAGTCGACCGGCGCGACGCCTTCACTGGCGGTCGCGCTGATCGAGCTCGGCCGGCGCCACGATGACCTTGGTGAGACCGAGGCAGCCGAGCGCCGCTACGCGGAAGCCGCGTCCGTTGCCGAGGTCGCATCAGACAGCCAGGCGACTCGGGCCGAGGCGCTCGCGCGCCTGGCGGGCAGCGCGCAATTCCTTGGTCGGGTCGAGGAAAGCCGGGGGCTGGTCGACCGAGCCCTCGCGATCCTCGACGCCATCCCTGAGCCGCCCTCCGAGATCGCCACCGAGGTGCTCGCCGAGGCTGCGCGGATCCGCGTGGAGCAGGGCGACGACGAGGGCGCGGGTCGGCTGATCGACCGAGCCTCCCGGGCGGCCGACGCGGTGGCAGGCGGCCACGAGCATGACGCGGCGAGAATGCTCGTCGAGGCGACTCGAGGCCTCGTCCATCGCGCACGTGGCCGGTTCGTCGATGCTGAGATCGCGCTGAAGGCAGCGCTCGACGCAGCCGAGGCCGCGTTCGGCCCCTCGTCGCTCGAGGCCGCCGGCATCCTGAACGACCTGGGGATGATCTACAAGTATGCCGGCCGGTTCGCCGACGGCGAAGCGTCGTACCACCGTGCCGGCGCGATCCTCGAAGCCGTCGACCCGGACCATCCGGACCTGGCGTCGATCAATCACAACCTCGGCGGAATCGCCCACGCCCGCGGTGACTTCGCGGCCGCGGAGGGCCCGGCTCGCCGGGCGGTGGAACTGCGCGAGCGGGCGCTGGGAGCAGACCACGTCGTTACAGTTCTCGACCGGGCGGCTTACGCCGCGATCCTCGACGCGCTGGGTAGGACGGACGAGGCTGAAGCGATCCTCCGGACTGCGATCGACCGTCTCGAGCAGGCGCTCGGGCCGGATCATCACGAGCTGGCCGCCGCAATCAATAACCTCGCGGCGATCGTTCAGCGGCGCGGTGCGCTCGATGACGCGGCGGCGCTGCACGAGCAGGCGATCGCGATCAAGGAGCGAGCGCTCGGGCCGTCGTCCCCGGCGGTCGCCGCAAGCCTGATCAACCTCGGGGTCATTCGTCGGCGCCAGGGCCAGCTCGAGGAGGCCGAGCGCTGCTACCGGCGGGCGATCAGCTTGCTCGAACCCGCCGTCGAGGGAGGGCATCCGCACCTTGCTGCAGCGCGGAAGAACCTCGCTGTCATCCTGGAGGCGTCGGGTCGCGGACAGCAGGACCAGTGATGCACCAGCGGTACCCGACACGCCCTCGGTCCGTGTCGGCCGGCCGACACCTCGGGTGTCCGATCGCCGATTGCCAGACCCATCATCGACGGCTAGCTTTGCCGCCTGTGCGAAGGAGAGAGTGATGGAGCCGACAGATCAGTTCATCGTCCCGACCGATCCGCCGACGGACGAGCTCGACACCGAGGGCCACCGACTGGCGTCCAACGTCAACGAGACCGTCGCAACCGACGAGCCTGGCGCCGGGAACGACCCCGCCGAGCTCGACACCGAGGGCCACCGACTGGCCGCGAACGTCAACGAGACCGTCGCAACCGACGAGCCTGGCGCCGGGAACGACCCCGCCGAGCTCGACACCGAGGGCCACCGACTGACGTCCAACGTCAACGAGACCGTCGTTAACGACGCCCCGCCGCCCAAACGCTGACACTGGCTCGAGCGTCGACGATCCGGCGCCGTTCGGGCACGCGAATCGAGACGCCCGGGCCACGCGGCCCGGGCGTCTCAGCGCCGACTCGAGTCTTGCCTAGAAGTCCATGTCGCCGGGGCCGCCGCCGTGGCCGTGGCCGCCGCCGTTGTCCTTCTTCTCCGGAATATCCGTCACGAGCGTCTCGGTCGTGAGGACCATGGCCGCGATCGAGGCCGCGTTCTGGAGGGCCGAGCGGGTCACCTTGGCCGCGTCGACGATCCCCTTCTTGAACATGTCGCCGTACTCGTCCTTGAGGGCGTCATAGCCCTCGCCGGCCTTCATGCCCTTGACCTTCGCGACGACGACCTCGCCGGACTGGCCGGCGTTCTCGGCGATCTGCTTGGCCGGGGCCTCGAGGGCCCGCCGGACGATGTCGACGCCGACCTGGGCGTCGGGGTCCAGCTTGATCTTGTCGAGGGCCGGGATCGCCTGGAGGAGGGTCGTGCCACCGCCGGCGACGAGGCCTTCCTCGACCGCGGCGCGCGTGGTCGAGAGGGCATCCTCGATGCGGTGCTTCTTCTCCTTCAGCTCGACCTCGGTGGCCGCGCCGACCTTGATGACCGCGACGCCGCCGGACAGCTTGGCGAGGCGCTCCTGGAGCTTCTCGCGGTCGTAGTCCGAGGTGGTGTCCTCGATCTGGGCCTTGATCTGGGCCATCCGACCCTTGATCTGGTCCGCGCTGCCCTCGCCGTCGACGATCGTGGTGTCGTCCTTGGTCGCGACGATGCGGCGAGCCTTGCCGAGGTCGTCGGCGGTGACGGAGTCGAGCTTCCGGCCGATCTCCTCGGAGATCACCGTGCCGCCGGTCAGGATGGCGATGTCGCGGAGCATCTCCTTGCGGCGGTCGCCGAAGCCCGGGGCCTTGACGGCCAGGACGGAGATGGTGCCCTTGAGCTTGTTCACGACGAGGGTCGCGAGGGCTTCGCCATCGACGTCCTCGGCGATGATGAGGACCGGGCGACCCAGCTGGACGGCCTTCTCGAGGGCCGGGAGCATGTCCTGGACGCTCGAGATCTTCTTGTCGGTGATGAGGATGACGACGTTCTCGAGGACGGTCTCCATCCGGTCGGCGTTCGTGACGAAGTAGGCCGAGATGTAGCCGCGATCGAACTGCATCCCCTCCGTGTATTCCTTCTCGAGGCCGAGGCTCTGGCCCTCCTCGACGGTGATGACGCCGTCCTTGCCGACCTTGTCCATCACCTCGGCGATGATCTCGCCGACCTCGGGGTCCGCGGCGCTGATGGCCGCGACGGCCGCGATCTGCTCGCGCGAGTTGACCGGGCGGGCGGTCCGCTTGATCTCCTCGACGACAGCCTCGACGGCCTTCTCGATGCCACTCTTGATGACCATCGGATTGGCGCCGGCGGTCACGACGCGGAGGCCCTCGGCGACCATCGCCTGGCCGAGCACGACCGCGGTGGTCGTGCCGTCGCCGGCGACGTCGTCGGTCTTGGTCGCGACTTCCTTGAGGAGCTGCGCGCCCATGTTCTCGAAGGGGTCCTCGAGCTCGACGTCGCGAGCGATCGTGACGCCGTCATTGGTGATCGTGGGGGCCCCGAACTTCTTGTCCAGGACGACGTTCCGGCCCTTGGGCCCGATCGTCACCCGGACCGCGTCGGCGAGGCGATCGATGCCTCGCTTGAGCGACCGTCGAGCGGTCTCGTCGAAGATGAGCTGCTTTGCCAACTGGGAGTCCTCCAGGTGTAGGTGGGGCGATCGGCTGGTCGATGGGCGCGGCGCGTGCGCCGCGAGCCGTCAGTCGGCGACGATCGCCAGGATGTCCTTCTGGCTGACGATCAGGAGCTCGTCGCCGTCGACCTTGAACTCCGTGCCGGCGTACTTGCCGTAGAGGACCTTCTGGCCGACCTTGACGTCCATCGGCTCGCGCTTGCCGTCATCGAGGATGCGGCCGGGACCGGTGGCGAGGATAAGGCCCTCCTGGGGCTTCTCCTTGGCGGTGTCCGGCAGGACGATGCCGCTCTTGGTCATCTCTTCGCGCGCGGTCGGCTTGACGACGACGCGATCGCCCAGCGGGCTGAGCTTGGTCGAGGCAGTGGCTTTGGCCAACGTGCTTCCCTCCTGTGGCGGCGATGCCGCCGCCGAGCCTGGACTTCTGCAGGCCGGTGCGTGGCGCGTAGCGCGCTCGCGACCGGCTGATGCCGATCTGCTGGTGCTGCTCGACGGGCTCGTGTCCCGGCGCGTATCCCGTTCGTCGGGGCGCCCGAGGGACCCGGGGTGCTCGCCGATTAGCACTCTCGGTGTGAGAGTGCCAACAGTGTAGGCAGCGGGCGCGCGGGCTGTCAACCGACGCGCTCACCGGGCGCACCGTGAGGTGCGGCTCCGGGCCGCGCGCCGCCATGGTCAATCGTCGGATGTCGGCCGCGAGGCGAGTGCCCGTCGTTCGCGCGGCCACGGACCGTGGCGTGGCGGCAACCGTGACTCGGAGTCAGCAAACAGCCCGCGAGGGGCTGCGTGACCCGGCCCTCGAGGGGCCTCGTTGACTCCCAATCACGAACCTGCCCCGACGGAGGGGCGCCTCTGGCAGTTAGGAGGCGATTTGATGACTCTCTGTCACAACGTGCGCGGCCCGCCGCGTTCCACGGGCGCCGTCGAGCCTGGGGGCGTGTCAGGCGGGCCGGAACGCCCGGTCGTAGGCGGCGACGAGGTCGTCGCCGAACCCGGCCATCGCGGCCGCATCGCCGGCCTCGATGCCCCGCCGTTCCGCGACCCAGGCGGCGGTGAGCCGGACCCACTCCGGGGCGTTCCGGCCACGCGGGGCGCCCGGCGGCGAGAGGAACGGCGAGTCCGTCTCGACGAGGAGGCGATCAGCCGGTACGAGGGCCGCGACCTCGGCCGTCGCCTCCTCGCCCTTGCGAAAGGCGAGCCCCGAGATCGAGATGGCGAGGTTCAGGTCCAGCGCTGCTCGGGCGAAGTCCACGGGACCGGAATACGAATGGAGGAGCGCTGGCGGGCGGCCGTCGAACGCGGCCGCGGCCGCCGGGCCGCCGAACCCGGCGGCACTCAGCTCCTCGAGGAGCGCATCCTGCGCGTCGCGCCGGCCGGCCGGCGAGCGGACGTGGAGGATCGCGGGCTTGCCCGTCTCGAGGGCGAGCGCCAGGTTCCGGCGGAGGTTCGCGAGCTGGTCCGGGATCGGCGAGAAGGCCCGGTCGTAGTCGAGGCCGGTCTCGCCGATCGCGACGACACGCGGATCGGTCGCCAGTCCGGCGATCCGCGCCCATTCCGCGGCCGTGACCTTGGCGGCGTCGTGAGGATGGACGCCCACGCCGGCGTCGAGCCAGCGATGCCGATCGACGAGCTCGAGCGCCGCGTCGGACGACCATGCGTTCCAGCCCGGGACGAGGATCCGCTCCACGCCCGCGGCCCGTGCCGCCTCCAGGACGGCATCGGCGTCGCCCGTGAACCGATCCGCCTGGAGGTGGCAATGGGAGTCGACGAGCCGCACGCGGCGATCCTAGCCGGGCGCGGCCGCGTCAGCTCCGCTGCTTCGGCTGGTAGAGGGCGAGCTCGTTGCCCTCGGAATCCCTGAAGACCGCGTACCAGCCGAAGCCCATGTCCGTCTTCGGCTCGACGATCGAGCCGCCGTTCGCGGTGATCGTGGCCAGGGAGGCATCGATGTCGTCGACGTCGACGTAGTTGCGGACCGTCGCCGGGGCGGTGACGCCGCGCTTGCCGATGCCCCCGCCGAGATCGGCCGGGCCGG
>Ga0326597_10009924_pt1 | contig 12712 bp, 11 predicted proteins | sample RVTome_12_FD_203789 | JGI IMG/M metagenome (GOLD analysis project Ga0326597, IMG submission 203789) | Soil microbial communities from uranium-contaminated site in the Upper Colorado River Basin, Wyoming, United States - RVT100D185 | ecosystem: Environmental > Terrestrial > Soil > Contaminated >... | reverse complement strand
TGAACAATCCGGCCGACCGCGACCACTGCATCCAGTACATGGTGGCGGTGCCGCTCCTCTTCGGGCGGCTCACCGCCGCCGACTACGAGGACGGCGTCGCCAAGGACCCGCGCATCGACGCGCTGCGCGCGAAGATCGTCTGCACCGAGGACAAGCGCTTCACCCGCGACTACCACGATCCCCGCAAGCGCTCGATCGCCAACGCGCTCACGGTGGAGCTCAAGGACGGCTCGAAGCTGAAGGAAGTCGTGTGCGAGTACCCGATCGGCCACAAGCGCCGGCGCAAGGAGGGCATGCCCGTGCTGGTGGAGAAGTTCAAGACCAACCTGGCGCGGCGCTTCGCGCCGGATCGGCAGCGCGCGATCCTCGATTTGTGCCTGGACGCGCAACGGCTTGCACAGACCCCGGTCAAAGACTTCGTCGACCTGATGGTCGCCTGAATGAACCGCGTACCGGCGCTCGCCATGGCCGCACTTCTCGCCGGCTGCACCACGACCTACTCGCTCACTTTGATGCCGCGCGACAGCGGGCAGGTCTACACGGGCGAAGCGAGCGGGCAGACCGGCGGCGAGACGCAGGTACGCGTCACCATCGGCGAGCGCACCTACTCGGGCAACTGGGTGGTCGCCAATCCGGCGCCGACCACGGGCTTCGTGGTCGGCGGCATCTTCGGCAGCCGGCGCTCGGGCATCGGCACTTCGGTGGTGATCGACAACCCCCTCGGCACCGAAGCGAAGGCGCTGCTGCGCTCGGCGGACGGCCGCGGTCTGCGCTGCGACTTCAAGGGCGTGACCGGCCCGGCCGGCAGCGGCACCTGCCAGGACGACCAGGGCCTGGTCTACGACGTACAGCTGCGAAGAAAATGAGGACACCCCACATGCACAATCTGCACAATACCCTGCAGCCGCTCAAGGGCGGCAAGTTCTACTCGCTGCCGGCGCTCGGCAAGGCCCTGGGCGTGAAGATCGATCGCCTGCCGGTCTCGATCCGCATCGTGCTCGAATCTGTGCTCAGGAACTGCGACGGGAAGAAAGTCACCGAGGAGCACGTGCGCCAGCTCGCCGCCTGGAAGCCGGGCGCCAAGCGCACCGAGGAGATCCCGTTCGTGGTGGCGCGCATCGTGCTGCAGGACTTCACCGGCGTGCCGCTGCTCTGCGATCTCGCCGCGATGCGCGGCGTGGCGCAGGGCATGGGCAAGGATCCCAAGATCATCGAGCCGCTGGTGCCGGTGGACCTGGTCGTGGACCACAGCGTGCAGGTCGATCATTACGGCACGAAGAACGCGCTCGACCTCAACATGAAGCTCGAGTTCAAGCGGAACGAGGAGCGCTACCAGTTTCTCAAGTGGGGCATGCAGGCCTTCGACACCTTCAAGGTGGTGCCGCCGGGCATCGGCATCGTGCATCAGGTGAACCTCGAGTTCCTGGCGCCGGGCGTGCACCGCTCGAAGGACGGCGTGCTCTATCCCGATACGCTCGTCGGCACCGACAGCCACACCACCATGATCAACGGCATCGGCGTGGTCGGCTGGGGCGTGGGCGGCATCGAGGCCGAGGCCGGCATGCTCGGCCAGCCGGTGTACATCCTCACCCCGGACGTGGTCGGCGTGCACCTGAAGGGGATGCTGCGCGGCGGCGTCACGGCGACCGACCTCGTGCTCACGGTCACCGAGATGCTGCGCAAGGCCAAGGTGGTCGGCAAGTTCGTGGAATTCTTCGGCGAGGGCGTCGAGAACCTCTCGGTACCCGATCGCGCCACGATCGCCAACATGGCGCCCGAGTACGGCGCGACCATGGGCTTCTTCCCGGTGGACGCGAAGACGCTGGATTACCTGCGCTTCACCGGCCGCAGCGCCGCGCAGGTCGAAGCGCTCGGCGCCTACTTCCGTGCGCAGGGCATGTTCGGCATCCCGAAGAAGGGAGCCATCGACTACTCGCAGACGCTCGAGCTCGACCTCGGCGCGGTCGTCCCTTCGCTCGCCGGCCCCAAGCGCCCGCAGGACCGCATCGAGCTCGGCAACGTCAAGCAGGCGTTCGGCGCGCTGTTTTCCAAGCCGGTCGCCGAGAGCGGCTACAACAGGAACGCCGCGGATCTCTCACGCCGCTTCGACAGCTGGTTCCGCGGCTCCGGGGAGGCGGCGGGGGGCGGCACTTCGAATTCGGGAAGCCTTCCGGCAGGCGCGCCGGCCGACGTGGTGGAGATGGTGAACAACCGTCCCACGCCGAGCGTCGTCGCGGGCGGCGGCATGGGCAAGCCGGGGCAAATCTCGCTCGGCCACGGCGACGTGCTGATCGCCGCGATCACCTCGTGCACCAACACCTCCAACCCGGGCGTGCTGCTCGCGGCGGGCCTGCTTGCGAAGAAGGCGGTCGAGCGCGGCCTCACGGTGAAAAAGCATGTCAAGACCTCGCTCGCGCCCGGCTCGCGCGTGGTCACCGAGTACCTGCAGAAGGCGGGCCTCCTGCCCTATCTCGAGAAGCTCGGCTTCAACCTCGCCGCCTACGGCTGCACCACCTGCATCGGCAATGCCGGGCCGCTCGATCCGGGCATCGAGGAAACCGTGGTGAAGAACGACCTCATCGGCTGCGCCGTGCTCTCGGGCAACCGCAATTTCGAGGCGCGCATCCACGCCAACATCAAGGCCAACTTCCTCGCCAGCCCGCCGCTGGTGGTGGCCTACGCGCTCGCCGGCACGGTGCTGAAGGACCTGATGCGGGAGCCCGTCGGCAAGGCCAGGGACGGCAAGGATGTGTGGCTGGGCGACATCTGGCCGGACTCGGAGGAGGTGTTCGCGGCGCTCAAGTACGCCACCGACCCGGCGACCTTCCGGCGCCTCTACGGCAACCTCGCCGAGGCCAACCCGATGTGGAAGAAGATCTCGGCGCCTTCGGGGCAGGTGTACAGCTGGCCCGAGTCCACCTACATCGCCGAGCCGCCGTTCTTCGCCGACTTCGACATGCAGCCGGGCGAGACCGGGGACGTGAAGGGCGCTAAGGTCCTCGGCATCTTCGGCGACTCGGTGACCACCGACCACATCTCGCCGGCGGGCTCGATCAAGCCCACCTCGCCGGCGGGCCTGTATCTGCAGGAAAACGACATCACGGTGGCCGGCTTCAACAGCTACGGCGCGCGCCGCGGCAACCACGAGGTGATGATGCGCGGCACCTTCGCCAACGTGCGCATCAGGAACCTGATGATGAGCGGCAGGGAGGGCGGGCTGACGAAATTTCAGGGCGAGGAGATGCCGATCTACGACGCGGCCATGCGCTACATCGCCGAGGGCACACCCACGGTGGTGTTCGGCGGCGAGGAATACGGCACCGGCTCCTCGCGCGACTGGGCGGCGAAGGGCACCCAGCTTCTCGGCGTGAAGGCGGTGATCGCACGCAGCTTCGAGCGCATCCACCGCTCCAACCTCGTCGGCATGGGCGTGCTGCCGTTGCAGTTCACGGGTTCCGACTCGGCGCAGTCGCTCGGCCTCAAAGGCGACGAGACGGTCGACGTGCTCGGGCTGGACGACATCCGGCCGCAGCAGCAACTGACGCTCGTCATCACGCGTGCCGACGGCTCCCGGCAGGAAGTGAAGGTCAAGTCGCGCATCGACACGCCAGTCGAGGTCGACTACTACGGGCACGGGGGGATCCTGCCGTACGTGCTGAGGGAGCTGATTGCGAAGGCCGGGCCGGCGGCGAAGGCCGCCGCGTAGGGTGGGCCATTGGCCCACCCTACGGTAGTCGCGAGAGGTAGTACGCGAGGACTTTGACGTCGGCGTCGCTGGCCCCGTACAGGGCGGCGGCCATCAGGGTGTCGCCGCCCTTGCGGGTGTAGCTGCGGTAGCCGTTCATCGCGTACTCGAGGTATTCCTCGCGCTGCGCCGCCAGCCGCGGCATCTGCTCGCGACCGCGGTAGTCCGCCTCGTGGCAGGAAGCGCAGTGCCGCTTCTGCGCCAGCGCAGCGCCCCGCTTCATCAGTGCGGGATCGGGTTTTCCCCGTGGCGCGGCGGGCTTCCGCGTGGCGTAGTGGCGCGCGATGAGGCGGATCTCCGCGTCCTTCAGCCCCTGCACCGCCGCCGCCATCTGCGGCACCTCGCGCATGCCCTCGCGCAGCAGCACCAGCTGGTTCTCGAGGAAGATGGCCGGCTGCCCGGCAAGCGAAGGCGTTCCCGCGGTCGCCGAGACCCCGCCCGGGCCATGGCAGGCGTCACACAGCCGCAGCCGCTCGGGCAGCGATTGCGCCAACGCGGGGGCAATAAAAAGGGCGGTGAGCCAGGCCCACCGCCCCTTGCAGGACGAACGCACTACTTCTTGGCGTAGCTGACGCGGTAGATCGCGCCCAGCTGCTCGTCGGACACCAGCATCGATCCGTCGGGCATCTGCAGCAGGTAGGCCGGCCGGCCCCAGAACTTCGCCGTCTTCGGGTCCTCCAGGAATCCGGTCATGAACGGCTTGACCGAGGCCTTGCCGCCGTCCTTGGACGGACGCACGTTGGCCACGTCGAAGCCGAACTTGACGGTCCGGTTCCACGAGCCCTTGCGGGCGATGAACATCGTGTTCCGGTATTCCTTCGGGAACATGCTGCCGGTATAGAAGATGACGCCCATGGCAGCGGCATGCGGCCCCATGGTGGTCACGGGCAGCGTCACGCCCTTGCAGGCGTTCGCCTTCTTGAAGTCGGCGTCGAGCACGCCCTTGGCGTGGCAGTACGGGTAGCCGAAGTTGAGCCCGGTCTTGGTGATCCGGTTCAGCTCGTCCTCGGGGCCCTTGTCTCCCATCCAGTCGCGGCCGTGATCGGTAAACCAGAGCTCCTTGGTCTTCGGGTGCCAGGTGAAGCCCTGCGTGTTGCGCACGCCGCGCGCGATCACCTCCATGCCGGAGCCGTCCGCGTTGTAGCGGCGGATCTGCGCGTACTCGGGCGGCGGCTCGCAGATGTTGCAGGGCGCGCCGAAGGGTACGTACAGCTTGCCGTCGGGACCGAAGGCGATGTACTTCCAGTTGTGATGCTGCTGCGGCGGCAGATTGAAGCGGTCCGTAAGATCCACCGGCTGCACGTCCGGGTTCTTCTCGATGCCGTCGAAGCGCAGCACCTTGTCGATCGCGAACACGTACAGCGAGCCGCCGTGCATGGCCACGCCCGCCGGCTGCGTCAGCTTGTCCACCACCACGCGGCTGGTGCGCCGGCCGCCTTCGTCGGTCACCTCGTAGACGCGGCCCAGGCCGCGCGTGCCCATGTAGATCTTGCCCGAGTCGCCGCGCGCCATCGCGCGGCCGCCCGGCATGCCGGTGGCCCAGATCTCCACCGCGAAGCCCTTGGGCAGCTTCAACTTGCCGATGGGAATCTCGGCGGCCGGCGTCTCGGTGTTGCGCCCGGCGAGCGGCGCGAGCTTGGAATCGGCCATCGCGGGCGGCTTGCCTTGCTGCCAGGCCGGCGCTTGCGCGTAGGCCGCCGTGGCGGCGAGCAGCACGGTGGCCAGCAGTGTCTTGGTCATAGTGTCGGTCTCCTCTTTCGGGACGCAAATACTAATCTTCTTGCGCCGCTTTTAGAACTGGCGGTTCGCCTGCACGCCGAGCAGGATGTTGCGCTGCGGCGCAGGCTCGAAAAAGCGCCCGTTGACGTCGTTGACGATCACCGAGCCGACGTAGGCCTTGTCGGCGACGTTGTCCATCCGCAGGAACTCGGCAATCCGCCAGCCGGCGCCGCGCTGCTCGAAGCCGAGGACCGCGTTGACCACCGTGAAGCCGCCGGCGAGCTCGCTGTTCGCGTCGTTCACCGGCACGCGCGAGCGGTGGAGCAGCTCCACCGCGGCGCGAAAGCCCCAGGGTGCATGGCGCCAGGCGCCTTCGGCGTAGAACTGCCTCTTTGGCACGCCCGGAAGCGCGTTCCCCGCCGCCGCGGTGCCGAAGTCCCCCGCAAAGGCGGCGTCCAGCCACGTGAAGGCGGCGCGCGCCTCGAACGGCCCGGCCAGCAGCGTCTCCGCCCCGATCTCCAGCCCGTGCCGCTCGGTGCGCCCGGCGTTGCGAAAGGTCGTGCGACCGCCGATCGACTGGTCGGTGACGATCTCGTCGCGCGTCTCGATGTCGAACACCGCCACGTTCAGTCGCCCGAGCCCGGGGCGCACCGCCTTCACGCCGGCCTCGACGTGGCGGCTGCGCGAGGGCACGAGATCGAAGTTGAGGCCACTGCCGGCATTGCGGTGGGCGAGCTCCGCGAAGGTGGGCGTTTCGAAGCCGCGCCCGTAATTGGCGTACAGGCTGGTCTGCCGGTCGAGGCGGAACACGAGGCCCGCCACAGGCGTGGTGGCGCTGTAATCGACGGCGCCGCTGTCGTCGGGATTGCCCGCGACGATGAAAGCGTCGCTCGATTCGAACTCGACGCGGCTCGCGCGCCAGCCGGCGTGCGCGGACCAGCGCTCGGCAAAGCGCCATTCCACCTGCGCGTAGACAGCGACGCTCTGCACCACGTCGTCCTCGTCGCGCTTGAGCGCTCCCGCCGTGCCGTTGTTGTTCTCGAAGCCGCGGCGCCTCTCGTCCATGCGCTCGTACTCCAGGCCCGTCGAAAGACGCAAGGGCCGTCCCCCGAGCTCCCGATCGCCGGACATGCGCAGCGCCGCGCCGCCAAACCCGCGCTCGAGGTCCACCACGCCGCCGGAGCTCAGCGGCAGGGTGCCGGCAAAGGCGAGGAACTGGCGCACGTCCCGTGTTCCGGCCCAGCCGCTCGCCTGCAGCCGCGCGCCGCTGCGGAACCTGTGCTCCAGCGTCGCCCCGACCTGATCGTGATCGATCGACTTTCGCGTATTGAAGGTGAGCGCTTCCGGCGTCGCCTGCCGCGGGTTCTGGGCCACCTGCGCCGCCGTGAGCCCGAGCGGGTCCTCGGTGTCCGGCTGGTGCAGCGCCATCCCCACCAGCGTCAGTCGGGTATCCGCTCCCGAGCCGAAGCTCAGCTTGGCGTTGAGCTGGTCTCGCCGCACCGCGCTGTGCGCGCGGTAACCGTCGGACTCGAAATGCGAGAGGTTGACGACGTTGCCGACCGTGCCGCGCCGTGCGCCGAACTTGAGCGCGGCACGGCGCGTGCCATAGCTCCCCGCGTACAGGCCGCCTTCCAGTTCCGGCGCCGGCGGCGCGTCCTCGCTCACCACGTTGATGACGCCGCCCGAGGCGTTGCCGTACAGCGCGGAGAACGGGCCGCGCAGCACTTCGATGCGGCTCGCCGAACCGAGGTCGAAAGTCGCCGCCTGCCCCTGCCCGTCCGGCATGCTGGCGGGAATCCCGTCCGCGATCAGGCGGATGCCGCGCACGCCGAAGGTGGCACGCGCACCGAAGCCGCGCGAGGACACCTGCAGATCCTGCGCGTAGTTCTGCCGGTTCAGCACGACAAGGCCGGGCACGCGACCGAGGCTTTCCGAAAGATTGACCTGCGGCCGGCCCTCGCGCAGCTCCTCGGCGAACAGGCGATCGATGGACGCCGGCACCTCGAGGCTGGGCTGATCGACGCGCGTCGCCGTCACCACCACCGGATCGGGCTGTTGAGCGAACGCCCAGCACGGGATTGCGGCCAGCCATGCCAACACGCGTCGCATGGGTTTATTATGGCTGCATTCATGCCGCCCCGTGGAAGCCGCCTCGCCTGCACGCTGAAAACCCAGGACGGCTGCCACGGCTCCTTCGACGTCACGCCGGGCGAGGATCCGAACAGCATCGCAAGCGTCGGCGAGGTCACCTGGAACAAGCCGCCCGGCAAGCCGGTGCAGGAAGGCGCCTTCACCGTGATCGGCGATCTCGGCATGACCGGGCAGGTGATCCTCGTCAACCAGTACCAGTGGCGCGCGCTGACCGAGGCGAAGCTGGAGAAGTTCTTCTACGCGGCCATGCTCTGGGGCAGGAGCCCCTTCAAGGTGATAGAGGACGCGCAGCTGATGCTCAAGCGCGGGAAGTAGCTCGCCCGAGGGCAATCAACAGCGCGCCCAGCACCACCGCGCCCGCGGCCAGCAGCAGCGAGCCGTCGAACCCGCCCTGGCGCTCGGCGAGCCAGCCGGCGATCACCGGGCCGATCATCTGGCCGAAGCCGAAGGCGGCGGTGAGCAGCCCGATCATGCGCGCGGGGCGCGGGGAGATGCGCCCGCCGAAGGCGACGATCACCGCCGCGATCCCCATGAACGTGCCGCCGAAGAACACCGCGGCAACGAGCGCCACCCACAACGAATCGAAGAACACCGGCAGCACGATGCCCGCGGCCTGCACCAGGTGCGCCGCGATGAGCGCCGCGGGCGCGCCCCAGCGCGCCGCCGCCCGGCTCCAGAGCAGCGTCGAGGGCGCGCCGGCAAGCCCGACCACGATCCACAGCGACTCGGCGGCGCCGCCGATGCCGGGCATCTGCTTCGCGATTGCGACCAGGAAGGTGCCGGTGACCACGTAGCCGAGGCCTTCGAGAAAATAGCTGGCGATGAGCAGGGAGCCGGGAAATGTTTCCCTTGCACGGGCAGCCTGCGGTGGATTCGCGCCGCCGGCGTCGTGGCGCTGCATCAGCGGAAGAGTGAAAAACGCGAGCGCGACGCTGACGCCGGCAAGCGCGAACCACAGGCCCCGCCAGTCGAGCAAGCCCACGCCGAGCGCGACCACCAGGCCCGACAGGGCGATGCCGGTGCCCACGCCGGAGAAATGCACGCCCATCAGGTGCGGGCGCGCTGCGCGGGCGAGTGTCTCCAGGACGATCGAGGACGAGATCACCAGCACGCCGGCGCTCGCCAGCCCGGAAGCAAAGCGCAGTGCACACCACAGCATGACGTCCGTGGCGAGCGCCATCGCACCGGTGGTGAGGATGCTCGCGGCGATGCTGGCAAGCAGTATCGCGTAGCGCGACTGACGCGCCGCGATCAATGACGCGGCAAGGGCGCCGAGCAGATAGCCGAGGTAGTTCCAGCCCGCGATCCAGCCGGCGGTCGCCGCACCGAAGCCGGTCGCCTCCTGCATCGAAGGCAGGACCGGCGTGTAGGCGAAGCGGCCGACGCCCATCGCCAGCGCGAGGGCGGCGGCGCCCGCAACGAGAATGCGCGCTGTGCTCAGGCCTTCGCGAGCGTGCCGACGGGACAGCTGACGCCCGTCCCGCCCAGCCCGCAGTAGCCGCCCGGGTTCTTGCCGAGATACTGCTGGTGATAGTCCTCGGCGTAGTAGAACTCGCCCGCCGGCTTGATCTCCGTGGTGATCCTGCCGTAGCCCTTCGCCGCGAGCGCCGCCTGGAACGCGTCGCGCGATGCGGCCGCCGCCCGCGCCTGCTCATCGCCATAGGTGTAGATCGCCGAGCGGTACTGGCTGCCGCGGTCGTTGCCCTGGCGCATGCCCTGCGTGGGATCGTGGCCTTCCCAGAACACCTTCAGCAGCTCCTCATGCGAAATCCGCTTCGGGTCGAACACGACCAGCAACGCCTCGGTGTGATTGGTGAATCCGCTGCACACTTCCTCGTAGGTCGGATTGGGCGTATCGCCGCCGGCGTAGCCGACCGCGGTGCTGTAGACGCCCGGTGTCTGCCAGAAGATGCGCTCGGCGCCCCAGAAGCAGCCCAGGCCGAATTGCGCGAGCTGCATCCCTTCCGGGAACGGCGGCACGACGCGGTTGCCGTTGACGAAGTGCTTCTCCGGCACTTGCATCTTCTCCTTGCGCCCGGGCAGCGTGCTGGCCTTCGGCAGGAGCTGGGTCATCTTCTTCATGAATGCGAACATGGGCGTTTCCTCTCGGACGCTAGAATAACACCATGAAAATCTGCGTTTTCGGCGCCGGCGCGGTCGGCGGCGTGATGGCCGGCCGGCTGCACCGGGCCGGTCACGACGTCTCGGTCGTGGCGCGCGGCGCGAACCTGACGGCGATCCGCGAGCACGGGCTGCGCATCCGTACCCTGGCCACGGGCGAAGTGAATGCCTTCAAGGTCCGCGCGGAAAGCGACGCGGCCAAGCTCGGCCCGCAGGACTGCGTCATCGTCACGCTCAAGGCGCAGAGCCTGGCCGAAGCCGCGCGCGCCATGGCGGCGCTCTCCGGCCCCGACACCACGATCGTCACGGCGATGAACGGCGTGCCCTGGTGGTTCTTCGACCGCCTGCGCTTCGGCGAGGGCAAGCTGCACCTCGAAAGCCTCGATCCCGGCGGCGCCCTCTCGCGCGCCATGCCCACCGCGCGCATCGTCGGCTGCGTCATCCATCTCGCGGCCTCGACGCCGGAGCCCGGGCTCGTCAGCCATGACATGGGCAACAGGCTGATTCTCGGCGAGCCTGGCGGCCACAACACCGCGCGCACGCAGGCGGTCGCCGGCGCGCTCGCCGCGGCCGGGTTCGATTGCGTGCAGAGCAGCTTCATCGAGAAGGATTTCTGGGTGAAGCTCCTCGGCAATGTGAGCTTCAACCCGGTCTCGGCGCTCACGCTCGCCACCGCCGACAGGCTGATCGCCGACGCCGACATCAAGGACTACATGGTGACCATCATGCGCGAGGTGCTGGCGATCGGGCGCGCGGTGGGCGTGGATGCCGACATCGATCCGGAGGCGCGGATCGACATGGCGCGCCACCTCGGCCGCTTCAGGACTTCGATGCTGCAGGACATGGAAGCGGGCAAGCCGCTCGAGATCGACGGCCTGCTCGCCGGCACGCTGGAAGTGGCGCGCAAGGCGGGTGTCGCCGCGCCTTTCACGCACAGCCTGTCGGGGCTCATCCGCCTGCGCGCCCAGGCCACGGGACAGTATCGATGAGAGCCCTCCTGCTCGCGCTCGTCGCGGCGCTGCCGCTCGGCGCCGGGGCCGAGTATTCCGGCCCGGCGCTCGAGGCGTGCCGCGCCCACGGCGAGCGCGAGCTGAGGAAAGTCGGCGCCGACGTCAAGGCGCTCGCCTTCGACAACGACCGGCACCTGGTCTTCGCACGCGAGTCGCGCAAGCTCGGCAGCCAGCCGATCGGCGCCTCGCTCTCGGGCCACGGCGCGATCGCGCGCGCGACCGGCCCGGCGGTGGAGATGGCGTTCGTGTGCCTGCTGGCGAGCGACAAGCGCGCGCTCTGGTTCCACTGGTTGCCGCGGCGCGACGCGCCCGCGCTCGGCCAGTGCGGCCGCAGCGCGGACACCGGCGCCTGCCTGCAGCTGCTGCTCGACCTCGCCGAGCGCGACCTGCTGGAAAAGGCCGCGTTCCGCTTTCAGGAATCGCTCGAAGCCGACGCGCAGGCCGGCAACGAAGCCGCTTCGTCGGCCTACCGCGACTCGGCCGCGGCCTGGCGCAATTACCGCGACCTCGAATGCGCGCGGCGCGGGCCTGCGGGCAGCGACGCCTGGCGCGCGTGCAGGGTGGACCTCACGCGCTGGCGCTACCTCGACCTGCAGTGATCCCCGAGACGCGGCCAGCGGCCGCGGCTCGCGTAGCCGATGTCGTAGCGACCCAGCCGCCAGCGCCGCGGCACGCCCGCGGCGCGCACGCGGCGCAGGATCTCGGCATTGGAGTCGCACGGCGACTCGAACAGGTGACCGACGTTGGCGCGCGTCACGGCGGCCTCGGGCAGGCCGACGTCGGCGCGCTCCACCACCGCCCAGACTTCCTCGAGGCCCTTGCGCGGAAAAAGGCTGCGGCGCGCGTCGATCAGGCCCTGCACCGAGGCGCCGCGCTGCCGCTGGACGCGGCTTTCCTGGTGCGCGTAGGCGGCGAGCTTCTGGTCGAGCGCCGCGTCGCCGCCGAGATAGGAGAAATGCCAGCCCGCGTCCGGCACCTGGAGCACGCGCGCGCCGCGATCGAAACCCTGCGCGTGCCGGCCGCGGGTGTTGCGCCCGGTGGTGCGCAGCCCATTGATGCTCTTCGCCTGGCCGAAGAGCGCGGCGGCCGTGCCGAGCCAGGGGAGCTTGCGCGACCACACCAGCTCGAAGTTGAGGCGGAAATAGAACATGCGCTGCTCGAAGATCAGCATGCTGTGCGCCGTGGCCGCGGACAGGAACTCGCCCGCGCGCCGCACCGCCGCCACCGTGGGAATCTCGTCGACGTCGGAAACCAGCACCAGGTCCCCGGGCGCGGCGCCGAGCTCGCGCAGCACCGGGCCGATGGCTTCGCGCTGCGACTGCTCGCGCTCCCAGTGGCTGTAGCCCACCGGCAGGTCGACGGCGCGCGCCGCGAGCTTCGGATGCGCGAGCAGCTCGCGATCCTGCGATGCGGCGAGATACAGGGGCTTCGCCTTGCCGGTATGCGTCTGGTGCGCCTCGATGACGACGAAGCGGTCCACCACGTCCTCGAGGCAGGCGATGCGCAGTCGCAGCAGCTCGAACTCGTTGAAGAACGGGACGCAGTCGAAGATCTTCAAGCGGCGAGCGTCTTGCGGAAATAGGCGAGGGTCTCCTTCAGCCCGTCCTCGAGCGCGACCCTCGGCGCCCAGCCGAGCTTGTCCTTCGCCAGCGCGATGTCCGGCTGGCGCTGCATCGGGTCGTCCTCGGGTGCGGGCAGGTACTTGAGCTTCGACTTCCCGCCTGCGAGCCGCAGCACCATCTCGGCGAGCGCGAGCATGGTGAACTCGCCGGGGTTGCCCACGTTCACCGGACCGGTGAAGCCGCGCGCCGTACCCATCATGCGCACCAGGGCGTCGATGAGGTCGTCGACGTAGCAGAAGCTTCGCGTCTGCGTGCCCTTGCCGTAGATCGTGAGGTCCTCGCCGCGCAGCGCCTGCACGATGAAGTTCGACACCACGCGCCCGTCGTTCGGGTGCATGCGCGGC
>Ga0326597_10009923_pt1 | contig 12713 bp, 9 predicted proteins | sample RVTome_12_FD_203789 | JGI IMG/M metagenome (GOLD analysis project Ga0326597, IMG submission 203789) | Soil microbial communities from uranium-contaminated site in the Upper Colorado River Basin, Wyoming, United States - RVT100D185 | ecosystem: Environmental > Terrestrial > Soil > Contaminated >... | reverse complement strand
GGCAAACATTAAAAAGTCTTCGCAAATACCGGCATATATAAAAAAATAGAAGTTTAATATAAACCAATGACAGAACAAATTTTACTAAAAATCGTTGAAGTACTGCTCATAATAGCAACGTTTCTTATAGGAGCAACGTCTGAACATATTTCCACGGAAGAAATGGAAGATTTATCAGCTCTTATGGAGGACGGTGTGGGCACCGCGTCTTTCAATCAAGTGGCGGGAGGAATTTATCGGTTGAAATCAGGGATCACAAGCTCGCAGACCACATTGCCTCTTTCCGGATTTACCATGCCGGTTACCGATAATGAGTTTTCTATGACTGACTTCGGAGATATTGGATATGGGACGATTGAACCGACCAGCCCCAATAATAAAGAGTTTGTATCATTCACGGGAATTACACAGAACTCGGATGGGTCTGCCACGCTTACGGGAGTTGAGCGAGGACTGAACTTTATATCCGATTTCACCGCGTCCACCACATTACAACTTCCTCATTCGGGCGGGTCCCGATTTATTCTTTCCAATTCTCCGGTATTTTACACTCAATTTCATAATCTAAATAACAATGCAACTTCAACCGCCAACCTTTCTTTCGGTTCCACCACACCGCCCCGCTTTGATTGGAATCCTAATTTTGGCAGTCATGCAAGCACTACATTGATCTCGAAAGGGTACGCGGATGATTTGGCTATTGCGGGCGCGTCTGACTCGAACGAAACCACCAAAGGCATTGTAGAACAAGCCACAGGTACAGAAATGGCTTCCAGCACTACGGCGGGAGACACCACCGCGCCTTTAGCTTTGACGACAAAATATTCAACATCAACGCCGGATGTATCGGCAACAAGACCGAATCACTATGCGGTAATTTCAGAACACAGCGGATACTTGAATAAAGACTGGTTCGGGTTAGGAATTAACGTAGCGACTACAACGCCATGGCAAAATGCTCATATAGCCATTGAACAAAACGATTCGCTGTATCAGATTTTAGTGGGAGATAACGGAACTACAACCCCTCTTTTCTTCATAGACGGAAAAGGAAACGTCGGCATAGGCACTACTACTCCCATGAATCCAAACTTTGCGCTTGCGGTGGTAGGTACCACTTCGATGGATGGATTCTTTATGCAGGGTGGAACGGTGGGACAGGTTCTTACGAGCAATTCAAACGGTTCGGGAACGTGGAAGGATTCACCAGTGGCATTTACGGTATCATCTTCAACATCCCATAGCGTATCGGCAACCGGTACGTTGTTCGGCATTTTTATTCCCGAAGGGATAATTGATTCTGACAGCTCCATAGAATTATCCATACATGGTGATTCTGCCGGTAGTGCGACATGGCAAGGGCTTGTAATAGAAATAGGGACAGCCGCATCTTCTTCAGAAGCGGTATTCGGCGATTTTTCGCAGTGCTCTTTTTATTCAGCGGTAATAAACATTTCGGCGCGTGATTCAACAAGCTCACAAATTATAAGCGGGTTCGGAAACTTATCTACGGGTGGCGCGTGCGGACAATTTAGGGAATATCCTTTCAAGACACGGGATGTTGATCTTTCATCCGGTGATGTTCTTATTCGAGTGCGAGGCGGTACGGTCAGCGGACAAGCGATTACAACGGAACAAGTTACATTAAAGATAATTCCATAAGAATAATGACAACTGATACGATAAAACCGGAAGAACTAAACCCGTTAGGAGGCATTCCTACAGGAACGCAGACTACAACGCCGTCTTCCATACAGCAGACGAATATTGCTATTGGAGAAGCGGAGCAAGCGGAAACACAACCCGTCTCGCAACCGGTGTCCGAGCCTATTATGATAACATCCGGAGCCGCAAGGACAGAGGTTGCGAAAGGTGAGCAGTTTATAGCCAGCAAACAGCCGGTAGAAGAAACGGAAGAAGAAATACCGCCTCCTTCAAAGGAGGAAGTGGAAGCGACGGAAACTACAAAAGATTTCAAGGATGGGCGCGATAAAGGAGGGCTTACGCGCGAAGAAGCAGGCGATATATTCGGCACCGATTTTACCGGCGTTCATTTTGATGAAAAGACGGGACTGTTCTTTCCTGATTCATCTGCGATAGAACGACTAACACCGGAAGAAAAAGAAGAACAGGACAGGGCGCAACAGCTTCGCGAAACAGCAGATAAGATAGATTCTCAATTCGCGGAATACCAAACGCAGTTATCGGGGGATTTTGGACGGCAGGTTGAATCCATACGCTCCCAGTTTGGAGCGCAACGCAGGAGAATGGAGGATATAAATAAACGCCAGTTTGCCGCCCAACAGCAGTTTGGACACAGAATTGGAACATCACGATTCGCTCCATTAACGGCGCAAGGAATCCTGTTCGCGGAAGAACAAGCCGGCGCGGCACGAATAGGAGAGCTTATTGCAATGGAACAGGAAGCAATAGCACGAGCTACGAGCGCGTTTCACCAGCAGAAATTCAGCGTCATGATGCAACAGGTAGATGTAGCACAGCAAATGGAAGATAGGATACAGAATGAATTGGAAAAAGTACGCGCCGCACAGGTTGAGAGGAATAAAGTATTAGAGGATCAGCAACGGCAGATAGAAATTGAAAGCAGTATATTTACATTAGTTGCCGGTGGTATAACAAAACCGGAGGATATTGCGTTCAAACTTGGCGTTCCGATAAAGAATGTAGCGGAGGTGATGAAATCAATGTCGGATGACCAAGTGGAGAAAACTCTCACAGGAAAAGCGCAAGAGTTTCAATCATTTATAAACGCGGGTTTAATAGATGAAACATTGCCAAAACGAGAGCAGTGGGAGGCGTACTTGGATTTAATGTCTGATGATCCTTTGCTTACCGATACACAACTTAAACTCTATGGCATGCCGTTTGGTACAAGGCAGTCCGATATTATGGGAAAATTTGGCATATCCGCGCCGAGCGACCCATTGCTCACGGACGCGCAACTCAAAGCATACGGTATGCCGTTCGGCACGCGACAATCGGCTATAACAGGACGGTTCGCGCAAGACAGCGGTAAAGAATTGGGAGAAACAGAACGACGGCAAACACAGGAACGGGTTGATGGTGCTGAATCTTTGCTTAGTTTGCTGAACCAATACCGCGATATTGTGGCGGAAAAAGGATACACGAACAGATTTATTGGTGATAAAGAGGTTCTTGGAAAAGTAACTTCATTGCGCGCACAAATGACCGCCGCGTATAAAAAAGCAAATACACTTGGTACTCTTGATGAGGGCGTACTACAACTCATGGAACAATTACTTGGTGTTGCTCCCGAAAGCGGATATTGGCCATTAGAGAACTTTTTTGGCGGCAAAGGGCAAAAGATAGTATCCGCTATTGATTCATTGATTGATACAACCACGGTGGAGCTTGAACGCGATAAGGGAAAGTTGGGCGGTGCTAGCAACCCGTTTACGCAAGATGAATTAGATGAAATAGAGACATTATTAGGCGAGGATTTTAATCCTGAATCATTTTATTGATATGGCATTATCCCCTCAAGAACAACAAATAATCGATTTCGGCAAAAAGCAGAATAAAAGCCAGCAGGAGATTTTGGATGCGCTTACGAAGTTTAGAAATAAAGCACCTATTCAAGCTCCCGAACGGAAAGAAACACCGAGCGCGGCACAAGAAACATTCGGCGATATAAAGGAAACAGTAAGCGGCGTTGGTAGAGAATTCAAAACGGCGGGTGAGGAGATTGTAAAGACAGCGACAAGCGATATCCCTTTGCATGAAAAAGTTTTAGGTGTAGGAGCAAAAGCGTTTCGCGGGGGTTCTCGCGCGTTTGGCGAGCTTGTTATAGGTGCGGGTAAATCGGTACTTCCCCAGACTACCGAGGACAAGATAGCAAGAATTGTGGAAGAAGCAGGGCAGAAAATAGGTGAATCCCCCGCAACGCAAAATCTGATGCAACGTTATAATTCATTAACGCCGTCCGCGAAAAGAAACGTTGATAACGCGCTTGGATTCGCGGAAGGATTGTCAGAGATATTTACGTTTCGTTTAGGAGGAAAGCTCGGCAGAAAAACTATTCAAACAGCCGTAGAAGCGGTTGAGAAAGCGGCAGAGGGTTCAAAACACGCGACACAGACGATTCGGAATACAACGCCGAATGTTATCAAGAATTTTCTTCGTAGAGCTCCTCCGGGGACGAAAGAAGCGGCGACAGAAGCACTTACGGATGCATATAAAAAATCCTTTGTGGTTGATAATGTCGCGGTAAACAGAGCATTAGACCAGCAGGCGCGGGAGCTTTCTCACGGCGCGATAAAATACTCTAAAGATGATTCATTGGTCGGATTGGCAAAAGATGGATATATGCCGGTTGTTGAAGGGAAACTCGCTTCTTTTGATAATGTAATTGATGACATATCGGCAAGACAAGGACGGTTGGCGGAAGCTATTGATCCATTGCTTGCCACGGTTCCGGAACGCACCACGCTTACACAGTTAAAAAACAAAGCGGCGCAAGTGCTTCGCCGTTCCCCTCAAGTCGGCGCGCAATTAAAGAAATCACTGCGCGAGCTAGACAGTTTCTTTGACTCATTCCAAACAAAATACGGAAACGATTTATCCGCGCTTGAAGTAAATGACATACGAAAAGAAATGAACCGGCGCACAAAGGCGTTCGGAGATGAGATGTTTATGCAAGACACGGCTGACGCGGTTGCGGACGCAACACGAGCGCGGATAGATGAAATGGTACCGGACGGCTTGGTACGGCAAACAAACGCGGAAATAGGGCGTTTATTCGGATTACAGAGAACAGCAGAGATATTGAATAATAGGGCTATAAATATAGGTATATTGGGAGGGCAAGTAGGCCGATTGGTATCTACAATGGGAGCTTCTGGTATTGGACTTAATGTAGGAGGCCCAGGAGGGTTTGTAATAGCAGGTATAGTCGCTCATTATGGCGGAGAAGTTGTCGCACAGATTTTACGCAACAGAAGGTTTGACCCTCGTTTACGCCAAGTAATTATAGAGGGAATAAAGCAAGATGATGAGTTAGTCCAGCGTCTTATAAAAGAAGCAGAGGGCGCGAATAAAGAGGCATTGGAGCGTTTAATGCTTCCAGCTCCTGCTGAAACACCGATACCGCAACCGCCAAGAGGAGGAGGCGCGGGGTTTCCCGAATCGCGTCCGTCCGGGGTTAAATTGATACCGGCTGAAAAAGGAATTCCGGGACGCGATCCGAAAACAGGGAAGTTTACAAAAACATTTACATCGGACATAAAAGGGCCGGAAATGTTCGCAGGCATAGCAGGATTAAAATTTGATGAGGAAGGAAATATAACGGGATATAATCCTGTGATTGCCGCGGGAGGAATACTTGCTTTTCGTACCGCACAAGGGCAAACTGCGGCAAGAATGATGTTGCAAGAAGCCGTTCGTACTGCTGATAATGGAATTATACGGCTTACAAAAATGGGTGTAAGCGAAAAAAGCCATGCGTTTAAACAGGCGGTAAAAAATAGAGAAATGGTTGAACGAGAATTGGATAAATTGAGGAGAAAAGAAGCCGGACGTTAAAGATTATAACGCTCATTCATGAACATGTACAACGCGAAACATCCTACCACAATTACTAATGATTGTATCATATACCCACATACTAGCATATAAATAAATACTTGTCAATATGCCTACAAATCAGGAAAAAATAAGAGAAATGCAATTGCTTAAAACTAATCCCGCGTTAGGGCAGTTTGTCGCGCTTCAGGAGTTGAAAAGAATGGCAAAAACTATGGTAGAGGAAGCAGTGGAAGAACAAATGCGCGAGTTGGAAAAGGAAATAATGCGAAAGTTTGATATAATAAAGGGTGGAGACCCAGTAAATGCGGGCTTCATAGATAAGATTGTAAACAAAGCGGTAACACAACTTATAGCTGACTCAAAAGGAGATACGGGAGAGAAAGGAGATGTTGGATATACGCCAATTAAAGGTGTAGACTTTTTCACGGAACGAGAAATACAGCAGTTTACAACTCAAATACAAAGCAGAATAAGAATACCGAAAGACGGAATTGACGGCATAACACCAGAGGCAGGGGTTGATTACCCGACTAATCAACAAGTGCGGGATGAGATTATAAAACACATACCAAACATCCCGAAACCGGAGAACGGAAAAACGCCGATAAAAGGAGTGGATTATTTTACCGAGCGAGATATAAAAGAAATTCTTGTTAAACTAAACGTACCGGAAGTTACGGGAGAGCAGATTGTAAAGAAAGTAAACGCGCTTGAAATTACGCCGGAAAAACAAATTGACGCTTCTCACATTAAAAACTTACCGGAATTTGTGCGTAAAGCCGCCAAGCGCACGCTTCACCGAGGAGGAGCCGCTGTATTATGGCATGACCTTTCAAGCGAACTGGATGGTGTTACAAAAACATTCACTATTCCCGTAAATAATAATAATTCCGTTATGGTGTTCTCAACACAGTTTCCTATAATCTTTAGAAGAACGATTGACTTTACAATATCAGGGAGGACGTTAACGCTTACGGATGAGGTTGACGCTCCGGCTTTGGGGCAGTCGCTAAATGTCCTATTTACAGAATGAAATATATATTCACATCACTCATAGGCACACTTATAGGAGCAGGCGTTCTGTTCGGTTTTGGCGTTTACTTATTAACACAACAGGAGGAAGAAGGTGTCGGCGCGCCGTCTGCTAACTTGTTTCGGGAAATAAGCCCCGTATCAGACGATCAGTGGGACGTAGGGACAACCACCGCGCGCTGGAGGCGCGTATTTGCTCAATATGCGTCAAGCACTGCAGGAAGTTTCTTTAATCAAATTGATATCGGTAATACTTCTACCACAACCATACGGGGGGATGCGGCAACCTCTACGTTTAGTGGTGGAGTGGATATAACTGCGGGAGGCATAAAAATAGGACTCCCTTCTTGTACGGAAGCATTGGAAACTGATAGCGAGGGAGCCATTATCTGCGGAGTGGACGCTGATTCAGGAGCAGGCACCGGCTCTAACTGGGAAGTAATCGGAGCGTCCGGTTCTCATGTTCTTACTTCTACATCCTCAATTCCAATTTCAATAACAGGACTAGGGACTTCCACCATGAAAGGCGGGTTTGAACTTTACGATAATTTTGCGGTAGGAGGAACTTCAACTTCTACCATCCGCGGCTCGGCAACGTCCACCATTGGCGATAGTTTGGACATTGCGGACGCGCTTGAAGTGGGAAGTAATGCGGGATTTATTGTTCACGGAAACGCGCCTGCCGATAGTTTTTTGTTGGGTGGAAACGGGAATGTGGGAATTGGTGTTTCTGAACCCGTCACAAATCTTGATATACTAACAACAAACGATGCGGCCGGCGGCATCAGAATGCAATCTTCACTTTCAGATGCCACACTAAAGAACGCCAGACTTAAAATTGGACACTATACCAATTCTGAAGAGCCGATAACTATATTTCTAGCCACGGCCAATAGCGGCTCAACTCTCTTCCAATTTGGAGGTGGATCAACAGTTGAGAATGCCGCCACTTCTATTGGTTTTTTTACAGCCCAAAACAATACCACAACCACAGGAACACAAAGATTAACGATAAACAACGTCGGCAGAGTCGGCGTTGCCACTACCGTTCCCGCTCAACTGTTTTCGGTGGAGGGCGACGCCTTTATTGTCGGAGGGTTAGGTATTGGGGACGCAACGACTACGGACGGGGTATTGGAGACTTCAGGGCTTGCGCAATTCGGCGGGATAATCAAAGTGGCTTCCGGTACCTCTACGTTTGAGGGGGGAATAAATGTAGACGCCATTAAAACTAATCTTCCCGACTGTGATTCGCTGGACACGGACAGCACGGGAGCAATTATCTGCGGTACTGACGCAACAGGGGCAGGGGGTAGTGGTACTGAAAATCATGAACTTTTTAATAATATTGGATTACGAGCAACCACCACCGGAAAATCCCTCTTTGTACGGGGTGATTTAACCGCCACTTCTTCTCAAGACTTATTTGAAGTTGCGGGAGATGCTCATATTCAGGATTTGCTGACGGTGGGTAGTATTGCCGCTACAGGAACGGCAGATTCATATGTTACGGGTAGTCTTGGGATAGGGACGACGAGTCCGGGAGCTCTCTTCGCTATTGCGAACCGCGCTGGTCTTTCTGACGGGAAAGTTCCTTTGTTTACTGTGGCAAGCTCTACGGCTTCGGCAACGACCACCTTGTTTACGATTTTGAATAACGGCAACGTCGGCATCGGCACATCAACACCAACACAAGCACTTGAATTCGGAGAAAATCAACGTATTTTAATGACATCCAATCTGAATAATGAATCGGGGGAGCTTATACGTCTTCGTTTTGCAACAAGCACAAATCCATCTGCCAAAGCCGCTATAGCTTTCCAAACCGAAGAGGGTGAAACAAAAGCATGGCTAGTCGCTCATGATTATTTAAGTTTTCCAGATAATAGGCATCAACATTTTTCTATTGAAACAACAAAGGTAGATGAAACATTATCAACACGAATGGAGTTTCCGTATGATTGTGATGCTTGCACTATAAAGACTGCCACACAATCCAGTTTCTTGGTTGGTGGCGGTGGTGATTTTTCAACAGAAGATGGGGATATAACTGCAGGGGCAGGCGGAAATATATATACTACTAATGGAGATGTACAAATAGGTGAAGGTGGTGATTTGCAATTTATTGATGCATCTATTTCAAGTCATTTAAGTATTTCCCTTTTTCCGCACAATCAACAAAGCGTATCTTTAAATATTTCTACATCAACAATCGATAATCTACAATTATCCGCGCAAGGATCATCATTGGTACAATTTAGCGATGCTATTGCTACAAATCCGTCTTTGCAACTAGGTGTCGGCACTACTTCTATGTGGGGTATGTTTAATGTTAGAAATACGAGTAATAAACCATCTCTTGTTGTTGAAGATGATTCGAGTGATAGTTCACCTTTTATTATTGATCATTTAGGTCATGTTGCTATTGGAACAGATGTGCCAATCGTATCCCTTAATCCATCAGTTACGATAAGTGGGGCATCTCCCGGATTGTATATAGAGGATAACGATTTGGCAGAATCGGCTGACGGCAGGCTTTTTAGATTGGTTAATAACAACGGATTATTCTCAATTTTTGAAAGCGGCAGGAGTGGTAATGCTACGGTAGGGAGCACAGAATTATTATCGCTTACTAACGTTGGCAATGTATGGACGCGCGGGTCTTTGAATGCATCTTCCACTTTGCATGTTACGGGAGTCGGGCTGTTTGATACAAATGTCGGTATTGGTACGTCCACACCGTGGGGCACTCTCTCGGTTGAACATATTGCGGGAGAAAGCAATCTCAAACCTATTTTCTTGGTAGGCGACACAGGAACCACAACACCATACTTTTCTATTAACCAGCACGGACAGGCAATTTTTGGTACCACCACCGAGGCATTTCAAGTATCAGCAGACGCTACGAGTACGATAGGAGCAATCCATACGCCTTATCTTATGATCGATTCGGGTCACAACGGCACATCTACAATACAAATTGGGGACGTAGGAAATCCCGGATGTATAAAAATGCGTGATGCTACGGATGACGGGTGGAGTTACTTTAAAGTACAAGACGGTGTGTTATCGGCTAGTCTGACTTCATGCGAATAAAATTGAAACAAGTTATTCCTATTCTTGGTGTAGCAGGTATTGGCACATTTGCTTTGTTAGGAAACGCGCAACCTGTGGAACTTCCCCCGCAAGCCGACAGATTTGAAGTCCGTATACCGCAGAGTTTACCGGAAGCGGGGGAAGCAAAAGTTGAGATGATAAGAAGCCGTCCCGAAGTGCGGTTTAAGAAATGGAACGGCGAAGTCAATCTTGGTGTTCGCTACGCAAAAGTACAAGGAGCAGGTGTTCAAGTTGGCAATCGCACGGAATGGAGAGGCGCAAAGGAAGAAGTACATGCCTATCCTATTGATGATGAAAACTTTGAAATTGAAGTTGTCTTAAAAGAAAAACCGGACACTAATGTATTTGAATTTCAAATTGACGGTGCAGAGGATTTGGATTTCTTTTATCAGCCAGAGCTTACACAAGATGAGATAGACGAGGGAGCTTCACGCCCAGAGAATGTTGTCGGCTCGTATGCGGTGTATCACAAGACGAAAGCAAATCATCGAGTAGGGAGTATAAATTATGCAACAGGCAAAGCGTTCCATATTTACCGTCCGAAAGCGATTGACGCAAACGGAGTGGAAGAATGGGCAGAGCTTTTGTACGATAGTGGCGTTTTGAGCGTAACCGTTCCGCAGAGTTTTTTGGATGAGGCGGTGTATCCGGTGAGGGTTGACCCGACGTTTGGGTATACAACAATAGGTGGTACTGGCAGTAATATTGGAGAAGATACTATTCGCCTTTCCTCTACTTGGGCAGCCCCTGAAAATGGTATCGTTGAAAAACTTACCGTGTATTTAGGGGACAATAGCGTTACTCTGGTAACTTTTCGCCCAGTCATTTATATAAACTCCACCGACGCACTAGTAACATTCGGGGCAGAATTTGAAACAAACATTGACAACAGCTGGGTAGATTCAGTTCTTACTGATTCCTCAATTACTGATGCAATAAACTACGATTTCGGTATTTGGGTGAAGAATAATGGCGGAACTGTAAATACTTTATTCGACGTAGGGACGCATTCATTTAGAAGAGCCAATGAAACGTATCATGCAACTAATAATCCACCTGACCCATTTGTTGAAGTATCGGTGATAGTATCAAGAGATTACTCTATCTACGCCACCTACACTGCAGAAACAGAACAAACTTCCACAACCATATTCAAATCCACCACAACCATTAAAAGCTCGGCAACTATAAAATGACGTATTGCAAACGCACATGAGCAATCGTGTGTGTAATGCAGAATATCATTTCTGCGCAGAGGGCATACTTTAAAATAAAGGAGTATATACATGAGCTTTTTGAAACTGTTTATTGCAGTATGCTTGCTTGCGTTTGCAAGCCCCGCGTTTGCATTGCAAACAAACTATCCTGTTATCACTGATATTGATGTCGCTGATTGCGGCGAGGACGCTACCGTAACCGTAAGCGGAACCGCGACGTTTAAGAACGACCAAGAGTGCGTCCGTATTTACAAGCAGTATGAGGGACAAGGATTTTATCAGTGGGTTGCCACTGATTGCAGTTCTCCTGAAAACTGGAGTTTTAATCTGTATCTTGATCCCAATTTCTGGAGCGTAAGAGTCCGCGTTGATACGCCAGAGGGCTTTAATAAAGTCCATACTGATAGTCCTTACTTCACTGTAAATGAATGTACCTGCCCATAACCTAAAAGGTAGTGCCCTCTGCCTTTCTTACATAAAAATATATACCGCAACTATTAAAAGCAAAATGATGTTTTAAAATGGACATATTCGACATAAATTCCATAGGCATAGGAGGCATAGCGGTATTATTTATACTCGACCGGTTTGGCCTGCTTGATAAGGTTCTCCCGATAAAGAAGAACGGAAACACAAACGGACATAACGGGGATACGGAAAAGATACTTGCAGACATGAAACATCTCCGAGAGCATTACAACGACGAGCTGTCAGTGCATTTAAAAAACTTGAACGAGCGATTTGATGAGCACATGCAGATAGAGAGAGAAAACGCTTTCTATCTTCGAGAAATTATTAAAAAGTTAGATAAGTAATATGAAAATATTTCGTCCCATACAAAGCAATCGTTTGACACAGGCATTTTCTCAAAATTCCGCATGTGTCGGCTTTACCGGCATGCATCCTGTAAAGGTATTTAAAAAAGTAAACGGCGTATGTCCTTCCGGTACGCGGGATATGTACCAAGCAATGGGCATGAAAGGACACAATGGAGAGGACTGGAAAACATGGTACCGGGAACCGTGCTATTTCCCGGTAGAATCAAATCTTACATGGCACGCGCGGACGGAAATTGACCGAGATGGGGGAAAGGGAGTGGATGTAATCTCTAACGAGGAAATAAACCTAACCGGAGTACCGACGCATATTAAACTCCGTTTCTGGCATTTTGCAGACGCGGCTGTTTTTGATGGACAGCCGGTAATAAAAGGACAGCTTATCGGATACTGTGATTCTACGGGGGCGTCAAGCGGAAATCATCTGCATTGGTCGCTTAAACCCTGCGATCCGAATGGAAACTCGCTTTACAAAGACAACGGTTATAACGGAGTGATTGATTTTCGCCCGTGGTTTGTAAATGAATTTGTAGGAACGCCGACAAAGCCAAAAAACGACTTGGTTGATGAACTTCGAAAACTTCTCTTTCTGCTTCAAAATATTGGTACATAATAGTATACTATCTATATGCATAATCAACCAGGGATGTCTTGTATCCCCTCTCATTTTGATATTAGGACTTTTACCACGCGGACGAGTGCTACGTATGACAAACAAAGTGGTGGAAAACGATATGACCCAGAAGATATTGAGGATCAATCTACTTCGCCAATATGTACAGCAATAAGTTTGTCGCAAAACGCAAGAAAAGCCACCGGTATACGGTACTCGGCTGAATTTTTATATCTTCTCCAAAAAAAGTTTTATGATTCCAATGCACCGATAGGATGGGGAGAGGGGTCGTCTATTTTTCATGCTCTTAAAGTGGCAAAGAATTACGGGCTC
>Ga0326597_10009922_pt1 | contig 12713 bp, 9 predicted proteins | sample RVTome_12_FD_203789 | JGI IMG/M metagenome (GOLD analysis project Ga0326597, IMG submission 203789) | Soil microbial communities from uranium-contaminated site in the Upper Colorado River Basin, Wyoming, United States - RVT100D185 | ecosystem: Environmental > Terrestrial > Soil > Contaminated >... | reverse complement strand
GGCCAGCGCCACCATGAAGGTGGTGAAATCGGTCTGCACCCACTGCTCGGTGGGCTGCACCGTCCTGGCCGAGGTCGACCGCGGCGTGTGGGTCGGGCAGGAGCCCGCCTTCGACAGCCCGTTCAACCTGGGCGCCCACTGCGCCAAGGGCGCGGCAGTGCGCGAACATGCGCATAACGAACGCCGGCTCAAGTATCCGATGAAACTGGAAGGCGGCCAGTGGAAGCGCGTGTCCTGGGATCAGGCCGTCAACGAGATCGGCGACAAGATGCTGGAGATCCGCAAGGCATCGGGTCCCGACTCGGTCTACTGGCTCGGCTCGGCCAAGTTCAGCAACGAGCAGGCCTACCTGTTCCGCAAGTTCTACGCCATGTGGGGCTCCAACAACGGCGACCACCAGGCGCGCATCTGCCATTCGACCACGGTCGCCGGCGTAGCCAATACCTGGGGCTACGGCGCGATGACCAATTCGTACAACGACATGCTGAAGTCGCGCGCCATGCTGTTCATCGGCTCGAATGCGGCCGAGGCGCATCCGGTTGCGATGCAGCACATCCTCAAGGCGAAGGAGCAGAACAACGCCGCGCTGATCGTCTGCGATCCGCGCTTCACGCGGACCGCCGCGCACGCCAGCGAGTACGTACGCTTCCGTCCCGGCACCGACGTCGCGCTGATCTGGGGCATTCTCTACCACGTCTTCGAGAACGGCTGGGAAGACAAGGAGTACATCCGCCAGCGCGTCTGGGGCATGGATCAGATCCGCGCCGAGGTGAAGAAGTGGACGCCCGCGGAGACCGAGCGCGTCACCGGCGTGCCGGGCACGCAGCTCCTGCGCGTCGCGCGCACCATGGCGGAAAATCGCCCCGGCACGCTTGTCTGGTGCATGGGCGGCACGCAGCACACCACCGGCAACGCCAACGTCCGCGCCTACTGCGTGCTGCAGCTCGCGCTCGGCAATATCGGCAAGGCCGGGGGCGGCGCGAACATCTTCCGCGGCCACGACAACGTGCAGGGCGCCACCGATATGTGCGTCGTGTCCGACAGCCTGCCCGGCTATTACGGCTTGGCCGCGGGCTCCTGGAAGCACTGGTGCAGGGTGTGGGACCTCGATTACGAGTGGGTGAAGGCGCGCTTCGCCAGCCAGAAGCTGATGGAGAGCGCCGGCATTACGGTGTCGCGCTGGGTCGACGGCGTGCTGGAAAAGAAAGAGAACATCGATCAGCCGGACAACCTGCGCGCCATGGTGTTCTGGGGCCATGCGCCCAACTCGCAGACCCGGTTGCCCGAGATGAAGAAGGCGATGGAGAAGCTCGACCTGTTGGTCGTGGTCGATCCGGTGCCGACCTTCTCGTCGGTCATCCCGGATCGCAAGGACGGCGTCTATGTGCTGCCGGCCTGCACGCAGTATGAGACCAGCGGCTCGGTCACCGCGTCCAACCGCTCGCTGCAGTGGCGCGACCAGATCGTCAAGCCGATCTTCGAAACGAAGCCCGATCAGGACATCATGTACCTGTTCGCCAAGAAGTTCGGCTTCGAGAAGGAGCTGTGCAAGCACATCAAGGTGGAGAACAACGCCCCGAACGTCGAGGACATCACCCGCGAGTTCAACAAGGGCATGTGGACCATCGGCTATACCGGCCAATCGCCGGAGCGGCTGAAGAAGCACATGGACAACCAGGCGACCTTCGACAAGACGACTCTGCGGGCCAATGGCGGGCCGTGCGACGGCGAGTACTACGGGCTGCCATGGCCGTGCTGGGGCACCGCCGAGATGAAGCATCCGGGAACGCCGAATCTGTATGACCCCTCCAAGCCGGTCGCGGAGGGCGGCCTCAATTTCCGGGCCAACTTCGGTGTCCAGCGCAATGGCGAGAACCTGCTGGCCGAAGGCTCCTATTCGGTCGGCTCGGAGATCAAGGACGGCTATCCCGAGGTCACGATGGCCATGATCAAGAAGCTCGGCTGGGACAAGGATCTCACCGACAAGGAGCGGGAAGCCATCGCCAAGACCGGCGGCGACAACTGCAACTGGAAGATCGACCTCTCCGGCGGTCTCCAGCGCGTCGCCATCAAGCACGGCATTGCGCCGTTCGGGAACGCCAAGGCCCGGGCCGTGGTGTGGAACTTCCCGGACGGGGTGCCGCTGCACCGCGAGCCGCTCTACACGCCGCGCCGCGATCTGCTGCCGCAATATGCCACCCACAAGGACAAGAAGGCGTGGCGCCTGCCGACCATGTACGAGTCGATCCAGAAGAACGACCACTCCAAGAACTTCCCGATCATCCTCACCACCGGCCGCCTGGTCGAATTTGAGGGCGGCGGCGACGAGTCGCGGGCGAACAAGTGGTTGGCCGAGTTGCAGCAGGAGATGTTCTGCGAGATCAATCCGCGCGATGCCAACAACATCGGCGTCAGGGAAGGCAGCATGGTCTGGCTGCACAGCCCGGAAGGCGGCAAGGTCAAGATCAAGGCCTTGGTCACCGAACGTGTCGCCGCCGGCGTCGCGTTCATGCCGTTCCATTTCGGCGGACACTGGCAGGGCAAGGATCTGCGCAGCAAGTACCCGCCCGGAGCGGACCCCTATGTGCTCGGCGAAGCCGCCAACATGTGCGGAACCTACGGCTACGACGCGGTGACGCAGATGCAGGAGACCAAGGTCACCCTGTGTCGCATCGAGCGGGCCTAACGGCGTTGAGGGAGATTTGACATGGCTAGGATGACGTTTCTCTGCGACGCCGAGCGCTGCATCGAATGCAACGCCTGCGTCACCGCCTGCAAGAACGAAAACGAGGTTCCTTGGGGTGTGAACCGTCGGCGTGTCGTCACGCTCAACGACGGCAAACCGGGTGAGCGCTCGATCTCGGTGGCCTGCATGCACTGCTCGGATGCGCCGTGCAAAGCGGTCTGCCCGGTCGACGTCTTCTACCAGACGCCGCAAGGCGTGGTGCTGCACAACAAGGACCTGTGCATCGGCTGCGGCTATTGCTTCTTCGCGTGCCCGTTCGGCGCGCCGCAATATCCGCAGGCCGGCAACTTCGGCTCCCGCGGCAAGATGGACAAGTGCACCTTCTGCAACGGCGGCCCTGAGCCGGACAACTCTTCGGCCGAGTTTACCAAGTACGGCCGCAATCGTCTGGCCGAAGGCAAGCTTCCGCTGTGCGCGGAAATGTGCTCGACCAAGGCGTTGCTGGCCGGCGACGGCGATATCGTGTCGAAGATCTACCGCGAACGGGTTGTCGCCCGCGGCTTCGGCTCCGGCGCCTGGGGGTGGGGAACCGCCTACCGCACCAAGTCGGGCTCCTGACCGCGGCCGGGGTGCACACGCCCCTCGCGATTGCGCGCATGAGGCAGGCGGCGACGTGCGGCACGCACGCGCCGCCGCTTCATCTTACGGGCCAGGAAACAGCAGGGGCTTTTCAGATGGGTCGCACGATCATCGCCTGTGCCGCAGTCGTGCTCGTGGCTGGCGCGCTTGCCGGATGCCGTGAGGAAGAGCAGGGACGCCGGCTCTCCTTTGACAAGGGGACCTATACCGGTCCGGCGGACACGGCGCTCAGCAAGGCGCAGATGGACGAGTTGACCAATCGGGCCGCCCTGCAGGGCGGCGATATTGGGTCGGCGGCCGGTGGACCGCCGGCCGTGGATAGTCCACCGCGCACGACCCAGGAACGGGCGCCGGAGAGTTCCACAGCCCTCCCGGAAAAGGCGCTAAGCGATCGCGTGCGGATGCAGTCCGGGAACTGATTCCGGCAGCAGAGGCGAATTGTTTCGAAATTCGAGGACGTGGAACCGATCTTACGAAGAAGTCGGGGGCCAACAACAAGGTGGGAGCTTGATCCGATCGATGTGAAGCGATCAGAGTCAAGCAGACGTGCATCGATGGGGAATGCGCTCATGACACAGGTCTCGTTCAAGAAGTTCCTGCGCTATCTCGGGATCGGCGTGCTGATTGCCGTGACGTGCGTGGGCATCGCCACGCTGTCGATGACCGGTAGTGAGCGCGTTCAGGCGCAGTCCTCGGTCCGCCCGCCGGCGGGTGCGACGACCACGGTGCAGCCCGGCTCGCTGCCGACCACGGTTGCGCCCGGCGTCGTCCCGCGGGCCGACATGTGGCGGTCGGTGCGCCAGGGCATCGCCGGCCGCATCACGATTCCCGACCAGAAAGCCGCCGTGCTGGTGCAGTCGGAAGGCGAGAATTTCCGCGCCTTCCGCAACGGACCGCTCTCGGTCTGGGGCGGCTGGCTGTTGCTGGCGGCGGTCATCGTGATCGCGGCCTTCTTCGCCTATCGCGGCCGCATCAAGATCGAAGAAGGCCCAGCCGGCGTCACGGTACAACGCTTCAACTTCACCGAGCGGTTCACCCATTGGCTGACCGCGATCTCCTTCATCGTGCTGGCGCTGACCGGGTTGAACGTGCTCTACGGCCGCTATGTGCTGCTGCCGATCATGGGAGCGTCAGCGTTCTCGCTTATCACCATCTGGGGCAAGTACGCGCACAACTACATCGCCTTTGCCTTTATGCTCGGCCTGGTCGTCACGTTCGTCATCTGGGTGCGTTACAACATTCCCAGCTGGACCGACGTGAAATGGCTTGCCAAGGGCGGCGGGCTGTTCGTCAAGGGCAGCCATCCGCCCGCGGACAGGTTCAATGCCGGGCAGAAGTTCATCTTCTGGGCGGTGATCCTCGGTGGCCTTTCGATTTCGCTTTCCGGCATCAGCCTGCTGCTGCCGTTCGAGTTCAACCTGTTCGCCCCGACCTTCAAGGTTCTCAACATTTTCGGCCTCGGCCTGCCGACGGAACTGACGACGCTGCAGGAAACGCAGCTTGCCTTGCTGTGGCACGCCGTCGTTGCGCTGATTCTGATCGCGATCATCATCGGCCACATCTATATCGGCACGATCGGCATGGAGGGCGCGCTCGATGCCATGACCACCGGGAACGTCGACAGGAACTGGGTGCGCGAGCACCATTCGCTGTGGCTGGAGAAGATCGAGGGCAAGTCCGACCCGCACCAGCAGATGCACCCGGCCGAATAGCCATTGTCGATCGGCGCAAAAAGACTCCGGTTCGGCGCGGCGTGACGCGATGATCGAGCCGTTTCCCTTCGCCGGCTATCCGGTCGCGGTGCTGGGGCTCGGCCCCGAGGGCATGGCGAGCGCGCAGGCGTTGGCGCGAAGCGGCGCCGAGGTCTGGGCCTGGGACGACGATGCGGACCGCCGCGCCGCGGCTGCGGCGGCGGACCTGCCGCTGCGGGATCTGTTCGATCTCGATTGGCGCGAGCCGGTCAGCCTGGTCATCGAGCACACCATTGCGCACGGCACGGCCGATGCGCGCGGCGCGGCCGGGCCGCATCCGCTGGTCGCCAAGGCCCGGGCCGCCGGCTGCGAAGTGATCGCCGACAGCGAATTGCTGGCCCGGACGCAACGCGAAGCCGGCTATGTCGCCATCGTGTCGCGGCGCGCGGCCTCGCCGGCGCTCGATCTGTTCGCCCACGTCTTCTCGGTCTCGGGGCGCGAAACCGAGGTCGGCGGAGATGCCGCCCGCCCGCTGCTCAAGCTGTATCCGCTGGAGCTTGGCGGGATTTACGTGCTCGACATGCCGCCCGCGCGGGCGGAGCTGACCCTCTCGATCACCTTCGATGCCGCCGTCTATCTCGATCTCGGTTCCGGCGCCTGGCCGCCCTGCGCCACCCGCGAGGAGACGGCGAGCGCCAGCCGCTGGGTGTTCCACCGGCAGTCCGGTCCGAAAGGCGCCGTCGTCAACGTGGACGACGCCGAGGGGCGGCGCATCTGCGAGGAGTTGGCCGGGCGCGGCGATCAGGTGGTGATCCCGATCTCCGGCCGCTCGCGCGCGCCCAACGGGGTCTACGTGGCCGGCGGCATCCTTTACGACGATCTCGGCGGCCGGGCCGATGCGATCACCGATCTGCCGGCGCCAAGCGAAGCGCACGCCGCCAAGACGCCGCTTCTGGCCGCCGCCGTCTATGCGGCGGCGGTCATGATGGACATCCCGAAACACGCCGCCATGGCGAGCCTGCGCAGCTTTTTTGCTATTTGACGATGGCGTCCGGCGGCCTATGAGAGAGGCTGCGGCGGCGCCGCCGCAGCCAGGAGTCCGGTCCGATGTCGCAGCCCGTCACCCGTTCCGCCGCCAAACCCGCGTCGTCCATCAAGGATGCGGCGTTCGATTGGCAGGATCCGCTCGCGCTCGAGGACGAACTGAGCGAGGACGAGCGCATGGTGCGCGACACCGCGCGCGGCTATGCCCAGGACAAGCTGGCGCCGCGCGTGCTCACCGCCTTCCGCGAGGAGCGCTTCGACCGCGACGTCATCACCGAGATGGGAACGCTCGGCCTGCTCGGTCCGACTATCCCGGAGGAGTACGGCGGGGCCGGGCTCGACTATGTCGCCTACGGGTTGATCGCCCGCGAAATGGAGCGGGTCGACTCCGGCTACCGCTCGACCCTGTCGGTGCAGTCCTCGCTGGTGATGTATCCGGTCTATGCCTACGGCACCGAAGCGCAGCGGCGCAAATATCTGCCGCGGCTGGCGCGCGGCGAGATCGTCGGCTGCTTCGGCCTGACCGAGCCCGATCACGGTTCCGACCCCGGCGGCATGACGACGCGCGCCGAGAAGGTCGCCGGCGGCTACCGCCTCACCGGCACCAAAAGCTGGATCAGCAACGCGCCGGTCGCCGACGTCGCCGTGGTCTGGGCCAAGCTCGACGGCGTCATTCGCGGCTTTCTCATCGAGCGCGGGACGCCGGGCTTCGCCACGCCGAAGATCGAAGGCAAGCTCTCGTTGCGCGTCTCGATCACCGGCGAGATCGTGCTCGACGGGGCGGTGGTGCCGGAGGAGAACCTCTTGCCCAACGCCAAGGGCCTCGCCGGTCCATTCGGGTGCCTCAACAATGCGCGCTACGGCATCGCCTGGGGCTCGATGGGCGCCGCGGAATTCTGCCTCCATGCGGCACGTCAATACGTGCTCGACCGCAAGCAGTTCGGGCGGCCGCTGGCGGCGAACCAGTTGATCCAGAAGAAGCTCGCGGACATGCAGACCGAGATCGCGCTCGGCCTGAACGCCGCGCTGCGGCTCGGGCGCCTGCTGGAGCAGGGCAAGGCGGCGCCGGCGGCGATCTCGCTGATGAAGCGCAATAATTGCGGCAAGGCGCTCGACATCGCGCGCATGGCGCGCGACATGCACGGCGGCAACGGCATCTCGGAGGAATACCACGTGATGCGCATGCTGATGAATCTTGAGACGGTGAACACCTACGAGGGCACGCACGACGTCCATGCGCTGATCCTCGGCCGCGCGATCACCGGCATCCAGGCGTTTTTCTAGACGCGGCACCAGCGGTGACTCACATCACGTGCCGCGGTCTCCAATCCCTCCCCCTGAAAGGGGGACGGTGGTCGCTTGCGCAGCAAGCGACCGGGTGGGGGTCATGCGGTGCTCGATGACGGACCCCCACCCGACGCGCCATCGCGCGTCGAAGACGCGCGTAAGCGCGCTGATGTCGCGTCGACCTCCCCCTTGCAGGGGGAGGTAAAGCCGCGCCGATGACGCTCCTTGACACGCTTCTGCTCGGCGCCGCCGGCCTCGTCGGCGGGACGCTGTCGGCGGTGGTCGGCGGCGCGGCGCTGTTCACTTTCCCGGCCCTGCTGGCCGCCGGGCTGCCGCCGATCAATGCGGCGGCCTGCAACATGGCGGCGATGGTTCCGTGCAACTTCATCGCCGCGGTCGCCGACAACAGCCAGTTGCCGCGATTCGACCGCGCGTTCGTGCCGCTGCTGGCCGCCTCGATCGCCGGGGCGTTCGCCGGCGCGATGCTGCTGCTGCTGACGCCGGAGCGGATGTTCGCCGTGCTGGTGCCGCTGCTGCTCGGCTTCGCGACAGTGCTGTTCGGCTATTCCGCCCGCATCGCCGCCTGGCTGCGGGCGCGCGCGGCCGACATTCTGGCTCGCGATCCGCACGCCAGCCGGCACAGCATCGGTGCGCTGGTTCCGGTGTCGGTCTACGGCGGCTATTTCGGCGCCGGCGTCGGCGTCCTGCTGCTCGCCGTTCTGTCGGTCGGCACCGGCGGCGACTACCGGGCCGCCAACGTGACCAAGAACCTCGTCACCAGCTTCAACAGCGTCGTGGCGGCGGCCGTGTTCGTCGCGCAGGGGATGGTGGTGTGGCCGCAGACGCTGGCGCTGATGTCCGGAGCCTTTGCCGGCGGCATCGTCGGCAGTTGGCTCGCGCGCAGCCTGCCGCGCGGGCTGATGCGCGTGCTGATCGTCGCGGTCGGGGCGCTGCTGACGGTGATATTCGCCAGACGTTATTGGTTCTAGTCTTACTGCGTCAGAAGAACGAGGCGGTCGTTGTTGCGCCCTCTCCCACCCGGGCGCGCGCAAGCGCGGCCCGGGTGGGAGAGGGCACGAATACCAGCGCCTTGCTTTCTGAGGCAGTAAGGCTAGCGCATGATCCCGAAAAAGCCTGCCCCGGACTTGATCCGGGGTGGGAACCGGTTTTCGGAAAAGATCATCCGCAAACTAACCCTGTGTCAGCCGGGAGAGCTCCACCAGACGGCGCACCATGGCGCTACCGGGGTCGCCGAGCGGGTCGAGCACGGTGAAGTGGTTGGCGCCCGGGATTTCCTCATCGCGCGTCAGCGCTCCCTGCCGGCGCCAGACCTCGGCGATGATGCGGTTCTGCCGCAGGAACTCGCCCGACTCCGCGCCGCCGACCACCGCGTCCAGCGCGCGGCCCGGCGCCACCGGCCACAGCGCCGGCGACAGCCGCCGCGCCTCGGCGGCATCGAGCTTGAGGTCGTCGTTGATGGCGATTCCCACCAGCGGCTCCAGCTCGTAGACGCCGGAGATGGCGTAGGCGGCCGGTACCAGGTCGGCCGGGGCATCCGCGGCAAGCGCCTTCCAGTCGGTGGCGAGCAGGCAGGCTGCCAGGTGCCCGCCCGCGGAATGGCCGGTCGCCAGGATGCGCAGGCCGAGCCGGCGCCACAGGAACAGGCAGGCTTGCTGCATCTCCTCGACGATGGTGCGCAGCGTCACTTGCGGGCAGAGGTCGTAGCCGACCACTCCGACCGTCACCCCGTGGCCGTTGAGGCCGCTGGCGACGTGGCTGAACGAGCTCGGATCGAGCGAACGCCAGAACCCGCCGTGGATGAAGATCGCCAGCGCCCGCGCCTGCGCGCCGCGCGCCGGCGCGAACAAATCGACCGTCTGCCGCGGCGTCGCGCCGTAGCGCAGGCCGAGTTCAGCCCGGCCCGCCCGCTCGCCGGCGTCGCGATAGGCCGCGGCATCGCGCGCCCAGCGGGCGAAAATCTCGGGATGCTCCGGCACCCGGGCGCGGTTGTTGTATTCCACCTCGTAGTCGACGGTCGCCATCGCGGTCTCCTTTGCTCGATGCAGATTGCGGCAAGACCGCGTACGAGCGCAAGTTGCCCCCTATTGCATGTTGCCTTAGTCATTGCTCATGAAGGTCAACGGCAAGCCCACGCGGACCATCTGGGTCGAGCCGGACGGCTGGGCGGTCGGCGTCATCGACCAGACGCTGCTGCCGCACCGCTATGCGCGCGTGCGCTGGGAAACCGTTGACGACGCCGTCCACGGTATCGAAACCATGCAGGTGCGCGGCGCGCCGCTGATCGGCGCGGCTGCCGCCTACGGTCTTGCCTTGGCATTGCGCGCCGATGCGTCCGACGAGGCCCTGGACGCGGCCTGCGCGGCGCTGCTGGCAACCCGCCCGACCGCCGTCAACCTGAAATGGGGGCTCGACGAGATCGTGGCGGCGGTACGCAATCGCCCGCGCGACGAGCGCGCCGCGGCCGCCTACCGGCGGGCCGCCGACATCTGCGACGAGGATATCGCCATCAACCTAGCGATCGGCCGCCATGGCCGCGACCTGATCGCCGCGGTGGCGGCGCGCAAACGGCCCGGCGAGCCGGTCAACCTGCTCACCCATTGCAATGCCGGCTGGCTTGCCACGGTGGACTGGGGCACCGCGCTGGCGCCGGTCTATCTGGCGCACGATGCCGGCATCCCGTTGCATGTCTGGGCCGACGAGACCCGCCCGCGCAACCAGGGCGCCTCGCTGACCGCCTGGGAACTGGGCCAGCACGGCGTGCCGCATACCGTGATCCCCGACAATACCGGCGGCCACCTGATGCAGCACGGCATGGTGGACCTCGCGATCGTCGGCACCGACCGCGTCACCGCCGACGGCGACGTCTGCAACAAGATCGGTACCTATTTGAAGGCGCTCGCCGCCCGCGACAACGGGGTGCCGTTCTATGTCGCCCTGCCGTCGCCGACCATCGACTTCACGGTGCATGACGGCATCGCGGAAATTCCCATCGAGCAGCGCGCCGCCGCCGAGGTCGCCACCATGACCGGACGGACTGCCGACGGCCGCATCGCGACCGTCACCATCGTGCCGGAAGGCTCGCCGGTCGCCAACTACGGTTTCGACGTCACGCCGGCGCGCCTGATCACCGGGCTGATCACCGAGCGGGGCGTGATCGCCGCGGACCGTGACGCATTGGCGCAAGCGTTTCCGGAGCGGCTACCCGAGCGGCGATAGAGCGGGATTGCTTTGGTTTGAAGCGGCTGCCATGCGCGCGAGAATGGTGTCCCCCTCACCCGACTTCGCTGCGCGAAGTCGACCTCTCCCCGACGGGGCTAGCGTGTGCACACATGTCTCCACAGGCTCCGGTGTTTGGGAATCGACAGGTGGCGCCGCGTGGTCCCCTCTCCCCGGAGGGGAGAGGGACAGGGTGAGGGGGCTCCTGAAGTCAACGAGAATCCCGTAACCCCCCTCACCCCCGCCCTCTCCCCGATGGGGAGAGGGAGTCCCACCGTGCTCGCGGCAACGCCGTCGACCTGAATGGCGTGTGCCGGCAAAGACGTGTGCACACGCTAGCCCCGACGGGGAGAGGTGAAGCGGAGTTCGTGGCGAGCGCCGATTCAACTCGAAGCGAACATGCTTTGGCCGTCAGCGGAAGTCGTCGGCGCTGCGGATCCGCTTGCGGATCCATTTGCCGGCTTCCTTGAGCGAGGCTGCATCGAAGGGACCGTTCGGACAGGTCCCCGGCTGGAACGCCGCTCCCGAGCGCCGGTCGTCGGAATAGTTCCAGCTGGTCCAGCCGATCTGCTTCACCACCATCAGGTCGATGTACTGTTGCGACCGTACGAAGTTGTTCTCGCCGTTGCCGGTGTACTTCTGGGTGCCGAACTCGGTGACGAACATCGGAATTTGATCGGCCGCGCGCGACAATGCGTCGAGATAGGCGTTTCCGTGCGACGCCGCGTAGACATGGAACGTGTACATGACGTTGCCGGCGTTCACCGGATTGTTGATCACCTCGGTTTCGTCGGCACCGTCGGAGACGCCGAGCGACGACCACGCCCGCGTGCCGAGCAGCACGATCGCGTCGGGATCCTTCGCGCGGATCACCGGAATGATCTGCTCGTGATAGCGCTTGATCCGGTTCCAGCCGACGCCGTTCGGCTCGTTGGCGACCTCGTAGAGGATGTTGGGCTTGTTCCGATGCACGCGGGCGATCTCACGAAAGAACGTCTTGGCGCGCGCAAGATTGTAGAACGGGTCGCCCGGGTCCAGCATGTGCCAATCGACGATGGCATAGAGGCCGCGCGCGCTCGCCTGTTCGATGATCGCATGCACCAGGTCGGTGAACCCGCGCGGGTCGGTTTCGTAGCCGTCCTCCTGGATGTACATCGAGATGCGCAGGACATCGGCCTTCCAGTCGGTGGCGAGCGCGTCGAGCGACTGGCCGTTGATGCACTGTGCATACCATTGCAGCCCGTGGGTGCTCATGCCGCGCAACTGGATCGGCTTGCCGCGCTTGTTGCACAGCTTGGTGCCGCACACGTGCAATTGTCCGTTGATGGCAACCGGGCTGCCGCGCGGTGCCGTGCGCTCCCCGGCTTCGCCCGTCGTAGCGAAGCCGGCCCAGGCAAGCGCCGAGGCGGCTGCCGCGGTCCAGATCGCCGCTCGTCGCCCGGTCATCGGTGGCCTGCCTGCGGAATCCGCCGGTTGCAGCGGCTGCCAGCTTGGCGCATCCGCGGGGTAACCTCAAGACTGGCGTTGCCGAATTGGAAACGGCAAAATAGCCGGCGGTTGCTCCATGTTCCGGGTTGCTGGAGTACGTTGCGTTGCGTCGAGTCGATCTTCACCGCGGGACCATGAATTTCCCGCTGCCGGGCCTCTACGAGGGTGCGAGCATGTATCTGGCGGCCGCATCGCTGCCGATCGACGGCCGCCAGTCGGAGACCGCGCTGGCGGTGGCGCGCGGCACGGCGCGGCTGCTGCTGTCGCTCGGGTTCTCCTGCGTCAGCGAACTGGCGCTGGCGTCGGGCCGGCGCGCCGATCTGGTGGCGCTCGGCGGCGACGGCGAGATCTGGATCGTCGAGATCAAGTCCTCGGTCGCGGACCTGCGTGCCGACCAGAAATGGATGGACTACCGGACGCACTGCGACCGGCTGTTCTTCGCCACCACCCTCGACGTTCCGCACGAGATTTTTCCCGCCGATGCCGGCCTGATCGTCGCCGATGCGTTCGGGGCTTCGATCGTCTGCGAGGCGCCGGAACATCGGCTGCTGGCGGCAACCCGCAGGAGCATGCTGCTGCGCTTCGGCCGCGCCGCCGCCTTGCGGCTACAGGCGCTGGCCGACCCGACCGGACCGGATGGC
>Ga0326597_10009921_pt1 | contig 12715 bp, 11 predicted proteins | sample RVTome_12_FD_203789 | JGI IMG/M metagenome (GOLD analysis project Ga0326597, IMG submission 203789) | Soil microbial communities from uranium-contaminated site in the Upper Colorado River Basin, Wyoming, United States - RVT100D185 | ecosystem: Environmental > Terrestrial > Soil > Contaminated >... | reverse complement strand
TAAAATCGCCCTTATCAATTCTCACATATCTGCTCAGACCCGATTCGATTGGGTTTATATCCTCGTTAATCTCATGACCATAAAGCGGATAAGCCATTTCAATTCGAAGGATATCTCTCGCGCTTAGACCACTGGGTACAATATTATATTCACTGCTTGTATCTAGAATCGCCTCCCAGACTTCGGTGGCATCTCCCCATGGAATAAAGATTTCAAATCCATCTTCACCGGTATACCCTGTTCTCGCGATCATTAGATCGATATCATTCCAACTTGTTTGCAGGAAATAGAATCTTTTTAGATTACAGAAATTGACTCCAAATGCATCAAATATTATATTCTGGGATTGGGGACCTTGAAGAGCCAGTTGAGAGTACTCAAAGCTCTTGTTCAAGACCTCCACCTTGAATTCTCGTTCTACGCTTCCAATCCATTCAAAATCCTTTGCAGTGTTTACCGCATTCACACACATGAGAAAATAATCATCAGAATATTTATAGATAATCACATCATCGATCACGCCACCTTCATGATTGCAGAGCATGGTATATTGAGCCTGAAAATTCTTCAGTTTGCTGATATCGTTTGTTGTCATCCACTGACAGAAAGATGCCGAGTCCCTTCCAATAATTTCGATTTCACCCATATGGCTAACATCAAATAATCCGGCGGACGTCCTTACTGCAATGGTCTCTTTTCTGCTTCCTGAATACTCAACTGGCATCTCCCAACCGGCAAATTCAATAAACTTTGCACCAAAGTGTTCATGTAATCGATAAAGCTCTGTTTGTTGCATTATACAATAATCAGTTAACAGCAGAAAACAGAATTGTCAACAAACAAATATCGACAAATATTTGTACCCGTTCTTTTAATTATGCTATTATCAATATTGATGAAAATTACTAATAATTTCGGGTAAATCCATTGAAAAAGAATTTATATTGCCTAAACTTTATATCAAGATATCAATAGGTGATTTGGATTCAACTTCAAATACTCTGATTCACTCTTGCTTCTTACAATTTAAAAAAATGAATGTATCTAATAGGATCAAGGAGTTTTATAACTCACTTTACAATCGCTACGGACCTCAAAACTGGTGGCCAGCAGAATCCGAACTTGAATGTATCTTAGGTGCAATACTCACACAAAACACCTCATGGAAAAATGTGGAAAAGGCTTTTGAAAATCTGAAATCAAGGGGTTTACTATCCGTTGAGAAGCTGGATTCAATACCGACTAAGAAACTCGCAAACCTGATCCGCCCGTCCGGGTATTTCAATCAAAAAGCGATTAAGATCAAAGCCTTTATCAGTTATGTTAAGAAAACCTACAACGGGGACCTGGATAAGATGTTCGATGAGGATACACATGAACTCCGAGAAAAGCTTTTAAGGATAAAGGGTATTGGGCCTGAAACAGCAGATAGCATATTACTCTACGCGCTAAAGAAACCGGTATTTGTGATAGATGCATATACTTACAGAATCCTTTCGAGGCACAGCATGATTCCGAAAGAGATCTCATATCAAGAAATGCAAGATTTATTGATGGATTCACTTCCCGAAGATATACAGGTCTTTAACGAGTACCATGCACTTTTGGTAAGGGTGGGAAAAGAACACTGCAAAAGAAAAGCCCTGTGCAAAGGTTGCCCTCTGGAATACGATCCGCATACAGTGTAGATTCCTGCGGGGTAGGAAAACCCCGCCTATCGTAATTGATGACAATGTTATTTATTATGGATAGTCGGGACATTCTTGTCCCGCAATTTGAAGTAAATGTAGCGGAAACCTTAAGGATCCCGTCCGAAATGTTTTCTCCATGCGGGGTACGAAAACCCCGCCTATCGTGATTCATGACAATATCATTTATTATGGATAGTCGGGAAATTCTTGTCCCGAAATTTGAGCGTGTTCAAGATGCGCACAATAACCCGCCAGCTGGTGAGCTACCCGTGTGGGGGGAACAGGGACTGGTGCGTTCCCGTTTAAATTGACCGATAATATCCTTGGGTAGGTCACGAGTCTTGCTCGTGACAATCGATCATCCCACCAGCAAGACTGGTGAGCTACCCGTGTGGAGAGAATTTAATTAAGATTCGACTTAGCTATATCTACAACTGCTTTAAAACCCTCTGGATCCCTCACAGCCAGGTCGGCCAGGTTTTTTCTGTCTATCTCGATACCAGCCTTAGATAATCCACCGACTAGCGTGCTATATGAAATGCCAAATGGCCTCGACGCAGCGTTTATTCTCAAAATCCATAGCCTTCTAAAATCCCTCTTCCTCCGACGCCTGTCTCTATATGAGTACGCCAGTGCACGGAGCAGGGTCTCTTTCGCGTTTCTTAAATTTGTCCCCCTATTCCCCCAATAACCCTTTGCGAGCTTCAAAATCTTCTTTCTTCTCTTCCTGGAAGCAACTGATCGTTTAACTCTCATTACTCCTTCTCCTTCAGCCTTATCTCAATACAAGATGCAGGATGCACGATACATGATCCATGATAAAAACCTATTTTTTTCCGCATCGTGAATCTTGCATCATGCATCGTGGATCGTGTAGCTAGAGATAAGGTATTATTTTCTTTATCCTCTTTGCCGCAACCCCTTCAATATAATCTGGAGAGATTAACCTCCTTTTTCGTTTTCTGCTCTTCTTAACGTTAAGATGACTTTTTCCGCTGCGATTTCTCATTACCTTGCCGCTGGCGGTAACCTTAAACCTTTTTGCGGCTCCCTTATTTGTCTTTACTTTAATTTTTGCCATTGTCCTTTCCTGCTTTTGGTTTCTTCTTTGGAGACAGAACCATAATAAGGCTCTTGCCCTCAAGCCTAGGAGGATAATCTATTGCTCCCATAGAAGATACACGCTCAAGAATCCTGTCGGCAAGCTCTTTGCCGATTTCTGGATGTACAATCTCTCTACCCCTGAAAAATATCCTGATTTTCGTTTTGTTCCCCTCTTCCAAAAATTCACATATGCGATTTATCTTTACATCGAGGTCGTGCTTACCAATATGAGGCCGAAATTTAACCTCCTTCAGAGGATGGGCCTTTTGCTTCTTAGCGCTGGCCTGCTTTTTTAGCTCATATTTGTATTTGCCAAAATCCATTAACCTGCAAACAGGCGGATTCGCATTTGCAGCAACTTCCACTAGGTCTACACCCTCCTCCTGAGCTTTCAGCAATGCCTCATGAATTGGTAACACACCTAACTGTTTACCTTCTGATGAGATGACCCTGACCTCTCTAGCTCTAATCCTTTGATTTACCCGAATCTCAGGTTCCCTTGCTATTTTTGCTCTACCTCCCTCCAACGGTGCGGGTCATTTTCTTTAGCGATTAACTCTAAAAAGGCTTCCAAACTCATCGAAGATAGATTTTCCCCTCCCCTCTTCCTAGGCGTCAATGTCGTGCTTTCAACTTCATTTTTTCCAATCACCAACAGGTAGGGAATTTTCATGAGTTGCGCTTCCCTAACCTTCAAACCAAGCTTTTCATTCCTAAAGTCCCTATCAACCCGGATCCTACGCTCGCGCAATGTATCATATATACTCTCGGCATATGGAGTCTGCTCCTCCCCTACTGTCGCCACCCTTACCTGAATAGGGCTCAACCATAAAGGAAAAGCGCCACCATAATGTTCTACAAGTATCCCGAAAAATCTTTCGAACGAGCCCAATATGGCACGGTGAATCATTATCGGCGAATGTCGCGTATTGTCAACCCCTATAAAATTCATATTAAATCTTTCAGGCAGGTTAAAATCTACCTGAACCGTAGAGCACTGCCAAGACCTATCGATAACGTCCTTTATCTTTATGTCAATCTTTGGTCCGTAAAAAGCGCCCCCTCCCTCGTCCAACTCATACTCTAGCCCTTTCCTTTCAAGTGCATTCTTAAGAGCCAATATAGCTCTGTCCCAATTATGCTCGCTCCCGACAAACTTATCCGGACGGGTGGAAAGAAAAACCTTAAAGTCATCAAAACCAAAAGTTTTGAGGAATGACATAATTAGATTGAGAACTCCCAAGACCTCATCCTCTATCTGCTCGGGCGTGCAAAATATGTGTGCATCATCCTGAGAAAAGCCCCTGACCCTTAAAAGCCCATGCAAGACTCCAGAGCGTTCATATCTATATACCGTGCCAATCTCGGCCCATCGTAGGGGGAGGTCTCTATAGCTCCTGACCCCAGATTTATAAATCATAATATGAAACGGGCAAGTCATGGGTTTTATCTGATATTCCGAATTTTCTACCTCCATGGGTGAATACATAAACTCCTTATAAAATTCCAGGTGTCCACTTTTTTCCCACAGGTCGAGTCTGGCTACATGGGGTGTAAATAATATCTCATAACCAAAGCGCTCATGCTCAGCCCTCCAGAGATCCTCGATAACGCGCCTGATCCTCGCCCCATTTGGATGCCAGAGAACCAGCCCAGGACCTATATCATCTTGTATACTGAACAGATCCAACTCCTTTCCAAGTTTCCTGTGATCTCGCTTTTTCGCCTCTTCAATTTTCTCTAAATAATCCTTAAGATCCCTCTCTTTTGAGAATGCCGTTCCATATATCCTCTGAAGCATTTGGTTTTTTTCATCACCGCGCCAGTAAGCCCCGGCTACGCTCAAGAGTTTAAAGACCTTCACATGCTCCGTGGAGGGAGCGTGTGGACCCCGACATAGATCATACCAATTACCTTGCTCGTAAATGCTGATTTTCTCATCGGGAGGCAACTCGTTTAATATTTCAATCTTATAATGCTCTCCGTCTTCGCTAAAGATCCTCAAGGCCTCATTCCTAGACACCGTCTTTTTGATCAGGGGCTTCTTCTCTTCTGCAATCTCCTTCATCCTCAATTCAATCTTTTCTAGATCCTCTGGAGTAAACCCCCTCTTATAATCGAAATCATAATAAAAACCATTTTCAATGACAGGTCCTATTGTTACCTTTGCCTCGGGGAAGAGATCCTGCACAGCCTCTGCCATGACATGCGCAGCCGTATGTCTTATAAGATCAAGTCCATTCGGAGAATCAATCTTCACCGGCTCTACCGTTGAATCGCGTTCTAGATTAAACCAAAAATCAACCAGCTTGCCATTTACCTTCGCACCTATCACGCTATCTCCGATTCCAAGAGACTTGAATATTTCTCCTACAGTTATCCCTTTCGGAAAGGCCTTAGCCTCTCCATCCGGGAGTGTTACTCTTAACTCACTCATGTCCATTCAAAAGGATGCAGGATCCAGGATACACGATAAAAAAAAGATTTTTATCATGAATCGTGCATCTTGTATCATGCATCATGTATCGTGCATCGTGCATCTTGTATCATGCATCGTGCATGGTGAGCGCGGCAGGATTTGAACCTGCGACCTCTTGCGCGTCAAGCAAGCGCTCTCCCCCTGAGCTACGCGCTCATGCCCGATTTAACTCGTGAAGTCACTGTAGCTTGCTACAAGGTTTCCACTGTCATTGACACCAAACCGACCGTCGTGCCGTCATCGCGAAATTTGTCCTTCGATGTACTCAGGATAAACTCCGAAATTGAAGCAATCTCATACTTTCTTTCCCGTTTTAGATTGCTTCGTCTCCTTCGATCCTTCGATAAACTCAGGATCAGGGCTCATCGCAATGACTGAAGAGACTGTTCGTTTATGTACCCATACCCTGCAGCTTGGCTTAATTTTACTTAGATAAAATACATATCTCAAGGAAGCCGAACACTTAAGTAGTGGATTCTTAAGATATTTTATCCGGTATTGTTAAGACTAAAGATATCCTTTAGATTACTTTAGCATCATTCGACGTTCAAAATTCATTTAAAGCAAAGCCCTCAACGATGAAATATACCGGAGCAATACTTACAACAGAGTTTAAGGAAATTGCCCCAGCCAAAAGGGGTAAAGTAAGGGATATATACGACTTTGGAGACAAACTCCTTATTGTTGCTACCGATCGAATCTCCGCATTTGACGTTGTGCTGCCCAACGGAATACCCGACAAGGGTAAGATCCTAACTCAAATCTCCAAATACTGGTTTGATAAAACAACTAACATCATCCAAAATCACCTTTTATCCACAAGTGTCGAGGATTTCCCGAAAGTCATTCATAAACATAGAAAGTCCGTTGAGGGAAGGAGCATGTTGGTTAAAAAAGCTAAACCACTTCCAGTAGAGTGTGTTGTGCGCGGTTATCTATCCGGTTCGGGATGGAAGGATTATCTACAAAATGGCTCAGTCTGTGGGATTGTTTTAGACTCGGGCCTCGTCGAATCTTCAAAACTGGGCAGGCCTATTTTTACGCCGGCTACCAAGGCGGAGGGAGGACAGCATGATGAAAACATCACATTCGAGAGGATGGCAGGAATGATCGGAAAAGATTTAGCCGATTATTTGAAGGAGATCAGCATAACTCTTTACGAGTTTGGCAACAAACTGGCAGAAGAAAAAGGGATAATTATCGCGGATACAAAGTTTGAATTTGGCATAGAGGAGATAAGCGGAGATGTCATTCTAATAGATGAAATACTGACTCCGGACTCTTCCAGATTTTGGCCAAAAGACGAATACTCTCCCGGGAGGCCTCAGAAGAGCTTCGATAAACAGTTTGTGCGGGACTATCTAAACTCCATAGGATGGAATAAAAAACCCCCTGCCCCTGTTCTTCCGCCGGAGATCGTTGAAAAAACAAGAGAAAAATATCTAGAAGCTTTACAAAAGATTATTAGCTAAAAGAATATATTAATAATGTTAATTAATGTTTTAAGACACACCTTTAATGTTACATCAAAAAATCCAGGCCTCTTAAATGAAATTACTAGATAAGAAAATCTCGATTATATTTTTAGTATTTATCATCTCATCGACTGGATGCGTTTATCTTAGGCTCTTACAGGTAAAGAGACAGCTAAATGATTTTGAAAATAATTTTGAGCTAAACGACCAAAATGGTCTAAAATTTGTTTTCAAGAATCCAGTTCTCCTTTCCGACGACATCATATGGCTTATGAAAAATGATCCCCTATCCACCGAACAAACCGAAAACGGGGAGAATTGGGTTTATGTACTCGAAAAACAGTATTTAGATGAGGATACTGACAAGGTCAATTATGACATCCCTATGCTATTTTATTTGCGTGATGACAAACTAGTTGAGATGACATTCCCAGAACGTTTTCTCAAAAACCTATCCAAACCCCTGCTCGTTAAGATGTTAGGATCTATGGGAAAATCTGAGATAAGCAAATCCACTCGTACTGCCGGTACAGAGTTTAAGGGAAGCAATTCGGATGAGATACCCAAGAAGAGATATATCATTTCGGTATTGGGAGAACCTTATAAAGATGAAACAACCGATCAGACTGAAACGTTGACGTACCTGTATAACCTTAAAAAAAGTGATATGGCTAAAGAAAATGATCAATTTGATCTGAAGATGACATTTTCTTTTCGAGACAATAACGAGACGCTCGAGAAGACCGAATATAATTTCAACGGGCTAACAATGTCTTTGAGTCTTGTCGCCGATGAAAAGAAATCTAATGAATAACCCTGGACCAAGCTGCATGGCATCAGCAAATAAACAAACAGTCCCTTCAGTCATTGCTGTAGATGTTAGATATTTCGACGACGTAACCTTTAAAAGCAATTTCTTCCTATATCTCACCCTTTTTTCTGACTTCTTTGTCTTGATACAAAGAAGCAAAAATCAAGGCTACCCAAAAATTTGCTAAAAATCATACACTCCGACTAAAAAATTTAATTCAACCGCAACCCGTAAATTTTTTGGACGTCTTCGCTTTTGATTTTCTTAACGCAATTTTTGGAAGGCCAATCAAAACCCTTCAATTCCGAAAATGTTTAATAAAAATAGAAATATTAATGAAATTGCAAAGAAGCTTGTCAACGAAATAAATAACATCTACAATTGCGAGGAGCGCTGAGAAAAGTCGAACGGCCAGTACAGGTTAGCGAAGTGCTCGCACCGGAAGGCCTGTAGCAAGCTATAGGAAATTTGTCAGTTAAACGGACTTTTCGTTAATAAAAAAACTGAAAAAAATTTAGTAGATCGAAACTTAAGCATACGTAGTAGAAAATTTTTTAGGAATGAAAAGACTTCTTAGACATTACAATCACATAATTGGCATACTGATTGGTGCATTTCTCGGAGTATTTGTAGGTTCACTCTTCCCTGAATTAGGTGTAAACTCGGGATTTCTCGGCGCAATCTTTCTAAACGCATTAAAAATGATCGTTCTTCCTTTAATAATTGTTTCAATAACGCTGAGTATAATGAAAGCTGGAAACATTGGCTCACTGGGTATAAAAACGCTAATTTACTATCTCACTACAACAGCTATAGCCGTCTTCATAGGAATTCTCATTGTCACCATTATACAGCCCGGTCTAGGAAGCGGCGTCTTTAAAGGTGCAATCCCGGAGATAATTAGAGGAAAAGAAGGGATCACGTTTGTCGACCTACTTAAGGATTTGATATCTCCAAACCTTTTTGAGTCCGCAGCGAAATTTCAAATACTTCCACTGATTATAGCCTCTATCCTGTTCGGCGTAGCCTTTGCGACACTCGGAAAAGAAAACAAATTGATTATAGAAATTTTTAGCTTAATCGATAGAGCTGTAATGAAGATAGTTCACTGGCTACTAATTTTCACCCCGATAGGTGTATTTGGACTCATAGCGAACAGGTTAGGATTGGCAGGGGGTGGGAGCGAGGTCATGAATCTCGCTCTGCAGCTCGGCAAATATGTAGGGTGCGTTCTTCTCGGATTATTTATCCATGGTTTTGTTGTTCTCCCATTGATTCTTTATGTTCTGTCAAGAAGGAATCCAATAGATTATTTATCAAGCCTGAGTAAAGCCCTTTTAACTGCATTTGCGACTGCCTCTTCTTCAGCGACACTACCACTCACAATGGCAGGAGCAATAGACGAAGCCAAGGTGTCACCAAAGGTTTGTCGATTCGTATTACCACTTGGGGCGACTATAAATATGGATGGTACCGCTCTATACGAGGCTGTTGCCGCAATATTCATAGCCCAGAGCTACGGCATCCATCTCGGCCTGGATAAGCTGATCGTGGTTTTTATTACTGCTTCGCTCGCTTCTATTGGAGCAGCTGGCATACCCGAGGCTGGTCTCGTCACTATGGTGCTGGTCCTTCAGGCCGTGGGATTACCGCTTGAGGGTATAGGACTGATATTATCCATAGATTGGCTACTGGATCGTTTCAGGACCACGATCAATGTATGGGGAGACTGCGTGGGAGCCGCAGTATTAGACCGATTCGAGACAAAAGAAATTGCAGATGAAAAGGTTTCGCTAGAGCTCACGTGACAAATAGTTCTTCCATTCCATTAGGTTGTATGTTAAAAAATAATCTTGAGTTCCTCTTGACCTAAAAGAATTTGTTTATTCTCTAACCGATCAGCTAGTAATAACAGAGCAACTTGGAGGACTACTTACACTTATTGTTGGGCTTATTTATGGCACTGAAGAAAGGATTGAGCCGGGCTAGGTAAAATCAATAAGCACAGAAATTTATTGATGAATGGGGTTTGTTTGTTTATCCTAACATCCCGATACATATTGAAAGCTCAGAATCGAGGAGTCGAATTTGATTAAGAAACCATGGCAGGGCCGATTTAACAAGAGCACACATGAGTTAGCTGAGAAATTCTCCGCTTCCATTGACGTAGATAAGATACTTTTTAGAGAGGATATTGAGGGTAGCATAGCGCATGCTAAGATGCTTGGTAAGACAGGCATTATTCAAAAAATAGAATCTGACAGGATAGTAAAGGGATTAAAGGAAATTCAAAGGGAAATAGAAACAGGCACATTTCCGTTCAGGGGGGAATACGAAGACATACACCTCAACATCGAGAAACGCCTTATTGATAAAATAGGCGAAGTTGGCGGTAAACTTCACACGGCAAGAAGCAGGAATGACCAGATCGCTCTAGACATGCGCCTTTATTTAAGGGGTGAAATAGATGAGATCCTCAATCTGATCAAAAGACTTTCTACAACTTTACTGAACCTGGCTTCAAAACATCTGGACGTAATCATGCCACTTTACACACATCTTCAAAGGGCGCAACCCGTATTACTCTCACATCACTTGCTCGCCTACTTTGAGATGCTGAGACGGGAAAGGAGTCGTCTCATTGACTGCCGCAAAAGGGTAAATGTGATGCCTCTCGGTGTGGGTGCGGGCGCTGGAACATCCTTTCCAATTGACAGACACTATGTGGCTAAGCTCCTTGGATTTCCAGAAATAACTAGAAACAGCATCGACAGTGTCAGTGATAGAGACTTCATAATTGAATTCATTTCAACCTCGTCTTCGCTTATGATGCACATGAGTAGAATCTCGGAGGAACTTGTTCTATGGTCTACCAAGGAATTCGACTTCATCGACCTCGGGGACGAATTTACTACCGGCTCGAGCATTATGCCTCAGAAAAAAAATCCCGATATTGCAGAGCTGATCAGGGGAAAGACCGGTAGGGTATATGGATACCTTATTGCAGTCCTCACGTTGATGAAGGGCCTTCCACTCTCTTACAATAGAGACATGCAGGAAGATAAAGAACCGATGTTTAACACAGTCAACACAGTTAAATCTTGCCTTGAAATCATGATAGAGATGATGAGAAATATTAAATTCAAGCCTGACAATATGAATAAAGCAGTCACGGGAGGGCACACTCTTGCAACAGATCTGGCAGACTACCTAGCCAGAAAGGGGGTACCGTTTAGGCAAGCCCATGAGATAACTGGAGAAATAGTCAGGTATGCCGAAGAGAAGGGCAAGGAGATTTTTGAACTCTCTATCTCCGAGCTGAAAAGATTCTCAAACAAAATCGAAGAAGAACTACTCCAACTCCTTAATCTAGAGGGCTCGGTAGCAAGCAGAAAATCACTGGGCGGAACATCCAAACAAAATGTCTTAAATATGATCAAGGAAAATAAAAAAGAGATTTCTAAGTGGTAAGAGTTAAAGCGGGACAAGTATGTCCCCGATCGTTATTAGACTCCCTGTGTCATTTGTGTCATTCCCTAACGCCTTAATAGGGAATCCATATTCTTTATCAGTGGATACCCGACAAAAATCCTCGGGCATGACAGAATGCGTGGATCTATACGAGAAAAGTAGTCTGCGACAGCTACCCGTAAATTCATCACCTAAAATAGGGCCCGTGGAACCAGCTCGAACTTAATTTTTTTTAAGCATCCAGAACGAAAAGAGTGAGACACTCGCATGCTTGCTTGATTATTGTATTTCATGTTATACATTATTTTGATCAGTTAACAAATTTTAGTAGCTTCACGGCCCCTTCGTCTAGCCTGGTCTAGGACATTGCCCTCTCAAGGCAGAAACACGGGTTCAAATCCCGTAGGGGCTGCCACCTAATATCGCTATGATCAACCCAAGCTTGTATTTAAATACTAAACAATTTTAGTTCCCAATTTCTCCCTTTCGATCATAAATTTTATCACCACGAAAAAGAGAATATTTATTGAAAGCCCGATTAAGGCAGCAAACTGTTCTTTATAGAAAATAAAAACCTGAGTCAGGAAAATTGATATCAAAATCGACCTTTCAAACATCTGATAGGCCTTAAGCCTTGATTTCCGCAGATAGTATATCCCGATAAAAACAAAAATCCCTGATGCCAGGGATGATAGAATCTCAGCCCCATCTACGAACGAAATGTTATAGAATCTATTTTCTATATGACTAAAAATTGATAGATTTAAAATCCTCTGCCAGCCTAATCCCAGGAAAAAAATATAAAAAATGACAACGGACGTGCTAACGACCAGGTTCAGTAAAAAAACGATAATGACCGTCAAAGTGAAAGCACGCTTTTCAATAACCCTGAGATAGAGTTGATTTAGATAAGAAATTGAACGAGCATACATTCCAGGCCTTGGAGCTGTTGCAGCCTTGGTATTCACTAACAAGTTTTTTGTCGAAATCACGAGAGGGTCCAATGGATTACTCCTGTTTAAATAACCGATAGTTTTCCGCTTTTCTTCCTCATCGAGATCCCTTAAAGCTAGTTCTTTCAGACTGTCTACTGCGTTAACGAGGTATTCCTTTTTTGTATAAACCCAACCGGTTTGAATTGTATGAACCCCCATATAAATGATTATGAATATGACGTACATGATGGCAACGGCCGGCTGAAAGAAGTAGTCATTATCCTGGGTTACAAATTTTCCAACTTCATCAATGAATGTACCAAATCCAATCCCGCCAAATAGTGCTGCCCACCACTCGATTCTCTTGCTCAGAAAAAAAAGAAGGATCATTATAGAAATTAACATTAAAAGACCGCCCCAAAGCATATGAGCGATGTGGAGGTTACTATTTCCGATCTGAGGATACCCGGTAAGTCTTAGAAAAAGACGTATAATGAGGATTGAAGATACCGCCGAGACAAGAAATACTTCAAAGTATTCAGACGCTTCAAGATTTCGGAGAAAGATATAAGAGTGTTTCACCGGATATAAAAATGACCTCTATTGATACGGGCTTGGAAAACTTTTACTTTAATAGGGAAAACATTAAAAAACCACAAACAAGCCATGATCAAACCTAAGTCTTCTTAAGCTTAAATAGATGTATAGCCTCGAAAGGGTTAACGATACTTGAAGAGGCATCTCCGCTG
>Ga0326597_10009920_pt1 | contig 12717 bp, 12 predicted proteins | sample RVTome_12_FD_203789 | JGI IMG/M metagenome (GOLD analysis project Ga0326597, IMG submission 203789) | Soil microbial communities from uranium-contaminated site in the Upper Colorado River Basin, Wyoming, United States - RVT100D185 | ecosystem: Environmental > Terrestrial > Soil > Contaminated >... | reverse complement strand
CCCGCCACGGCTCCAGGAGGCCACGGCCCTTCCCCAGAGCAGGATGGGGACGGGATGAGTGGTGTGCGCCGTACAGCTCATGTCCTCGATGTTCCCGTGATCGCTGCTGAGGAGGAAGCCGTCCCGGTCCGGGTCGAGCGCATCGAGAGCCGCGCCGAGGAAGCGATTCAGCTCATCGAGCACCCGCACCGCGTCCTCCATCGTGCCCCGGTGGCCCGCGTGGTCCGTCTGGAAGTGTTCGTAGACGAGGAGGTCCCACCGCCGCGCCAGCGCGCCGAGGCGCCCTCCCGCCTCCTCCGGCGCCAGCACGTCCGCCTCGAAGCCCTGCTCGCGGAGGAGGCGGTTCGTGAAGTCGCGGTAGACGGCCTCGCCGCGATGCAGGTCGCCGAGGCGCTTGAGGGGCAGGCCCGAGGCTTCCATCATGACGGTGGTGACGGAGCGCCGGCGGTTCGGGCCGCGCGCGAAGTAGGCGGGCGTATAGGCGTTGGCGAAGTCCACCCGCGCCCCGCGCTCGCGCGCCCGGCGCAGCAGGCCGTGGCGCGCGATGATCTCGCGCAGCGCCCGGGTGGGGAGGCCTTGCAGGTGCCCGCCCACATGGGCGGGTGCGTTGACCCCGGTGAAGAGGGCGGTACCCCCGGTCGCGCTCTGCGGGACGCCCGGCACCCCCAGGCACGCGTCCGCCGGGAGGAGGCGGAAGCCCTTCCCCGCCGGGCGCTCCCCTCCCAGGGGGGCCAGCGGCCCCCCGGCCAGGCGGGAGAGCGGGTTGACCGGCCCGGGCGGCGCCAGTCCCAGGCCGTCCACGAAAACGAAGAGGAGTCCCATCTACAAGGTTCGGCCCACGGCCTTCGCAAACACTTGAAGTTCATCCATCAGCTGCTTGAAAACGGCGGGCTTAAGGGATTGCGCCCCGTCCGACATCGCCCTGGCCGGCTCGGGGTGCATCTCGATCATCAGCCCGTCCGCCCCGGCGGCGATGGCCGCCTTGGCGAGGGCGGGGACGAAACGCCAGGCGCCCGCCGCGTGGCTCGGATCCACCACGACCGGGAGGTGGGTCAGCTCCTTCAGGACCGGCACGGCGCTGATGTCCAGGGTGTTCCGCGTGGCGGTCTCGAAGGTGCGGATACCCCGCTCGCAGAGGATGACGTTGGGGTTCCCCTGGCTGAGGATGTACTCGGCCGACATGAGCAGCTCTTCGATGGTGGTGGACATGCCCCGCTTGAGGAAGATGGGCGTCTTCACCTTCCCCACCTTCTTGAGGAGGGAGAAGTTCTGCACGTTGCGGGCGCCGATCTGGATGACGTCGGCGTACTCGGCCACCGGCCCGATGTCCTCGGTGTCCATGAGCTCGGTCTGGATGGGGAGCCCCGTCTTCTCCCGCGCCTCGGCGAGGAGCTTGAGGCCCTCCAGGGCCATCCCCTGGAAGCTGTAGGGCGAGGTGCGGGGCTTGTAGGCGCCGCCGCGCAGGACGTGGGCGCCCGCCTCCTTCACCACGCGGGCGGACTCCAGAATCTGCTCCCGGCTCTCCACCGAGCAGGGCCCGCCCACGACGACGATTTGATTTCCCCCGATCTTGACCCCCTTGCCCATCGGGATATGGCTGCGCTCGGGACGGCCCTCGATGCTCGCCAGCTTGTAGGGCTTGAGGATGGGGACGACGCTCTCCACCCCCGGAAGGCTGATGAGGGACTCGAGCATCATCTTGCCCCGCTCGTCCCCGATTGCGCCGATGACGGTGCGCATCACGCCCCGGATGATGTGCTCCTCCAGCCCGAGATCGTTGATGCGCCGGATGATCTCGGAAATCTCCTCCTCGGTCGCGCTCGACTTCATGACCACGATCATCTGCTTCTCCTTTGGCTCCGTGAGCTTGCCGGATTTCTCCAAAAAAAAATCGCCACGGGCTCGGCCCCGTGGCGCATGGTCGATTGCCAGGCGGCGGGGCGGCCGGTTGTCCGCCCCCGGCCGCCTCGGTTCGCTATCCGAAGCGGGCGCGCGGGCGGACGGGGGTAAAGCCGAAAAACGCGAACCGGCCTCCCGCCAGATACATCGCCCGCATGGCCTCATCCTCCGAGGGAAGGATTCCCTCCGAACCGACGGGACTTTAGACCCTTCCCCGCTCCGCCGTCAAGAGCCGGCCTTGGATAATGGCAGGTCAATTTAGCGGTTCTGCCGCGTGCCGAACGCGGTATCCCCTCACCCCCATCTCCTCTCCCCCCTCCCGAACCGGCCTGCCGGTTCGGGGACCCGAAAAGACGGGGAGAGGGGCGCCGGGGCCACGAAAGCCAATCATTAGGATGAATGGGCCGCTTCACCCTCTCCCTCTGGGAGAGGGCCGGGGTGAGGGTGCCGGGCGGGGCGCGAAAAGCTATCTCGGAACCAATTCCTGGCTTTACGTAAACTGACCACCCCGGCCCCCGCGTTGACAGGCCGCCGCGCCGGAGGAGATCATGCGGCTTGTCCTTCATTTTGGCCTTTTTTCTTTTCCCGCGCCGGAGCGCTTCTCCATGAGCATCCAGGCCGAGACCGACCTGCAGTTCGACCTGAACGAGTCTCAGAAGATGCTGCGCCAGACGGTGCGGGCGCTGGCCGAGCGCCACGTGGCCCCCCGGGCCGCCGAGATCGACGAGAGGGAGGAATACCCCGAGGACATCTTCGAGGTCCTCAAGCGGCAGCAGCTCCTGGGCGTCTTCCTGCCGGAGGAGTACGGCGGGGCCGGGATGGGATTCATGGGCGGGTGCATCACCATCGAGGAGATCGCCCGCTTCTGCTCGAATTGCCCCCTCTTCATCGTCCTGAACATGCTCTCGAGCCGGGTCATCCACCTGAGCGGCACCGAGGCCCAGCGCAGGCATTACCTGACCGGCCTGGCCAAGGGCGAGCTCAGGGGCTCCTACGCCCTGACCGAGCCCCACGCCGGCTCGGACGCGGGCAACATCCGCACCCGGGCCGAGCGGCGCGGGGACCGTTGGGTCATCAACGGCACCAAGTGCTTTATCACGGGGCCCGACAAGGCCGACTTCATCCTCGTGGCCGCCAAGACCGACCCGGAGGCCGGCACCCGGGGCATCACCTACTTCATCGTCCCCAAGGGTGCGCCCGGCTTCAGCATCGGCCGCTTCGAGCGCAAGATGGGCATGAAGGGCTTCTCCACCTGCCTCCTCCACTTCGAGAACGTGGAGGTGCCGCTGGAAAATCAAGTCGGGGAACTCAACAAGGGCTTCCGCAGCGCCATGATGGGCTTCAACCAGATGCGGCCCGCCATCGGGGCGCGCGCCGTGGGCCTCGCCCAGGGCTGCCTGGACTACGCCTCCAACTACGCCAAGGAGCGCGAGGCCTTCGGCCAGCCCATCGCCAACTTCCAGGCCGTCCAGTTCATGCTGGCCGACATGTTCATCGAGATCGAGGCCGCCCGCCTGCTCGTCTACCGGGGCGCCTCCCTCGTGGACGCCGGGCTCTACACCCGGGAGAACGCCCACTACTTCTCCGCCGCCAAGACCTACGCCGCCGACATGGCCATGAAGGTGGCCATCGACGCCATCCAGGTGCTGGGCGGGGCTGGCTACATGAAGGATCATCCCCTCGAGCGCTTCATGCGCGACGCCAAGCAGATCCAGATCGTCGAGGGGACGAGCCAGATCCAGCGCCTCATCATCGCCCGCAACCTGCTGGGGCTGTGACCCCTCCGCCGCCCGCGAGGATCTCGCCATGAGCCGCACCATCGAGATCCTCTCCCCCCTCGGCGCGGTACGGGCGGAGGATTACCCCCTCGCTCCGCGCCCGGCGAGTCTCGGCGGCTTGCGCCTGGGGCTCCTGCACAACAACAAGCCGAACGGGGACGCCCTGCTGGCCCGGGTCGCGGAGCTCCTGGGCGAGCGGGCCGGAATCACCCCCGTCTGGTGGCGCAAGGAGAACCCCACCCTCCCGGAGAGCCGCATCGAGGAGTTCATCCCCCAGGTGGATGTCGTGGCCAACGCGGTGGGGGACTGAGGGAGCTGCACGTCGTGGAGTGTCCACGACTCGGTGAGGCTGGAGAGGGCGGGGGTGCCGACGGTCACCTTCTGCTCGAGCGTCTTCGCCGCCCTGGGCGCCAGCGAGCGCCAGGCGCTCGGGATGCCGGGGCTCCCCATCGTGGTGGTACCCCACCCGGTCGGGGGCATCCCGCCCGAGGCCGCGCGCGCCATGGGGGACGGCGCCGCCGGGGAGGCCCTCCGCGCCCTCACCGCCGACGCCGAAACCCTCCGGCGCGAGTACCGCGAGCGGGTCTACCTCCCGCCCCGGCGCGTCGTCCAGCACAAGCCGCTCTTCGCCTGAGCCCCCGCCTTTGACCGATCCGGCGCCTCTCCTGAGCGAGCGCCTCCGGGTGCCGGACACCCCGGAGGGCATCCTCCGCCTGTTCGAGGCGCGGGGCTGGGGGGACGGGCTCCCCGTCGTGCCCCCCACCCCGGACCGCGTGGAGAAGATGCTCGGGGGCCTGGGCCTCCCCCCGGGAACCGAGCTGGGCGTCATGCCCCCCAGGCAGGGGGTGGTGACGGCCGAAACCCTGGCGGTCAACGCCGTCATGGCGGGCTGCCTCCCGGCCTACATGCCCGTCCTGGCCGCCGCCGTCCGGGCCGCGCTCGACCCGGCCTTCTCGCTCCACGCCATCCAGGCGACCACCCACCCCGCCGCTCCCCTCATCCTCGTGAACGGCCCCATCGCTGGGGAGCTGGAGATCAACGGGGGCTGCGGCTGCTTCGGCCCCGGGCGCCGCGCGAACGCCACCATCGGCCGGGCGCTGCGGCTGGTTCTCCTGCACGCCGGAGGGGCAATCCCGGGTGTCCTCGACCGCTCCACCCAGGGCTCCCCCGCGAAGTACGCCTTCTGCATCGCCGAGAACGAGGCCGAGAGCCCCTGGCCCCCCTTCCACGCCGAGCGCGGCTTCGCGCGGGACGAGAGCGCCGTCACCCTCGTCGCGGCGGAGGGCCCGCACAACGTGAACGACCACGTGAGCCACGACGCCGAGGGCCTGCTCGCCACCATCGCGGACACCATGGCGGTCATGGGGAGCAACAACTTTTACCTGCGGGGGGAGGTGATGGTCGTCCTGGGCCCCGAGCACGCGGACACCCTGGCCGGCGGAGGCCTCTCCAAGGCGGACGCGCGGCGCGCCCTGCACGAGCGGGCGCGCAAGAGCGTCCGGGAACTCCGCCGGGGGGGCATGTGGGGGATGCGGGACTGGCCCCCGGAGCTCGAGGCCCGGGCCGGGGACGACGCCGCCCTCATCCCGCTCGTGGACCGGCCCGGGGACATCCTCGTGGTGGTGGCCGGGGGGGCGGGCAAACACTCCGCCTACCTGCCCACCTTCGGCCCCACGCGCGCCGTGACGGTCCCCGTCGGGCGCCCCGCCGGGTCGCCTGAGCGTTGATCGCCTTTCCGGAAGGGTGCTAGGCTGAACTCCCTGTATTTGAGGGAGGAATCGCTATCGTGCAGAAACGTTCGGTCGCCGGCTCCCTCGTCGTCGTGAAGGGGGGAGGCGACCTCGCCACCGGCACCGCCCACCGCCTCTTCCGGGCCGGTTTCCCGGTCATTGTGACCGAGGTGGAGAACCCGACCATGGTGCGGCGCACGGTGGCTTTCGCGGAGTGCCTCTATTCGGGCCGCATCGAGGTCGAGGGAGTCGAGGCCCGGCCCGCGAAGGGCGGCACCTCCGGAGAGAAGCTCGCCGCGGCCCGCGCCCTCCTGGCGGAGGGGGTGGTGCCCGTGGTGGTGGACCCGGAGGCCGCCATCGTTTCCCTCGCCCGCCCGGCCGCCCTGGTGGACGCCATCCTCGCGAAGAGAAACCTCGGCACCCGGATGGACCAGGCCGGGGTGGTCGTGGCCCTCGGCCCGGGATTCTCGGCCGGCGAGGACGCGCACGCGGTGATCGAGACGGCGCGCGGGCACGACATCGGGCGGGTGATCCTGAGCGGCCCGGCCGAGCCCAACACCGGGGTGCCCGGCGACATCGGGGGCTACACCACTGAGCGCCTGCTGCGCTCCCCCGCCCGGGGCCGCTTCGAGCCTATCTGCCGGATTGGCGACCGCGTCGAGAAGGGCCAGCCGGTGGGGCTCGTCGCGGGGCGGGAGGTGAGGGCCCAGATCGCGGGCGTCCTGCGGGGCCTCGTCCGCGAGGGACTGGAGGTGACCGAGGGCTTCAAGGTGGGGGACGTCGATCCCCGCGCCAAGCCCGCCCATTGCTTCACCATCTCGGACAAATCGCGGGCGGTCGCCGGCGGCGTCCTCGAGGCCATCATGATGTTCCTGTTCGGCGTACATTCCACCGCGGAGCGAGCCCATTGAGCGTCGGCATCCTCACCGAAACCGTCGAGAACGGTACCTACCGGGTCGGCCGGAGCGCCATCCCGATCAACCCCCACAAGGATAACCCGTTCATCCCCGCCCCGCAGTTCTACCTGCCCGCGGGCGACTCCCTTGAGCGCATCGCCTGGGCCGTGGGCCAGAACCTGCCCGTCCTCCTCATCGGGGAGACCGGCGTGGGCAAGACCCTCGCCGTGCGCCACCTGGCCCACGTCACGAACAACGGCTTCCGCCGGGTCAACCTGAACGGGATGACCACGGTGGACGAGTTCGTGGGCAAGCTCATGATCAACGAGCGGGGCACCTACTGGGTGAACGGCATCCTGATCGAGGCGATGGAGGCGGGCGACTGGCTGCTGATCGACGAGATCAACGCCTGCCTGCCCGAGATCGCCTTCTGCCTCCACAGCCTCCTCGACGACGACCGGATGATCGTGCTCTCCGAGTACGACGGCCGCATCGTGCACCCGAACCCGGGCTTCCGGCTCTTCGCCAGCATGAACCCGCACGAGGACCGGCGCTACGGCGGCACGAAGCCCTTGAACGAGGCCCTCCTCGATCGCTTCCCGGTCACCATCCGGATGGAGTATCTCCCCCTCGATGTGGAGATCAAGGTGGTCATGCGCCAGAGCGGCAACGAGGACCGCGCATTGGTCGAGCGGATGGTGCGCGTGGCGCATGACGCGCGCGAGGCCATGCGGAACGAGAAGATCTTCTGTACCTTCAGCACCCGCCGGCTCATCGACTGGGCGCGGATGGCCGCCCAGTTCGACCCCATGGAGGCCGCCGCCTCGACCGTCTTCAGCAAGGTGAACCCCTTCGACGCGAAGGTGCTCGAGGACATCGTGGACAACCACTTCTAGCAGGGGGCCGCCATGGAAAGGCGCCGCGCCCGCCTCGAAGCCCTGGCCCAGATCGCCTCCCACGACTACGACCTCTCCCTGCGCTACGGCGAGGGCTCCGGCCCGGAGGGGCGGACCATCCACATCGAGGATCCCGTCCGCACCCTCTCCCGCCTCAACAGCGGAGATCTGGAGGAAGACCGCGTCCTCCGCTACCAGAAGGGAATGACCCTCATCGAGGTGGCCCACCGCCGCGAGGGCACTCTCAAGTGGGCCGCCCGCGCGCTGCGGGAGAACCAGGCGCGCCCCGGCTTCTTCCAGGTCTGGCACGCGCTCGAGGACGCCCGCTGCGAGAACCGCCTGGCGGAGGCTCTCCCCGGAACCCGCAAGAACTTCCGCTCCTTCATCCGCCCCGCGCTGGAGGAGGCGGAGCGGCAGCTCGCCGCCGGCCAGCTCCCCCGTTTCCTGGAGGTCCAGTGGGGACTCTACCTGCGCGGGGTGGGCCTCGAGCCGGGAGCGGCCCCCTCCGGGCCGGGCGCCCTGCGCACGGGATGGTTCGAACCCGAGGTCGCCGCCTTCCTGCGGGGGGCGGCCCCCGCCGTGGAGGGCGCCTGCCGGGCCGGAAGCGCGGCGGATTCCTTCCGCGCGGCCCGGGAGATCTACGAGGCCGTGCGGGGCTTCCTGACCGAGGAGGAGATGGCCCAGGCCGCCGAGGAGATGGCCGCCACCGGCATCCCCGAGGAGGTGCTCAAGAAGATCCAGGAGCAGGGCGCGGCGGGCGAGCAGGACGACGCCGTCGAGCTCAAGAGCCAGGAGCTCCAGGCGGAGCCCATCGAGGCCGAGGGGGAGCCTTTGGAGCTCACCCCGGAGGAGCTGGCCAAGCTCGGCCACTGGGCCTCGCCCTGGTTCGAGCTCAAGGGACACAAGAAGGAAGTGCACCCGACGGCGGCCCTGCCCGACGAGCGGACCATCGTCGTCCCCCCCGAGGGGAAGCCCGAGGAGTACCAGGCGGTCGTCCAGAACGCGGGCAGCCAGATCAAGGTGCTGGCCTGGAAGCTCATGCAGATCATCCACGAGCGCACCTACACCCGCTACAGCGGCTCCCACCGCTCGGGCCGGCTCAACACCCCCAAGCTCTGGAAGCAGCGGCTCGGGCGGTACCGCCTCTTCCAGCGCCGCGAGAGCCCCGAGCGGCTGGACGTCTGCTTCACCCTGCTCGTGGACGAGAGCGGAAGCATGAACCGCGAGTCGAAGTACCTGGCCGCGCGCGAGGCCACCATCTTCTTCGCCGAGGTGCTCGACCGCCTGAAGGTGCCCTTCGAGGTCATCGGCTACTCGACCGAGAGCTCCGAGGCGGCCATGGCCGCGGCGCTGGGCCACATCCCCGCTTTCAAGTTCCGCCACATGCGGCACTCGCCGCTCCAGCACCGCGTGTACAAGGCCTTCGACGAGGACTTCCTGCCCATCAAGCACCGGATGGTGAACATCTACCCGCGCTTCAACAACTGGGACGAGGAACACCTCCTCTTCGCCTACCGCAGGCTCCTCCTCCGGCCCGAGCGCGAGAAGATCATCATCATCACCTCGGACGGCCAGCCGAACGGCGACGCGAGCCACCTCATCGAGACGGTGAGCCGGCTGGAGAAGCTGGGCATCCGCGTCGTCGGGGTGGGCGTCGTCGATCCCTTCGTCGAGCAGATCTACCCGAACCACATCGTGGTACGGCACCTTCCGCAGCTCTCCGAGGAGCTGGTGCGCATCCTGCGCCGCGAGCTTCTTGGAGCCAGCCGGGAAGGCGCCTGGTGAGCGAAGGCCCGCTGCTCCGCGCCCTGGGCCTCCACCGCGGCCAGGCCGTGGCCGCGGTGGGCGCGGGCGGGAAGACGAGCCTCCTCGCAGCTTTGGCCGCCGAGTGCCACGCCGCCGGCTGGCGCCCCGCCCTCCTGACCACCACCACCAAGATCTTCGCGCCCGGGGAGGGCTCGCTCCTTTTGCTGGGCGAGGCTTCATCCCTCGCCCGGACCCTCGGCGCCTGGAGCGGGGAGCACTCCGGCCCCCTCACCCTGGCCCGCGCCCGCCTGGGTGAAGCGCCGGTTCCGGGCGAGCCCTCCCTTCGCCGGATGAAGCTGGACGGTTTCGCCCCTGGTGAGCTGGAGGCCCTGCGGGAAGGGGCGGGCGTGCTCCTCATCGAGGCGGACGGCGCCCGTGGGCTCCCCATCAAGTCGCCGGGGCCGGAGGAGCCGGTGATTCCCCCCTGGGCCGAGGCCGTCGTCGGCGTCGTGGGGCTCCGGGCGCTGGGCGCACCGCTGGACGAGGCGCATGCTTTCCGCTCCGATTTGCTGAGGAAAATAACGGGACTCCCGTCCGGAGCTCCCGTCACGGCCGAGGCGGTCGGGCGGCTGGCGGGACATCCGGAGGGGCTGTTCAAGGGGGCGCCAAGGGGCGCGCGCAAGCTCGTCCTGCTGAACCAGGCGGACGCGATGGATCTTGATAAACTTAAGGAAACCGCCTATATTATATGGAGCGTTGCGGGCACTCCCCGTGGTCCCATCGAGAGGATCCTCTGCGCTTCTCTCGGCGGCGGCCCGGGCATAACTCATCAATTCCCCGCAGCCTGACCCGAGGGGGCGGCTGCATTTATTTTGCCGAGGAACCATGAGCCAGCAGGACGTCTTCCGCGAGATGTACCAGCTCAAGAAGGCCGGGCAGCGCGGCGCCGTGGCCACCGTGGTGGCGCGCAAGGGGTCGGCCCCCATGAGCGGGGACGCGAAGATGCTGGTCCGCCAGGACGGGAGCACCGTGGGGACGGTGGGCGGGGGCTGCCTCGAGGCCGAGGTGTGGCAGGCGGCCATGAACATCATGGAGAGCGGCCGGCCCGAGAAACTGACGTTCGACCTCACCGCCCAGCAGGCGGGGGACAGCGGCCACATCTGCGGCGGCGTCGTGGACATTCTCGTCGAGCCCTTCGATGCGTACGACAGCGCCCTGCTCGCCGAGATCGCCGACATCCGGAGCCGGGGCGGCAGCGCGGCCCTCGCCACCGTGGTCCAGCCGGGGCACCTGGGCGACCTGCCCGCCGGGCGGCGGAAGCAGCTCATCCGCCGGGACGGGAGCGCGCGGGGCGAGATCCCCGAGTACTCGGCCGAGCTCTGGCGGGAGAGCTCCCAGGTCATCCGCAACGGGCAGCCCTCCGTGCTCACCTTCGCGAGCGAGGAGGAGCGCACCGGCAAGCGGCGCCGCCAGCCCGGCGAGGGCACCGAAATCTTCCTGGAGCCCATCACCAGCCAGCCGCTGGTCTATCTCTTCGGCGGCGGGCACGTCTCTTTCTGCGTGGCCCAGGCGGTGCACCTGGCGGGCTTCCGCGTCGCCGTGGTCGAGGACCGGCCCACCTTCGCCAACCAGGAGCGCTTCCCGATGGCGGAGGCCTTCTACGTCGGCGAGTTTCCGGCCGTCTTCGGCAAGATCCCGGTGGACGAGTCGGACTACATGGCCATCATCACGCGCGGGCACGCGAACGACGAGGTGGTCCTCGAGTGGGCGCTCAAGACGCCCGCCCGCTACATCGGCATGATCGGCTCGAAGAGCAAGGTGCTGCTTACCTACCGCCACCTCCGCGACAAGGGTTTTGACCAGGACGAGCTCCTCCGGCGGGTCCACGCGCCCATCGGCCTCGAGATCGGGGCCGACACGCCGGGCGAGATCGCCGTCGCCATCGTGGCCGAGTTCATCCGCTTCCGCCGCCTTGGCGAGGAGGCTGGGCAGAGCGGTGTCCCCGGCAAGCGCATCCAGCTCCGGAAGAAGGCCTGACCCGGCCGCTTCCGTGCCCTCCGCCCGGCTCCGGGCGCTGCTGTCGGGCGCGCTCGATTTCCTCCTCCCCCGCGAATGCCCCCTCTGCGGGGACCGTCTCCGCCTCGGGAGCCCGCGCGCCGTCTGCCAGCCCTGCCTGGACGCGCTGGAGCGCCTCGAGCCGCCCTGGTGCCCCTGCTGCGGCAAGCCCTTCGAATCCGAAATCGCCCTCCGCGACTCCCCGGGCCACCTGTGCGCCGCCTGCCGCGAAGCCCCTCCCGCCTTCGACCTGGCGCGGGCGGCGGGGCCCATGGAAGGCCAGCTCCGGGAGCTGATCCATCTCTACAAGTTCGGGGGGAGGGCCGGTATCGCCTCCGAGCTGGGCCAGTTGCTGGGGCGGCTGGCCGAGGAGGAAATGGGCGGCTGGCTGGAAGAAGGCGCCCGCGTCACCCACGTGCCCATCTCGCCCGCCCGCTGGCGCGAGCGCGGCTTCGACCAGTCGGAGCTCCTGGCCCGGAAGACCGCCGGGCGGCTCGGCCTCCCCTTCGAGCCGCTTCTTGAGCGCCGCAGGGACGCCTCGCCCCAGACGGGCCTTCGTGGGCGGGAGCGCCGCCGCAACCTCCGGGGGGTCTTCGGGCTTCGGTCCGAAAAGAGGCTCGACGGCGCCCGGGTGCTCCTGGTGGACGATGTGCTCACGACCGGGAGCACGGCCTCGGCCTGCGCCCACGCGCTCAAAGGGGCGGGGGCGGAGGCCGTCGCGGTTTTGACTGTTTGCACTGTTTCGGCCGGGAAATGGATAAGAAATGACTGATTCGCCCCAGAAATGCGATTTTCGATCTTGATTTCACTATCTCGACCATGTAGTTTCAAATTGAGACTGAATCGGTGATCTGGTTCATAGAAATCTCCCGCCCGCGCGGTATGATAGGGAAGAGGCGCCGCTCCTTCCATTGAGGGCCTGAAACCATGAAACTGCGGCTCGACAAAAGCGCCCGCGAAGCCATCGGGGCCCGGGTGCGCGAGATCCGCCTCTTCAACCAGCTCGAGCAGACCGAGCTGGCCGACCGCGCGGGGCTCTCCCAGGCCATCATCAGCCAGTACGAGAAGGGCCTCACCGAGGTCAGCCTCTCCTTCATCAAGTTCCTGGCCGACAACTTCGGCGTCTCGGGCGACTGGCTCATCTTCGGCTCCGGGGCCTCCCCCTTCGAGCGTGCCCAGAAGCAGATTGACGTGCGCCTCCCCGACGAGGCCGGGGTGGCCACCAAGCGCAGGCGCAAGCGCGACGGCTACACCGGCATCCCCCTCGTCGACCCCCGCGCCGCGGCCAGCCCGGGCAAGATCCGGGTCGAGAAGGTCTCGGAGTGGGAGATCCTCCCCATCCAGCAGACGGCCGGGCGCCCCAACCTCGTCGCGCTGGACCTCCGGGCCGAGTGGGTGAAGAACATGAACCCGCCGCTGCGGGCCGGCAGCCGGGCCATCGTCGACCGCGACGACAAGGAGATCCAGCCCGACGCCTACTTCGCCGTGAACACCCTCTCCCGCAAGGGCCCCTCCTCCGAGGCCAGCGTCAACGCCGTCCGGCGCCTGAGCCGCAGCGGCAACCGCCTGTGGTTCGTCGAGGACCGCCCGGCCGGGGAGTTCGAGCACATCGACCTCAAGTCGGGCGACCGCATCGAGGACGTCGTCATCGGCCGCGTCATCTGGGTGTGGCAGAAGATGGCGTAGGGCGAGAACAGGATTTTGCCTTGGTAGGGGC
>Ga0326597_10009919_pt1 | contig 12717 bp, 14 predicted proteins | sample RVTome_12_FD_203789 | JGI IMG/M metagenome (GOLD analysis project Ga0326597, IMG submission 203789) | Soil microbial communities from uranium-contaminated site in the Upper Colorado River Basin, Wyoming, United States - RVT100D185 | ecosystem: Environmental > Terrestrial > Soil > Contaminated >... | reverse complement strand
GCAATGACCTTCCTAGCCGAATCAAGTTGGAACGGCACTAGCGGCGCTGGGGCGCCGAGCGGGAGACGCGCTCGTCGTAGGCGAGGCGAATCTTGGCCTCCACGTGAGGATGGCGCGCGCAGATCTCGGAGAGGTGCTCGCGGCTGAGTTCGAGGAGCTCCGTCGATTTCACCGCGGTGACGGTGGCGGTCCGAGGCTCGCCCGAGAGGACCGCCATTTCTCCGAAGAAATCGCCGTCGCGCATCGTGGCCACGGGCACCTGCCGGCCGTCGCGGAGGATCGTCGCCCGCACCTCGCCGGTCGAGACGATGAACATCGACTCTCCCGGATCGCCCTCCCGCACGATCACCTCTCCTACCTTCGCCACGCGGCGAACGAGGAGGAGGGCGACGGCGATGAACTCCGACGTCGTGAGGTCGGAGAAGAGCGGAATGTGGGTCGGAGGCGGTTCTCGCGCGGGCTCGGCTCCCTTGGCGGAGCTTCCGATGTCGTCGATGATGGAGTCGATGAGCGAGTCGATATCCTCCCCCAGCGCCCCGATGAGCGACTCGGCTCCGTCCGCGGCGAGGGCGGGCTCGCTCTCGACGTCGAGCTGGACGACTTCGACTTCCTCGACTTCTTCTTCAGGCGCTTCCTCCTGGGTGTCGAGAACGATCTCCGCCCTTTCGAGATTGTCGAACTCGCTCACCGGCTCCTCGACTCCGTCGAACGAAAGCGCAACCGCCTCCTCGGAGGCGTCAGCATCGACGGTGACGATCTCGATTTCCTCTTCCTCGGTGGAGTCGGTGAAGACCACGGGCTCCTCGTCGAACGTCGGGGGCTCGTCGGTGAACGCCCTCGCGGGCGGGGCTACCGGAGTGGACTCGTCCACGAGCTCGAATCCCCCGGCAAACTCCGCAGTGGGCGGTGCCGCGGGCTCGGAGGCGGCAATCTCCTCGATGTCCTCCACGACCTGGATCTCCTCGACCTCTTCAGCAGGAGGTTCCGAGGCGCCGGGAAGCTCGTGGCTTTCCCCGAACTCCATCGCCATGCTCTCCTCGAGGCTGAGCTCGGGGAGGGACGCGGGAGGCGGTGCGGATGGCGGAGGCGGGCCGGTTGCGGCACGCCTCAGCGGATCCCCGGGACGATGGAGCAGATCCGAGAGGGCCGCTCGGGACGCGGTATCGGTGGAGCGCTCCTCGTTCATCGCCGCGAGCTTCTGATGGACGTCGGTCTGGCTGGGATCGAGCTGGAGGATCTTCTTGTTGATGGCGATGGCGCGGATCATGAAACCCTTTTCCGCCAGCTCGTCGGCCACCACGCGAAACTGCTTCACCGCTTCGCGCTTGCTCCCGGCGAGCACCAGGGTGTCGGCGAAACGGAGACGGATCTGCGTGTTCTTCGGGTCCTTCTGGAGGAGCGTATTGAACCAGTCCAGGGCGGACTTGTAGTCGCGCCTCTGGAGGCAGGCTTGAATTTCGTGGAACGGATCCTGTTTTTTCTTGCGAAAGGCCATCGTTCGCCGGAGCGCTCGGTGTCGCGCGCTACAAAGGATTCGCCTCTTCTTCGGGGATCGCGATTTCCGATCCTACCATGAATCCACGGCGCACCATCTCTCGCCGCATCGAATCGAGCCCGTCGACGAGACTCCGTGAGGGGAGCCCCAGCGCCCGGGCACTGGAAGAATCGGGCGACAACGTTCCGTCGGCCGCGAACGCCTTGCTGGCCTCGGGAGGGCTCTGTTACACTTTCTCCACAGCATTCGCTCTCCCAAATTACTCAAATGCGTTTTCCCGGAAGCAAACTCCTTTCCCAGGAGCTCTCCACCAAGACCACTCCCTTCGACAGCATCGTCCGGCACTGCGAGGACGTCAATCTCTCGGGATACGTGGAGATCACTTTCGGCGACGCCGAGGGTCTGATCCTCTTCTACCTGGGCGAGCAAATCAACGTCATCTACCGGCACGGCGTGAACAAGTTCTTCCTCGGCGGCGAAGCCACGCTGAAGCTCCGCAACACCGCGGCGCTCAAAGAAGGGCGAATCTCGATCTACGAGCTCCCGCTCGACATGGCCCACATGCTTCGCGGCCTGTCGAACCGCAAGGAGATCTTCGGCCAGATCTTCGCGTCCGATCCGCTGAAGGATCTGGTGAAGAAGCTCCAGAGCGAAGGCCACACCGGCTCCCTCGAAGTGCTCACCAACCGCGGAACGGGAATGATCCTGAACGTCCGCGGCCGATTCTCCACCGCCTACTTCGAGACCGAGGCCGGCGTCACCTTCGAGAAGAAGGAGGCGCTGAACAAGATTTACGAGCTCCTCGATCGCGACGATACCTCCGCCCGAGTCTTCCAGTCCGACTTCTCACCCGACATCTGGAAATCGCGGCAGCAGGGCAGCTCGAAATCGCGCGCCAGCCGTCTGCAAGAGATCCTGGAACAGCGGCGTCCGGAGAACGCTCCGCCGCTCGAAAGGGGGGAGGTCGAGGGCAGCGACGGCGGGGGTGAAACCAAGTCCGGGCCCCCCGATCGAAATGCCGACCGCCGCCCGCTTCAAGAGCAGGTCCTTGCGGAGATCCGGGATCAGACTCCCTCGCTCCTCGCCGCATTCTTCTTCGATTTGCGCACCGAGGAGATCGACACCGAGATCGTGACCGCACCCCACGAGACCGCCGATCGGCTGATCGTCGACAAGCTCCCCGCGTTCGTGAAGTACCTGGAGAACCTGGCGGCGATGCGGGGCGACGACCACGTCGAGATCGTCTCGATGTCCACGGAGAACTTCTACCTCATCGTGAAGTGCCTCCGCGAGACGGACGAAGGCATCGCGCTCATCACCGACCGAAGTCAGCCGGTGACTCTCGCCTCCTCGCTTCTCCTCAACAGCGCCCACCGCTACCTCACGATGCTCGCCGGCGCCGCCGTTTGACCGGCGGCAAGTCGGGGCGCTATCGTCCTCTCTCGTTTCCGCGCGCCGTACCCGAGCGACCTTGAGCCTTTTCATCACTCTCGAAGGACCCGAAGGAACGGGCAAGTCCACCCAGGCGAAGCTCCTCGCGCACCGTCTCCGGCGGGAGGGATACGATACGGTCCTCACCCGGGAGCCCGGCGGGACCCGGATCGGCCGGCGGATTCGTGAGGTCATTCTCGCCCCCGGCCACCGGGCGATGTGCCCCGAGACCGAGCTCGGCCTGTACTTCTCCGATCGCGCCCAGCATCTGCGGGAAATCGTCTGGCCAGGCCTGAAATCGGGAAAGATCGTGGTCTCGGATCGCTTCACCGACTCGACCCTCGCCTACCAGGGCTACGGCCGCAGACTGTCCCTCCCCCTCATCCGTCGGCTCGACCGGATCATGACCGGTGGTTTTCGGCCCGACGTGACTCTCCTTCTCGATCTCACAGCGGAGAAAGGGCTTTCTCGCGCGCGCCAGCGCAACCTCGAAAAGAAAGCGCTCCGGAAAGAGGGACGCTTCGAGATCGAGGCGCTGGCATTCCACGAGCGCGTCCGGCGCGGTTATCTGGAGCTCGCGCGGCGAGAGCCCGACCGCTTCGTTCTGGTGCGGGCGGAAGGAAGCCCGGCGAAAGTCCACGAAGCCCTCTGGGCCCGCCTTGGGGAAGCCTGCGATCTCCCGCGGCGCAAACGCCGGGCTTGAGAGAGAGAGAGAGAGAGAGAGAGAGAGAGAATGGCTTTCTCCGACCTCACGGGAAACGCCGCGGTGGTTTTGAGGTTGAAGCTCCTTCTGGGCTCGGAAAAACTTCCAGGAAGCATGATCTTCTGTGGCCGTGCGGGGGTCGGGAAGGTCGAGGCGGCGGTGACCCTGGCCCAGGCGCTGAACTGCACGGTCTCGACCGGGGACGCTTGCGGCCGGTGCTCGATCTGCCTTCGCATCGCGAAAGACCAGCACCCGGACGTGCGCCTCCTGAGGCCTGAGGGGCGCGGCGGCCAGCTTCGGGCCGAGGGGGTGCGGGAGGCCGCGGCCGAGATCCCTTTTCGCCCATTCGAGGGACGGCGCCGCGTCATCGTCATCGCCGACGCGGAACGGATGAACCCGACCACCGCCAACACCCTGCTGAAAACGCTCGAGGAGCCTCCGCCCTGGGCGACACTCATCCTCGCCACCGCGAACGAGGCAGCGCTCCTGCCGACGATCCTCTCGCGCTGCCAGATATTCCGGTTCTCTCCGCTCGCCCCCGAGGAGCTCGAAGGGCTTCTGGTGACACGGCACGCGGTACCGCCCGATCGGGCGGCGCTTCTCGCGGCGGTCTCGGGAGGCGGCATCGCGCGGGCGTTGGAGCTCACGGACGAGCCCCTTTCCGAGCTGCGCCAGCAGGCGCTTCGGCTTTCGTCGCTCGCTTTCGAGAGTGCGAAGGCCGAGGATCTGGTGCACCTGGCGGATGCGCTCTCGAAGGACTCGCGGCTCATGCTGCTCCTGGATCTCCTGCTCTCCATCCTCCGGGATCTGGCCGCGAAGAAAGCGGGCGCAGGAATCCTGCACCGCGATATCGAAAGCGAGATCGAAGCACTCGCGGAGCGCGCTCCCATCGACGCCTGGCTCGAGGCATTCACTCTCGCCGAGGAAGTCCTCGTCGATCTGCGGGATCGCTATTTGAACAAGCGGATCAGCCTGTCGAAGCTTCTTCTGTCGTTCCAGGAGCTCGGCCTTAGGCGGTAGAATTTCCGTTTGTTTGCGTTGCCAACTCGCCTTCTGTTAGACTGAGCCTACTATCTGTAGCTCATCAGTTCCATCTCTCTGGCTCCGCACGTAGGGCAAGTTCGGCCGAGAAGGGGTCGGCCGCTCAGCGTGTCGCCGGGAGAGTCGGGACTTGACGCTCAGGGACCTTCCCCCGGGTCGGAACGGGTACTCTCGAAGAGTTCTGGAAAACCGAGGTAAGCCGTGAATCGCAAGCTCATTCGGCCAAACTTGGCGGAATTGAAGGACCAGCTGGCGTCGAAGTCTGCAGCGGGGCCTCGGCCGCGGCGGGTTCCCCCGGAGCAGACCAACGCGGAGAGCTTCTACTATCTCAAGCAGATGAACAGCAAGACGCCCATGGTGGTGGTCTTGCAGGACGGCGAGGAGATCCGCGGAATCATCGAGTGGTACGACAAGAACTGCTTGAAGCTCAACCGCGTCGATCGGCCGAATCTCCTCCTGCTGAAGCACAACATCAAGTACATCTACAAGGAATCGGAAGAAACCAACCCCTCCTCCAACTCGGACTCCGACTCCGACGAAGATAGCCAGACCCAAGCCTAGGGAAGAGTTTTAACGCAAAGGCGCAAAGAAGAAATGTTTGTCTTTTCTTCTTTGCGTCTTGGCGTCTTGGCGTCTTTGCGTTTTTTTCCCCGTTTTCAACGATTGCGCTCCTTGAGCGCTGCCGCGACGTCGCGCTTCACGTCCTTCTCCCTCTCTGCCGCCCGGTGATCGTGCTGGCGTTTTCCCCGGGCGAGCGCGATCTCCACTTTCAGGCGCCCGTTCTTGAAGTACATCCGCGTGGGGACGAGCGTGAAGCCTCTCTCGGTCACCTTGCCAATCAGCTTCCGAAGCTCTCTCTTGTGCAGGAGCAGCTTCCTCGGCCGGAGCGCCTCGTGGTTCTCATGGGTTCCGTGCGAGTAGGGATTGATGTGGCTCTGGATGAGATACAGCTCTCCGCCCCGCGGGGCGGCGTAGCTGTCCTTGAGGTTGACCTTTCCCTCCCGCGCCGATTTCACCTCGGTCCCGAGGAGCGCGAGACCCGCCTCGAAACGCTCGACGAGCTCGTAGTCGTGGCTCGCCTTGCGGTTGACCGCCACGACCTTGACCGATTCCTCGGTTTTATTTTCTTTGCTCATCGCGGATACCGGGAAGGAAACACCTCCCGCGGAGGTATGACAGGTTGAGCCCCCGCGGTGTATGCTGGAGCCTTAGACTTCCCAAGGCAGTAGGCCCCTGTATGATATACTACACTTTAGCTTTTGCCCCGTAAACCCACGACGGATCGAGATTAATGGCTGGTGAGCCGGCCACTGAAACCTTCCTGGCGGGGCATGGAGGTCGAGCGACATGGGTCAGTTCCTCGCGAAAGTGGGGACCGCGACAGGAGACATCGAAGAGCTCGCCCTGACGTCGGCGAGCGAGAAGTTGTTGCGGGACGATCTCCGCGAGCGGGGTTATCACGTGTTCTGGGTGCGGAAGAGCCTCGGCCTTCCCTCCCTCAAGTCCCTCTTCAAGGGACAAAAGCGAATTTCCCAGACCGAGTTCACGCTCTTCAACCAGGAGCTCGCCGCCCTTCTCCGGGCCGGACTGCCGCTGCTTCAGTCTCTCGACATCATGTTGGAGCGGATGCCGGACCTCCTGTTCCAAAGCGTCCTCAAGGACGTCCGCGACAAGGTCAAGTCGGGAACGGCCCTCTCCGACGCCTTCCGCGCCCACGGGGACCTCTTTCCGCGGATCTATTCCGCTTCCCTCGTGGCGGGAGAAAAGAGCGGCGGGCTCGAGACCGTGATCCAGCGCTACGTCCAGTACTTGAAGCTCACCGAGGGCACGAAGAAGAAAGTCGTAGCCGCCATGGTCTACCCGATCTTTCTCTTCATTTCGCTCATCGTCGCCGCCGCGTTCCTGCTCCTCTGGGTCGTGCCCCGGTTCGCCGGATTCTTCGAGGGCTTCGATGCCAAGCTCCCGTTCTTGACGGTGGTTCTCCTCACCGTCGCCAAGACCCTGCAGAACAATATTTGGATCATCCTCGCCGCCATTGCCGCCGCGTCGTACTTCATATACGCCTGGTCGCGCCGGGAAGGCTCGAAGGCGATCCTGGACCGCTATCTTCTCAGGCTGCCGTTTCTCGGGTCGATATTCCACCTGTTCGCGACGTCGCAGCTCACTCGCTCGCTCGGCACCCTTCTTTCGGGAGGCATACCCCTGGTCCAGGCGATCGACATCGCCGCCGGCTCCATCGGCAACCGCCACGTGGGCCAGGCGGTGATCCCGGTGGCGGAGCGCGTTCGCGAGGGGAGAGCGTTCTCCATCAGCCTCGAGGAGACGGGCGAGTTCTCGAACCTCACGATCGAGATGGTGAAGGTGGGCGAGAACACCGGCGGCCTCGCGGAGATGCTCCAGAACGTCGCGGACTTCGCCGACGAGGAGATCGACAACCGATTGAACCTCATGCTCTCGATGCTCACCCCCGTGGTGCTGTTGTTCATGGGGGGTATGGTCGCGGTGATCCTTCTCTCGATCTACCTCCCGATGTTCGATCTCATCAACGCCACTCGGCACGGACTGTAGCCATGGCAACGGGAAAGCTCGTAGGGGAAAAGGGCGTCGGCCGGCTCGATCCGGACGCCGGCGCTCTCAGTCCCGAGGAAGCGAAAGCGAAAGAGGAAGAGGACGCGAAGCGGCTGGCCGAGCGCTGCCGTCTGCAGTTCATCGACCTCACCGCCTTCCAGCCGGACCAGGATCTGTTCCGCAACGTTCCCGTAGACCTGATGTTTCGCTACAGCTTTCTGCCGTACAAGCGGGAGGACGGCAAGCTCGTGGTGGTGACCGCCGACCCGACCAACGTGCCGGTGATGGACGAGCTCTCGACGCTTCTCAAGATGCCGATCCGGGCGGCAGTGGGGACCGACTCCGCCATCCAGGAGCTCCTCAAGAAGAGCCAGAGCGCCCAGCGGGTGCTCGAGGAAGCCTCCGAGAGCTTTCACATGGAGATCGTTCGCGAGGTCGACGAGGGCGAGGAGACGCTCTCCATCGATCGACTCACCGACAGCGCGAGCCCGATCATTCGCCTGGTGGACTCCGCGATCTACAACGCCCTCAACCGCCGCGCCTCGGACATCCACATCGAGACCCGCGACGAGGAAGTGGTCATCAAGTACCGCATCGACGGCGCGCTTACCCGGGCGATGAAGCCCATCCCCAAGGCCCACCACTCGGAGATCATCAGCCGCATCAAGGTCATGGCCGAGCTCGATATCGCCGAGAAACGAATCCCCCAGGACGGCCGCTTCCGGCTGAAGATCAAGGGCCGTCGCATCGACTTCCGGGTCTCGGTGATGCCCAGCATCCACGGCGAGGACGCGGTCATCCGCATCCTGGACAAGGAGTCGATCAGCGAGCGGTTCAGCGAGCTCCGGCTCGACATTCTGGGAATGGCCGACGAGGAGGTCCGTCGCATCCGCCGCTTCATCCACGAGCCCTACGGGATGTTCCTGGTCACCGGACCGACGGGAAGCGGAAAGACCACCACCCTCTACGCCGCGCTCTCGGAGATCTACAACGAAGAAGACAAGATCGTCACCATCGAGGACCCGGTCGAGTACCAGCTCAAGGGAATCACCCAGATCCCGGTCAACGAGAAGAAGGGCCTCACGTTCGCCCGGGGTCTCCGCTCGATCCTGCGGCACGACCCCGACAAGATCATGGTGGGCGAGATCCGGGACGCCGAGACCGCCCAGATCGCGATCAACTCCGCGCTCACCGGCCACCTGGTCTTCACCACGGTTCACGCCAATAACGTCATCGACGTGATCGGCCGCTTTCTGAACATGGGAGTCGAGCCCTACAACTTCGTATCCTCGCTCAACTGCATCCTCGCCCAGCGGCTGGTGCGGACCATCTGCCCGTTCTGCAAGCGTCCCCACAAGGCGGACGCGGCGCTCCTGGAGGAGTCGGGTCTCGACCCCGCGCGCTACGCCGGCCATACGTTCTTTCGCGGCGAGGGATGCATCCAGTGCGCCGGCACCGGCTACAAGGGCCGGAGCGCCATCAGCGAGCTCCTCGACTTGAGCGACGAGATTCGGGAGATGCTGATCTTGAGGCGGCCCTCCGCCGACATCAAGAAAGCGGCGAAGAGATCGGGAATGAGCTTTCTCCGGGAGTCGGCGGTCGCGCGGACCCTCACCGGGCAGACCACGCTCGAGGAGATCAACCGAGTGACATTCGTGGAGACGTCGTAAGCGGCATGAACAAGAACCGGCTGCTGCGCTGGCTCGTCGATCCCGAGCCTCCCGGTCTCGGTATCGATCTCCGCTCGGACGAGATGTCCCTGGTGCGGCTCTCGGACAAGCGCAGACCTCCCGAGATCGATCTCTCGGTCGTAGCCCCCCTCGCGCCGGGCCTTCTGCGCTTCCACATGCTCGAGCCCAATATCCTCGACGAGGAGGGCTTTTCGAAGGCGGTCGAGAGCGCCCTCCTTCGCGCGGGACTCGGGGGAAAAAAGCGCATCGCGATATCCGTTCCCGACCACCTTGCGCGAATCGCGGTGATGGAGCTCCCGGATCCGCCCCGATCTTCCGCCGAGCTCGTCGAGTTCTTGAAGTTCCGGATGAAGAAGTCGCTCCCCTTCGACGTCGAGCGGGCGAGGGTCGCCTTCGAAAGGCTCCCGGGCGAAGTCCCGACCTTTCTCACCGGGGTGATGCACGAGGCGGTGATCTCGCAGTACGAGGACGTCTTCACCCGGCTCGGGTTCCACGTCGGCATGGTGCTGCCGGCGAGCGTGAGCCTCCTCCAGATCCTCCGTCCGCTGGCGCGACGAGAGCTGGCTCCGGGCGCCGACTACTTCTTCGTCAACGCCGAGCGAGAGTATTTCTCGGTCAGTCTGGTCCGCGATCGGGACGTGCCGGCCCTCACCCGAACCCTGGGCTTGAGGGCGGAGAACGGGTCGGAGAGGGTCTACGGGGAGGAGGATCTCCTTCAAGAGATCATCCCCACCGCGATCTACTATCGCGAGAAGCTCTCCGGCCACGAGCTGTCGCGGGTGTACTACCGTTCGCTCCGTCCCGACCTGGTCCACCTCCGCGAGATCCTGGAGGAACAGTTCGAGGCGCCGTCCGAGCCGTTCAACCTCACGAAAGCGATTCCCGTCGGCGGCGACGTTCGTCTCGACGCGGAAGCGGCCGACGCCGTGGCTGCCGCCGCCGGCGCCGCCCGGGGAAAGGCGGCCTGACATGGCGAATGAATTCAACTTCGCGCGCGCGCCGTTCGTGAACGAGCGCCTGCCGCGCACGGTGTTCGCCCTCGCGGTCACCGCCGTCGCCGCCACGACCGTATTTCACGGCTTCCTCCTCACCCGCTACCTCCTGCGTGAACAGGAATCGCTCGACATCCGCGTGAACGAGCTCCGGCAAGAGCTCGGCGAGACGAACGCCCGAATCTCCCGCGCCCAGAGCTCTCTCGCCCAGGATCGAAGCGCCCTCGGAAGCGAGCAGACGGGCTTCCTCACGACGCTCTTCCGCCGCAAGAGCTTCTCCTGGACCGGGCTGTTCAACGAGCTCGAGACCATCACTCCGCCTTCCGTCCGCATCACCTCGATCGCACCCTCAGAGGAGGAGGGAGAGATCTCGGTCACGATGACGGTAGTGGGCCAAACGCTCCAGGACGTCCTGGAGATGGTGCGGGCGCTCGAATCGAGCTCGTTCTTCGCCACGGTGTTCCCCCTGGACGAGACGAACCTCGCGGAGGCCGAGAGAGGGGAGACCGGCATCGCGGCCACCCTCGAGCTGACCTACGTCGAGGACGTCCGGACGCCGAGCGAACCCTCCGCACCTCAGGAGCTGCAGGACCCCGCCGAGGCCGTCGAGCCATTGGAAGAGGAGCCCCGGTGAGCGAGCTGCGCGCCTTCATCGAGGGGCTCCTCAAGCGCCGGAGGGGATTCCTCTGGCTCTTGGCGGTCGTCCTCGCGAACGGCGTGGTGTTCGCGGGCGTCACCCACCGTCTCGCGAACAAGCAGGAACGACTTGCCGTCGAGCTCGAACGGCTTCGGGCGGAGCTCGGGGAGAAGGAGGAGGAGCTACGGGTCCTCTCCGAGTCCGAGGCCCGCGCCGCCCGGAACGCCGAGGCGGTTCGCCGGTTCTGGAGCGACGTGGTCCAGGAGCGCGCCCCCGGCCTCACCGAGGCCTGGGACGAGATCGACCGGCTCGCGGGCGAAACCAACGTGGCCCGGGGCCGGACGGGATACGATCGGGAGCTTCTCGACGTCGGCCTCGAACAGATCAAGGCGACGATGCCGGTTGCGGGGGACTACTTCGACCTCGTGCGGTTCGTCAATCGCCTCGAGCGATCGGAGCGCTTCTTCCTCGTGGAGCAGATCGCCATCTCGCAGCGGGAGACGGGCGAGGCCGCGATCCAGCTCGACTGCAGCATCGCTTTCTTCTTGAAGGCGGGCACCCGGGCCGAGGCGGCGGGACCATGAGACAGGACGGCTTCACCTACATCGAGCTCATCATCGCCACGGTCATTCTCGCGGTGCTCGCCGCCGCCATCGTGCCCGTGGCCGAGGTGGCGACGAAAAGGGCCAAGGAGGCGGAGCTGCGGGCCGCGCTTCGCACCATGCGCACCGCCATCGACGAGTACAAGCGGGCGGTGGACATGGGGCTCATCGGCGGCGCCGACGTCGAGCTCGGAAGCGAAGGGTATCCCGAGGAGCTGGACGTCCTTGTCGAGGGAGTGAGCCAGGTGGGGACCCCGGGGAAGAAGCTCAAGTTCCTGAGGCGCATTCCCGTGGATCCGATGGCCGGAAGCGCCGACTGGGGAATGCGCTCGTATCAGGACGAGCCCGACTCCCGCATCTGGGGAGGCCAGAACGTCTACGACGTCTTCACCAAGTCGGGTGCGACCGCTCTCGATGGGACGAAATACAGTGACTGGTAAGGCCGTTTCCAATTCGGGGTTCACCTTCATCGAGATGGTGATGGTGATCGTGGTGATGGGGATCCTTCTGGGAATCGCCATACCCGTTTATCGGGCCCAGGTGCTCACGAGCAAGGAGGCGGTGCTCAAGCACAACCTGGCGATCGTGCGCGAGCGGCTCGATCAGTTCAAGGCCGATCGAAACAAGTATCCCTCGAGCCTCCAGGAGCTCGTGGAGAGCGGCTACCTCCGTGAGATCCCGAAAGATCCGATGACCGGGGCCGAGGAGTGGGAAGAGATCTTCACTGACTACGACCCCAACGAGCCCGACGCCGAACCGGGAATCCAGGACGTCCGCAGCCAGTCGGAGGAGAGCGGCATCGATGGAAGGCCGTACAGCGAGTGGTAACCATGCGCCTGCCACTTGGAAGCACTCTCCTGCTGGCGGCGGCCTTTGCCTGGGCCTGCGACGGCCCCGAGGAGACGGGAGTAGGCGCGCCGCCTTTGGTTTCGACCCCTGGAGGGAGGACGCCGGCGAGCGGCGCCGGCTCCGCGGCGGCACTGGATCTCCAGGCGATGCTCTCTCCGGTCCCGGAGTACGAGGGGGTCGGCCGCAACCTCTTCGCGTTCGGCGCGGCTCGCAGAGCCACGAGCCAGGTGTCGGACATCGAGGAGCCGCCCGCGGTCGAGCCCGCGCCCCGGGAGATCGTGACGCTTCCCCCCCGCTCGGGGCCCCGGCTCGGGCCTTCCCCCTCGGCCCGCCTCGACATGAAGTACGCGGGGTTTCTCGAGAAAACCGGCTCCGACGGAGTCAAAGCGAAGTACGCGATATTTCTCGACGGGAACGAAATTCTCGCGGGAACGGAGGGCGAGATGGTCGCGAACCGGTTCACGGTGGTGGAAATTGGTCTCGAGTCGGTCACCGTTTCGCCCTCGGGGTCGAGCGCGACCCAGCGCATTCCGCTGCAGTCGAAGTGACTCATTGAGGACCCGATGAGCCAATTGAGAACGATGAGAACGAAAATGGCATCGTGGCGACGACTCGCGCTCGTCGGGATCATTTGGCTCGCCGCGGCGCTCGTGGGCATTTCGTCTTTTTCCTGCAGCGCCGCCGCCGGAGCCTACCGCAGGGGAACTT
>Ga0326597_10009917_pt1 | contig 12719 bp, 8 predicted proteins | sample RVTome_12_FD_203789 | JGI IMG/M metagenome (GOLD analysis project Ga0326597, IMG submission 203789) | Soil microbial communities from uranium-contaminated site in the Upper Colorado River Basin, Wyoming, United States - RVT100D185 | ecosystem: Environmental > Terrestrial > Soil > Contaminated >... | reverse complement strand
CTCGCGTCGTTCGGCCTCATGTGGGCCTCCAGGCGCGACGTGCACCAGCCCAATCTCGAGATCTTTCCCGAGATGGCGCACGCGCCGCGGTACGCCGCGTTCGCGCCCAACCCGGTGCTGCCGCACGGCATGACGCTGCAGGTGCCGCCGACGGGGACCATTCCGCGCGGCCTCCTCCCTCTGCACTACGCCGCGACGCCGGAAGGCGCCGCGCGCGCGGGCGCGGAGCTCGAAAGCCCCCTGGCCGCCGACGATGCGGAAGCGCTCGCGCGGGGCGAGCAGGTGTACAGGAACTTCTGCGTGCCGTGCCACGGCGCCGGCGGACGCGGCGACGGCCTCGCGGCCCAGCGGGGTGTACCGCCCCCGCCGTCGTTCCTGGCCGAGCACGCCGTGGCGATGAAGGACGGCCAGCTCTTCCACGTCCTGACCTACGGGCAGGCGAACATGGCGTCGTATGCTTCGCAGATTTCTCGGGAGGATCGATGGCGGGTGATTCTGTACGTCCGCTCGCTGCAGGCCTCGGCGGCGGCCGAGGCGGCGACGCCGCCGGGCCAGCCGCAGTAGCGGCCGCGCCGGCGGTGGGCGGGATGCGTCTGGCCGGCGCCGCGGCCGCGCTGGGCGCCATCACGCTGGCGGCGGGCGTCGCGGCCGGCAACGAACGCGCGTGGGCGGGCTGGCTGCTCGCCAGCTTCGGCGTGCTGACCGTGGGCCTGGCCGGCTTCATCTTCGTCGCCATCCAGTACGCGGCCGGCGCCCGCTGGAGCGTGGCGCTGCGCCGGCTGCCCGAGGCGATGATGGCGGCCATCCCGATCGGCGGCGCCGCGGTCCTCGCGCTGATCCTGCTCAGGCCAGACCCGTACCCCTGGTCGCACGGCCTCGAGGCGCACGGCGGCGCGCTCGCGGCGTTCAAGACGGCGTGGCTCTCGTGGCCGTTCCTCTTGACGCGCGGCGTCATCTATGTGGTCGTCTGGGTGACGCTCGCACGGGCCATCGTCGGACACTCCCGCCGCCAGGACGAGGACCGAGACCCGGCTCATACGACCCGCAACACCAGGCTGTCGGTCGCCGGCATCATCATCTTCGCGCTCACGATCAGCCTGGCCGGCTTCGACTGGATCATGTCGCTCGAGCCCGAGTGGTACAGCACGATCTTCGGCGTGTACCAGTTTGCGGGCCTCTTCTCGAGCGGCCTCGCCGTGATCATCGTGCTGGCCGTGTGGCTCCGGCGAGGTCCGCTGGCCTTCGTGGTGAGCGACGAGCACCTGCACGACCTGGGCAAGCTGCTGTTCGCCTTCTGCACGTTCTGGATGTACATCTGGTTCAGCCAGTACATGCTCATCTGGTACGCGAACCTGCCCGAGGAAACGGGGTACTTCGTCGTCCGGACGCGCGGCCTCTGGGAGCCGCTGTTCATCCTCAACATGCTGCTCAACTGGGCCATCCCGTTCGCCGCGCTGCTGCGCCGGTCGCCGAAGCGGCGCCCGGAGATCCTGGTGAAGGTCGCGGTCGTGGTGCTGGTCGGGCGGTGGCTGGACCTCTACTTGATGATCGTGCCCCCGATCGCGCAACGGAGCGGTCTTGTCCCGCCGTTCGGACTCTGGGAAGTCGCGTCGGTCGTGGCCCTGGCGAGCGCGACCGCGTGGATTGTCATGCGGGCCCTGTGGCAGGCGCCTTTGGTGCCGGTGAACGACCCCGGCCTGGGGCACAGCTTGCAGTATCACTCGTGACGGGCGAAGAGCCCAGATCAGGAGCCTCGATGAAGCATCACGATTCCCGGGGAAGCCTCTGGGCGTTGTTCCTGGGCACGCTGGCGTTCGCGTTGTGCTTCTCGGTCTGGGGATTGATCGCGCCGCTCGCGCCGCTCTTCCGCGATGCGTACGCCCTCTCGACGACCCAGGTCGGCCTGCTCGTGGCCACGCCGGTGCTCCTGGGCTCGGTGTTCCGCATTCCGGCGGGCATGCTGACCGACCGCTACGGCGGCCGGATCGTGTTCCCGGCGCTCATGCTGCTGCTCGTGCCGACGGTTGCGCTGGCCGCCCTCTCGCAGTCGTTCGCGATGCTGCTCGCCGCTGCGTTCCTGCTCGGCCTCTCCGGCGCGTCGTTCGCGGTGGGCATTCCGTTCGTGGCCCAGTGGTTCTCACCCGGCCGACAGGGCTTCGCGCTGGGCGTGTACGGCGTCGGGAACATCGGCACGGCGGTCGCGGCCGTCATCGCCCCCCGGGTGGCCGCCGGACCGGGTTGGACGTGGGCGTTCTGGATCTGGATCCCGATTCTGGTCGGCCTGGCGGCCGCGGTCTACCTGACCGGCCGCGAGAGCCCCGCGTTCGTTCCGCGCGCCGACGGCGTCGGGGCGCGCCTCCGGCTGCTCGTGGACCGACCAGTCTCGTGGGTGCTGATCCTGTTCTACTTCGTCACCTTCGGCGGGTTCGTGGCCATGGGGGCATTCCTCCCCACGCTGCTCGTATCCGAATACGGGCTGTCGGCGACGGACGCCGGCGCCCGCACCGCCGGCTTCGTCGTCATGGCGACGCTCGCACGGCCGATGGGTGGCTGGCTGGCCGACCGCTGGGGCGGCACGTACGTGCTCAATCTCGTGTTCGTGATCGAAGCGCTCTTTGCCGTCCTGTTGGCGTTCGAGCCGGGAATGGTCGGAATCACGATTGGCTTCCTCGGATCCGCATTCGCCCTCGGTGTGGGCAACGGCGCGGTGTTCAAGCTCGTGGCGGAGCTGTTCCCGAAGGAAACGGGCACGCTCGCGGGGCTGGTCGGCGCCGCAGGTGGTCTGGGTGGCTTCTTCCCGCCGCTCGTGCTCGGGATCGTCTACGACGTGACCGCGTCGTACTCGATCGGGTTCATGCTCCTCTCGGAGTTCGCCCTCGCGTGCCTGATCGTGAACCTGATGGCACTGCAGGGCCACGCCGAGTGGTTCACGCCCGAGCCACAACCCGAGTGAAACCGGACCAGCCCGACCGATCCGTCGAAGCACCGCCCTTCGTCCCTGCGCGGCGGGGCCGTCAGGGGGTCCAGAGCGGTCTTCGCCATCATCAGGAGGCGTGATGCCAGGCGCGGCGTCCGACGACCCGGTTCCAGCGCACGCGTCCCCCAACGCCGTCGTTGCGGCCGCCCGCGATCTCTTCCCCGGCTACTTCGCCATGGTCATGGCCACCGGCGCCCTGTCAATCGGGGCCAACCTGCTGGGGCTGCGGGTCATCTCAGTGCCGCTGCTGGTTGTCAACGTTCTGGCGTTCGCGACGCTCTGGACCCTGACGATCGTCCGCCTGACGCTCTTCTTTCCGCGAATCGTGGCGGACCTGAAGGATCACGCCCGCGGGCCGGGCTTCTTCACCCTGGTGGCGGGCACCTGCGTGTTCGGGTCGCAGTGCTGGGTCGTCGCCGGGAACGAGCCCGTGGCGAAAGCCCTGTGGATCGTCGGCCTCGTGCTCTGGGTCACCGTGATGTACAGCTTCTTCACCGCGGTGACAATCCGCGAACGCAAGCCCACCATCGAGACCGGGATCAACGGTGCCTGGCTGATCGCCGCAGTGGCCACGCAAGCGGTGTCCGTACTGGGATCCCTGCTCGCGCCGACCTTCGGTGCTGGGCGCCATCTGGTCCTCTTCGTCACGTTGTGCATGTTCTTCGTCGGCTGCATGCTCTACCTGGCCATCATCACGCTCATCTTCTACCGCCTGACGTTCATCCGGCTCACGCCGCAGACGATGGCGCCGCCGTACTGGATCAACATGGGGGCGGTGGCCATCACGACGCTCGCCGGCGCCACGCTGATCCTGCGCGTCGGCGAGTGGTCCTTCCTTCAGGAGATTCGGCCGTTCCTCCTGGGGTGGACGTTGTTCTTCTGGGTGAGCGCGACGTGGTGGATTCCGCTGCTGTTCGTTCTGATGATCTGGCGGCACGTCTACATGCGATATCCGCTGACCTATGACCCCACCTACTGGGGCATGGCCTTCCCGCTGGCGATGTACACGACCGGGAGCTTCCAGCTCTTCACGGCCTTGGAACTTCCCTTCATGCTGTTCATCCCTCGGGGTTTCGTCTTCGTCGCGGTAACGGTGTGGATCGGCACGTTCGTCGGCCTGCTGCTCAGCGTGTATCGGGCGTGGGCCACCCGCGGCTCGCCGGTGGTGACGGGAGCGGCGGGGGCCGGCCCGCAGTTCCCGGCGTGATGTTTCGCCCGTTATGCGGCCCGAAACGAGAATTTCGTTCTCGTTGGCAGCCAGCCGCATAACGGGCTAGGCCGCGCACAGCGCGGCCCGCGTCCCTCGACTCCGCTCGGGACGCCCTGAGCCACCCCGAAGGGCGAGGGAGCGGCGCGGGGCGAGGGGCCCCCGCGAGCGACCGAGCCGGGGTGTGGGGCGGAGCCCCACGTTAGTTCGACACCTCGCTGAGACGCTCGGCGATGCGCATGGCTTCTTCTCGCCACCAGTTCGCCGCTCTCGCCCTGGTCCTGTCCGCCACCGTCGCCTCGACCCGTCCCGCCGTGGCCGAACCCCAGGCGGCACAGACGGGGACGACACCGCCGCCCGCCGAGAACAGGATCTCGCTCCGCAACTGGACACGGGCCGAGGCGTGGAGCTTCTTCGAGCCGCTGCCGGGCGGCGGCGACCCCACGTACGTCGACGTGGCCAACCGGCTCCAGATCGGATTCCAGCGGACAGCTCGGAGATACGACCTCACAGCTGCCCTGCAGTACGTCCAGTTCGGAGGTCTGCCGACGGACGCGTCGGGCCCTGGACCGCTCGGCACGGGCGCCCTCTATTTCAGCCACAGCGGCAGCCGCAGCAGCCGCCAGGTCTACCTGCGGTATCTCCACGCGAGGTGGAAGGACGCCGCGCCCGGTCTCACGCTCCAGGTCGGCCGCATGGCGTACACGTCCGGCGCCGAGACGCCATCGGGAAACGTCACCATCGAGGCGGTGAAGCGGCAGCGCGTCGACGCGCGGATCGTCGGTGAGTTCGAGTGGTCGCTGTACCAGCGCTCGTACGACGGCGTGCGTCTCGACTGGACGCGGCCGACCTGGAAGTTGACCGCCGCGGCGCTGCGGCCGACCCAGGGTGGCTTCGAGGAGAAAGCCGGCGCCTGGATGAAAAACGTCAGCGTGCTGACGGGCGCGGTCGGCCTGCGACCCGGGCGGCTGCTGCAGGGAACCGACGTGCAGTTCTTCGCCGTCCGCTACGACGACGAGCGCCCGGTGAGCGCGAGACCGGACAACACCGGCCTCCCGGCGACCCATGTGGATGTGACGGTGAACAGTCTCGGCGCCACGCTCGTCGGGGCGTATCCGACGAAGGCCGGCGAGCTGGACGCGTTGCTGTGGGTCGTCGGCCAGAGCGGCGACTGGTACGGGCAGTCGCACCGCGCCGGCGCGCTTGCCGCCGAGATCGGCTACCGGTGGACCGACCTCCCGTGGCGCCCCTGGATCCGCGGCGGCATCGGGTGGGCCTCCGGCGATGGCGACCCCCGCGACGATCGCCACGGCACGTTCTTCCAGGCGATCCCGACGGGCCGGAAGTACTCCCTCTCGGCCACCTACGCCTTCATGAACCTGACGGACGTCTTCGTCCAGGCGCTCCTCCGGCCGATGCCGTCGCTCGGCCTGCGGGCCGACCTCCGCCGCGTCTCGCTGGCCGAGGCCGCCGATCGCTGGTACGCCGGAAGCGGAGCCACCCAGTCGTCCGGGTCGTTCTTCGGCTACGGGACGCGGCCGTCGCAGGGCGCGACGGCGCTCGGCACGGTCGTCGAGGGATCCGCTGACTACACCGTCAACCGGCGCTGGTCGATCAACGCGTACGTCGGCGTCATCAAGGGCGGAGCGGTCGTCCGCCGAATCTTCGCGAACGACCGGTTGGTGTTCGCGTACGTCGAGAACGTCCTGCAGTTCTGACGGCGCACATCTCACGGCGCACATCTAAAGATGTGCGCTACGCGGGATCACGCTGGGGACGCGTAGCGCCCGGTCCCGCGTAGCGCACGTCTTCAGACGTGCGCCCGGCCTCACGGCTTCGGCACGGCCGACCGGATGAACGCGGCGATGTCCTGCTTCGCCTGCGCCAGGTCGGCGTTGCGCAGGTACATGCTGTGTGTTGTGACCGACGTCGTCTCGTCGGGCGAGGGCGACTGCGCCCGCGCGGGTGCCGGCAGGACGAGCGCGACCGTGACGACGAGCCATCCGACGTTCGATATGTGCATGAGGGTCTCCATGAGCTGAATCGCGCTCATCGTGTAGCGCACCTTTTCAGGCGCCGTTGCATGGCGCACACCTGAAGGTGTGCGCTACGGAAATTCTTCTGCCATCGCGTAGCGCACGTCTTCAGACGTGCGCCCACTTCGCGACGCGCGCTGTCACGCGCCGCGCAGCGCCCGCCACCGGGCGAGCGCCTCGCCGAGCGCGCGCTCCCGCGCCGCCGCGGCGTCGTGGACCTGGGAGGTCGGCCCGCGGTCCACGTCTTCCACGATGTTGAAGAGCGACCCGAGCTCGCCGTTGAGCCGCGTGAGCGCGCTCTCGAGCGCCGCCGCCTCGCGGTCGCGCGCGGCGTTGGCCGGGTCGGCGCGGAACGCGCGCACGTCGGTCAACGCGGCGAGGTCCTGCTTCAGCAGCTCGTAGAGCCGCATCGACAACTCGTGCGCCCGGACGAGCTCGGCCCTCGACGTCTGGACACGCGGGTCCATCCTCACGACCAACGGTTGCGTGTAGGCGCGGCCGTTCGCCGTCAACCGGACGGTGTACCGCCCCGGCAGCACCCACGGCCCGAACGGTTCGATCGGCGTGTTGTGCGGAATCGCGGAGATCGGGTAGCTGAACCGCAGCACCGCCGGCCGCGGGTAGTGTAGGTCCCAGACGAACCGGTGGAGCCCGGCCTTCGCCGACAGGATCTGCGGCGGTCGCGGCCAGTACGCCGGCACGTTCTGTCCCTCGAGCGGCGGCTCGGGCGGCTCGGCGCTCGAGAACCGGCGCACCAAATCACCCGACTCGGTCAGGATCTCGATCGTGACCGGGCCGGCCGCGTCCGCCCTCAGGAAGTAATGGAAGATCGCGCCGTCGGGCGGGTTCTCCCCCGCGGGCTCGTCGGGCGGCAGCGGCGTGTCCGTGTACTTGCTCCACCGGAATCGCCAGGCCCGCTGCGGCTCGACCAGGTGCGCGTCCGACGCGACCACCGCCGCCGAGATCTGACGCAGTGGCGTGATGTCGTCGAGGATCCAGAAGCCGCGCCCGTGCGTGCCGACCACGATGTCGTCGTCTTTGATCACCAGGTCGCGGATGGACGTGGGCGGCAGATCGATCCGGAGCGACTGCCAGTGATCGCCGTCGTCGAACGACACGTACACCGTCTGCTCGGTGCCGGCGAACAGCAGTCCTTGGCGCTGCGGGTCCTCGCGGACGACGTTGACGATGGTGTTGTCGGGAATGCCTTCGGTGACGTGCGTCCAGGATTGTCCGCCGTCGCGCGTCCGGTAGATGTGGGGCCGGAGGTCGTCGAGGCGGAGCGTGTTGACGGCGGCATACGCGCCGTTCGGGTCGACGTGCGATGCGTCCATGATCGAGATCTTCGCCCACGGCCCCACCCCGGGTGGCGTCACGTCGGTCCACGTCCGCCCGCCGTCGCGCGTGACGTGGATCAAGCCATCGTCGGTGCCGGCCCAGATCGTGGCGAGGTCGACGGGCGACGGGGCGATCGTGTAGATGACGCCGCGGCGTGTCACCCGCGCCGCCGGCGTGCCCGTGTACTTGCCGACGCTCGCGGGCACCTCCCACGCCTCGCGCGACAGGTCGGGGCTGATCTGGTCCCAGCTCGAGCCGCCGTTGGTCGTCTTCCAGAGCACGTTCGACGCGAAGTACAAGGTGTGCGGGTCGATCGGTGAGAACAGGATGGGCATCGTGCGGATGACGCGATAGTCGTCGTCGCGCAGCGGCCTCGGGCCGACGTTCTGCACCTGGCCCGTACGGCGGTCGTACCGCGACACCTTGCCTCCGTAAACGATGTCCGGGTCGAGCGGGTCAGGGGCGACGCAGCCGTATTCCTCGACCCCCACCGGGTGCCACTCGCGGAAGGCGATCTGCCCATCGTCGCCGCGGCTCTGCACGCAGGCGGACCCGCTCTCCTGCTGGCCGCTGCACACGCGGTACGGGAACGCGTTGTCGGTGGTGACGTGATACATCTGCGCGGTCGGCTGGTTGTACCAGCTGCTCCACGTCTCACCGCCGTTGACCGTGATGATGGCGCCCTGGTCGGCCGCGATCAGCATGATGTCCGGGCTCGCCGGGTTGATCCAGATGCGGTGGTAGTCGTCACCGCCCGGCGCGCCACGGATCGCCTCGAAGCGCTTCCCGCCGTCGGTGGACTTCCACACCACGATGCTGCCGGTGAAGACGATGTCGGGGTTCTTCGGATGGACCTTCACCTCGGCGAAGTCGGAGCTGCGCTGCGTGACCCGCGGGTCGTCATTGATCAGGTACCAGCGCTCGCCGCCGTCGTCCGAGCGGTAGAGCCCGCCGCCACGGCTGGCGTCCACGGTCGCGAAGAGCCGCTTCGGGTTGCTCGGTGCGACCGCGATCCCGATGCGTCCCAGTCCGTCGTCCGCGAACGTCGGCAGGCCCCGGTTGATCGGCCGCCAGGTGTCGCCGCCATCGGTGGACTTGAAGACGCCGCTGCCCGGCCCGCTGAACGCGGCGTTCTCCCACGGCCCCTGCCGCGCCTCCCAGAGCACCGCGTAGACGGTGCGCGGGTTCGCCGGATCGAAGACCACGTCCACGCCGCCCGTGTCTGCATCCTTGTAGAGGACCTTCTGGAACGTCCGGCCGCCGTCGAGCGAGCGGAAGATGCCGCGCTCCTCGTTGGGGCCGTACGGGTGGCCGAGCACGGCGACGAAGAGCCGGTCGGGGTTCTTCGGATCGACGATGATCTGCGGGATCTGCTGGCCGTCGCGCAGGCCGAGGTGCGTCCAGGTCCTGCCCGCGTCGGTGGACTTGTAGAGGCCGTCGCCTGTCGAGAGGTCTGGCCGCTGCAGGCCTTCCCCGCTGCCGACGTAGATGATGTCCGGATTCGAGGGCGCGAGCGCGATCGCGCCGATCGAGCCGGTCGGCTGAGCGTCGAAGATCGGGAACCAGATCCGTCCGTAGTCGGTCGTCTTCCAGACACCGCCGTTGACGACGCCGACGTAGAAGACGTTGGGCTGGCTCGGGATGCCGGCCGCGGCCTTGGTGCGCCCGCCGCGGAAGGGTCCGATCATGCGCCAGTGCATCTCGCGGAAGAAATCCGGCGCGAAGTTCTGCGCGAGAGGCCGGGTGGATTCGCCGCTCAACACGACAAGCCCCGCGGCGGCGACGAGAGCAGACAGGAAACGACGGGTGGGTGGCATCGGAGAAACCTCCTGGGCGTGCGGGCGGATGAGGATATCGGTGGCCCGGGTCTTGTCTCGGTGGCCCAGGTCTTGTCTTCGTGGCCCAGGTCTTCAGACCTGTCTTGGTGGCCCAGGTCTTCAGACCTGGGCGGGCACGGCGGCGAGTGTAGTGGGCCGATCGAGGCAGGTCAAAGAGCCAGTACGCGCACGGGAATCCGCGCGCTACCTGCCTGTCACCCGCAGCATCTCCGAGACCGTGGTCACGCCGTCCAGCACCTTCTCGATGGCCGCCTCCCGCAGCGTGCGCATGCCCTCGGCGCGCGCGGCGTCGACGATCTCCGGCGAGGCACACTGCTGCCCGACGAGGCGCCGGATCCGCTCGCTGAGCGGCATGACCTGGAAGATGCCGTCCCGTCCGGCGAAGCCGGTCTGCCGGCAGTGCAGGCACCCGGTGCCGCGCCGCAATCGGTGCTCCGAGACCGCGTCGAGCGTCATGTCGAGCGCGGCGGCATCGTCGGCGGTCGGCGCGTACTCCTCGCTGCAGCGGCTGCAGTTCACCCGCACGAGGCGCTGCGCGATGATGCCGATGACCGTGGACAAGACCAGGAAGTGCGGGATCTGGAGATCGAGCAGGCGCGTGATCGCCGAGGGCGCGTCGTTGGTGTGGAGCGTCGACAGCACGAGGTGCCCGGTCAGCGCCGCCTGGATCGCGTTCTCCGCCGTCTCGGTGTCGCGGATCTCCCCGACCATGATGATATCGGGGTCCTGGCGCAGGACCGTGCGCAGCGCGTTGGCGAAGGTGAGGTCGATCGCCGGGCGCACGGCGACCTGGTTCAGATCCTCCTGCACCATCTCGATGGGATCTTCGATGGTGACGATGTTCACTTCCGGCCGCGAGAGGCGCTTCAGCACCGAATAGAGCGTGGTCGTCTTGCCGCTGCCGGTGGGACCGGTCACGAGAATGATGCCATGCGTGCGCGTGAAGAACTGCTCGAACGTGTCGAGATCGGACTCGGAGAACCCGAGCTGCCCGACGCTCTTGAGGAGGACGTCCGGGTCGAAGATCCGCAGCACCGCCTTCTCGCCGAACGCCGTCGGCATCGTCGACACGCGGAGCTCGATCTCGCGCCCGTTCTGCTGCCGTTTGATGCGACCGTCCTGCGGGCGCCGTTTCTCCGCCAGGTTACAGCCTGAGAGCAGCTTGATCCGCGACACGATCGCCTGGTAGACGATGCGCGGCACCACGTGGACGTCGTGCAGGATGCCGTCGATGCGCAGCCGCACGAGCGTCACGTCCCGTTTCGGCTCGAAGTGGATGTCCGACGCCAGCTGCTCGAACGCGTAGTTGAGCAGGTGGTCGAGCGCCTTCACGACCGGCGCCGCGGCCGGGTCCAGCTCGTTCGACTGGGCCGACAGGTATTCCTGGTTGCCGAGGTCGAAGGTCGGCAGCCGCCGGGCCGAGAGTTGTTTTTCCGCCGTTTTCAGCGTGGTGCGCAGGTCGTAGAAGCTCCGCGTAATCGCCTCGAGATCCGACGCCGTGGCCACCACGCGCGCGACGTCGAGGCCGGTCACGGTCTTGATGTCGTCAGCGGGAAACGGTGCGAAGGGATCGCGCACGGCGACGGTGAGCGTGATCGCCGTCTTCGAGATGGCGACCAGGCCGTGGCGGCGGCAGAACGCCGCGGACAGCGCCCCGGTGACGACGTCCAGATCCAGTTCGAGCGGATTGAGCTTGACGAAGGGCAGCCCCGCGAAGGCGGCCAGCGCTTCGGCGATCTGGATCTCGGTGGCGAACTCCAGCGCGACGATCGTCGCGGCCACCGGGATCGAATTGGCGCGCGCGTACCGCCGCACACGTTCCGCCTGCTCGCGCGTCAGCACGTTGCGGAACATGAGGATCTGCAGCAGATCGGCGGTCTCTGCGGCACTCTCGAACCGGGCGACGGGTTTCCGCGGCCTCGTCATCGAACGTCCAATTATAAGCGCTGAACCGGGCGGCGCGCGGCGACCTGGACGGCCGCCCCCCGGCGAGGTATCCTCGATCCAGCCACGCCCGGCCCCGCCCGTGCAAGTCGATGCGCTCAATCCGTGTCCGGCACGCCGCCCGTGTCGCCGCCGTCGCCGTCGTCGCGGCGGTCGGTGCGGCCCCCTCGGCCCAGCAGCCACCCGTGTTTCGCGCCGGCACCCGCACGGTGTCCGTCTACGCCACCGTCACCGAGCAGGACGGCCGGCTCGTTACCGATCTCGCCCGCGACGACTTCCAGATCGACGACAACGGCGAGCGCCAGGCGATCACGCTCTTCGCCAACGACATCCAGCCGATCACGGTCGTGATGATGCTCGATCGGAGCGGCAGCATGAGGGCGAACTTCCGTCTCGTCCGCGAGGCCGCCGAGCAGTTCGTGCTCCAGATGCTGCCGGCGGACAAGGCGCGGATCGGCAGCTTCTCCAATCGCATCCAGGTCGACCCGCGCGACTTCACGAGCGATCAGGGCGAGCTGCTGGAGATCCTGCGCACGCAGCTTCAGGAGGCCGGCCCGACGCCGCTCTGGAACGCGGTGAACGTCGGGATGACGGCCCTGCTCCACCAAACCGGTCGCCGCGTGGTGGTCGTGTTCACCGACGGCGTCGACGCGCCGGGCAGGATCACCGGCAACAACGTCAGCCTGAACGACGCAATGAGGCGGGCCCAGCAGGAGGAGGTGATGGTGTACGCCATCGGCCTCGCCGGCCAGAACCCGTCAGGCGGCCGCCGGCCAGGCGGCAGCCGCCGCGGCGGGTTCGGGTTCGGCGCCGGCAGCCGCGGTGGGGACGGAAAGCCCGACGAGGGCCTCGCGAAGATCGCCGGCGAGACCGGCGGCGGCTACTTCGAGCTGACGAACACGGCCGACCTCGCGTCCACGTTCACGCGTGTCGCCGACGAGCTGCATCACCAGTACGTGCTGGGCTTCACGCCCGAAAAGCTCGACGGCAAGATGCACAAGCTCGAGGTGAAGCTGGCGCGTCCCGAGCTCGTCGCCCGGGCCCGCAAGAACTATCTCGCGAAGCCGGATAGGTATCAGTAAGGGGTTCGCGGGTTCTCAGGTTCTCGAGTTCGCGCTCAGCGCGGCAGCGGCTTGTCGAGCGAGCCCCACCCGTAGGCTTCGGCGATACGCGTGACGATGGCCTCGGCGAGCGGGCCACCGCCGCCCGCGTTGGTCATCTTCAGGTCTTCAACTTCCCGAACACCGAGAGGACGTGACCGTCCGGGTCTCGAAAATCCGCGGCGAAGTCGTCTCCGCTCACGACTCGCGGCTGAATGCGGAACGTCACGCCGCGCGCCACCAGCGCGTCGTGGGCGGCCCGGACATCGTCGACGTGAA
>Ga0326597_10009916_pt1 | contig 12720 bp, 10 predicted proteins | sample RVTome_12_FD_203789 | JGI IMG/M metagenome (GOLD analysis project Ga0326597, IMG submission 203789) | Soil microbial communities from uranium-contaminated site in the Upper Colorado River Basin, Wyoming, United States - RVT100D185 | ecosystem: Environmental > Terrestrial > Soil > Contaminated >... | reverse complement strand
AGCGCGCAGGCTTCAGCCTGCGCGAGCGTCCGCAACGCGGGGGCTGAAGCCCCCGCGCTACAGTGTCGTGAAAAGCGCTCTAGACTACCGCGCCATCAAACGGACCACTGGACCTGTCACGTTGATCCTGTTACCGGCGTCATCGGAGCCGATGAAACTGGTCTGCGTCTGGTGTTCAGTCGAATTGGCGCTGCACCACCGCGTGCGAATCGAGATTTGCGCGGCGGGGGTCAGGACGATGCCGAGGCCGCTGCGGGTGCTCACCTGCACGCTGTCGAAGGAGTCCGCCCGATCGCTGATCGTCAGCCGCGTTCCTCCGGTGTTCGTGAGCACTTGATCGTACTGCCAGGTGTTCGGCAGGGAGCATCCTTCAATCGGCTCGCTGCTCCACGGAACGGGACTCGGGGTGATGGTGATGTCGAGCCGGCCGGGGCCAGCCGGGGCCGGAGCTGGGGCTGGAACAGGGGCTGGAGCGAGAGCCGGGGCTGGAACGGGGGCCGGAGCGGTCGTGGGTCCCGTCGCGAGTAGCGTAGGCGCGGTAGGTGACGATTGGGTGCCGCTACAAGCCACCATCACGAGAGCGGCGAAAGAGACAGCGATGATCGAGCAGCTGCGTAGCCGTGTGGTTGAAATCATAGCCATGGACCCTCTTGAGAACCCTGGGGCAGCATAAGCCGTACCGGAAATGGGGGATTTGATGCCCATCGTTGAACAAATGTCTCGCTGTCTCGGTGTTTTCGGTGGTACGGAGACCTAATTGGGTTCTCAGGGTGCTTGGGTTCCGGTTCACGGGTTCGTCGGTTCAAGGTCGGGTCGGGCACCGTCAGCTGGGATTCTTCATATCGTTGATATGGATTCCAGAATCATCAATAAATGGACGCATGAACAAACGTGCCCGGGTTCACGCACTCCTGGAAAACGGCCAGGCGGCGTGGTGTCCACCCGTCCGCCTCGAACTGTGGCGGGGAGTGACGACCGATGCCGAGCGCAAGGCGCTGCGCCACTATGAAGGGCTGCTTCGCGAGCACGAGATTTCAGAGGCGGTGTGGGACCGCGCCGTTCGACTCGCCGATCGCGGCCGGGCCGCCGGTGTCACGGCTCCGCTTGCCGACCTGCTGACCTTTGCCTGCGCGCAGGAGCACAAGCTGGCCCTGGCGCACGACGACGGTCACTTCACCCAGCTCGAACACCTGGGAGCGTAGGCCGGGACTGGGAGGCTCCCAGCCTCAGCTGGGGGCCGCCCTTCAGTCCTCTCTAATTCTAGTTACATGAGGCGTTGGAAACGGTGGCGGTAGTAAGTGTCACCGCTGCGTTTCGTGCGAGGGCACGTCCTGTCAAGGTGGTCCCAGAGTTGATCGTGATGCTGGAGAACGCAATCACGTTTCCCGCGAACGACCCAGCGAGTGTCGCAGAACTTCCAACCTGCCAATGCACACCACTACAGCTGGCACCATTGATCAAATTCACACGGCCATTGGGTGATGTGACGAGCGTGCTTGAGGACTTGAACATATACGTTCCGCTGCCGCTCAGCGTGAGTGTTCCAGTCAGATTGGATGTGGCTGGTGGCACACAGTACACACCAGGGGTGAGTGTCAGACCATCCAGAACGAATCGTGCCGCTGTGTGTGCATAGGCCGGGGAACCCGGTGATCGAAGTCCCAGGACTCACGCCGATGTCTCCGGTAACGGCGGAAGTGGTGCATGTCACTGCCGAGCCTCCCAGCAATCCAAATGGGAGGATGTTTGAGCCCAAGCTAAACGATGGAGCTGACGGAGCGGGCGTTGGCGCCGGTGTCGGCGTTGGTTCTGGCGTCGGGGTTGGCGTTGGTTCTGGCGTTGGTTCTGGCGTCGGTGCCGGCGCTGGTTCTGGCGTTGGTGTTGGCGTCGGTGCCGGTGTCGGATCCGGCGTTGGTGCTGCTGTCGCTGATAGCGTTGGCCCTGTCGGCGACGAACCGTCGTCGCACGCCGTCATACCCAACCCTAAGGTCAGAATCAGAAGGCCGTGTATGCGTGCCTTACTCTTTGCTCTCATCAATCATCTCCTTCGTAAGTGCACAAATTGGCCTTCGGTTAACCGTCGGGAGGCCGCTAGAGCGCTTTTCACTTCCACGTGCCACGGAGGGAATCGTTGGGAGTTTGTCTCCGTGCCTCTGTGTCTCCGTGGCCAGGCCACCTGAAAACGGCGTTAATGCTTCTTCAGCAAGCGCAGTGCCAGAACATTTCGTGAGAAATAGGCCCTTGTCTACTTGATGTGCCGATCAGTTGCCGAACGTCGATGGGGCAGGATCGGCCCAATCCACGCCGTACACGAGGATCGTGTCGGTGCGGTCCGCGGTTGAAGGCGGAAGGTCGCGGTGATTCAGGCGCACGGAACGGGCGTCGCGGATCGCGGCGCCCTGGACCCGCAGGTGCGCCGGCGGCTCTGACGCCTGCAGATCGAGCACACCGTCCTGAACGGTCACATGAAGATCCGTCATCGCCTCGCCCGCGTCGATGCTGAGCCACCCGTCGTGGCCCGCACGCGCGTGGCTCGCGCCGATCAGGTCAAGTCGTTTCACGCTGCCGCCCACTTCCAGGTAGTGCAGCACACGCGCGTCGGTCTGATAGTCGAGAATCCCGCACGCGCCTGCGGTGTGTGACGGCGGCGCGCCGGGCTGCAGCAGGAATACGGAGGTGCGCGGTCCGGCCACGACACGAGCGCCGACGGCGCTACGGCCGGCATCGCCTGTCGGCACGACACGCTCCAGCAACGGTGGTGCCTGTGTCGGGACAGGCACCCCGCCAATCCACGTGACGATCGTGAAGGGGGCCGTCGCCTGGCGCGTCACGCGCGCCGTCCACGTCGGGAGGAGCGTTCCATACGTCGGCGCGTACCAGCCGAGCCCGGACTCCGCATCGCCCTGCGCGAGCGACACATCGCCCGCGTCGTACAGGAGCCAGGCCTCGTCTCCCTCGACGTGCGTGGCGCGCAGTCGTCCTGGCGCATCGCACCGCAGCCTCCAGTCCGGGTGGAAATGCCAGTGCGCACTGGCGTCATGGCGGCCCTCGCCGAGAATGTCATCGACCACCAGCCAGCCGCTCTCCGCTGTCCGCAGCAGCGTCCGCCGATGGCGTACAGGGGCATACGCGTCGTGCGACGCCTCCGCCCAGTCGAAGCCTGCGCCGTGCCGCCAGCCGTCCAGCCTCGCGTCGGCGCGCGTCTTCCAGTGGAAGGGTCCGCTTGAAATCGCCTGCGACCGACCGTCAATCGTCACGGTGTTGTGGCTCATGCTGCTGCGAAGGTGATCGCGCACCCGCCGATCCATCGTGTACGTCGATGTGCCGGGGTCGACGAGCAGCCGCCGACCGGCCAGCGTCAGCGTGATCGCCAGCGCGTCCGCATGGGCGTGGCCGGCGTTCAGATACCCCTGCTGACCCACGTCGAATACGGCGTGACTGCCTGCCGAGTCGCGCGCGACGACATACCCGGTCTCTGTCAATGCCCGCGACGGGAGGGCACAGGCGCGGGCGTCCGGCGTCTCGTGACGCGGCGTGCCGTCGATCGCTGCGCGTCCAGCGATCCAAAAGACTTCTTCCGGAGTCCCCCAGGGGGACAGATCCGGACGACCGAGCAGCAGCGCGGCAAGCGCCAACGAATCGCGAACGTCCGGGCACTCGCGTCCCGCAAACGGCCACAGCATGCCACCGTCGTCGTCGCCAATCAGTGGCAGGCGGCCGGCGTCATCGGCCATGGTTCGCGTGAAGTCTGCGAGGCGGGTGACGGCATCCGTGAAGCGGCGCACGGCTTCGGCGTCACCGTCCTGTTGGGCCGTCACGAGCGCCATCAGGTAGAAGTCGAGCGTGTATCGCTGGTAGTGGGTCGATCGTTCGACGTGCCCGCCGTCGGCGTGGATCTGCCGGTCGATTTCCTCCAGAAGAATCCGGCGCCCGGTCTGGGTCCACCGCCGGCTCGCGGCCAGTTCCGGCAGCGCGACCCCGACAACGTAGAGCGCGAGCGCCTCGCCGGTGAGGTGCGTGTTCGGGCTGAAATACACGGAGAGATGCCGCTCGACGTGCGTCAGCTGGTGATGAAGCGCGACGAGCATGTCGACGAGCCATGGGGACCGGGGATTGCGGACCTCGACCGCTCCGGCCCCTGATCCCTGCTCCTCGCTCCCCAGGAGAAAGTGCAGACCCCATGTCCAGGAGATGGCCCGAAGACCGATCTCCAGCGTGCTCGCCCAGTTGATCCCGATACGGGGCGGATTGGCGCCGAGCCAGCCGTCGAGTTCGTCGACGATGCGTCGCGCGTAGCGCTGGTCGCCGGTCAGCGAGAGCGCCCTGCCCAGTTGAAGCCAGTGCTGGTGGCGATTCAGTTCCCAGATGATCTTGTGGTCGCCGATCGCCGGGTCGAGATAGGGGACATCCGCCCAGAAGCGACGAGGCGCCCGCCGGTGGTGTACGGGATCGAGGTGCCAGTCCACTGCGCCTCCGGCGCCGGTGAACGTCAACGCCCGGTAGCCAAGGAGATCGTAGCGTTCTGCGAGGATGGCGTCCGCTCGTCCGGCCGCGTGCGTTGCGGCCGCCGGCCAGCGCAGGAGCACGTCGCGACGCAGGCTGGCTGCTAATGCGGGATCAAGCGCAAAGCGGCTGGCGCGTGCGCGGATACGACCCGCGAGACCATCGTGCACATCGCCCCAGTGCTGGCCCCGGTGCCGTGCGGCCATCGCGGCCCTGAGTGGCTCGCCCCCGACGCCTGTGGCCAGCACGTCGCCGATATCGTCGCGGCTCCATCGGCTCTGGCGCAGTTTCGCGGCTATCCGGTCGACGGCGGTCCGCGCGGCCGCCCTGCCCCGCCACGAGATTTCCTCGCGGGTCATGCGGCGCAGTCGGTGCAGCAGGCGCAGGCTCATGGAGATGGGGAATATGGAAGGGCCCTGGCCCTAGGTCGCAGCGTAGCAGAGGATGGGCCTGGCCGACCGGCGGCGGTGCGGGAATCCTGAGAAGACCACGCCGCATTCGATGCGCTCGCGCTTCAGCCTGAGAAAGGGGGCGCCCAGACGGGCACCCCCTGACGGTCTCGTTGCGCTAACGGTTCAAGGCAAGCGGACTGGCCTGGGTGTCGGTGGAGGCAATCGACTCGCCGGAGATGACCAGCTCGACGCGACGGTTCTGCTGACGCCCCTCAGCGGTGACATTGGTGGCCACGGGCTGGCTTTCGCCGAAGCCTTCCGCCGTGAGGTTGCCCGCGCTCAAGCCCTGCTCGACAAGGAAGGCGTTCACCGCTGAAGCCCGACGTTCCGAGAGCGCCTGATTGTACTCGTCGGAGCCGGAGCTGTCGGTGTGGCCCTCGACTTCGATCTGCAGGTCGGGGTGCGCGAGCACGATCCCGGCGACCTTCGCCAGTTTCTCGCGAGCGCCAGGCTGCAACGTCGTCTGGTCCACGTCGAACAGCACGTCGGACAAGTTGACGATCAGGCCGCGAGCGGTTCGCCGGGTTTCGAGCACCACGTTCAGTTGCTGCTGCAGCTCGCCCCGCAGGTTCGCGCGCTCCTGTTCGAGCCTGACGGCGTCAGCACGCGCCTGCGCCGCAGCGTCGCGCTCGGCGGCTTCACGCGCGGCGAGCGCCGCGATGCGGGAGGCCTCAGCTTGCTGACCCTCAGCCTCGGCGCGTTGGCGATCGAGCGCTGCCTGCCGGGCCACTTCGGCACTCTCGCGGTTGGCCGTCGCGGTCGCCTGTTCCGCCCGCATGGCCTGCTGCTCCGCCAGGCGGCGGCGTTCCGCTTCGAGGACGACCTGCGCCTGAGCTCCTGCGGCTTCCCGCTGGGCCTGTGCTTCACGCGAGGCCGCCAACTCGCGCTCCTGCGCGAGCCTCTGCTCCCCTATTCGCTCGATTGCGATCAGACGCGCGTCCTCGGCCGTCTGCACGGCCGCGCGCGCCGCCGTCGTCGTCGCCTTCTTGTCGGCATTGCGCGCTTGGTACGCTTCGGCCTGTTGCAACTGCTGTTGCGCCTTCATGTACGTGTCGCTGGCATGTGTGTCGGCACCCGCGAAGCGAGCCAGTTCCACGGCGTTGCGTGCTTCATAGAGCTCCAGGGGAACATTCCGATCGATCACGCGCGTAGTCATCCCACCCGGCTGCACGGAGGACGTGTAGGTCCCTCGCTTCAGCAGCTCGTATTTGGCGTAGACCATTTCCACGTTGCCCCTGGTGTCGTCGCGGACGATGTTTTCCATCACGACGACGTCGCTGGGCTGCGAGACGGCGAAGTAGGGCTCGGCTGTCACGACCAAGCCGAAGGACTGCAGTTCGGTGGTGACGTTCAACTTACTGCGATTGCCGTTCAACAGCACCTCGCCGAGATTCGTCGCGCGTCCTTCCGGAGTGATCGCCCACATGACGTAGGTCAGGTACTCGGGACCGAACTTCGTGGCGGGCTCGAGCTCATCGAATTCGACTTCGATCTCGATGTAGCCCTGTTTGCTTTCGACCTTGGCCTCGCCGTTTGATTTCGGGAGTAGGGGGGTGCCTTCAAAGTCGATCGTTGTCGAACCGCCTCGGTTTCGATAATTGATGGCCGCGGTGGAACGGGCCACAACTTCAACCCGATACAGCGGCACCTGGGACGACGCCGATTCCTGCACCTGCCGTTGCGCCGGATTGGGAGCCTGCGCCAGGACAGGCGGGACGAATAACGCGGTCGCGAGAATCCATTGGGTAGTGTGCAGTAGTTTCATTTATGTCTCCGCCCAACGAGGAAAGCAAACCGACGGCCAATGCCATCGCTCTCGGGTTCTGGGGGTTACGGCTGTGCGCATCCGAAGTCTCTGCACTCGGTGTGCAACAGATGCGCCCTTTAGGGCGGGACGATACCCATGGCGACGGTCCGCGCGGCCGCCCTCGCCCGCCACCGGATTTCCTCGCGGGTCATGCGGCGCAATCGGTGCAGCAGGCGCAGACTCATGAAGAGATGGGACATATGGATGGGCCGTACTGGTGGCAGCAATCGTGCAGCGCTGCTGGCGGGATGTCCGTCTCGACCGAACGAGTCCCGGCCGGGTGCTGTTGCGCGGTCCGGCTCGCAGCTGAACGATGAAAGATCGGAGGTCGCGGTGACACTGGTGGACAAGCTTGAGATTGGCCTGAAGGAAGACGCGCCGTTCCGGAAGGATAATCTGCCTCGCGGCCAGATCCGCGGGCCGGAGATTCCCACTGGTCCGGGTCGATCCCCAGAGATCACCTTGGCTCGCGGTGACAAAAACAGCGCATCCCCCCAGGGGGCCCGGACGGCACCGCGCGTGACCACCTCGCGCAAACCGTCCTCCCGGGCTCTCCCGAAGCCTGGCAGGTGGCGCTGACCCTCGACGGGACTCGCGGGGAAGTGAGAGTGGGCTCAGGCCGCGGCGGCGACCCCGGTTTTGGGAACCGTGGTCAACATCACCGACATCCCGGCCATGAGAGGGCGCCACATGTCGAGCGCGCCGGGTTCCGATGACCACCCGACTGGCTGCCGGCGCGGATGCGCCTCGATCGCGGTGATGGCGGCGTGCGGAACACGCACACCTGGAAGACCGTTCCGCTGCGGCAGCACGCAGGCAATATCAGTTGGTCGGGTCACGATTGGCAGATTTGCCGCGGGCCGGGCCGAGGCAGCCAGCGCCTCCCGAAGGTCAATCGCGACGTGCTGCTGCCCGCCTCTCTCAACACCCTCCTGGTCGAACGAAATTCCACACGGCCCTCCACTCCGTTGGGAGCGATCGAGCCAGGTGTAGGAGCCGCCGGCCTTCAGCACCGCCAGGAGGACGACTGCCAGATCCGGGCAAGCGTCCATCGTCACGGTGGCAGGCGAGCCGCGCCGAAATCCCCGCCTGATGAAGTGCCGCGCCAGTGCATTACCCCGCTGATTGAGCTCGCGGTAGGTGAGCGTGTGTTCACGTCCGACCAGGGCGATGTCATCGCCGCGCATGGCCGCGTGAATCTCCACGATGCGGTGGACGCCAGTGGTGCCAGTTCCAAGGGTCATGCTCATCCATGGTTGCAAGCGAGGTGCCACCGCTGCTCGGGCGGCCGCGCTATCGCCAGCGAAACGACGAGCCATCGCCAATAAGGCCGCCGCGCCACGATGGGGAAAGCGTCACGAATCTAGAGCCGGTTTCATAACCTCCAGGCGGGTCCTGACCGCAGACAGCCCCCTTCGTGCTCGGCGCCAAAAACACGCGTCACGAGGAAGGCGCCTGCGGCGCGAGCGGGGCGGCCCCGTCCGCGCTCATGATTGATCACATCCTCGGGCCTGTTCAGCGGTCGCCCAGCCGGCTTCCAGGCGCAGGAGCTTCTGCATCCCTCGGCCGAGCACCAGCCAGCCGGGCTCCCCGTTCTGCCGGAGATGGCCGCCGAGGCGCGCCACCGCGCGCAATGCGTCCCGAGTCGTCGGCTGCGACGGCAGTGGCGCGCCCGCGGGCGTGGCTCGCAGAACCTGGAGCTGTCGCCCGGTGAGCGCCACGCGCGCAGGGGTGTCCGACAGCGCACGCGCCAGGTGCCGCAGGAGTAATAGTTGCCAGGCAATGGGCGCGAGCAACGCGAGCGCCACCAGGAGCGTGTTGAGGCTTTCGAGTTGCCGCTTCTCGTAGGCACAGCCGGTTTTCAGGCATTTGAAAAATTCTTCAATGAGCCATCGGGTGCGATACCACTCGACGATCTGCAGCACCTGCGCGACGGTATCAATGGGCTCCGTGGTGACCAGTGACCACTCGACAGGCACCTCGCCCGGCGGCGGGCTCGCTTCCCAGCAGTAGACCACGTGGGCCGTAATGGCCGCCGGCAAGAGGGACGCGCGATGATCACGCGGTCGCTGCAGGGTCACCCGGCGTGCAGCGAAGCGCACCGTGGCCACGCGCCCGTCGCGCAACGGGTACGCCAGGAGGTGGGGCCGGTCGCTGGTGCGGCGCGGCGCGACCGTCACCTCGCGCTCAACGAGCCCCTCCGTCGGCCGGCCATCGCTCAGCCGACGGGGGATGTCGGCCGTGCCCTCGGGGACCAGGCGCCGATCATAGTGGAGGCGCACGACAAAGCGGTCGCCCTGCGCGGTGAGGGCCGCGAACCGTTCGTAGTTGTCGCCTTCACGGTCCATGACGTGAATCGCCCGGTCCGCCGCGCCCACTCGGGCCCGCACCGCCGCCACGCCCGCGGCCCAGCGCCGACTTTCTTTCGCAGGATCCTGATACCGCTCCCGCCACGGCCGCTTGGGCCCGCTCGGCGGCTGCCGGCTGAACGGCGCCAGAGACAGCACACCCAAGGGGGCCCGCAGGCCGTCGGCCGACACCGCCAGCGCGGCATGCACCCAGAAGCCTTGGCGCCGCGCCCCCAGCGCGGTCAGGCCCTTTCGCACCTGCTCGCCTGTGAACGACATCTCCGTGGTGTCGTGAATGACCAATACCGTCCCGAGCGCCTGACACCGCGCACCGGTCGCCTGCAGATGGGGCTCCAGCACCGTGGCGAGCGAGACCCGCCGATTGCGCAGAAACCGGTACAGCGCTTCCACGTCGCCATCACTGGCACAGACGTCCGGGAACCCCGTGCTCGGCGACCGCTCCAATACGTCGATAAGGCGGTCGCGACGGGCATTGAGTCGGTCATCCCCGAGATCGCCACCGGCCATCTCCTCCCGCAGCGACACACGCGCGTCCACGACATCCGTGCTCGATCGGACCATCGGCAGCCTCCTGTGGATGTGAGGCTCCCGTTAGATCACGTCCGATCGTCCTTTGCAAGTGCCACGGCCAGTCGGAGCACGCGAGATGTGTAGGATCATGAGCCCGTCTGCGGCCACCCGCGACGAGGTGATGAAACCGCTTCTAGTCAACGGCCCCAGCCGGGGCGATCCTGCGTTTCACAAAATGAGGCACGAGCAGGTCGCCGTTGATTCTGTATCGTCCGTCATCGGTTCCGACGATGAGATTCATCTTGCGAAGCTCCTCCAGATCTCTTAGCAGCGTGCGTGGCGTTAAATGAGCGTATTGTCGTGCCAACTCAGGCGTCTGCACCATGATCTCATCGGGCAGCAGCGCCTTGTTTGGTTGCGGCATTGCCAGCGCCAAACCGCGCCGCCTCTTGAACACCGTCTTCTTTCGATACGGTGTATTCGCAAACTTCGTGTGGACCAGGTAGAGCCAGGACACCTGGAATTGACTCCACGAAATCGTTGTCAAGACTTCTCTCAAGCCATCGTGATAACCCGCAATGGCATAGTCCAGGAACTCAGTGAGGTCCCGGGTCTTACTGGCGTTGTCCAGCTGCCGGTAGTACTCCGTGCGAGTCTGGTTGTAGTGGTTTGAGAGGATGTGAGACACGATGTCTGGGTTGCCTGCTCGAAGCAAGACATAAAACTCGAGCAGCCTGCCAGTTCTACCGTTCCCATCGCCGAATGGGTGAATCCATTCCAGATAAACATGGGTCACCATGGCCTGCACGACTGCGTCGGCGAAGGACTGCGGCTGTTTGCCGTACCCGAACTCGCGTTGGAGCCAGTCACACATGCGTCGCACCAATTCCTCAATGTGCTCTGGTTGAGGACACCTGTACGGACCCACAATCCTGGCGTCCGTGCGATAGTGTCCAGGGATCGCGTCAAAGCGTTCCCCAAGCTCAGCCCCAACGAGACGGTGAAACCGTTTGATCAAGTCCGCAGTGACAAGCGCGCTCCGGCCGTCGTACGCGACCTCATCAAGGATCTGGTTCATCGCATCCAGGATGTTCTTGACCTCTCGCTCCTGGTACTCCTTGCTTTGGGGGAGTGATTCACCGCCAGCGATTTGCTCGATTTCAGCCTCGGTCAGAGTGTTGCCCTCGATGGCTGTAGTCGCCTGCGCGCCCTTTACAAGGGAAACAGAAAGGAGCGTTTCTCGATAATTCGGCTGTAGTGGAATACGACAAATCGAGTCAACTATGGCGTCACATCGACCAAGTAGATAGTTGGACGGTGGCGATAAGTTCCAGTGTCTACTGAACAAAATGTGCGGGTAGCGCCTGCCAATATCGTCGTCATTTACCACGCCAAATACATACCACATTTTGGCAGACGCGAGGCGGAATTGACTGTTCCTGTTGTCTCGGCGCGGCACCTCGGCCGCTTCGCGGACGTCGTTTTCGGCGTGAACGGGGCCATGGATATCGAGCCGGGGCGACCTACCGCGTGACGTGTGCCACCGAGCGATACGCGGCGAGCCAGCCCTCACGGGCGACCGGCCACGCATACGCCGCACAGGTCGCCCGAGCATCGGCCGCGAGCTGCCTCGCATACGCGGGCGACCCGAGAAGGGTCATCACGTGCGTTGCCACCACCTCGTCGTTGTCTGCCGGCGCCAGCAACCCGTGGACGCCGTGCGTGAGGATCGCGGAGATACCGCCGACGTCGGTCGAGACAACCGGCAGACCGCTCGCGAATGCTTCGAGCATCGAGAGCGGCATGTTGTCGATGGCCGGTGTTTGCACGTAGATGTCCGCCTCGGCGTAGTGGCGGCTGATCTCGGCTGGCGGCACACGGCCCGCGAACGTCACGTGGCGAAGATTCAATTGTGCGGCGAGCGTCCGCAGCGCCGGCTCCTGCGATCCGTTGCCGACGAGTGTGAGTGTGGCGTCCGCCCGGCGCGCCTGGACCTGCGCGAAGGCGCGCAGGACGGCCGCCACGTTGTAAATCGGTTCGAAGTTGCGCGTACTCAGGATCCGCGGCCGCAACGGGTCGCGAACGCGATAGGCGAACTGTTGCGGGTCGATCGTGTTGGGGACCGTTCGCGCGGGAATGCCGAACGACGCAAGCACGTCGCGCAGGAATGTCGACGGAACGACGTTCAGGTCAACCCAGTCCCGCATGACACGCCGAGCGAGCCCCGATCGGCGCAGGTGGTCCGGGGCTTCGCCGCTGTGGTAGTTCAGCACGACGGGTCGCCCGAGCAGCTTGGCGATGACGATCGCCGGCAGGGGCGCGAGCAGGAACGAGGAATAGGACGCCGAAAAGACGTGGACGACATCCGCGCGCCGCAGCTCGCGAACGAGCAGCGGCCAGTACCAGAGCTGCGTGACGATGGTCCGCGCATATTTTACGGAGAGTAAGGTGTCGAATGGCGGTGCGGGCACCGGGTTGATCGGAACCAGCCAGGCGTCAACCTCGGAATCGCCCTGCCAGCCGTCGAGCAGGCGCTGCGCCTGGACGGCCTGGCCGCCCAGAATGCGCAGAGAGGCCGCGACAATGGCAATGCGGAGACGGGGGTGCTGGCGCATATGGATGGGCTCGCGCCCTGCGCAGCAGAGTAGCAAAGGACACGCCGATCTGTGACACCTGCGATGGCGCACATCGTGCATTGCAAAGCGTCACAGGAGGGTTTACATATGTACCGTGCAGTGATGTTGTTTCTCGTTGTAATGTTTTCGCCCGCTGTCGTGGCGGCTCAGCAGCAGTGCACGCCGGACGCGCGCGAGGTGGTGGATCAGTTATATCGACATATGCTCGAGCGCCAGGCCGACGCTGCCAGCGCCGGCTGGGTGCAGCAGCTCGAGAGCGGACGGACGGAGGTCCGCGGGGTCGTTCGGGAGATTGCGAAATCCCCAGAGTACGTCCGACGGTTCTACTATACGGAAGATGGTGAGGGTACCCCGTACGCACGGTCGGTAGCCAGGCTCTACCGGCATATCCTGGGCCGTCAGCCCGACGCAGAGGGCCAGCGCGTCAACGCGGAGCTCGCGCA
>Ga0326597_10009915_pt1 | contig 12720 bp, 11 predicted proteins | sample RVTome_12_FD_203789 | JGI IMG/M metagenome (GOLD analysis project Ga0326597, IMG submission 203789) | Soil microbial communities from uranium-contaminated site in the Upper Colorado River Basin, Wyoming, United States - RVT100D185 | ecosystem: Environmental > Terrestrial > Soil > Contaminated >... | reverse complement strand
TCCAAAAACGAAACCGCACGGGTCGGTGAGGCCATAGCTCTGCTCCTTCGCTGAGGAGCACCCTATGAATCACCATTCCCGCCCTTTGGGAATCTCCAATCCCCCTCATTCAAGCGATTGCCCTGCCCTCAGGCCCCAGCGTCCAGGGCTTCGCGGAACAGTTCGCGGCGCCGGGCCGAGTGCATTTCCGAGTAATCCCGGTTCGAAAGCGGCCCCTGCTCGATCACCAGGTCGGCGAAAACCGGGCCTTCCGCCTTGATCAGGTCGCCGACCTTGGCCTCGAAATCCTCGATCTCGGTGAAGGTGTGGGCCGATCTGATGCCGGCGGAGCGGGCGATCCCCGCGAAATCGACGTCCCGGTTGGGTAACGGCGCGCCGCCGTTGGCCTCGTAGCTGCCGTTGTGGCCGACGAAATGGACGAAGTTCTTAGGCGCCACGGCGCCGATGGTGACGAGCGTTCCGAGGTTCATCAGCAGGCTGCCGTCGCCGTCCAGCACGATCACGCGCTTCTCCGGGCGGCCGAGGGCGAGGCCCAGTCCGTGGGAGGACGCGAGCCCCATGGCGCCGAAGCCGTAGTAGTTGAGCGGCCGGTCGTTGATCGCCATCCAGTCGGTGGCGCAGGAATAGGTCGCGACGACGATCTCGTCGGTGACGTGCTCGGCCAGGATCTTGAGGCATTCCAAACGGTTCATCATGGCGCGACGGGCCTCCGTCCGATCAGCAGCGCGGTCGGGTGCCGGTTTTCGTAGGCATCGATGATGGCGGGCGCGATCAGGTGCACGTCGTCGTCGGTCTCCACCAGCTGATGGGGGATGCCCATGATGTCGCACAAAGGCTCCACCGCGCGCACGCCGAGGCGCTTGGCGTCCTGCGGCGCGACCCCGGGCTGCTTACCGAGCAGCCCGATTATCATGCAGATCGGCTTATGTTGCTCCGCCGCCACCGCGCGGATGGCGTTCATGGCAAAGAGGAAACCGGTGTACTGGATCAGCAGCACGGCACGCTTGTCGCCGTAGGAAAGCCCCGCGGAGATGCCGAGGCATTCATCCTCCTTGCAGGTGCGGATCAGGGTAAGGTCCGGATCCTCGGCGATGGGCATCAGCAGGCCGTAGCTGGTGTGCAGGTCCGGCACCGAAAGCACGTAATCGACGCCCGCGTCCTTGATCGCGGAAATGATGACGCCGCCGCTCAGTTGCTCGGCGGGCAGTTTGACCTTTTCATCCATGGCGGTCCTCCCTGGGTGCTAGCGTAGCACAGGCCGGAGCGGAAAATGAAAGCCCTCAGTCGAGCGGCCAGGGCATGTCCACCGCCTGCTGCAGGAGCCCCCCGGGGAAGGTCAGCACGAGAAGGTGCGACATGACCGTCAGGAAGGCGACGGCGCTCAGGGTGAGGATGGCGATGACATGCGGCGGCGAGCGCCTTTTGACGTGAAGGAAGAGCACGAAGAAGGCGGCCATGGCCAGCACGAAGCCCAGCAGGTAGGTGAGCAGCAGCAGCCCCGCCAGCCACAAGAGGTAATGTTCGGCACTGACCGCTTCGGGCCGTCCGCGGAGCTCGTAATCGGCTTCGGCGTCGAAGGCGATGGGATGGTCCACGCGGCCCTTGACCTTGACCCAGAGCGCATACACCACGAAGCCGATCATCGTGAGGGCGGTGGTCAACGGGAAGACCTGGCCGAGGAAATCGCGGCGCAGGCTGTCGACGAGCCCGAACAGGAAGATCAGCAGGATGAGCCCGGTGAACGCGATCTGCGGGCGCAGCGTCTCGGCCTTGCCCTCCTCCACCCCGCCGCCCTCGCCGGGCACGGCCTTGGCGGCGTAGCGCGCGCCGAAATAGACCGAAAGCACCGTGATCGCGAAGATGATCATGACTCCGGGCCGCCAGAACCAGTTCCAGCCGTCGTAGAACTGGACCGCCTGGTAGAGATTGGTCTCCGCCGGATCGGCCAGAACGAACCCGATCAGAAACGGCGGGCGCGGCCAGCCGAAGCGCTTCATGTAGACGGCGAAGGCACCGATGACGAACAGCGCCAGGATGTCGCCCCAGCTCCGGCTCGCCTGGAAGGCGGCGAAGGTGATCACCATGATCATGAAGGGAGCGAGATAGACGTAAGGCAGTGTCGTCAGCTTGGCGACCGGCTTGGAGAGCAAGAGGCACGCCCCCGCCCCGATCACGTTGGCGAGCGCCAGCGACCAGATGATCACATAGGTCTTGTCGAGGTCCGCCTCGACCATGTTGATGCCGGTGTCGACGCCGATCAGAAGGAGGCCGCCCAGGAATACCGCCATGGAGCCCGAGCCCGGGATGCCGAACAGAATGGTCGGGATCAATCCGCCGCCCTCCTTCGCGTTGTTGGCCGATTCGGGCGCCAGCACTCCGCGGATGTCGCCCTTGCCGAAGTTCTCCCGGTCCTTGCTGGTCTGGATGACGTGGCCGTAGGCGATCCAGTCGACCACCGACCCGCCGAGGCCGGGCAGCGCGCCGACCAGGCAGCCGATTCCGGCGCAGCGGGTCGCGAGCCACTTGTTGCTCCACATGTCCTTGACGCCCTGCAGCCAGCCGGCGCCGAGGCCCGCCCTGTCCTGGGCGATGGCGCGCTCCCGGCGCAGGAGGTCGATGATCTCCGGCACCGCGAAGATGGCGAGGCCGACGACCACCAGGGGGATGCCGTCCACCAGGTAGTTGATGCCGAAATTCATGCGGTATTCGCCGGTGGCGGGCGCCGCCCCGATGGCGCCGAGCAGCAGGCCGAGGCCGCAGGCGGCGACCCCCTTGGCGAGGCTCTGGCCCGCCAGCACGCCGACCATGGACAATCCCAGCACCGACAGCATGAAGAGCTCCGCCGTGCCGAACAGCAGGATGACGGGCCGCGCCACCAGGATGAACAGGGTCAGCACCAGGGCGCCGATCAACCCGCCATAGAGCGAGGCCGCGAAGGCCGCCGCCAGCGCCCGGGCCGCCTCCCCCTTCTTGGCCAGCGGGAAACCGTCCATCACCGTCGCCTGGGAGGCGGAGGATCCGGGGATTCCCATGAGCACGGATGTGAAGGTGTCGGAGGTCGGGATGACGGCGACCAGGCCGATCAGCATCGCAAGCGCGGAAACCGGATCCATGCCGTAGAGGAAGGGCAGCAGGATCGACATGCCGGCGATGCCGCCGAGGCCGGGGAAGATGCCGACCGCTAGCCCCATGGCGACGCCCGCCGACAGGAACATGAAGTGTTCCAGCGTCAAAAGCTGATGAAGGGCGGAAACGACGGCTTCCAGCATGTCCCGGGACGCCCCCCTTTCGTCCGGCACCGCTCCAATGGGCCCGCTGGCCGGGGGCGGGCGGCCCGCCCGGGGCCGCCCGCGCCAACGTTTAGAACTTCACTCTATATTTCTTGGTCAGCCAGTTCTTGACCCAGGCCTTGGCCTTGGGGCTGACGGTGATCGCGGTCTTCAGGCCCTGGACGGCGGCGTCGCCGGTGACCTGCTCGTACTTGCCGAGCTGCTTTTCGGCCACCTCGGCGAATCCCGGCGCGGTGACCGCCTTGGCCGCGGCGGCGCGCCAGGCGTCGATCACGTCCTTGGGCGTGCCTTTGGGCAGGAACACCATCTTCTGCATGCCGAAGCCGGCCGCGACGAAGGACTTCCAGGCCGCGAAGGCGGGCCCCCTGGGCTTCTTGCCGTGCATCATCTCGTAGGCCTCGGCCCAGTGCGGCAGGTCGGGGAAGGTGGGATCGCGCTGCAGGTTGCCCTTGGCGTCGAGAACGCCCCAGCTCCAGAGCGGAACCGCCTTGCCCGCCTTGACCAGCGGGACCACCCGCTTGATGTAGGCGGACGAGGTCTGGTAGTCGATGGAAACCTCACCGCGCTCGAACGCGAGACGCCCCGCGCCGCGGGACTTCATGCCGAACACCGCCTTGACGGGCATGCCCATCATCTCGAACGACAGAAGCGGCACGAGGTCGAGCGAAGTCGCGCGCTGGGCGGCGTATTTGAGGGCCTTGCCGCGCAGCTTCTTGAGGTCCTGCGGCCCCGCGAGGCCGAGCTTCGGGCTGACATAGACGACGCCGCCGGTGGGCGTGCCCATGACCACGTGCCAGTCCTTGTATTCGAATTTCACCCGCCGGTCGCCAAGCAGGTAAGGGAACTGAGTCGACCCGGAGGTGCCGAGGATCTCGAGCCCCGTGGGCTTGGCCCGAGACGCCCAAAGGTTGGTGCCCGTGATGGACCCGCCGCCGGGGATGTTCTTGACGACGACGTTGGGATTTCCGGGCAGAGCCTTGGAGAGATGCGGCACGTAGAACCGCGCCCATGCGGACGATCCCCCGCCCGGACCGAAGGGGATGGTCCAGGTGACGGTCTTGCCGGAGAGGTCGACGGCTTGGGCCGACTCGGGTGCGGCGAGGGCCGCGGCGGCGGCGATGGCGCCCCCCGTCAGCAGGGGGACGAACGAGCGAGGTTTCATGGAAAGACTCCCTGGTTATCGTTTCGCTTGGTGGTTATTGAATTTATGGGCTCAGCGCCCCTCTTCCCACTCGATCGGCATGAATCAACCGAAACATCGGACTATGTCCGTCCCGGCAAGTCAATATCGAACTCCCGTGCCGGCAAGGGGGACGCGCGGTCCGTCAACTCTTACGCGCGCGGCCCCGGGGGGTGTTGTCCGGATAGCCCGGCAGCACCCGCGCGTCGATCAGGTAGCGCCCGCCGGCGCGCACCATTTCCCGGCCGCGCTCCAATTCCACGGCCAGCTCGTTCGCGGTGAAGACCGGGTCGTCGGCCTCGAAGCCCTGGGCGCGGGCCATGGCGCTGAGGTCGACCGCGGGCTCGTCGATCCTCTGGCCGATCCAGCGGTTCTCCGGCGGCCGGCCGCGGTCCTTGGCGACGCGCTCCTGGTGCGCCTCGTCGTTGAAGTAGGAGCGGTTGTTGGCGACCACGATCAGCGCCGGAAGGTCCAGATGCGAGGCGGTCCAAAGCGCGCTCACCCCCATCAGGTAATCGCCGTCGCCGAGGATGCCGATCGCCATGCGCCCGCTTTCCTTGAGCGCGAGCGCCGCGCCGACGGTGTGGCCCGGCCCGGTGCCCACCGCGCCGCCGGCATCGTTGCCGAGGTAGTCGAGAGGATGGGTGAACCGGCAGGCATGCCCCGGCCAGCCGAGCGGCGTGCGCGCGAGCGTCGCCTTGTTGGCCTGGGCGAAGGCCGAGAGCATCCGCGCGAGGTCGACGGATTCGAGCGGTCCGTCCGCCTTCAGGCCCTCGCACGCGATGGCCGAGCGCGTCCAGTGACGCACGCGCGCGAGCGCCGGGCTTTGGCGCGCGGTGCGCTTGGCCTGGGCGCCCAGCCCGTCGAGAAGCTGCGCGACGAAGGTGTCGGGGTCGGCGAGGATCGGCAGGTCGACCGCCGGCAGCGCCTGGTAATCCATGCTCCAGCCGTTGTGGAGCGACCTGTCCAGCCCGCAGTGGATGACGGTCGCGCGCACCGGCTCCTCGGTCTGCGAGGCGTGGAAGACCATCCTGAGCGTGCCCGCGAGATCGAGCCAGTCGAAGGCCACGATCAGGTCCGCCTTCTTGATCAGCGCCGCCATGTCGGGCTGCGGGCGGAAGGTCGGCGTCGCCTTGTGCAGCGGGTGCTCGGTCGGGAACGCGGCCGGGTTGTGGGTGTCGGTCATCACCGGCACGCCGAGCGCCTCGGCCAGCCGCACCCGCCGGTTCCAGTCATCGAGCCTGCGCGACATCCGCCCCATCATGAAGACCGGGAACTTCGCCGCCTTGATGCGCCGGATGGTCTCCCGGACCGCCTCGTCCGGGGCCGGCGGCGGGGCCGGCGGCGGATAGCGCCCGACATCGGGAATCGTCACCTGCTCGGTGAGCGGCGCTTCCTGGAGATCGGCGTCGAGGCAGACATAGACCGGCCCATAGGGGCGCGTGCGCGCGATCTGATAGGCCCTGAGGATCGATTCCACCGCCGCCTGGGGCGAGGCCGGCTGGTCGTCCCACTTGGTGTAATGGCGGATCATCGACGCCTGGTCCTTGGCGGTATGGACCCAATCGATCCACGGCCGGCGCTTGTCGGCATCCACCGGCCCGGTGGCGCCGAAGATGACGATGGGTGCCCGCCCGCACCAGGCGTTGAAGATGGGCATGGTCCCGTGCATCAGCCCGACATTGGAGTGCAGCGCCACCGCCATTGGCGTCTCGGTCACCCGGGCGTAGCCGTCGGCGATGGAAACGGCGTGCTCCTCGTGCAGGCAGACCAGCATCTGCGGATTGGCGTTGCCGAGGTAGTTGACGATCGAATCGTGAAACCCGCGGTAGCTCGCGCCCGGCACCAGGGCGATGTATTTGAGATCGAGCCGGCGCACCACCTCGGCGACGACGTCGGAGCCCCAGCCCATGCGTGGGTTGCCGAGCTTCACCGGACGGTCGATGGCCGGGGACGGCGCGGAGCGGGTGCGCTTCGCGGTTCTGCGGGCGGGTCGTTTCGTCGCCATGGCGGGTGCTCTCCCTGTAGAGATAGAGATAAGGTGATCGACCGGCGGCTCAGGCCGCTTTCAGGCAGGCCTCGATGTCCGGCCAGTACTCGCGCCCCTTCTCCGCCATCAGCCTGAGGTATTTGTCGTCGAACCAGCGCAGGTAGGCGGGTTCATAGGACGGTCTCGAGGTCACGCGCTTGTACCAGTCGCCGATGCGCGGCTGATCGAGCCACATCCTCGCGAGCCCCAGGTGATCCATGCGCGTGACATAGGGGGCGATGCCGATGTCCGCGAGGGAGAAGGCGTCGCCCGCGAGCCAGCGGTGATCGGCCAGGGCCGCGTCCATGTCGTCAAGCAGCTTGCGGAAGCGCATGATCGAGGCCTTGAACAGCGGCGACCTGACGCCTTCGAAGACCACCGAGCGGTAGCGCTCCCGCTTGGCGGGATCGGGAATGTTTTCCACCAGCTTGTTGGCGAAGGCCTCGCCCTTGGCGAGCTTCTGGAAGCGGAAGGCGATGGCGTTGGACATCACCCCCGCCTCGGCATGCAGCCCCTCGTCGAGCTGTTTGGTCCAAAGCCGCATGCGCGCCACATTCAGGGGATCCCTGGGCCGGAGCGCCGGTTCGGGGAACCGGTCGCAGAGGTATTCGTTGATCACCGTCGATTCGACGACCACCTTGCCGTCGTCCACCAGCGTCGGCACCACGCCCTTCGGGTTGAGGGCAAGATATTCGGGGGTGTGCTGGTCGCCTGCCCGCAGGTCCATGTGACGGTCGGTCCAGTCGAGCCCCTTCTCGGCGAGGCAGAGGCGCACCTTCTGCGAACAGGTCGACATGGCGTTGTGGTAGAGTTCGAGCATCTCCGTCCCCCGTGCTTGCCCATGCCGCGCGGCCAACGCGCGGACAAACTCGGCCAAAGCGGAGAAAAAGTCCACCCCCCTTGCCGCGGTCCCGGCTTTGCGCCCACTCTCGCGCCCGCCGGCCCCGACACGGCCCAGCGCCCGCGCGGGCCGCGGGCCCGTCATCGGAGGGAGGAGACGATCGAAAAACCAAGACGCGTCGCCGTTCCGGCCTACGCCTTCGCCCGGCATGAGACCCTGGTGAAGGAGCACAGCGCGCCATGCCGCGCGTGTCGAAGGGAGGGGTCCGCTCTCAGCCCTTGGCGCGGGCCTCCTTCTGGGCGGCGATGGTGTGGGGGGTGGGCAGCACGATGTCGAACTCGATCCTCAGCGCATCGGCTTCCATGCCGTCCTCCAGCGGGAGCTCGCGCGCCGTCACCCGGTCCGCCTGGTTGAGCCGCTCGTGGCGGGTCAGGAGCTCGTCCTTGGCGTTGAGCTCCTCGCCGGGGAAATACATTTGGGTCACCAGCCGGTCGTGGGCCGTGGTGACCTGGAAATGGATGTGCGGCGGGCGCCACCAGCCCGGGGTCGATGTGGGATAGGGCCCGGGCTTGGTGGTGCGCAGCCGGAAGCCGCCGTCGGGGCCGGTGCGCACCTTGGCCCAGCCGGTGAAATTGGGGTCGAGCTCGGCGGGGTTGAGGTCGCACGGGTGCGGGTAGCGGCCGTGTGGATCGGCGTGCCAGACCTCCACCTCCGCGCCGTCGATGGGCTGGCCGGTGAGGTCGATGACCCGGCCGCGGATATAGAGGACCCGCCCCGCGACGGACGTGCCCTCGGCCGAGGTCACGAGGTCGGTGCCCCGGTCCTCGGGCTTGGCGACCGGGTACATGGGGCCGATCTCCTCGCTCGGAGTGCGGGCCAGGTACTTGGCCTCCTCGGCCATCTTCGCCCGCTGCGCGCCGGCATCGACGTTATCGCTCATCGCTCCCTCCCTCAGGCGTCCGGCCCTCAGGCGCCCGGCACTCAGGCGTCCGGCCCGCGGCCCTCCCCGCCCGCCGGCTCCGCCGCTCCCGCAGTATAGGCGTTCCGGCCGCCCGGATCACGACGGTTCCTGCAGGATCACGGGCTTGGACTTGGAGAACCGCCAGATCGAGACCGCCGTGAGCACGAAGAACAGGAGCGCGATCGGACGGTTGAGCAGCTCCAACGGCTCGGCGCCGAACAGCACCATGGTCTGGCGCAGCGCATCCTCGGTCATCGGCCCGAGGATGAAGGCGATGATGAAGGCGACGATGGAGTAGTCCATCTTGCGCATCACGTAGCCCAGGATCCCGAAGCCCACCATGAGGCTCAAGGCGAACATGCTCTGGGTCGTGACATAGGCGCCGCAGAGGCACATCAGGACGATCACGGGATGGACGAACTGGCGCGGCAGGGTGATGACCCAGGCGAAGAAGCGAAGCCCGCCCTGGCCGATGAACAGGTTGATGAAATTGGCGACCAGCATGGCGCCGAACAGCCCGTAGATGGTCTGCCCGTGCTGCTGGAAGATCAGCGGCCCCGGCGTGAGCCCATGGATGATCAGCGCGCCCAGCAGCACCGCCGCCGAGAGATTCCCCGGGATGCCGAGCGCCAGCGTCGGGATCAGGTTGGCGCCGACGGTGGCGGAATTCGCGGCCTCGGCGGCGGCGACGCCCTCGAGCTTGCCCTGGCCGAATTCCTCGGGCGTCTTGGAGGCGCGCTTGGCGGAGCCGTAACCGAGGAAGCCCGCGAGCGTCGAGCCCAGCCCCGGGATCGCGCCGATCACCGTGCCGATGATCGAGGAGCGGACGGTGGTGCGGAAGCACTCCCACCATTCGGCCCAGGTGACGATATTGTCCTCCCGGTTGGGGCTGCGCCGGTAGACGTCGCCGCCGCCCGGGCCGCCTCCGCTGCCGCGGGCCTGCCAGTCGCGCTCGATCTGGATCAGGATCTCCGATAGCGCCAGCATGCCGATCACCAGCGCCAGCAGCGGAATGCCGTCCTCGAGCTCGATCTCGCCGAAGGTCATGCGCGGGGTCGAGGCCTCGGAATCCAGGCCGACGGTGGAGAGGAAGATGCCGAGCACCGCGGCAACCAGCCCCTTGATCACCGACCGGCCGACCAGGGCGGCGATGAAGGTGAGCGCGAACAGCATGAGAGCGAACAGCTCCGCCGAGCCCATGTTGAGCGCCAGGATGGCGAAGGGGGCGGCGACGCAGATCAGCACGACGTCGGAGAAGAAATCGCCGAACACCGAGGCATAGAGCGCCATCTTGAGCGCCTTCAGCCCCTTGCCCTTGCGGGTCAGCGGATAGCCGTCGAAGGTCGTCGCGATGGCTTCGGCGGCGCCCGGGATGTTGATCAGGCAGGCGGAGATGGCGCCGCCGAAATTGGCCCCCTTGTTGATGCCGACGAGAAAGGCGATCGCCGTCAGCGGCCCCATGAAGAAGGTCAGCGGCACGGAGATGGCGATGGCCATGGGACCGTTCAGTCCCGGGATCGCGCCGACGACGATGCCGGTGAAGACGCCAAGGCTGATCATCGCCATGTTCTGGATGGTGAAGGCTTCCGCGAGCCCGGCGAGGATGATGTCCATCGGCCGGCCCCGTTACGGCAAGGGAAACTGCAAGAGTTTCCAGAAGAACGCCCAGACCGCCACCGGCGCCGCGACCGCCGTCAGCCCGATGGCGAGCGGCCGCCTTTCGCCCATCACGTACATCATGGCGGCGACGATGAAGGGGCCGCCGGCGAGGATTCCCGCGAATTCCAGAAGCACCAGGGTGACGACGAGCAGCGCCGCGGCGAGCGCGAGGAACGCCCAGCTCTCCCTCGGGATGGGGTTGCTTTCGCCGTCCCCAGGGTCGGCGAAGAAGAGGCGGCGCACCAGCAGGAACGCCGACAGCCCGGTCGCGATGAGGATCGTGAGAAGCGGCGCGTCCTGAGCCCTGAGCCCGTAATTCCCCTCCTGGTGACCCGGCACCCAGACGGGGATGATGACGAAGATCACCAGCAGCCCGAAGGCAACCACCAGGGCCGCCGAAATGATGTCGGCTCGTCGCATGGGAAGGGAACCCGTCCAGGAACCAGGCTGGGGTGCGGACCGCGCCGGGGCGCCCGGCGCGGTCCCCTCGCCCCTATTTCGTCTTCTTCTCCGGCTTGTCGAACTTCTTGATCATGGCGATGTAGCCCTTCTCGAGCTCCATCATGTATTTCTTGAGCTCCTGCGGGCTCCTCGTGTCCATGACCATGCGGAGGTTCTTCTTGTAGAGGTTCACGATCTCCGGATCGCTGCGCACCTTCAGGACCGTGTCCTGCAGGGTCTTGAGGACGGGCGCGGGCAGCCCCTTGGGCGCGATCATCAGCTGCAGGGTCGAGGTCGACACGCCGATCCCCATCTCCTTCAGGGTGGGCACGTCCGGGTAATCGGGATTGCGTTCGTCGCTGACCGTGCCGATCACCAGGGTCTTGCCGGCATCGGTGTGCTTGACATGGGCGCCCCCGGTGAAGACCACGTCCACATGGCCGCCCAGCACGCGCTGCATCGAATTGCCGCCGCCGCGCACGCGGATGATCTGGACCGGAATGCCGTAATGGGCGCCGATGGCCTCGCCCACCAGCCGCCCGGGGCCGCCGGAATAGACGAGCCGGAGCGGCTTGTTCTCCTTCTTCAGCATGGCGGCCATCTCGGTGACCGTCTTGAAGCCGCGGTTCGCCAGCGACACGATCGACTGGTGAGGGACGGTGATCGAGCCGACGTAGTCGAAATCCTTGGCCCAGTAGGGCGCCTTCTTGCGCCGGTAGTGGGACTGGAAGCCGACGTGATGGGCGAAGGCGTAGGCCAGGGTGTAGCCGTCGGGCTTCTCCTTCTTCAACAGCACGAGCGCCTTGGAGCCGCCGCCGCCGGTCTTGTTGACGACGATCACGGGCTGCTTCAAGAGCTTCTCCATGGCCTTGGCGACGATCCGCGCGCCTGCGTCGGTGCTGCCGCCCGCGCCCGCGCCGACATAGACGGTGATGGGCTTGTCGGGAAAGGCCCACCCGCTCGAGGACCCGGCCGCCAGCGCGAAGGCGGAAGCCGCCGCGACCACCGCCGTCTGAACGATGCGATTTGAGGACATGCTGGTATCTCCCTGTTGAGACGATGTTCTCTTGATCTTTGTTGGCCTTGAGCGGCGGATCGGCGGTCGTTTGCACCTCGTCAAGGAATTGCCGCCTTCGCCCCCCGGCCGAAGCCGGGAACAAGACTAAAGACCCTTCGGCGAGATTTCCAACCCCAAATCGGCGCAGGCGCGCGCCGCCGCTACCGCGGGGCGCGGTTGACCAGCGTGATGCCCGCGAAGATCAGCGCGATGCCGCCGAGGTGATAGGCGAGGAACGCCTCGCCGAGAAGCGAGACGCCGAGCACCGCGCCGAAGAACGGCATCAGGTACATGTACATGCCGGTGCGTCCCGGGCCGATCGCCGCCACGGCCTTGTTCCAGATGATGTAGGCGAGCAGCGAGGGGAACACGGCGAAGTAGAGGATGGAGGCGGCGGTTTCGGCGTTGAGGGCGAAGCCGCCGGATTGCGTGAGCTCCCAGGCGACGAGCGGCAGGTGGAAGACCGCGCCGATGCCGATGGTCGTCGTCAGGAAGACGCGCGTCGGCAGCTTCGTCGGACGCCAGCGGATCAGCACCGTGTAGGCGGCCCAGAAGGTCAGCCCCGCCATCACCAGCACGTCGCCGCGGTTGAGCGCGAGCCCCGCCAGCGCGCCGATATCGCCGCGGGCGATGATCAGCACGGCGCCGGCGATCGCCAGGATCACCCCGCCGATCTGCACCAGGCGCAGGCGCTCGCGCAGCAGCAGCAGCGCGAACAGGAAGCACACCACCGGCATCAGCGAGTTGATCAGCGCCGCGTTCACCACCGTGGTGTAATGCAGCGCCGAATAGATGAAGCAGTTGAAGGCGGTGATGCCGACGGCGCCGAGCAGGAGGAGGTAGCCCAGTTCCTTGCGGATCTGGGCGCCCTGGCCCCGGAATCCCGACGCGGCGAAGGGCAGCAGCAGGACGAAGGCGAGGGTCCAGCGCCAGAAGGACATCTGGATCGGCGGGATGTCGTTGCGCATGAGGCGGGCGATGAGAAAGTTCCCCGACCAGAAGAGCGGCGGCAGGACGGCGAAGACGTAGGCGAATCGGGGGCTCGCCATGAAGGCGGAAAGACGCGGGCTGGACATCGGCCGATCTTAGGCGAGGACCGGGGCCCGCTCAATCGCCGCCGATGTGGTTAATCCGTGCCCTCATTCCCCGGCTAAGGCTCAGCGGGGGAGAGGAAGCGGGGGTTTGTCTGCGCTGGTGAGGATGCCGCGAGGTTTCGCGGCGGTTTTTGGGGCGGGCCGGTGGTCGGGGTGCCGGTTGGCGGG
>Ga0326597_10009914_pt1 | contig 12721 bp, 17 predicted proteins | sample RVTome_12_FD_203789 | JGI IMG/M metagenome (GOLD analysis project Ga0326597, IMG submission 203789) | Soil microbial communities from uranium-contaminated site in the Upper Colorado River Basin, Wyoming, United States - RVT100D185 | ecosystem: Environmental > Terrestrial > Soil > Contaminated >... | reverse complement strand
AGGTCCTGGGGGCTCGTAATGTCTTGCGTCGTGACCAGGCTCATGGGGATTACGTTGATGGTCGTGCCGATCATGGTCACGTCGGAGCCGGACAAACGGGAAAGCACGGCGGCGGCTCCGGAGCCCTGGACGATCTGGGTGTCGCCGGAAATTAGCGTTGTGATTGCCTGCGCCCCGGCAACGTAAATGATATTCACGTCCAATCCGTATTTCTTGTAAATCCCGGCTTCGTAGGGAACCCAAGTCGACACAGAGGCCGCCGCGATCACCGAATAGCAGATGTTGAGCTTTTCGACTTCCGCGGCCTCGGCGGCGCGATGCCCTCCGACCGTCAATAACGCCACGCCTACGAATAACGCCACATTAGCAGCGGTTGCCCTGAAAAACCCCATTGCTCCCCACCTTCTTTTTCGGTTCTCTAAAAGCCGGTTCTCAATTCCGCTCATCGAGACCAACCTTAGAGAAGGCTCCCAGCTAAGTCAAGGTGAACTCTCTTGAACAGTAGGGGGACTTCTTAAATCCAAAGCGAGCGCGTTGCGTCAAACGCTTACCTATAGCGGTTGAGATCCACAGTTGTGATTTACGGCCGCGACTTTATTCCAAAGGAGCGTCGTAGGATCGCGGAACATCCACCGCCTTCATGTTGCTTTTGAATATTCGCAGCGCCACCTCCGGATGGCTTCGCGACAGCAACCCGACTGCATAAAGGAGATAGGACACGTCGATGAAGAGGGTCGGATTCTTCGGTCTCAGAACGTCATAACCCCGGTCACCGCCACCGCCCGAAGAAAGAATGTAGGGAACATGGCCGTTGTAGAGAAACACGCCGCCGGTGCCGATCACCGTGCGCGTCTCGCTCAGGTCTTTGCCGTAGTACACCCAAGTCTCGCCTTCGCGCGCGACGATACGCTCCTTTTTCCCAACGTGGCGCTCCACGGCGAAATCCACGGCGACGCGAGCAAGCTGCGCGTCCACGGCGCCGTGCCAATCTTCCAGCGGCACGCGGGTGGTGTCTTGACTGATTTGTTCGATGTAACGAGCAAGCTCCGCCGGCGAAACGTGGAGATGCGGGAAGCCGCCGCAAAACTCGCGCGCAAATCTCTCCAAGCCGACGCGCTCCAACAGCGTGCCGGCGTTGAAGCGAATCCCCAGGTCCCCCTCGACCGTGCGCTTGGCATAAGGCTCCGGTAATCCCCGTTCGACGATTTGCGGACCCGAAGGCTGCCCGTAACCGACGGAATGAACGTCAGTGGTCGCCCCGCCCACGTCGACGACGAGCAGGTCGCCCCAACCTTTTTCATTTCCGGTTCCGTCGGCGCCGAGGTGAACCCCTTCGAGCACGGCCATCGGCGTCGGCAGCACCACCGGGACCAATCCCCTGAGCGCATCTAGCCCTTTTGCCTGCGTGATCCGCTCCATGAATAACTTGCGGATCTCTTCCCGCGCTCCTTCCACGGCGAGCGTTCCGGCTTTCGGCATGACGTTGGCGGTGAGCCGGACTTCCTTTCCATCCCGCGTCAAGATTTCGCAGACTTCTGCCGCGGCCGCTTTATTTCCCGCGACGACGATGGGAACCGCGAGCCGGGACGACGCGAGCATACCCGCGTTATGCAGGATCGTCGCGCAGTCGCCGCCGTCGGTGCCGCCGGTGAGTAAAATCATGTCGGGGCGCCCGCTCTCGATTCCCTGAAGGGCGCTTGCGGAAAGCTTGAACCCCGTCGAGCCGACGACTTTCGCGCCCGCGCCCAGCGCCGCTTGATTCGCCGCCTCGACGGTCAAGCCGGGAACGTTGCCGACCACCACGATGCGCAAACCGCCGGCGGCGCTGCTCGCTGCGAGGACAACCTTTCCATCGAGAATGCTCAGGTCCTTGGGCGAATGATCGAACAGTGCGTGGCGCTGGTGGAGCGAAGCCAACGCTTGCAGCAACCCTTCGCGCACGTCGGTGAGCACGGTGGACGGCGCCTGACTCCTGCCGACAACGCGCGCATTGGACAGATCGACGGCAACGACTTTAGTGAAGGTGCTGCCGAAATCGATGAGGATGGCGAGGGAGTTCAAGGTAAAACCGAACGAAGCGAACGCGATGTTAGGCTATCGAAACAAATTTCTTAGCCGCTATCCTGGCAACCTCGACGATATCTGTCAAACCGAAAGGCAAGCCTTCAACGAATATATATACTTGTAGTTGTGGGGATCGATAGGGTCCTGCCTACGCCCTTTCGAATCTTTTCTGACTCCTCTTAGTTATGCGCCTCAAGTTGCCGTGCGAAGCTTCTCTACCCTACGGAAATGTGCTAGAAAATAAACGAGATGGGCAAAAACAGGCTTAAGGTTTCCAGCGATCCAAACGACAGATACTTTCACAGACACTTTGCCGGTCTGGTGGAAAAGCATGGAGGAAATTGGATCGTGCTGGTCGAAGGGAAACTCATAGGAATCAGCAAGCCGAAAGATGTTGGCAAACTTATTCTGCAAGCGAAGGCAAAACATCCCCACAGCGTTCCCTTCGCCTCTCCTATCCCGACACGAGAAGAGTTGGAGTGCCTGCTCTGACCTTCCCCTATAAACGACTTGGGGGACACTACGCCCCAGTCATCCCCGTCGTGCTTTTTTCCCGGACCATGAGTGTTCAGACGGAGGCTTATGTCGATTCGGGAGCTTTTTGCTCGATTTTTCGAATGGAGCTGCTTGAGGCTCTCGGATTGCGAGAGCAGGAAGGCAAAAAGCAAACGTTTAAGGTTGGGGATGGGGGTCTCCTCAAGGCATACGTTTTCCACATCCCTGTTCAGATTGGAACGATTAAGTTCCGCGCCCGCGTAGCGTTCTCCGACGAACTGCAGATTGGCTTCAATCTTTTGGGAAGACAGACAATTTTCAATCAGTTTGAAGAAGTAGCTTTCAATGAGAGGGCCGGCAAGGTTTTCTTCCGGTAGCTCAGGCCCAAGGCATCAAAATCATTTGATCACCTGATTCGCCCGCCATAGCAGTTCGTATGGGATCGTATGACCGATCTGCTTTGTCGCCTTGAGGTTGATGACGAATTCAAACTTCATCGCCTGTTCCACCGGCAAATCAGCCGGTTTGGCACCTTTCAAAATCTTGTCCACGTAAACAGCCGCGCGCCGAAATTGGTCAGTGGAGTCCACCCCATAAGACATGAGACCGCCCTCATCGACAAACTCCTTCGAAAAGTAAATAGCCGGCAACCGGTATTTGCCGGCAAGCTCGACGATCCGCTTTCTTTCGGCGAAAAATTCGCGAGTGGTGATAGTCATAATCGCCTTGACCTGCTTCTGCTTGGCGATTTGAAAGGCACTCTCTAAGCCTTTGGGGTCGGGGTGAGTCTCGATCTCCTCCAATTTTAGCTTCAGGGCCACAGCCGCAGGCCTGAGCTCTTTCAGTTGGGGGTCTTGGCCTCCCGGCGTCCGCAGAAGTCCAACTCGGGCGAGCTTGGGGACCGCGTCCTTGAGTATCTCTAGCCTTTTGGTGTTTAGCTCGGCTCCTAAACTCGAGAAACCGGTGACATTGCCTCCCGGCCGCGCCAGACTGCCAATCAAACCTTCACCCACGGGGTCCACAGAGCTCGCCATCACGATGGGGATGGTACTAGTTGCTTTCTTCGCCACCAACGCCGTCAGTGCCCCTGAGGTCACGATCAGATCAACCTTAAGACGGACCAGCTCCGCCGCAAGCTCAGGTAGGCGCTCAGACTTGTGCTCTGCAAACCGATACTCGATGATGAGATTCTTTCCCTCAATCCAGCCAAGCGTGCCCAGCTCTTGCACGAACACCTTCACGGGGACCGCGCTACCAGAAGCAGTGCTTTGATCAAGGAAACCTATGCGGAAGATTTTCCCTGCCTGCTGCGCCTGAGCAAGAGAAGTACTAGTCAGAAAGAAAGTTGCCAGTCGCCGGATGGCGGTTCTTCTGTTCATTTTTGCTTCTCAGTAAAGGGTTGGTTCGCTTAAGACACCCGACTGAGCGGTCTTGGAAACGCCTAAATGGTTCCCGGCACCTTTTCCCGGTTCGTCAGTTGCCATCGTTGGTTGCTTATCACGGGAAGGCGCGAGGCGCGAGACAGCAGGCGCGCTGTTTGTAGCGGCGACCGGCCGGTCGCCCCTTGTCCGTTTTCCCTATTGCCTCGTGCCCGCTGTTTTTCCGTTCGCTTGCCCTCAATCTAAAACTTGTCCTGAGCGAATGCGAAGGATCTCGCTTTACTTGATCACCTTATCCGCCTTCATCAGTGTCCACTGCACAATCGTCAGGCCGATCTCCTTGGCGGCTCTCGGAAGGCTCCACTGCGTATTCGGAAAGGGGTCAGAGTCATTTTTGTGCTATTCCCGGTCGTCCTCTTGGTCGAAGTTCTAATTGCCGACTGAGCCTCAAGGAAAGCCCTCGGATATAAGATCGGCCCGCTGTAATCCCTCCGCGCTGTACGCTGGTCCGAATAATAGCCAGCTCATGCTCCGGATTGCCCGCTTCCACGAACTGCCGATAGCTTTGCTGTCTTTGCAAATCGGTATCGCCCAATCCCAAGTAACATGGATCTACATCTAGCAGGGCGTCTTTTGTCCCTTCTCCATGAAATCGATAGCTGCTCCATCGATAATCCCGTGGTTGAGAAACCAGTTTAGCTCTCACGGGGTTTAGCTCAATGTAACGGCAGCAGGCGAGCAGATAGTCGTCCATACTCACTAAGGAACTTCTAAATCGACCTTCCCACAACGTTCCGGTTCGCCCGTGTCGCCAATTGAAATACTGCACGTAGCGCCGCCCCACGCTCTGCAACAGCCGACTCAGCCCCTGCGAATCGGCAGGCTCGATCAGTAAGTGAACATGATTACTCATTAAACAGTAGGCGTAAATCCGGCACCGATGTTCTTCTTTAGCTCTACGAAAACAGTCAATATAGAATTTGTAATCCGTTTCACTGAGAAAAATCGCTTGGCGATTGTTACCCCGCTGGATGACATGGTGGGGATATTCCGGCAATGCGATTCGAGGTGAGCGCGCCATTAAAATTCTCACTTTGGGTTTTGCTGGTGCCGAAGCTACAACTAGAAGAAACTTAAATCAACCAAAATCACTCTGACCCCTTTCTGGCCCCTTTACGCCACGGTTCCATTGCGCCCTTTGCCTCATTGGATCACCTTGTCCGCTTTCATCAGCGTCCACTGCGGCATCGTCAGGCCGATCTGCTTGGCCGTTTTCAAATTGATGACGAACTCAAACCTCATCGACCGCTCCACCGGCAGATCGGCAGGCTTGGCTCCCTTCACGATCCTGTCCACAAAATATGCGACGCGCCGGTAGCTGTCCGCTTGGTCCGCCCCGTAGGACATGAGCCCGCCGGCATCTACATATCCTCTGGTGCCCATCGACGGTAACCGGCTCTTTAACGCAAAGCCCACAATCCGTTTTTGGTTAGCAGTCATTAGCACGCCCGAGGCCACGTAGAGTCCATCCGGGCGCTGCTTACTCAGCGCAGCGAATACCCTATCGAAATCGTCCGCATCTCGTACCTCCCAAGGTTGAATAGTCAACCGCAGCGCACGCGCCGCGACTGGGAGAACCTCTTTCACCTCGAGTACACTGCCCGGAATGGCCGAATAGTAGAGAGCCGCGACACGGGCAACTTTGGCAACGGCTTCTTTGAGCAGCTCCAGCCGCTTCCCGCCTAGTTCTCTGCCAAGGAGTGTAAGGCCGGTGACGTTGCCGCCGGGACGAGCAAGGCTGTCAATGAAGCCTGCCTTGACAGGATCGGACCCAAGGCCCGTCATGACGATGGGAATCGTCTTGGTCGCATTCTTGGCCGCCAGGATCAGCCGCCCCCTCCTGCTGCCACGATGATATCAACCTTGAGACGCACCAGCTCGGCGGCAAGCTCAGGAAACCGATCGCGCTTCCCCTCGGTATATCGGTACTCGGTGGCGATGTTCTGTCCTTCGATGTAACCACGCTCGCGCAGAGCCAGCCGAATTGCCTCGAAACGGGGGGACTCAGTAGCTGGATCGGTCCCCGCTAGATACCCTATCCGCGGGACCTTCTTCGGCTGCTGCGCCTCGGCAAGAGAGGCAGTAGTGAGAAAGAAAGTTGCCAGTCGCCGCATGGCGGTTCTTCTGTTCATTTTTCCTCCTCCGTAATGGGTCGGTTCGCGTCACACATCCGAGTCAGCGGTCTTGGAAACGTTTAAATGGTTCCTGACACCTTTTTCCAGTTCGTCTCAACGGTGCCCACTATTGCAATTACGTACGCAGCACCCCCATCCTAACCCCGTCGAGGGGGAAGGAACAAAATCCTATTCGATTCTCGCCATCCTCCATCCTCTATCCTCAAACCTCGGCGGCTCCTAATCCTTCCCCGCCGCTTTCAGCGCTTCATTCACCACATCGAGAATCGGTTTCATCTCGATCCACTCCGGCTTGCCGGTGTCCTCTATAACTTCATAACCCTCGCGCTCTTAGTTGTAAATTCTTATGGTTATTTAAAATCTCCCGCAAGACCCCAGCGTGCATGAGCGAATCCCAGGATACTCAACCCGTGCTGCATTGACTTGCGTAACAATGCCCAGATATGATGAGCGTCGAAAGAGAAAGTAATGGCAAAGAACAAACTGAAAAAAGAATCCTGGACGCTGAACGTCGACCGTAGGATTAAGGGTGCGGTCATCAAAGAGGCGAAACGGCGCGGCATCTATCCCGTACAGCTAATCGAATCCATGGTTCGCGAGAAGTTCAATCCTTTTGGCCATACGGACATCAAAGACGAGGCGGCCTATGTCCGGAGACTACGCGACAAAGACCGACACGCTAACGACAAGAAGTTCCTTGAGGAAATCCGCCGATGGGAGAAAATCAACTCCTAGTCGATACGGACGTCCTCATCGCTTACCTTAACCACAGGGCTTACCGGAGCTATCTCGAATCAGCTAATTATCGGGTCTATTATTCTGCCATCACCAAGAAAGAACTTCTCGCGAAACGAGGTCTGAAAACCTCGGAGCGCCAAGCCATATTAACGCTACTTAAACGCTTTCGACTCATCCGCATCGACCGGCGAGTTACTGACGAATATTCGCGCTTGAGAATTCGATATCCCTCGCTGGCCAAGGGCGACGCTCTCATCGGTGCATCCGCTCTAGCCAGTAAACTACCGCTGCTAACGCAGAATTTGCGTCACTTTCGCGTGATTCAAGGCTTGGTCTTGTTGCCTGTCGAAGTCAGACGCCTCCGGTCGCAGAGACCTCTCTAATGCGAGCACCGGAAACGATCTCGGCCCTCACCGAATCACCCTATTCGCCCGCACCAACAGATTCGGGTCGATCGTCACGCCGATCTGCTTCGCCGTCTTGAGATTCACCACCAGCTCAAACCTCATCGGCTGCTCGACCGGCAGGTCAGCGGGCTTGGCTCCCTTCAGGATTCTGTCCACGAAATATGCGACGCGCCGGTAGCTCTCCGCGAGGTCCGCCCCGTAGTATATGAGCCCGCCGGCCTCTACCGCTGCTCTGTTGGGGTGCACCGACGGTAACCGGCTCTTTAACGCAAAGTCCGCGATCCGTTTTCTGTTAAAACCCATTAGCGGACCCGCTAACACGGAGAGTCCATCCGGGCGCTGCTTGCCCATCGCAGCAAAAACCCTGGCGAAATCGTCCGTGCCTCGCACTTCCCAAGGCTGAATAGTCAACTTCAGCGCACGCGCCGCAGGTGGGAGAACCTCTTTCACCTCGAATACACTGGCCGGATTGGCTGGCTCGTAGAGAATCGCGATACGGGCAACTTTGGGAACGGCTTCTTTGAGCAGCTCCAGCCGCTTCCCGCCTAGCTCTCCGGAAAGGTTTGTAATGCCGGTGACGTTGCCGCCGGGATGGGCAAGGCTTTCAATTAAGCCTGCCTCGACAGGGTCAGACCCGGCGCCCACCATAACGATGGGAATCGTTTTGGTCGCATTCATGGCCGTCCGGATCAGCAATTCCCCGGATGCTGCCAGGATGATATCAACCTTGAGACGCACCAGCTCAGCCGCAAGCTCATGGCGCCGATCGATCTTCCCCTCCGCATATCGGTACTCGGTGGCGATGTTCTGACCTTCTATGTAGGCACGCTCGCGCAGAGCCAGTTGAATTCCTTCGGAACGGGTGGACTCACTAGTTGGATTGCCCGACGCTAGATATCCTATCCGAGGGATTTTCTTCGGCTGCTGCGCCCGAGCTGGAAAAGGAAGAGTCAAGAGCATCGAGCAAAAAGCTCGCCGAGTGATTTTTATGTGCATGGGGGTTTCCCTTGATTGGTTTTTGCCCTCTTTCCCTCTCCCACTTCGTGGGCGAGGGAATTTTCAGAAAACAATCAAAAATCCAAAACCTGTGGTGAGCCCTTCGACGGTGCTCAGGATAAACTCCGTTGAAGGTTCGACAATCCAAACCTGTTTTCTCGCCTCACCCCTTACCCCTCACTCCTTACGTTCCCTCTCACTTGATCAGCTTATTCGCTCTCGCCACCGATTGCTGGTAGATTGTGAGCGGAGCGTATCCGATGACGAGCTTATAGGTCAAGCCGCAAGTCAGGGATCTGGAACGAACTCCGGCTAACATTCTAATCCGAAGCTCCAATTGACATGACGGTCCACGGAGAGATACTGTCTGTCCGAAAAACGTTGGCGTCAAATCGCCGCCTGGTTTGTCGGAGAGCATAGAATTGCCAAAAAGAATCCGCTATTCTGATCATCTGCAACTACGACTGAGTGTGCGAAGGATACCACGACCTTTGCCCCGTAGCATATACCGACGCGCAAAAGAAGTGTTCTACGATACCCGAACGGGCCATCTTGTAGCCGTAGCCCGAGCCCGTTATGGCGGAAGATTTCGTGAGATGATGGTCGCTTTTTCAGAAAAAAAAGACGAAGTCATCTTGGTTACCGTGCACCCTTTGAAGCCTCGGCAGAAAGCGAATAGGATTGCATCAGGGAGGTGGATGCCTCATGAAAGATAAAAAAAATAAGCCGTTGGTTAGATATGACCTATCAAGTGATGTGTTGTATATTGCAACCCGTAAGGGAGTCGAGGAGGAATTTACCGAGGTCGCTCCAGGAGTCAACGTGGAGCTGGATGATAAAGGAAATGTCTTGGGCGTAGAGATTTTAAACGCCTCGCACACTCTAAAAGGTTTTCTAAAGTCACTGGGCAAAAAACGCGACGCGGCCTAATCAATGCAGCCACCAGTGACAATAGGCGAACTTTTTCTCCGTCCCTCAACCTAAAACCTGTCGTGAGCAGTGAAGCCGAAGGATCGGCAAGCGCCCCGCAGACGGCAAGCGGCCCCGCAGACGAAAAATTATTTCTGACTTCTGATCACTGTCACTTGATCAGCCTATTCGCCCGCGCCAACAGATTCGGGTCGATGTTCACGCCGATCTGTTTCGCTGTCTTGAGATTCACCACCAGCTCGAACCTCATCGGCCGCTCAACCGGCAGATCGGCCGGCTTGGTTCCCTTCAGAATTCTGTCAATAAAGTATGCGACGCGCCGGTAGCTCTCCGCCAGGTCCGCCCCGTAGGACATGAGCCCACCAGCCTCTACAGCTTCTTTTCTGCCGTACATCGACGGTAACCGGCTCTTTAATGTAAGGCCGACGATCCGTTGTCGGTTAGCACCCATTAGCGCGCTCCCGGTCACGTAGAGTCCATCCGGGCGCTGCTTGTTTAGCGCAGCGAATACCTTGTCGAAACCGTCCCTAGCTCGTACCTCCCAAGGCTGAAGAGTCAACCGCAGCGCACGCGCCGCGACTGGAAGAAGCTCTTTCACCTCGAGTACACTGGACGGAGAGGTGGATTGGTAGAGAACCGCGACACGGGCCACTTTGGGAACGGCTTCTTTGAACAGCTCCAGCCGCTTCCCGCCTAGCTCTCTGGAAAGGAGAGTAATGCCGGTGACGTTGCCGCCGGGACGGGCAAGGCTTTCAATTAGGCCAGCCTCGACAGGATCGGCCCCAAGGCCTGTCATAACGATGGGAATCGTCTTGGTCGCATTCTTGGCGGCCAGGATTTCCAGATCCCCTGCTGCTACCACGATGATATCAACCTTGAGTCGCACCAGCTCGGCCGCAAGCTCAGGAGCCCGATCGATCTTCCCCTCCGCATATCGGTACTCGATGGCGATGTTCTGTCCTTCTATGTAGCCACGCTCGCGCAGAGCCAGCCGAACTCCCTCGGCACGGGCGGACTCACGAGCTGCATCGGACCTCGCTAGATATCCTATCCGCAGGACCTTCTTCGGTTGCTGCGCGTGGGCGAGAGAAGCAGTAGTCAGAAAAAAAGTTGCCAGTTGCCGGATGGCGGTTCTTCTGTTCATCGCGCCTCCCTAGTTAAGTGCTGAGTGCTGAGGTATGAGTGCTGAGTATTTCCGGATCTTCAACTCAGTCCTCAGCACTCGTTACTCAGTACTGTCATTTGATCAGCCTATTCGCCCGGGCGAGCACCTCCAGCGAAATTGTCACGCCGATCTGCTTCGCCGCCTTCAGGTTAACGACGAACTCAAAATTTCGCATTTGCTCCTCCGGCAATACCGCGGTCTCGACAACTTTAAGGATTTTGTCTCCGCGCAGAGCCCGACGAATTTGTAGCTCTGCGATGCTCGTGGCGTAGCCTGAGACTCTACTCGGCCGGCAAATATGCATCTTCAGCGCTTATCACCGGCGGAGTAGCCGCGCTTGTTGGTGTTGGGCAAATATAGTACAAGGTTGGTAAAAGGAGCAAGTGTCAATGGCAACCTCAAAGAAGATGAAGGAGCAGGAACCGGGAGAAGAACTGCTAGCTGCTCAAGAGCGAGCCTACTACAAAAGGCGGACACATTTGCTACAGCGCTACCAGGGCCAGTTTGTTGCTCTCTATCAAGGGCGCGTGGTCGGCCACGGGGAAAGCGATGAAGATTTGGCCCGGCAAATGTTTGAAAAATTCGGAGATGTGCCGTTCTTTATCCAAAGAGTTGAGAAAGAATCCACCGTTTATGAGGTGCCCTCTCCAGAAGTGGTGCGCTGACCGTGCCCGCTTACGACCGCGCCTTTAATCCGCCGGCTCCCGTCGCAGACGTAACCGTCGCAAATCCGGTGACAACAAATAAACGTTCCAATCTTCGGGGCAAGCTGGATACGGGCGCTGATATCACCGTTATCCCGGAAAGGCTTGTGGTACCGCTCGGAATCAGTCCAAAGGGCCGCGTTTGGACACGCGGATACGACGGTACTTACGCGCAACGTCCGGTTTATTATATTCGGCTCACCTTGGAAGGTTTTGTCCTCGCGACCGTGCGCTGCATTGCAGCAGACCGCTCCGACGTTCTCCTGGGCCGAAATGTCCTGAACCGCTTTCTCATCATCCTCGACGGTAAAAACCTGACGTTCGAGTTGACGGATCCTTAGATAGACGACCTGCCCTTCTCTGGTGAACCTGAAGGGCCGATTTTTAGATTGCACAATCATCTGATGACCCTGTCCGCCTTCATCAGCGTCCACTGCGGAATCGTCAGACCGATTTGGTCAGCCGTTTTAAGATTGATTACGAACTCAAACTTCATCGGCTGCTCCACGGGAAGATCAGCAGGCTTGGCGCCTTTAAGGATTCTGTCCACAAAATACGCGACGCGCCGGTAGCTCTCCGCTTGGTCCGCCCCGTAGGACATGAGCCCACCGGCCTCTACAGATTCTCTGTTGGTGTACACCGACGGTAATCGGCTCTTTAACGCAAAGCCGACGATCCGTTTTTGGTTAATACGCATTACCGGGCCCCCAAAGGCAAAGAGTCCATCCGGGCGCTGCTTATTCAGCGCGGCGAATACCCTCTCGAGACCATCCGCATCTCGTACCTCCCAATACCGAACAGTCAACCCCAGCGCAGGCGCCGCGACTCGGAGACCCTCTTTTACTTCGATTAAAGTGGCTGGATTGGCCGGATCGTAAACAACCGCGACACGGGCAAGCTTGGGAACGGCTTCTTTGAGCAGCTCCAGCCGCTTACCGGCTAGTTCCGTGGTAAGCTGTGTAAGCCCCGTGATGTTCCCGCCGGGACGGGCAAGGCTTTCAACGAAACCGGCCTTGACAGGATCGGCCCCAATACCCACCATAACGATGGGAATCGTCTTGGTCGCATTCTTGGCCGCTTGGACCCATGTGGGCCCCCCTGCTACCAGAATGATATCAACCTTGAGACGCACCAGCTCGGCCGCAAGCTCAGGGACCCGATCGAGATTCTCGTCCGTATATCGGTAGTCGATGGCGATGTTTTGTCGTTCGATGTAACCACGCTCGCGCAGAGCGAGCCGAATTCCCTCGGAGCGGGCAGACTCACCATTTGGATTGGAATTCGACAGATACCCTATCCGAGGGACTTTCTTCGGCTGCTGCGCCCGCGCTGGAAAGGGAAGAGCCAAGAGCATCGAGCAAAAAGCTCGCCGAGTGGTTTTTTTGTGCATGGGGTTTTCCCTCGATTGTTTTTGCCCTCACCCTCACCCTCTCCCATCGGAATGGGCGAGGGGACTTTCGGAAAAGGGTGATTGATTAATATCACGTGACACTGGTTTTCTCGCAGTGTCAATATTTACGGAATAGGCCTATGCACATCATGCCTGTTACGTTATTGGGGAGAGCGGGCAACGCCACCTTTCAGCGTGCGCGTCAGCACTGGGGGCAGATGCACCGCTTGATCCAACAGGCGGTAGAACAACAATCCG
>Ga0326597_10009913_pt1 | contig 12723 bp, 13 predicted proteins | sample RVTome_12_FD_203789 | JGI IMG/M metagenome (GOLD analysis project Ga0326597, IMG submission 203789) | Soil microbial communities from uranium-contaminated site in the Upper Colorado River Basin, Wyoming, United States - RVT100D185 | ecosystem: Environmental > Terrestrial > Soil > Contaminated >... | reverse complement strand
CATCGCCTCCCGAATACGGACAGGTTTCACTGATTTCCTTGAGCCCTCATGGACCGCTTTGTGCTCCACCCCACCCTGGCCCGCGACACGCGCGAGGTGCTCAAGCTGGCCCTGAGTCGGGTGCTGCTGATGAACGATGCCGCCGTGCCCTGGCTGATCCTGGTGCCCGAGCGGCCGCACCTGCGCGAGCTGCACCAGCTCGAAGCGCCCCGCCGCGCGGAGCTGATGGAGGAGATCGCCCTGGCCGGCACGGTGCTGGAGCGGCTCTACCGGCCGGACAAGCTCAACGTGGGCGCCCTGGGCAACCTGGTGCCGCAGCTTCACCTGCACGTGGTGGCACGCTTCGCGGGCGACCGCGCCTGGCCCGGCCCCATCTGGGGCAGCACCCCGGGCGAGCCCTACCCCCCGGCCGAGATGGCCCGCGTCATCCGCGCCCTGCGCGAGGCGTTGGGCGAGGAGTTGCGCGGCCGGGCGGGCTGGCCCGGGGGCGGGGCTGGTCACGCGCTGCCCAGACCCCTATAACAGAGGAGCAGTGCCGTTCCGCCCGGCACCCCAAGCTGCATTTGATATGGGGGCGCACGAGAGGCTTTGCCTCTCGCGCTCTCCAGCAGGGAGCGAGGCTCCCTGCACCCTGAATACGCCGGAAGGCGGCTCCCGATGGCGTTGTCCAGCCAGAAACGGGGGTCTGGGGCCCTCGGCCCCAGCGGGGTCGCAAGGGGCAGCGCCCCTTGCGCCATGGCACGTTCCGGCAGAGCCCAGGAGCCGACCATGACCGAGACCCCAGCGCTGCGCGGCGTGCTGTCGCCCGTGGTGACCCCCTTCACCGCCGACCTGAGCCCGGACATTCCCCGCTGGATCGAGCACTGCCGCTGGCTGCTGAGCCAGGACTGCGGGCTGGCGATCTTCGGCACCAACAGCGAGGCCAACTCGCTGTCCGCGGGGGAGCGGGAGGAGATGCTGGAGCGGCTGGTGGCCGGCGGGCTGCCGCCGGAGCGGATGATGCCCGGCACCGGCTGCTGCGCGCTGACCGACTCGGTGCGGCTGACGCGCCACGCCGTGGGGCTGGGCTGCGCCGGCGCGCTGATGCTGCCGCCCTTCTACTACAAGGGGGTGAGCGACGAGGGGCTGTTCCGCAACTTCGCCGAGGTGATCGAGCGGGTGGGTGACGCGCGGCTGCGCATCTACCTGTACCACATCCCCCCGGTAGCCCAGGTGCCCATCAGCCTGGCGCTGATCGAGCGGCTGCTGAAGGCCTACCCCACCGCCGTGGCGGGCGTGAAGGACTCCTCCGGCGACTGGAGCAACACCAGGGCCATGCTGGACGCCTTCCCCGGCTTCGGCGTGTTCGCGGGCAACGAGCTGATCCTGCTGGACACCCTGCGCGGCGGCGGCGTGGGCTGCATCTCGGCCACGGCCAACGTCAACCCGGGCCCCATCCACCAGCTCTACGAGGGCTGGCAGGGCCCCGAGGCGGAGCGAATGCAGGGCGAGGTGAACGAGCTGCGGCGGTTCGTGCAGGGCTTCCCCATGATCCCGGCCCTCAAGGAGATCGTGGCCCACTACCGCCACGACCCGGCCTGGACGCCTCTGCGGCCGCCCCTGGTGGGGCTCGCCGCCGAGGAGCGTTCTGCGCTGCTGGCCGGCCTGGCCGAGCGCGGGTTCGCCATGCCCGGCCTGGACGCCGCCCGCGGCGCTGCCTGAGCGCGGTTCCAGTTCACCGCAGAGGACGCGGAGCACGCAGAGAGGGACTGATACCCAATTGCATTCAAATCGAGCCGATTGCCCGGTTGCAAAACCCCTCCCCCGGCCCCTCCCCGCCGGCGGGGAGGGGAGGGAGCCGCGTCAGCGGCGGAAGGGGTGGGGTGGGCGTTCGTAAAGCTCATCTTGAACGCAACATAGTATGACCAGATAAGAGTCTCCGTGCCCTCCGCGGTGATGTCGAGGCATCGGCGTGATTCCCGACCGACTGCCACCCGGCAACTCCCCTCAGTAGTACAGGCGGTGCACCACTTCGGCCACGCAGGCGGGCTTGGGGCTGCCTTCCACCTCGATGGTGGCCACCCAGGTGTATTGGAGAGCGTCGGGGCCCACCGGCTCGGCGGTGAGCAGCCGGTTGCGGCCGCGCACCCGGGCACCCGCGGGCACCGGGGCCGGGAAGCGCACGCGGTTCAGCCCGTAGTTCACCGAGTAGCGCGCCGCCCGCCGGATGGCGAGGAAGGGCGAGGTGGGCTCGGTGAGGGGGTTCACCATGGCCAGCGTCAGGAAGGCGTGGGCCACTGTGGTGCCGTAAGGCGACTCGCGCCGGGCCCGCGCCACGTCGGTGTGGATCCACTGCGGGTCGTTGGCGTTGCGGCTGTGGACGTCGATCTGCGCCTGGGTGACGGTCACCCACGCGCCGGGGGGCGAGTCGCGCCCGATCAGCGCCCGCAGGCCGGCCAGCGCTTCTTCCCGGGTCATGGTGCTCCTCCGGTGCAAGGGGGGCGGCGTCCCGGCTGCCCGGGGGGCTGCCGCGGCCGGGCTGCCGGGGTTTGAAAAAGCGGCCCGTTGGTGCGAAGTTACCTCCGCGTTCTACCACAACTGCGGCAGTCCCGATCCGGCGCGCTTCGCCCCCGCCGGGCGGCGTCCGGGCCTGCCTCCAACTTCGACGCGGAGAGACGAGAATGGCACGAACGACCCAGGTGGATGTGCAGGGCCAGCAGATGGATGTCCACGTGGACGAGCCGGCCGGCCCGGGCCCCCACCCCGCCGTGCTGGTGATCTTCCACGCCGGCGGCATCGACGACTTCACCAAGAAGGTGGCCGAGCGCTGCGCCGCGGCCGGCTACGTGGCCGTGGCCCCCAACCTGTTCCACCGCCGCTGGGGCCGGGAGAACCTGGTGGACACCGAGCTGAAGGCCGACATCGGCGCGACGGTGGAGCTGCTCAAGGGCATGTCCAACGTGGACAGCGGCCGCGTGGCCATCATGGGCCACTGCATGGGCGGGCGGGTCTCCCTGCTGGGCGCCTGCCTGTATCCCGACGCCTTCAAGGGCGTGGTGGACTACTACGGCGGCAACTGCTTCGTCACCTGGGGCGGCGACGGCCCCACCCCCTTCGACCAGCTCAAGAACCTGCGGGCGCCGGTGGTGGGCTTCTTCGGCAACGACGACGGCAACCCCTCCCCCGCCGACGTGGACAAGATCGACGCGGAGCTGGGCCGCCTGGGCATCCCCCACGAGTTCCACCGCTACGACGGTGCCGGGCACGCCTTCCAGAACTTCCTGGACCCCAGCCGCTTCCGCGAGGGGCCGGACCAGGACGCCTGGGCCAAGACCGTGGCCTGGCTCCAGGCCAACGTGTAGCCCTTCCTGCCGCCCCGCCCCCGCGGCGGGGCTCCCCGCGATCCTGCGGCCATCGCCCGGTGCGGTCGCCGTGCTGCCGACCTGTCCATCCGGGCGGCGCCCTTTGTGCGGCGGGCGGCGCGCTGGTACACTGGAATCCTGGCCGCCCGCGCAGGTCAGGCCCATCCCCGCGCCCGCGCCGGCGTCTCCCGGCCGCCGGGCGGCGCGCGTTGCCTGCGGTGGCGCCGCGACCACGGCATCCCCCTTCGAGGACGGACGAGAGCGATGGACCCCATTTCCCTGGAAGGCCTGGGCGCCCTGGACACTCTGCTCACCGAAGAGGAGCAGCTCGTGCGGGCGTCCGCGCGCCAGTTCGTGGCCGAAAAGGTGCTGCCCCACATCGCCGAGCACTTCGAGAACCAGACCTTTCCCGACGAGCTGGCCCGCGAGCTGGGCGCCATGGGCTGGCTGGGCGCCCACCTGGAAGGCTACGGCTGCGCGGGCGTGAACATGGTTTCCTACGGGCTGATGCTCCAGGAGCTGGAATACGGCGACAGCGGGCTGCGCAGCTTCGTGTCGGTGCAGGGCTCCCTGGCCATGTACGCCATCCACCGCTTCGGCTCCGAGGCGCAGAAGGAGCGGCTGCTGCCCCGCATGGCCGCGGGCGAGCTGATCGGCTGCTTCGGCCTCACCGAGCCCGACCACGGCTCCGACCCCGGCGGCATGCGCACCGTGGCCCGCAGCGACGGTGACGGCTATGTGCTCAACGGCAACAAGGCCTGGATCACCAGCGCGCCCGTGGCCGACGTGGCGGTGGTGTGGGCCAAGCTGGACGGCGACACGGCGCGCCACATCCGCGGCTTCATCGTGGAGCGGGGCGCCGCGGGGTTCGAGACGCCCCCCATGCGCAACAAGATGTCCATGCGGGCCTCGCACACCGGCGAGATCGTGCTCACCGACTGCCGCGTGCCGCGGGAGAGCCTGCTGCCGCTGAGCGACGGGCTGGGCTCGCCCCTGGCCGCGCTCAACCAGGCGCGCCTGGGCATCGCCTGGGGCGCCGTGGGCGCGGGCAAGGCGTGCTTCCACGCCGCGCTGGAGTATGCCCGCTCGCGGGTGCAGTTCGGGCGGCCCATCGGCAGCAAGCAGCTCGTGCAGCGGCAACTGGTGGAGATGGCCCTGGAGCTGACCAAGGCGGACCTGATGAACCTGCACTTCTCCCGCCTCGCCGAGCAGGGCCGCATCACGCCCTACCACGTCAGCCTGGCCAAGCAGAACAGCGTGCGCCAGGCGCTGCGGGTGGCCCGCATGGCGCGGGCGCTCCACGGCGCCAACGGCATCTCGCTGGAGTACAGCCCCATCCGCCACATGCTCAACCTGGAGTCGGTGTACACCTACGAGGGCACCGACGAGATGCACACCCTGATCGTGGGCGAGGGCCTCACGGGCCACAGCGCCTTTTAGCAGCCTGCCGCGCCACGACCACCGGAGCCCCCATGACCGCCTGGGCCATCGACCTGCACATGCACTCCCTCCACTCCGACGGGCTGCTGACGCCCGCGGAGCTGGTGCAGCGCGCCGGTGCGGCCCGGGTGGCCGTGATCGCCCTCACCGACCACGACACCATGGCCGGCTATGCCGAGGCCGCCGAGGCCGGCGAGGCGGCCGGCGTGGCGGTGATCCCCGGGGTGGAGCTGAGCGTGGCCGGCGAGGCGGGCACCTGCCACTTGCTGGGCTACGGCGTGGAGCCGGACCACGCGGCCCTGGGGGGGCACCTCACCCGCCAGCGCGCCGCCCGCCGCTCCTGGCTGGGGCGCGTGCTGGTGCGCCTGGCCGATCTGGGAATCACCCTGAGCGCCGAGGAGGTGTGGGCCGAGTGCGCCGGGGACGACTTCGTGGGCCGCCCCCACCTGGCCCGGGCCATGCTCCGCAAGGGTCAGGTGAAGACCTTCCGGGACGCGTTCGACCGCTTCCTGGGCGAAGGCGCTCCGGGCCACGTGGCCCGCGAGCCCTTCGGGGTCGCCGAGGCCATCGCCCTGGTGCACGCCGCGGGCGGGCTGGCCGTGCTGGCCCACCCGGTCACCCTCTCCGACGACGACGCGGCCCTGGAACGGCGCATCGCGGCCCTGGCCGCCGCGGGGCTGGACGGGCTGGAGGTGCGCGCCGCGGCCCACAGCCGCAACCGGCGCCGCTTCTTCCGCGCCCTGGCCGAGCGCTATGGCCTGTTGGAGACCGGCGGCTCGGATTTTCACCACCCGGAAGCGGGTCGCGCGCTGGGGGTGGGGGCCGAGGACAAGCGGCTGCGGCTGGAGGCGTTCCTGCCCCTGCTGGAGCGCCTGTTTGGCAGAGCGCCGGAGGGCGTGGTATCGTGCCTGCAACGCAATGCGGGCCGCATCTGAACGGCGCGTGAGGCCCCTATTCGCGCGGGCCGGCGCGAAGCACGCGGAGGAGCATGGGTCTCGTCAAAGACGGATTCACCGTCGTCCTCATTCCGTCCAAGGCGTCGAGCGTGGTGCGCCTGCGGGTGTCGCGCGTGGCGTTCGCGGTGGGGGCCCTGGTGCTGGCGGCGGTGCTGGTCGGCGGCGGGTGGGGCATCTACCGCGCCCTGCGCATGTCCCACGAGCTGGCCGCCTTCCGGGCCCTCAAGGCCGACTACCTGCAGCAGCAGGTCTCCCTCCAGCGGCTCTCCCAGCGGGTGGACCAGTTCAGGAACCAGATCGGCCGCATGCGCGAGCTGGACTACAAGCTGCGCGTCATCACCGACCTGGAGGTGGAGCGGCCGCGACCCTCGGGGTTCGGCATGGGGGGCTCGGTGGAGCCCCGCCAGGACCAGGAGCTGCTCAACGGCAAGCTGGACCAGGCGGACCTGGCGACCCTGCTGGACAAGGACCTGGCCCGGCTGGAGGAAATCGCCACCTACCAGGAGGAAAGCTTCAACAACCTCAAGGCTTTCCTCACCGACCAGCAGGACCTCATCGCCCGCTCGCCCCACCGCTGGCCGGTGCGCGGGTTCGTCTCGTCTCACTTCGGGCCGCGCATCGACCCGTTCACCGGCCTCAAGCGGCCCCACGAGGGCATCGACATCGTGGCCCGGCGGGGCGCGGTGATCCAGGCCCCGGCCGATGGCATGGTCACCTTCGCCTCGGTGGACCCCATCCTGGGCAATATGCTGGTGATCGACCACGGCTACGGGGTCATCACCCGCTACGGCCACACCGACGAGGTGCAGGTGCGCGAGGGCCAGCGGGTCAAGCGGGGGCAGGCCATCGCCACGGTCGGCTCCACCGGCAAGAGCACCGGTCCCCACCTGCACTATGAAATCCGTATCCACGACATCGCGGTCAACCCCCAGCGCTACATCATCGACTGACGGGTCCTCCCGGCCCGGGCGGCCCCGCGCCACGCGGCCGGGGCCGGGCGCGACGGTGCGGGCGGCGGCGTGTGCCCTGGGGCTGCTGCTGGGGGCGGCCGGCGCGCAGGCCCACCCGCCCGCGGCCTCGGCCGACGGCGTGCGGGTGGGGGTGTTCCGGCTCACCTACTACTACGTGGCCGAGGAGCGGGGCGCGGGGCCCTGGCCGTTGTATGCCTCGGCCTGCGACCGGGTGCTGGCGCGCACCTCCGAGACTTTTCACCTGGAGCTGTCGCGGGAGGGGACGGGGCGGCTGGCCGACGGGCGCCTGCTCAACTTCGCGGAGCGCTGCGGCTGCGCGCGGGCGGGGTTCCAGGGCGGCCGCATCTGCTACGAGGAGCTGGATCCGCACCGGTTCCCGTGGGGCAAGGGAGCGCGCCACGGCGAGGGCTTCTGGCCCCTGGAGCCCCTGCGCTCCGTGGCGGTGGACGCGGGGGTGGTGCCCCTGGGCGTGTCGGTGTACATCCCCCAGTGGCGGGGCAAGCGCGGTCCGGACGGCACCATCCTGGACGGCTGCTTCCGGGCCGAGGACACGGGGCGGCTGATCCGGGGCCGGCGGCTGGATCTGTTCGCCGGGCGGCCCGCCTGGGCCACTTGGCTCCAGCGGCGCTACCGTCTGGCGCGGGTCACCGTGTACCGCGACGCCAAGCGCTGCCGCGCCGTGCTGCGCGCCGCGGCACCGCGGGTGGATTAGGGCTGCCGGGAGGGCGTCAGGGGCGCGGGTGCTCATGGAAAGAGCGCGCTTGCGCTTGCAAAGGCAAGCGACAGCGCGGTATGATTCATCAGCCAGTCAACATGAGAAATCCAAAGGTGAAGAGCGTACCTGCTCGGTGGGTCAGTTTGTGAATGAAATAACAAACTGACCTGCCAATCCTCCCCGTAACATAGTCGATTCGCGGCGCTAGCCGCGCGGTCGCTCCAGCACGTCGGCCAGCAGGGCCCGCACGTCCCCGGCCAGGCGCGGCCCCATCTTCTGCACCACCTGGGCGGCGAAGGCGTTGCCCAGCCGCGCGCACTGGAGCAGGGAGGCGCCGGTGGTCTTGCCGTAGAGGAACCCCGCGGCGAAGGCGTCGCCGGCCCCGGTGGTGTCCACGGGCAGCACGGGCACCGCCTCCGCGTAGATCATCTCCTCCCCCTCCCCCGCCAGCGCGCCGGCGGCCCCCAGGGTCACCGCGGCGCCCCCGCACCAGCCCCGCAGGGCGCGGTAGGCCTCCTGGGCCGTCTCCTGCCCGGTGAGGGCCAGCGCCTCCTCCCGGTTGGCGAACACCAGCGTCACGTAGCGGCGCAGGATGTCCACGAAGTCGGCGTGGTGGCGCCCCACGCAGAACGGATCCGACAGGCTCATGGCCACGGGAATGCCGGCCTCCTGCGCGGTGCGCAGGGCCAGCAGGGCGGCCTCCTGCTGGGTGGGCGTGTCCCACAGGTAGCCGGTGATGTAGAGCCAGCGCGAAGCGCGCAGGGCGTCGAGGGGTAGGTCGGCCGGAGACAGGTCCTGGCAGGCCCCCAGGTAGGTGTTCATGGTGCGCGCGGCGTCCGGGGTCACCAGGATCACCGTGCTCCCGGTGAGGTGGCCGTCGGTCTGGATGTAGGGCTCCACGCCCGCGGCCCGCAGCTTCTCCACGTAGAGGCGGCCGTAGTCGTCGCGCCCGGCCTTGCCGCAGTAAGCCGTCCGCCCGCCGAGCTGTGCGATGCCGAGCAGCGTGTTGGCGCAGGAGCCGCCCGGCTCCGGGTGGATGTCCGTGCCCGAGAGAGCCGCCAGCAGCGCCTGGAACCGCTCCTGTTCCACCAGCACCATGGTGTTCTTGGTGAGCCCCTGGCGCTCCAGAAACTCTTCGGACACGGTGGCCAGCAGGTCGATGAGGGGGTTCTCGATACCGAAGACGTCGAATTCCATGGGGCGGGCGGCGGAGGGTGAGCGCGTCGTGCCGGGGACGGGCGGCGCGCGCCCCACCGGCTCCCCTGTTATGCCCGGCCGCCGGCGAAAGTTCAAATGGCCCGGCCCACCGCCGCCGGTCGCCGGCTTGGCAAGGGCGGGGGCGCCCTGCTACGCTGAACCGCCAGCGCGCGCCCTGCGGCGCGACCGCCAGCCACCCTTCGCGCCAGGAGCGGCATGGAAGCCACCCTGCACTACGGGGAGCACCGCATTCCCTACCAGTTGCACCGCAGCCCCCGCCGCCGCACCGTGGGGCTGCGCATCGACCCGGAGCAGGGGCTGGTGGTGCGCATGCCCGCCCGGCTGCCCCGTAACCTGCTGGAGGAGGTGCTGCGGCGCAAGGCGGCCTGGGTGCTGCGCCACCTGCGGGCGGCCGAGGCGGCGCGGGCCCTGCGGCCGGCCCGGCGCTGGGACGATGGCGCGCCGCTGCCCTTCCGGGGCGGGCGGCTCACCCTGCGGCTGGTGGAGGGCGGACCCGCGGCAGCCCTGGCGGGAGACACCCTGCGGGTGCGGCGGCCGGAGCCGGGGGCGGACCCGGGCGAGGCGGTGCGGGCCCGTGTGGTGGCCTGGTACCGGGCCCAGGCCCAGGCCGCCTGCGAGGCGGCTGTGGCCGCCTGGCAGGGGCGGCTGGGCGTGAGCCCCGAACGGGTGCGGGCCAAGGAGCAGCGCCGCCGCTGGGGAAGCTGCACCCCGCGGGGAGCGCTCTACTTCAACTGGCGGTTGGTGCTGGCGCCGCCGGACGTGTTGGACTATGTTGTCGTGCACGAGCTGTGTCACCTGCGGGTGCTGAACCACTCGCCCGCCTTCTGGGCCCTGGTGGCGGACCTGCTGCCCGGCCACGCCCGCCAGCGCGCCTGGCTGAAACACCACGGCGGCGAGTTGTTCTTCTAGGGCCTGTTCATCCAGGCTCCGGCATCACGCCCGTCCGCGGCGCGCCCGGGGCGGGGCTCCACTCACCTTGCTTGCGGGGGACTCACGCCCATGAACGTCGTTCGCATCTACACCGGCCCGGACGGGGAATCGCACTTCGAGGAGGTGCCGCTTTCCTTCACCGAGGCGAACAACATGCGCACCAGGCTCCAGACCGCGAAGAGCGTGCTGTTCCGCCATACCCCGGCCGGATACTTCCGGGACTTCCACACCGCGCCGCGCCGCCAGTACGTGTTCTACCTGCGGGGCGGGGTGGAGATCGGCGTGGGCGACGGCAGCACGCGCCGCATGGAGCCCGGCGACGTGCTTCAGGCCGAGGACACCACCGGCCGCGGTCACACCAGCAGCGCCCTGGACGGCCAGGAGGGCTACTCCGCCATCGTGGCCCTGGAAGACTAGGCCCGCAGGCACCCGCGGGGCGCGGCGGCGCCCCCACCGGCTGCGCGGCGGAACCGTGCGCCAACCTCCTACCGGAGCGGCCCACCATGGCAGACACCCCGACCGGCGACAAGGGGATCGGGCTGGAACAGGTGCTGGAAATCGTCTACATGCACCTGGGCGGCGACCGCCCCCGGATCGACCGCTGGCTCCAGACCCCTCACCCGCTGCTGAACGACATCAAGCCCATCGACCTGATCCGCTCCGGCCATGCGGAAAAGCTGCTGGACGCCGTCAAGGGCGAGATCGACGCCCGGGAGCAGGGGCGCTGACCCCCGCAGCGCGCGTTGACAACCCTCCGGCCCCGGGTTAAGGTGGTGCTGGCGCGCAGGTCCGCTCATAACGGGGCCTTGACCGCCCGCCACACGGGGTCGTAGTTAAGCTGGTTATAACGCCGGCCTGTCACGCCGGAGGCCGCGGGTTCGAGTCCCGTCGACCCCGCTCAGCACAAGTGACGCCCCGGTCCGCATGGGCCGGTTCCGCAGGGCCAAGGAGCCCTCCCCTCCGCCGGGGAGGGCTTTTTCGTTTCGTGGGGGGGGGCTTCCGGGCGGGAACGCCAGGCGCGGGCTGCGGCGCAGGTCGAAGCGAACCGACCGCAGAGGACTCCAGAATGCCGCAGCGGGGAGGCGCAGCCACGGGATGGGTCGCCGGAGCCGACGGCTGCCGGGGCGGGTGGGTGGTCGTGCTGCAACACCTCCCTGAAGGCCGCTGGACGGCGCGGCGGATGGCCGCCGTGGCGGAGATGCTGGCCGCACCGGAGCGGCCCGACGTGCTGGCCGTCGATCTCCCCATGGGCCTGCCCGACCGGGCCGCTCCTGGTGGCCGCGCCTGCGACCGGGAGGCCCGCCGCCTGCTGGGGCCCCTGCGCGGGCGCAGCGTCTTCTCGCCCCCGGCCCGCCCCACCCTGGGCGCCCGGGACTATCCCGAGGCCCTGGCGCTCAACCGGGCCGGCTCCCCGGAGGGCGTGGGGCTCAGCCGGCAGGCCTTCGGCCTTTTCCCCAAGCTGCGCGAGGTGGACGCGCTGCTCACGCCGGCCTTGCAGGCGCGGGTGTTCGAGGCACACCCGGAGCTGGCCTTCCGCGCCCTCAACGGCGGGGCGCCTGTGCTGGCGCCCAAGCGCACGCGGGCAGGCCGGGAGGCGCGCCTGCGCCTGCTCGCCCCGTGGTTCGGCGGCGACCGGGCCGCGTTCGAAGCCGCCCACCGCCGGCTCGGGGCAGCATGGGACGACCTGGTGGATGCGCTGGCGGTCTGCTGGACGGCCGGACGCATCCGCGTCGGTGCGGCGGTGCGCCTGCCGGCCGCGCCCCCGCGCGACGCCCGCGGGCTGCGTATGGAGATCTGGTATTAGTTTTCCACCGCCGGGGGGCAATCCGTAAATATCCCCCGGCAGAGCTGGGGGGACTCTTATGGTTTCCTAGAAGTCCACCTTTCCGGCCAGGATGAGCGCGTGGGCGGCCGCGTCGAGGGGCAGGTAGGCCCCCTGGGCGGCATCGCGGTAGTAGAGGGGGTCGGTGGTGCGGCCGGGATCGTAGCCCACCTGCTGCAGGTCCAGCTTCTTCAGCTTGTAGGTGCCGGTCAGCTCCGCCCGCGCCACCACGCGCAGGAAGGCGGGGCGCATGTAGGGGGGCAGCTTGTCCTCGGCGAAGCGGTGGAAGGCGGCCGGGTCGAAGGGGCGCCCCGGCTCCATCATCAGGGCGGCCATGCCGGCCCGCCCCTCGTGGCCGGGCACGGTGACCCCGAACACGCCCACCAGCGCCAGCCCGGGAAAGGCGGAGAGGATCTCCTGCACCTCGTGGGTGGCCACGTTCTCCCCCTTCCAGCGGAAGGTGTCGCCGATGCGGTCCACGAAGTAGTAGTTGCCGGCGGCGTCCTTCATCATCAGGTCGCCGGTGCGGAAGTACACGTCGCCCCGGCGGAAGACGTTGCGCAGCAGCTTCTTCTCGGTCTCCTCGCTGCCCGCGTAGCCGTAGAACGGCGTCAGGGGCCCCACCCGGGCCAGCAGCTCGCCGGTCTCGCCCGGAGCGCAGGGCAGCAGGAAGCCGTCCGGGCCGCGGGGGTGGGCGTCGGTGGCCACATCGTAGCGCACCATGAGGGTGTTTTCCGAGAACTTGAGGATGGCCTGCCCCACGGAGCCCACCACGTCGTTCATGTTGAGGGTGTAGGCGTTGCCCTCGGTGGAGGCGTAGAACTCGCGCACGTGCCGGATGCCGAAGCGCTGCCGGAACAGCTCCCAGATGTCGGGCCGCAGCCCGTTGCCCAGCACCCGGGTGATGCGGTGGTCGCGCTCGTGGGCCGCCGGCGGGGCATTGACCAGGTAGCGCAGGATCTCCCCGATGTACACCGCCGCCGTGGCCCCGAACCCATAAGCCTCGTCCCAGAAGCGCGAGGCGCTGAAGCGCCGCGAGAGCGCCAGGGCCGCCCCGCTCACCAGGGCCGCCCCGAAGGCGATCAGGATGCCGTTGGAGTGGTAGAGGGGCAGGGGGCAGTAGATCACGTCCTCCCGCCGCGCCCCCAGGCCATAGAGCCCGAAGGCCAGCCCGGCCCCCACCCAGCGGTAGTGGTTGATGCGCGCGGCCTTGGGCAGGCCCGTGGTGCCCGAGGTGTAGATGTAGAACGCCTTGTCGCGGCAGTAGAGATCGGCGCGGCTTTCCGGGGGCATCGGCGCGCCCGATTGACGGCCGAGCGCCGCGTCCAAA
>Ga0326597_10009912_pt1 | contig 12723 bp, 6 predicted proteins | sample RVTome_12_FD_203789 | JGI IMG/M metagenome (GOLD analysis project Ga0326597, IMG submission 203789) | Soil microbial communities from uranium-contaminated site in the Upper Colorado River Basin, Wyoming, United States - RVT100D185 | ecosystem: Environmental > Terrestrial > Soil > Contaminated >... | reverse complement strand
ATTCTCTCTTGCGCCGAAAGGAAACGGTTTCGGCACGCGCGCAACCGAGAGGCCAGGAAATTAATTCCGATGTATACTTTGGGCGCCAGAAAATCGACAAGCAGATATCCTCAGTAAAATGACGACATCGGACAACGAGCAGGAAAACGCGCAAAAAGAAAATCCCGTCATGGAAGTACCTGCGCCTCGCTGGTCGTACAAGCTGGCCTTTCTTTTCGGAGGCGCGGCCTTTGCAGCCGTGACCTATATTGTGGGCACCGTCATATACGAAGTGGAACTCTCCGTTGAAAATGCAGACGTTCTGAAGTGGGGAGGCTTCGGATCTATCCTGTCCCAGATCCGCGACCGCCACCTGTTTACCTTCGTCCCGTGGGTGATGGGTACAGCCGGCTTGGCTATCGTTATCGGCTACCTTTTCGACAAGCAAGTGCAGTACCGGCGGGTGGCCGAAAGCCTTGCATCGACCGATAGCCTGACCATGCTGGCAACGCGCCGGGCGCTCATGGCGGGAATCCACCGGGAGATCTCCCGTTCCCAGCGGAGTCTGCCCAACCTGTTTTCCGTTCTGATGGTAGATGTGGACGACTTCAAACAATACAATGATTCCTACGGCCATCTCGCCGGAGACCAGCTATTGCAAAATGTGTCCTCTATTATTCGGGGCTCTATAAGAGCGTCGGATATGGCAGGCCGGTACGGAGGGGAAGAGATCATGGTCCTCCTTGCAGGCGTGAATAAAAGGAACGGCGCTTCAGCTATGGCGGAGCGGTTGAGAGCGAGGATCGAAGCCGAAACCAACGTGACGGTCAGCATCGGCGTGGCATCCTATCCCGCCGAAGGGAAGAATGTTCAGGAGTTGATCCGCGCATCGGACGCGGCCATGTACATAGCGAAAACATCCGGCAAAAACAAGATCTGCGTGGCAGGAAGTCCGGGCTGATCAGGCTGACAACATTGAGCCTTCAACCCGGGATTTCCACCTTTGAAATAACGACCGTTCTTAAATATCTCGGGAGTGTGTCGAAAGGAAATGGTTTCGGCATGGGTGGTGGGACATTTAAGAACCAGCTTTTATGCGTTGTGGCGCAGGACGCAATTTCTAATAATTCAGCTAGAGATGCCCGGATACGCCAGTTGGGCCGGCCAGGACCGCATGCCCACCCATCTTGACGCCCCATATCGAGCCGTGAAATGATCGTAGGCATGGCAAACTTTCGATGTTCTCTCCTGTTCCTGTTGGCACTGGCAGCCGTACCTCTTCGCGCCGCCGACTTCACTATCTTCGGCGGTATGCAGCGTCCCAGAAAACTGACGCTGCGATCTGTCGTGGACAATGCAACCACCATTCCTCTGGATCCTCGGAATTTCGGCACGTTCGGCATTCGCGTCAGTGCGGGCCGCGTCATCGGAAACGAGACTACGCTCGCATACAGCCCGAATTTCATTTCGAGTGACAACAGCGCTGTCATCTTCAACAGCAACCTCTTGGTCCAGGCCCCGCTGGGCGTCGTCCGACCCTACGCCACAGCAGGACTTGGAACCGTGTACATCCGTGGCGACACGATTAGCGCGCTAGAGGCCATCACGGGCAGCAAATTTGCCATCAACTACGGCGGTGGCGTGAAGTTCAAACTGGCTGGCCCGGTCGGAGGCCAATTCGATGCGCGCGGCTATACGCTAACGAGCGTGCAGAGCGAGAAGCTAAATGTGCTCGAAGTAAGCGTCGGCATTGTTTTCTCCTTCTGAGCTGTCAACTTCCACTGAGTCGCAAAGCGACAAAGGATCGCTGCCTCATACAAGTCCATGCCAAAACCATGTGGTTTCGGGCAGCGGTTGTGCCCGGATTTGGCCGCTGCTGTCAACTTTCCAGAAATAGAACGGATCGAGGTTCACTACACCTTAGCTCCATTCGTCAAACTGTGCCGATTTCTGGTGCTCCACGAACTGATAAACAACAACCTTTTCAAAACGCATGGCAAACACATTGAATACCACAGTCCAGAATTTCAAAACCAACTAAAGCGTCTGTGGGATGCTTGTATATGGGTTTTAAACGCGAGCGATTCAATCATCGCAGGCGGGTTCTCAGGGTTGCTTGCTGGCGCGCTGGCGTGGGCCGCTATGCAGGGTGAAGAGCCTCCGGATCGCAAACAATTCTAACTGGTACTTGTCCGGTTTCCGAACAAGTTCTACTCGTACAGGAAGTGAAGTAAAGTATATAATTCCCTGAAAAATCTCGGAGTGGGTCGAAAGGGAATGGTTTCGACCGCGCACACGGCTAAGGCCCAGACGGGGGAAAAAGTGCTTCGCGCCGGGAGAATTTCCCCGGTACGGAGGACTTTTTCCAGTAAGCGAAGCTATGAAAAATGGTAACCGGCTTTGTTGACATCAGATTGGGGTTGCCAGGTAGTGATGGTTCACAACTTGCTAGAGTACTACAGGGATTGCTTAGGGCGTAATGGGCGAGTCAGTCTTGGACAGCGGAGTTTCGTGCTCTTGATTTTGAAACGGTACATTCGTTTTAGTGCACCATTCTCTCTGCGGACCTAGATTATCTCCAAGACTCGGGAGCGTCCAGAAATATATCCTTCTTTGACAATGGAGGTATCCTGTGAAATTCATGAGATCGCCGATTCGGTTGCTTTGGCTTCCAGTTATCGTGCTCGTTTGCGCCGCAAACATTGCCGGCCAGACCACGGTGACGCCTTCCGCGCCGCCGCGCAGCGAAGTGAAGCTCGAGGGGGCTTCCTTTCAGGATGTGCTGAATCGCCTGTTCGGAGCACCGGATACACCGGGTCTATTGAGCCTAGACAAGCCGTTTCAGTTGCGTGCCGAAGACCTTGTGCTGACGCGTGAGCAGGCCGACAATTTTTTCGCTCCAGCGTCTCCAAATAGTATGGACTTTGCCACACTCGTTTCGGCTGCCGAGCAACAGCACGGGCAGTTGCGTCTGGAAGGAATGTCGGACGGTATCCCGTTCGAGCTGAAGTTAGCCGGTCGCGAAATCAAACTGGAAGGCCTGAGTTTCACCCAGGCCGAGCTTGATTCCCTTGTGGACCGCCTGCGGGCGATTTCCGGAATCCGTGAGTTCAAGATCGAGGGGCAGGAGGACGGGCGGTTCGCCGAGTTCAAATTTGAACGCGGGAGGGAACAGGCTGAATTCAAGCTCGAGGGTCTGAATCTCACGCAAGCGGAGTTCGATTCGTTGATTGAGCGATTCCGGGAAGATGCGGACACGCGAGAGGCCAAAATCGAGGCGCTCGTGGACGGCAGGCCCGTGGAGTTCAAATTCGAGCGCGACGCCCGCGGCGCGGAAATCAAACTGGAGGGCCTCACGCTTACCCAAGAGATGTTCGATGCCCTGGTCGAACGGTTCCGCGGAGTGGAAGGAGCCCGTGAGATCAAAATCGAGGCGTTCGTGGACGGCAGGCTCGTCGAAGCCAAATTCGAACACGACAGGCTGGAGTTCGAATTTGAGGATGGAGACCATCGCCGTGGGGGAGATCATCTCCGCCACGATGCCGATCATAATAGAGGGCGGGGCAGCGATGACAGGCGCGAGCGCGTTGAGATTCGAGAACGGGACGATCACGAACGGATGGAGCGAACAGAACGCGTTGAAATCAGCAACAGCGGTCGCGGTTCGGAAAGAATTGAACGCGTGGAAAAAATCGAACGCCCGGATCGAGAAGATCGCGTGGAACGGATCGAGTTCGAGCGGCCGGAAAACGAGCACGGTGGGTCGGGGCGCCGGTAGTAAGGAGAACGCCTTGCACCTACTCGATGGTTCCAGAAGGCCAGTCTTGGCTAAAGGAGGGTCTATGCGCGATCTGCTAGCTGGCTCTCAGCTCGCGGTCGGGCGCTTCCTGCTACTGCCACTGCTTCTTTTCCTGAGTGCTGGCCTGGGCTGGGGGCAGCAGCCTCAGGAGCGGGCGCACTTCTTGTTCAAGATCGGCAGCTCCTACGATCAGGGCGATTTCGGGACCTCGGAGACGAGCCGGGCGCTGTTCACCCCTGTGACACTGCGTTATCTCGGGAGCAGATTCGACGTAAGCGTCACACCCTCCTTTGCGCTCATCGACACAACCGGGGGTGTCCGCCTGATCGAAGGTGTTCCCACTCCAACGGGAGAAGGAGTGGGCGCGATCCGGGAGACGCGGTCGGGAGTCGGCGACACAGTCCTCCGCGGCCGTTTCTATCTCCTCAGTGATTCGGGGCGAAGCGCAGCGTTGCCCAGCGTTACACCATTCGCGAAGGTGAAAATTCCGACCGCGCGAGAGGCCATTAATCTGGGTACCGGCGAAGTGGACTACGGCTTCGGCGTGGAATGGGACAAGCAGATTCTTCCGCTGCTGCTGTTTGGAGATGTGAGCTACACGGTGATCGGCAAAGTCGATGGGCTGGACCTGCGAAACCGTCCAGGAGCGAGTTTCGGTCTCGGTGGCAGGCTGTCCGATAGCGTTTTCGCGAGCGCCCTGATTGACTGGCGCCGCTCGATCTTCGAGGGAAACACCGACCTTGCCGAACTCGTAGGAGTTCTTACCTTCAGGTTAAGTCCGGCGGTGAGTGTCAGCCCCAATGCATTCGTTGGTTTGACGAGCAGCAGTTCCGACTTTGGCGCCGGGGTTGAGTTCTCTTTCCGGTTTGGCCGCTACTGATGTCCCTCGCAATTAGAATTGCGCACGTTGATAGTGTGCGAATTCAGCGGAATCCGTGCAGAAAATCCTGATCTGCTCCGGGAGTTGCTGGAGGCATTCTGCCGCTCGCCGGCAGAAGCGCACGAGCACGTAATCGATGGTTACTCAGAGTATGCCGCATCAAGATTGCGGATGAAGCCCACCAGGCGACACCGATCACAATTAGGAAGGCGGGCCGAGAGCCCATTGGAACTCAGCTTGTTTCGAAATCCCTTCTTCCTCGATTCTCTTAAATAATTGAACATCAACGCCCCATTGGGAATAGTCAGTGTGTTCCAAAATCGCACTATTTCGGCATGACGTAACAGAACGGGGTGCTCATTTTCCCAAGTTTTCAGTCTTAGGCACCTGTGTGAGGACCGCTATTCCGCGCCTCTCCGTTCTGTTAACATTATCGGGAAGTTTCCGGACTGCGCTTCTTTTGGTCGGGGAGGCGGATGAGCAAACAAAAACCTAGTGATGAGTCCAGTCATCGATTAGCTTCTGTTGTGGAATCCGCAGAAGATGCAATCTATACGAAGGCGCTGAACGGGACCATAGAGACGTGGAACAGAGCGGCAGAAAAATTGTATGGGTATAGAGCTGACGAAGTAAAGGGTCGCCACGTCTCGCTTCTCGTTCCACCAGATCGGTCCGACGACCTGCGAAAGGCGCTGGAGGACGTTCAGCATGAAATGGGCCGCCAACACCATCGGACAGTGAGCCTCCGAAAAGATGGGAGCACAGTTCCCGTCAGCCTTACCATTTCCCCGCTTCGGGATTCAAGGGGTAGGGTGGTGGGAACCTCGACGATTGCGCGTGATATTTCGCAGCGCTTGAAAGAAGAAAACGAGCTTAGGAGAACCCAGGAGGAACTCAGGATTTCTCTCAGGGAATTGGAGCTTCGCAATAAACTATTGAATCTTTTCAGCCAGATGGCTGAGCGATTGGACGGTACGCAAACCGCCGAAGAGGGTTATCCCATCATCGCAGAGTTCGCTACACAGACTTTCCCTTCAGAATCCGGGGCACTATACATTGTCAATGCCTCTCGAACCCTGGTGGAAGCGGTTGCATTCTGGGGAGAATCCGTTGCAAGCGAAACGGTGTTTGCACCAGACGACTGTTGGGCGCTCCGACTAGGAAAACTCCACTCGGGCATGGTGGGCCAGAATGCTATGCTCTGCCGGCACCTTAAGCAAGCTGAATTGGCCGGCTATCTATGTAATCCTGTGCTGGCGCAAGGTCAGGTGTTCGCGTTGTTCTACCTGCAAATGGCTGCAGACGTTTCGGGTCGGCCGGAAGGCTCGGCTCCAGAGGCGATGGCAGCGAAACAGCAGGTGGTTGTGGCGTTCTCTGAACGCGCCGGACTCTCCCTGGCAAACGTGAAATTGCGCGAGCAGCTTAGGTTCCAGTCGATCCGTGATCCACTCACCGCGTTGTTCAACCACAGCTATTTGGAACAGACTCTGGAGCGGGAAATTAGTCGAGCAGCACGAGGAAAGTCCACCGTGGGGATTATTATGCTCGATATTGACTATTTCAAGAGATTCAACGACACGTTTGGACACGATGCAGGTGACGTGCTGCTCCGTGAAGTTGGATATTTCTTGCAGTCTCGAACCCGGAAAGGGGATGTAGCTTGCCGCTACGGCGGGGAAGAATTTACGATCGTCCTTACTCATGCAACATTGGAAGCGACTGCGAAGCGAGCGGAACAACTGAGAATGGAGGCAAGGGGGGTTCACGTGAAACATCAAGGCCAACTCTTAGGGCCAATCAGTTTCTCCTTTGGTGTTGCGGCATTCCCGGAACATGGATCAACTGTTATGGAGGTCATGAAGGCCGCAGACAAGGCTTTGTATCAAGCCAAGGCCGAAGGACGGGACCGAGTTGTGGTCGGTAGGGCCATGAGTCGCTGAGAAGGGGTCCGTGCGGGGATTAGGGGAACACTTTCTGCAAACGCCTCCGGACCCATCGACAGCAAGAGGCTGGACCGCCACTGCCGGATGGATTGTAATTCAGTAATTTATGTGTCTGCTTGCAAGATCATGCTCTCGGACAATCTTTCACTGTGGGCTGTTGCGTAAACATCAGGGACTCACGGCGTTCACTGTCTGCTTGAGAAGTCGATCTGTGGGCCGACCAGGTTCCGCCCTAATTCTTTTGCGAATTCCTCCCTCAGCACAAGAACTTTTCCCCCAACTACCGTCATCAGCGGGTAAATCCCTGCTATGGCCTCCGGGGGACCTTCAAAATAGTCCTTGCTCAGTATCAGAAAATCCGCCCACTTGCCTGGTTCCAGCGATCCCAGTACATCCTCCTTCAACGCGAATCGGGCCGGCCAAACCGTCAGCATCTTCAGGAGCGTGTTCCGATCCACGGTTTCGTCCTGAGACACCTTCACTCCCTTTCGATTTGTCCGTGTCAGGAACGGCAGATTCGCAGCAAACCCGTCGCTCTCCGAAGTCACCATGACTCCGGCCTCGATCGCGCTCCGGATGGGAGCAATCTGCTTGGCGTAGATCGGAGGATACATCCCCGGTCCAATCCACTCCATACTGCCGGTGAGAGTGGCCGCATCGCAACTGATCATCATCCCCAGCTTCGCCATCCGGGGAAGCGCGTCAATCCGGGGATAGAAATCACAGTGATCGGAGGTCAGACGGAGCGAGCGGATGTGGTCCAGAGTCAGGGCGGGGTTTTCTCTCATCGCCTCTTCGACAGCGTCCATGAAATAATCAACCCCCCTATCGCCTTGGGCATGTCCCACGTTCACCCGCTGATAGTTGGCAATGGCCGTCTTGGTGGACTCATACTGCCTCGTCCCTGGGCCATTCTGGCAAAACTCCAGCTCCTTATGCTGCCGCGGGGCCTCCATCGAAGAGCAGATCCGCGGCATTGCAGAATCAATAGCTCCCAGGCCGACCCCAATCTGCCAAAAGCGATCGTTCCCTATTCCATGTCCCGCCAAGTCGCCCATCCTCCGGTAAAAGTTGGCCGAGTCAGCATAACCCATCGCGAAACCAGCCCAATGCGTATAGGCAAACCGGATCGGCATCCGCTTTTCCTTCACCAGCAGATTGAACGCATCGACGAACCGCTCCCCCATAATGTGCGACACATACGTCGTCATTCCCCTGGCAGCGTACTCTAAAAATCCCGCTTCTAGGAGGTCGGCCACCAGCCGCACCCGGGACTTGAAATACCGGTCCCCGGGCAACATCCGCGGATACTGTGCGTGTGTCTCTCGGATCCGGCCAATGTCGTCCATTCCCATAGCATCCTTCGAGACCGGCCCATAAAACCCGCCAATTGCCTTGACTAAGGCCTCGTTGCCAATCGAGGAAGGGTGGGCCCTGAGAAAGACCGGATGATTGGGCGCCAGTGGATCTACCTTCTGCTTGGGGAAGTTCCCTTCTGATAGATACACCGCCGCGATCGTGGGTTGAGGCACGGCAGGAGTGGGAGCGGGATTCCTCAGGTTAATGATCGCAATGGCCTCCGGCGGTTTCGTCGCCACATGTTCCTTAATCGCCAAGGTAATCGCTCCGGTTAGCTCCGGAAATGTCCTGCCCGTAACCTCATACGTCGAGTAATACTGCGCCAGCTCCCCCGCATGCTTGTCTACCCAGTCATCTATTATCGAGTTGTGGGCGTGATCGTGGGTATTGATGAAGCTCGGCATTACCATCCGCCCTTTTGCATCGATCCTGTCCGTCCGGGGTCCGGCCAGGCGCTGGATTTGTGCGTTGGTCCCAACGGCCATGACCTTGCCATCCCGAACGGCCATTGCCTGAGCAATCGTACCCACCGGCGTGTTCAACCCAAAACTGTGATCGTCCATCGTAACAACCTTGGCGTTGTAGACGATCAGGTCCGGGTAGCCAACCAGCTCGACAGGAACAGTAACTGTTTCCTGAGCAATCGCCAGTCTGCCGACCAGCATTAGGCAAACAAGTCCATACAGCCACTTGGTTCCGAGAAACTTCATTTCGAGCTCCTTTCCGTTTGGTAAGTTCGAAGACAAGGCGGCCGGGAACCCTTTCCCTCAATCAAATAGGGCTGGCTTCCTTTCCTACTCGTGCTTCAATTCGCTCACAATTCACTTGCCATCCATTGGCCAGCGCGCCTGCCACTCCGGTCAGGCCCTGCGCCAGCGGAACGTGATAGCTGAAATCGGCAGAGAAGTTATTCCGAATATCAAACTGGCCAAGACCACGTTCATCCGGTTGTCCAGACTATTCGATCAAGCATGTTTTTTTCCATCATGGCCGCTCGACAATGGCAAGTGTACACCTGTTAAACTGAGTTGGACCCACATTTCTTCCCTCACGTCACTGGCACCCCCTCTCAGGAGGGGGGACTTCAGCCTCCGGTAAAACAAAAGCGCCAACTGTCTCATTTTCAAGTGATTGGTCTGACACCTCTCTATCCCTCACCGACCTCGTTGTTCGACTTTGTTGCCAGCAGTCTCTGCCTACCCGCCGGATACCGGCAAGACCGCAATCCTCCGCACCATCGCTCCGAACAACCGCCGCGTCAGATGACTCTCCGCCAACGCCAGTCGGTCTTGGAACATCGTTAAGGAGCAGTCTTTAGCGTTGATCGGGAGCACCTCGGTGCAATGAGTTGCTACTGCAACGACCGGATTTGATTGGGAGTTTGGTCGCGTTTTCCCGGAATAGGTTCGGTGTGTTGCGTAGGGACCGGACCTTCGACGTCCCGCGGGCGCCAGAGCCAGTTTTTTGACAGGCTGGCCATTGTTTCAGCCAATTACGTTTTGATGATCTTCGGATCGCAACTATAATGTGGAGCCATACTATGAAGCGATATTTATTGACAGGTCTGCTGGTCGTTTCAATTTGGTGCATTGCCTCCTCGGCAGGGGCAGTCGTGAGCGGGCTTGGGCAGAGCACTCTCACCTGCCTGGACAAGGACGGCGACGGTTTCGGAGTGGGCCCCGGATGCTCAGGACCAGATGCGGATGATCTGGCCGCCGCCGTTCACACCGGCAGCCAGGCGCTCGCGGCCCACGGGGGAACGATCACCGGCTGGCTGCAATACCTCGGATATCCGACGGGGCATGTTTGGTACATCGCCCCAACCGGGAATGACTCGACCTGTGTGGAGAACGACGCCACTCGTCCGTGCGCCACGTTTTCTCGCGTCGATAGCTCGGCTATCGCCGGCCGGGTGATCATCTTCCGGGCAGGGACGTACCGGCAGACGATTCAGCCGAGCAATAGCGGGAGCGCCGGAAATCCGATTGTCTTCATGTCCTATCCTGGCGAGTTGCCCACTATCGACCCCAGCGGTATTGGCACGGGGTTTTATTTCGTGAATCGGTCCTGGCTGGTTGTGGATGGACTGAGAATAAACGTTTCCGCCAGGGACGGCCAGAAGGGAATGTCGGGCGGGTCGACCGCTGCAGCTCCGGCCACCAACTGCCACGATATTATCATCCGCAACAATGAAGTCTTGAACGGTTTTTGGAACCTCGTTGCCGCAAACGGCCTGGTAAACTTCACCATCACCGATAATGTGATGCACGACGCCAGCAATGAGCACAACATCTACTTGGGGTCCCGCGAGGTTCCCAGTCGTGATGTGTTCATCAATCGAAACCTGCTCTACAACGCCAGCTACAATGGTATCCAATTCAACGGACGAGTCACCAACCTGCACGTCGAGCAGAACGTGCTCTATTCGAACGGGCTTTCCGGCATTTCCTTAACCCAGGGAGTATCGAGTTCTTTTATCACCAACAACCTGGCGTTTAACAACAGCCGCAACGGTTTGGTTCTCTTCAACTACGATGGGAATTGCCTCACCTCGCCGCCCGGCCCGATCTGCCCCTACGACCAAAAGAACAATGTCATCGAGAACAATACCTTCTGGGCGGGTACTACGGACGTAGAAGGGCAGTCGATGACCCAAGCCGGTATCCTGGTTGGAAACAATTCGACGGGCAAAGTCGGTGACCTGGGCCACAACACGTTCCGAAACAACATCATCGTCGGCAGCGGCGGTGGCGGGCGTTATCCAGCGGTGATCTATGTCGATAGTGACAGAGACTATCTCGCGACCAGCACTTTTGCAAACAACGTATTCTGGACTGATGATGGGGCGGCTTCGAACAGTAAGGTGATTGCTCTCGGCGCCGGTTCCGATTGGGGCTACGCCGGCAAGACCTGCGCCCAAGCTGCATTACTGACCAATCTGAGCGGATGCATCAGCGCCGACCCGAATTTCACAGACGTCAGCACCAGTTACTCCAACGCCCCCTACCGGTTCAATTTCCGAGTGCGCGCCGGTTCCCCCGCGATCGCGGCAGGAACCTCCGTGGGAGCTCCGGGAGCCGACATTCTTGGCGTAGTTCGTCCGAGCCCGCCAACCATCGGAGCTTACGAATACAATCAGACGGGCCCCGGTCCTGCCGCCAACATATCTTTGATCGGCGGGAACAACCAGACCGGGACCGTATACCAGGTGCTGGCCAGCCCCTTTGTGGTGAAGGTGACGGATGCCAATGCCAATCCAGTGGGCGGAACTCCCGTAACGTTCGCAGTGGCAGCCGGTGGAGGAACATTGTCAGTTACACAGACCACCACCGACGGCCAGGGCTTGGCCTCTTCCACGCTGACCTTGGGACCGACTCCTGGCACGAACACCGTCCGGGCGTCATCGGGTTCTCTCTCCGGCAGTCCTGTGAGCTTTAACGCCACGGCGGTTGGCGTCTCTGCGCTGGCGTGGTCAGCTACCACTTCGGGGCCAGCTTATCGGGGCTGGTCGCTGCCGGTCTACGATGCCTACCAGAAAAAGATCATCTATTACGGTCCACATGTGGGTCCGTACATTTTGTATTCCGGGGGGATATGGGCATATAACTCCATAGATCATAGTTGGACGCAACAATGGGATCGGGGATCGGACGAACCATGCCCTGGAAATGATGTGATTGCCGGACCCGGCCACCGGCATCCTTACCGGCAGTTTGCCTACGATACCAGGAGAAACCGGATTTGGCTTCACAGCGGTGTCTGCGCGGGCCACACCCCCACATTGCCATATCCGCAGATTGGCGATCCGGACACCCTGTATTATGATTCTATTACGCACACTTGGACTGCGGTCAGCACATCCCCTTCTTCGGCGACAGGCACGCGCATTGACAGCGCCATGGTCTACGATTCCAACCGGGATAAGATCATCATGTTCGGCGGTCTAAAAAACCAAAGTTACAATAACGAGACTTGGGAGTTCAACCCGGCAAATAACAGTTGGTCCAAACTCACCACCACCTGCGTTGGCGCCCATTGCTTCGACTCCCGCAATCCCCAACTGATTGCCGAAAATGCAATGGTCTATGACGCGGTGAACGACAAGGTCATCGTATTTGGCGGCATAGGGCCGTTTGTCTGCGCGACCGGCTGCAACTGGACGTGGGAATATAACCCCGCTACACGAACATGGACGGAGCAGACGCCGTCACAAGCGCCATCGCCCAGCAAACACCCGGCCATGGCCTACGACAGCAGGCGCGGAATCGTATGGGTTTACGACGAATCGACCCACTTAACTTGGTCCTACAATGCCGCCACACATCAGTGGAGACAGGAGCTGGCTGTGGCCGCTGGCCCCGAAACGAGATACGCTCCGCAGCAGGAGATGGCCTACGATGCCAACACGGACAAACTGATTCTGCTGTTTGAAAGAAGCAACTTCATGACGGGCATCAGTGAACTGCCTTTGTCCTCCGTTGACATGGAGACCGGCCCGGCAGCGATGCTGCTCATGGTCAGCGGCAATAGCCAAACCGGGGCGGTGGCGCAGACATTGTCCGGCTCTTTTGTCGTCAGAGTTACCGACGCCAATTCCAATCCAGTCGCTGGAGTAGCTGTAGCGTTTGCCGTTACCGCCGGCGGCGGGACCGTCTCGCCTGGTCTAGCGTTTACAGATCTTTCCGGCCTGACTTCGACCACGCTGACGCTTGGGCCACAGCCCGGCGTCAACACGATTACAGTTACCTCCGCGGACATGATTG
>Ga0326597_10009911_pt1 | contig 12724 bp, 7 predicted proteins | sample RVTome_12_FD_203789 | JGI IMG/M metagenome (GOLD analysis project Ga0326597, IMG submission 203789) | Soil microbial communities from uranium-contaminated site in the Upper Colorado River Basin, Wyoming, United States - RVT100D185 | ecosystem: Environmental > Terrestrial > Soil > Contaminated >... | reverse complement strand
CAGGCGCAGCGGTCGTTCGACGCGAATCTTCCAGTAGCCGAAGGCGGCGTTGGGGAAGATCTTCGACTGCTCGGTCTCCTCGAAGGCGAGGAACATCTCGCAGATCTGCTTGATCTGCTCGTCGGAAAGCTCGCAGTTCTTCGCGCCCATGTTCTTGCGGAGCGGCTGGTAGATTTCGGTGGCGTCGATGAGCTGGACCTTGCCCTTGCGCTCCTCGGGCTTGGCGTTGGTGAGCACCCAGATGTAGGTGGCGATGCCGGTGTTGTAGAACATGTTCAGCGGCAGCGCGATAATGGCTTCCAGCCAGTCGTTCTCGATGATCCAGCGGCGGATGTTGGACTCGCCCGAGCCCGCGTCACCAGTGAACAGGGATGAGCCGTTGTGGACCTCGGCAATGCGGCTGCCGAGCGGGCTGCGCCCGGTGGGGTCGACCATCTTGGTCAGCTTGTTGACGAGGAACAGGAGCTGGCCGTCGCTGGAACGGGTGAGGAGGGACAGCTCGTCGCCGTCGTGCTGGACGACGAAACGGTGGTCGGACATGTCCTTCTTGCCGCCCATGCGGTCGAGGTCCATCTTCCAGCTCTTGCCGTACGGCGGATTGGAGAGCATGAAGTCGAACTCGCCGGAGGGGAAGGCGTCGCGGGAGAGGGTCGAGCCGAACTTCATGTTCTCCGCGCCCTGGCCTTCGCCCTTGAGCAGTAGGTCGGCCTTGCTGATGGCGTAGGTTTCGGGGTTGACCTCCTGGCCGAACAGGTGGATGGACACGTCCTTGCCGCGACTGCTGGCGAGGTCGCGGAGGGTATCTTCGGCGACGGTCAGCATGCCGCCGGTGCCGCACGCGCCGTCGTAGACGCGATAGGTGGCGGATTGGATGTCATCGGCGATGGGCCAGAAGATCAGGTTGGCCATCAGCTTGACGACGTCGCGGGGCGTGAAGTGCTCGCCCGCCTCCTCGTTGTTCTCCTCGTTGAAGCGGCGGATCAGCTCCTCGAAGATCGTGCCCATGGCGTGATTGTCCAAGCCGGGCAGGCGGACGTTGCCCTCGGCGTCGCGGACCGGGTGCGGGCTGAGATTGATGTCGGGGTTGAGGAACTTCTCGATGAGCGGGCCGAGCGCGTCGGCATCGACCAGCGTGGGAATCTGGTTGCGGAACTTGAACTTCTCCAGAATCTCCTGGACGTTCGGGCTGAAGCCGTCGAGATAGGCCTCGAAGTCGGCCTTGAACTGCTGCTCTTTTCCCCGTGACTGGAGGTCGCGGAGTGTGAACGGGGAGTCGTTATAGAAGGCGTGGTTGGCGTCCGGACCGGCGGCTTTTGACAGAGCGCCGACCTTGTTGGCGACGCCCGCCTTGTCGAGCTGCTCGCTCATCTTCAGGACGTCCTGCTTGGTGGACTCCAGGCAGGCGTCGAGACGGCGGATGACCGTCATGGGCAGGATCACGTCGCGGTACTTGCCCCGCACGTATACGTCGCGGAGCACGTCGTCCGCGATGCCCCAGATGAAGTTCGCGATCCAGTTCAGTTGCCCGTTTTCCATGGCCATTGGCGTTCACCTTTCCTCGTTTTCAGAGCGAAACCTAGCCATCAAGTCCTTGGCCTCATCTCCCATACTGGCGACCAAGTCCCGCAAGGTGCGGATCGCCAGCGGTGATGGTTTCGTCCGCGGACTTTATCTGCGTCAGGCGGTTGTGCTCGTCGTAGGTATAGCTGGCCAACGCGGCAGCCGAAAGGATTGGCAGGCCCAGCAGCGATAAAACGTATCGCCTAAGGTTGCGCATCATGTCATCTTGCCTTATCGATCTTGGCCAGCGCTTGCTTAGCTTCTCTTCGCACCCAAGGATCAGGATCCTCCAAGAAGGATTCGACGCGCGATCTTGCCGCCTTTACCCGGAGCTTACCCAAAGCCATCATCGCCGTAACCCTAACATCCGCGTCGTCCAACAGTTGAATCAAATGCCGCACCGCTTGTTCGCGATGCTTCTTCATGTTGCAGAGCGCCGTTGCCAACCCGTCTCGGGCCGAACCGTGCTTCTTATCCCTGAGAAGCGCCACAATGGGTTCATACGCCGAGTCATCCGCGACCACCGACAACGCATTGCCAATCGTCCATTTCGTGACTCTCTGAGAATCGTTTTCGTCCGAGGCGCTTTGGAATTCCGCTATCAAGACCGGAACCGCGATTGGACGCGCTTCTTTCACGGTTAAGGCGCGGGCAACTCCCTCCTTGATCCTATCATGCTTAACCTTGCGAAGCATTTCCATGAGAACGGGAATGGCGTCCGGATATGCTCCGCGAGAGTTCACGAGGTCGTACACACTCAATACGGCAATGCCTACTTCTGCTAGGCCATCGACGACCATCCTGTCCTCGGCATTCATGGCCTCATCGTCACTCGTATCCCTCATGGGAGCGTTCTCCGAAGCTCGATGAGACCTTCGTCTATGGCGTTCTGAAGGGGCCGAGACAATCGTGTTGATGAACGCACTTCCAGAACGAACACACGGTTGGTTGCTTGGGCAAGCGTGATGTCATCCCTGATTTGCTGGGTCAAGGCAACGAATTCTCTATTCTTCACTTCACGTACAAGTGTGGGGGTGATCTCGTCGGGAATTCGCATGCGCCCTGTACCGGGGATTCTAACCTTCAACTTCGGCCCTGTAATGCCCGCAAATCGTTCACCGGCTTGCCCGATGCGCACCGGTCCCGACCCGCCGCTTGCCCCGCGCCGCGCCAGACCTCCCACCCCCGCCACTGCGTCGTCCGCGAAGCGCAGGTGAAGGGCCGTACCCGCAACGACGGCGGTAAGCACCACGGCACCGCGGCGCAGCGATGTGTCGCCCGCGGCCACGTCCAGTGCCGCGGCGCCGACGTCGACGATGGCCGCGCCTGCTGCGCCCGGCGCGGCCAAGGCACCGGTTGTGACCGTATAAGCAGTGGCCGTCAAGTTGCCAACGCCGGCGAGCTGTGCCTGTAAGCCACCGGCGCCCAACTGGCGGAGCGCCACCAACGTGTCGTGCTCGATGTCATCGGGCGCGATCCATCCCAGGGACATAGCCCGCTTGTCAAGCAGTTGGACGATCTGGCTCTTGGACGTCCCCGCCTGTGTGGCGAGATTGGTCGCGTGGGCCATGATCGAAAAAACGTTGTAATAGTCCTCCCCAAACGGCGTTTTGAAGGCTTGCAATGCTTCTCGTTCGCGCATGACAAAAGCGAATGGCCACTGCGGGTGGTCGATCAAGACCAGCCCGTTGCCGAGAACTTTGGCAAAATCCCACGCAAAGCCGTCCGTCGTGTACTCGAGGAACCCGTTTGTCCGGCGAACCGAGTCCAATCCATGTGGATCGAAGCGATTCAACGGATTCGCCGAAAACGCCTCGTACAGGTTGCGGGTATCCACATAATCCAGCGCATCACGCTGGAGGAGCCGTCCAAGAGCAGGGTCGTACAGGCGAGCACGGAAATCCTGAAGGACGAAGCCGTCCGACAGGACATCGAACGCTCGACCGTGCATTCCAAACGTTCCCGACGGCGGCGGGGCGCCGACAGGCATAGGCATGCCGCAGGCTTGGTCGGGCGTCACGAACGGGCCGCGGGAACACTCGAAGAAGCGGGCAAAGTCGTCGAGGTCGATGTCGCCGTCGGAAGCGTCGGCCGTGTCGAAGTCGTGAACAGCCAGGCATGGCCCCGTGGTCTCGCCGAAGCAGACCTGGAAGTTGGCGAAGTCGACCAGGTCGATGTCGAGGTCGGCGTCGGCGTCGTGGTAGAACGCCCCCGCCCCCGGCCCGCCGCCGGCGAAGTCGCCCGTCGAGGAGTAATCCAGGCGTTCGATCACCGAGCCGTCGGCATTCGCCAATCCGCGAATCGAAAAACTACCGTATGCCTGACCAGCGAAGGCGAATGATACAGCAAGTAGCGACGCTACTCCCCAACGAATGATGTGCTCACATCGCTTCATTGAATCAGAGTTACCTCGGCAAACGTGCCCTTTTCGCCATAGGTGTAGGCAGTTCCCTCGGGCAGCTTCCATGAGACTGTTACAACTACCGACTTCTCGAAGAGATCAAGCATTTCGTCGACCGCGGGATCGAATTTGTAAGCGCCTGCGGGCCACACGGAAACTTCCTTGATTTGGACTCCCTCGATATAAACAGGGTTATCAAGTGTGATCTTGTACCCTTGTGCGAACTCCGGCGGCCCCGGCGCGCGCGCTTGGTCAGTGATCGTACCCATCGCGCATTTCGAGAACGTGTCATCACCGGGTGCGTACAAGCCCAAGTGTACCTTGCTTCCGAGAATACTCCTTGTCATGGGAATGACCTCGGCGGTCCAAAAATCAGACCGGACTTGTCTGGGACAAACACCTGTATACCTCCGCCGGGCAACGGGCCAGTCTCAAATATCTGGGGTCCCACTCTTCCAATGAACAAGCGAGTCCCTGCGGATATCTGTACGGTGGTAACCTGATTTGCGAGATTCCCCGGCGGTAATGCAAGGGCTCTGCGTACCTCCTCAGCCCCCAGGCGCGCGAACCGTGTCGTAGTGAGAAACACTCCTTCCGACCGTCCCAGTTGGGTCGATCCTCCACCGAAGAATCTAACGGGTGTGGCTTCACGCTGCATCATGATGCTACTGAAACCTCCGCGAAGGTTCCCTTGTCGCCATACGACATCCATTCTCCGTTATCGAGTTGCCACGATACGGTTGTGTATACCGACTCGTGAAACAGGTCATCCATCTTGTTGGTTCCGGGCTCGAATGCGTATCTACCAGACGGCCAAGCATGAACGAGTGTGACTATATCAGGCCCGATACGGACGGATTCATCCAACCGAATCTTGTATCCGTCATGTGAATCTGCGTTTTGGCTGCGCATTTGCTCAGTAATAATACCGGTACAAACTGCTGCTAGGGATTCGCCAGGAGCGAAGAGCCGAAGACGGACACGAACGCCGATCAGATTCCTACTCATGGAAAGCTCCGTGGAGGTCCGAAAATGAGGCCGTCCTTGTCGCCGGGGTTCTATTCTGGCATTGGTTGAATGATTCGAGGCCATAACCACCATTCGAACATGGCTTAGCTTACCCGGCTATTTCAAGTTCAAGAGTTCTCGTGCTCCTTTAATAGTGTCTTCGATTAACAAACGGTCACCATCCACAACCAGTTCGTACCAAGGGCGTTCAACCTTAGAAAGCACGGTCACAATTTCTGTCAGTGCTTCGGAAGCGGTCGTCCAAAACCCATTTATCACCTCAGTCAAATCTTTGGCTGCAGGCTCATTGCCAAGGTCACGGAGTTTATCACGTATGACCCGTGCCGAGTTGAAAACGTCATCAACAGTTTTGTAATCTGTTCTTTTCATGGCATCACGAAAAACTCAAACTCAATCGCACCTTGCTGTGTCACTATTTCCAGCGCTCCACCAGAATTGGAGCCAAAGGGAGGCGCAGTTCGCGTAATGAAAACGCCGCCCGGTCGGACGCGACCGCCCATAATGAATTGCGGATGTTGCGCATTCAGATTTGCAGCACCCAAGCGGTTTGCAAATCCTGGGGAGAGCGGGTTTTCTGCAGAAAAGAACTGAGCGTCAGATGCAGCTGACCTTGGGAAATTGCCTCCTCGCAAGATCAACCGGCCCGAGCCGATTTCAGTACGCAGTGCCAATGCTGCCGACGAGATTTCCTGAATTGCCACGCCATGAGGTGTAACTACCCTTGAAGGGATGATCGAGTTAACGATCCCCCTTTCCCCTGCCGCGAATATCTCAAACCGGCTTGCCGTCCGTGCAGCTTGGCTCTCGGCAATATTAGCCAGTACCCGAATGCGCAATGCGCTCGTGCCTCCGGCTGCGGCGTTGGCAACGGGTGTTCGGACAACTGCGGCCCGACCAGCCACGACACTGCGAACTACGCCCACGGTGCCGAGAGTCAGCAGCCCTTGCCCACCGACGTTTTGTGATAGTGCTTCGGCGTCCCCGGTTTTGACGTAGATCACAGTGCCTTCGACGACGTTGAACCCGCCCACGGTCACCGCGTTCAGGACGTTTCGCGATCCGGTTTCCACAATCAGCAGACCGAGGCTATCCGGATTGGTGGCAGCTTGGCCCAATTGCGAAAATGGTTGGCCAAGAGGCTCGTGGAAAACCAGGGTGCTGGCGATGTCCACGGGCGCGACGACAATATCAGCCACCGCAAAGCCAAGCTCGCGCGCGCCCCGGCCAGCGCCGATCACGACGTTCCCAGCGGCCTCGGCGCCACCGGTGCCGAATCCGATGGCGGCTTGCGTCAGACCTCCCTGTCGAATGAAGTCCCAATCGCTTGCATCATAACGGCCCGTCAATATCCATGTCAGAATACCCGCGCCGCTGGGATCAACATTGGATAACGCATTGCCGCCGAACGGCTCGTACAGATTCATGCCGTCGTTGTACGGCAGCGGATCGCGTTGGAGCCAGCGGCCCAGTTGCGGCAGGTAGTTTCGAGCACGGAAATCCTGAAGGACGAAGCCGTCCGAGAGGACATCAAACGCTCGACCGTGCATTCCGAAGGTTCCCGACGGTGGCGGACTGCCGGCGCGCATGGGGATGCCGCAGGCTTGATCCGGCGTGACGAACGGGCCACGAGAACATTCCGACCATCGAGCGAAATCATCCAAGTCGATGTCGCCGTCGGAAGCGTCGGTCGTGTCGAAGTCGTGAACGGCCAGGCATGGCCCCGTGGTCTCGCCGAAGCAGTTCTGGAAGTTGGCGAAGTCGAGCAGGTCGATGTCCAGGTCGTCGTCGGCGTCGTGATAGAAAGCGCCCGCACCGGCACCTCCGCCGGCGAAGTCGCCGGTGGAGGAGTAATCCAACCGCTCGATCACCGACCCGTCCGCGTTGCCCATTCCGGTGATGGAGAAGTTGTTGCTACCCAGGTAGTAAACTGGAGTCGCGGAACCAGCCGTTGTCGTTACCGGAAACGTTGCCACCCGCTCGTCGATGTACTGCGACCCGTTGACGTGGAAGCGCATGCGGGCATCGGCCCCGTCACGCTCTTCGATGACCGATTGGCCGTCGTAGTAGTAGCGCGTGGTTATTCCAGCCACGGGATCGTTGAAGGTAATCCTTCGGCCCAAGCCGTCGTAGGTGTAGTTGGCCAGGACGGTCTCGTCGGCGGCCTTGATCTGCATCAGGCGGTTGTGCTCGTCGTAGGTGTATTGCCGTCCGGCCTGGTCCACCGTGAGGTTCCCCGCCGCGTCGTAAGTGACGGCGGTTCCGCCGATGGTCGGGTACTCGTTGGCCGGGTTGACCGTGCCAAAGGCTGTCACCGTTCCGGCCCGGTTCGTGTGGGACTCGCGGTTGCCGACAAGGTCGAACGTGGTCGATTCGATCTGCCCGTTCTCGAAATACTCCGTGCCCGTCAGGCGGTTCAAGCGATCGACGCTGAAGGCCCGGTCGTCAGTGACGAACGCGGGGAGCCCTTCCGAAACCGTCTGGGTAACCGGGTTCCCGTTGCCGTCGTGGCTGAATCCATAGGCCGCAAGGCTCTGAGAATTGCCCCCGTTCGGCTGGAAGCGATTGACAAGCGCGCTCACCCGGCGATGGGAGTCGTAGCCGACGTCGTACTCATAAACGGTCGTGCCACCGGGTGCAGTCGTGGTCGTGCGGCGCTTATCGAGAAGCCGACCTTGGTAGTCATAGTCTATGAGCGGGTTCGCGCCGAGCGTGACAGAATCGACCTGGTTGAGCGCCGTCGGGGTGTAGGCCAGCACGTCGCTGCCGGGGTAGGTCAGTTGCGTTCGGTTCCCGGCCTGGTCGTGGGCGTAATCGACGGTGCGAGCCGCTCCCCCGGCGATTGTCTGCGTCTCGAAATCCAGATCTCCCAGGTCGGTATAGGCCATGACGGAGTGGGATATGGCATCCTGATCGACCATCGTCCCTCGATCGGCCAGCGTGATGCGGCCGACGGCGTCGTAGGCGAACGTGTCGCGGTCCGTCCCCGTCGTTCTTGTCAACAGCAACCCGCGGTCGTCATAGGCGAAGGCCGTGGTCAATCCGCGCTGGTCGATGCGCTGCGTCATGCGACCGGCCAGGTCGAACGTCTGGCGAACGCAATCCGTGCAGTTGGGCGGATCGGCGTGATCGGCGCTATCGGGGTAAACGATGCGGGTCTGCCGTCCCAGGCTGTCGTATCGATAGGTCGTAAGCTGATCGGCCAGTGGAGTGCCCGTGCTGGTCTTGTTCTGGGCCGTCTGGGTGACGAGTTGACTCAGCCGGTTGTAGGCGAAAACCGTCTGCCGCTCCATTGCCCCGCCGTCGTCTTCGATAAGGCGCATCCTTCGACCCACCAGATCGAAATCCGTCCGGGTGGCGATGCCCTTGGGATCGGTGATGCGCGTTTGCCGGTCCAGCCCGTCCAGGGTGAACATCGTGACCAGATTGGGCGAACCCAACGCGGTCTGACTGGTTACCCGATCGTGGCCATCGTAGGCAAACGTGAAGGTGCGCGTGCCCACGCCGTCGAAGATGACCCGCTGTGACAACCGACCGTTGTCGGCGTAGTCCTCATCGGTGTAACTGTTTGAAGGATCGGTGACTCGATCCACTCTACCCAAGTCGTCAAACGTCGTTGTCGTATTCAATGCCGTTGCGGAGTTGTGGTTGTAGGTCCGCCGGATTTCCAAGCGTCCGTCGGCGTCGTACACGGAATCGGTAACGCGATCGGCGGTCACGTCCGCCGCCGAAGCGAGAATCGTCGAAGCCGCGTTGGCGAGAACGGCCTGTCGGGTTTGTCGCCCCACGTTGTCATATCCGAACACGGTGGTGAGTTTCGGTACATCGGCCGCGTCACGAAGGGTCTCTCGGAGCAAGTTGTTGCGGGAATCGTATTGCCGAACCCGATCGGGCCGGCCGCCGACGCCATCGTCCGGTGACGTGACCTGAATCGCCCGGCTGAGCGCGTCATAGACCATCGTGGTGACGGCGGAATTGCCCCCGTCGATCTTGACCGTCTGCTCGGTGACGTTGCCTCGGTCATCCCGCGTGAAGATGGTCTCACCGCCGAGGTTCTCCGTCGTTCTGTGAACGCGATCGGCCCCGTCGAATTCGGTGGTGACGATCCGATCGGCCACCGTGGCATCGCCGAGCGGCTTAACCTCGATGACGTTGCCGGCCCAGTCGAACTTGCGCTGCGTTAGCGGGTCGGTTGCGGTGTCGGCACCGGCCACGGTGCGTTGGCGGGTCTCGTAGTTGAACCCGCCCTCGTCAAACTGGGCCGTCGTGTCCCCAAGCGGCACGATCGTTTTACCTTCGCCTTCTTCTACAATCGTTCTGGTCACATGATTGGCCAGATCGTACTCAAGACTTGTAGTAATGCGCTCTCCGCCATCCATTACGTTTGGTCTACGTATGATCTGTTTGAGGCGATCAAAGTTGTCATATCCCCGATCCTCAACCGCACCAGTTGGAAAGTTGGTGCACTGCAGATTCTCCATTGCGTCGTAGATGAACGTGGTGGTAAGATTGGTGTCCGGCGTTTCCTCGAGCGTAAGCGGCGTCTCGCTGGCGATCAGTCCTCGCCCATCGTAAGCGCGACTCGCGCCGCGACCGGAGGTGTCGAACTCCCGCTTCGTTTCCCCCAGCCAGTTGTAATCGAAGTTGGATTCCTGCCCGACGCCGCCGAGATCGACGGTCTGCAAGGTGAGGCGTCCGATCTGGTCGTAGCTGAAGGTCGTGGTGATCGTCGCGGGTGTCAGCGATACGCCGTCCTGGTCCTTGTTCTCGAAGGCTTTCTGGAACAAACGACCATCGGTGTCGTAAACATTCGTGGTGGTGTACACCGGCCCCGCGGGATCGGCGCAGGGGTCACCCAGGTTGCCGGCGTCGACGTTCAGGAATCGCTCCGTTGCCGTGACCCGACCGTCATTGTCAAACCGCGTGCGGGTCCAGTAGCCATCCGGGTCCACCGTGATCCGATCCTGCGTGGTGGCCGTGTCGCAGAACAGGAACCGCGTCACCAGGTCCAGCCCGCCGGGATCGACCGTCTGCGAAGTCAGGCGTCGCAGCGGGTCGTACCCGAACGACGTCACGCGGAAGGTGCTGGCGTCGAACTTCGTCTCGCGGCGCAGAAGCAGGTACGTCGGAAAGACCCCGCTGTTGTCGTAGATGAAGCGAGTCTGCGGGGTTCGAGGCGCGGAAGGGCCGGTGTTGATGACCGGCCCGGTGATCGACAGGAGCCGATTGAGGTCCTGTCCCAGCACTTCGCTGCAGCAGTCGACAAACTCGCCGCCGTCGTCGTAATCGAACGTCACCTCGGAGATCGCGCCCCGCCCGTCGCGCTGCTTGACGATCCGGGAGCGGTGGTACAGCCGGGTATCCCCCGTACAGGGTGTGGTCCCGTTGGAGCAGTAGAAGAACTCGTAGTCCACGTCGAAGGTGACCAGCGACCCGTCGTTGGGTCCCGTCCGCGTGCTTTTCGTGCGGAACCCGAAATCGACCGACTGGCCGCCGATGTGGGCGTCGTATTCATGGCTGATGGTGGTTCCGTCCGGCAGGGCCACCTGCGTGATGACCATCGAACCTTCGGGGTTGTTCACGTCGTGCGTGAAGGTCGTGGTAAACGGCGTGCCCGCTCCACCGGTAAAGGGAGCGCCGGTGGTATTCACTTCTCCGTACGACGTGATGCTCGCCAGGCGGTGGTTCAAGCCATTGGCCGTATCGTAGGTGAAATCGACCTGGCGGAACTCGCTGGGGCCGGAGAACCCCTTCCGCCTGCGCAGACTCTCGCTTACGATCTCATGCTCGACCACGGTCTGGAGCGCGCCGTCCACGAACCGGCGCTCCTCGGTCAGAATGGTCGGCATTCCGCCGGCGTCGTTGACGTAGACGAACTCGTATATGACGTCGCCACTGGCGTCCATGACCTGCGTGACCCGGCCCGCGGAGTTGTAATCAAACGAGCGCTTTCCGTTTCCGCTGTCCGGAATGACTGCCGTGATCCACCCGTCAACGTGATCGCTTTGAATGTTCCAGCCGCGCCCGTCCGAGGTCGTAACCCTCGTCACCACTCCGGCGGTGCGGGTCAGGGTAATGACGTTCGGCAGCAACGGCGGGTCCGCCAAGTCCGCTCGGTCGCGGATTTCGATCGCACGGTTGTTGAAGCCGTCGTCGTAGACGTAGTGAACCGAGGCCGGGTCGAACTCGCTCTGCACCATCGGGCGAATGAAGTCCATTCGCCGGAAGACCGAACTCAGGGAGGTCTGCGAGTCGTAGTGCGTGCCGTCGGGTCCGAACGGGTCGCTGGCGATCTGAAAGCCAATCAGGTGGCCGGGCCAGGGCGTGCCCCAGTCCGTTTTAGCCGCCTGCGAGGAGCCGAGTTGAAACTGATCGAAGTTTTGGATATGCACGGTCTCCGCAGCCCCCGGAAACAGCACGTCGTTCGTATCGATGCCGGTCGGGCCCAGGTTGTCGTCCTTCTCGATGAACGCCGCGCCGATCATCTCTGCCGTCCGCCCGACGGGGACCGTCAGCCGCGCATTGCCCACCGCGACATCGAGGATTGGCGTGCCCAGGATGAACGCCTCGCTTTCGCCGGGCAGGGCGCAGAACGAACCGGTGATCGGGGCCACGGTGACGGTTCGGGTCGGAGTAGTCTGAAATCCGTTCAGGATGTAGCTCATGCGGATGGTAAAGGTCTGAGGGGCCGATGTTTTCGTACCAATCGCCTTGAACGAAAACCGCTTGACGGTGCCATCCCTAAAGACTGTCTCCGGAGAACCCTCGGACGTGCCGGTCAGGTCGATCTCGTTGCCCGACGCATCGACGTCCTCGTACATCCGTAGTACGCTGCGGTCCCATGGACCTTCCACCCACACGTCGATAGTGCTACTGGTGATCTCGCAAGGATCCGGGTTCTGCGTTGTGCAAAAGATGGTCGGTTCGACGTGGCTTTTCACCTCGCCGTAGCCGATGTCTGCCGAGCATTCCCGCAAGGAGTCGATCGTTCCCCGATACGGCGCGTTCAGCACGCCGTCGCCCTCGTTGGCCGTGATCTGAGCGTCGGCAACGCTCAATGTGCTGACGATGCCCAGACCTACGAACCACGCGATGAGAACCTTGTGGCGCTTCATTACTCGCCCTCCTTCCCAACAGCCTTCGCGGCAGCCGCCAACTTTTCCGAAACGTCGTAGTCGGGGTGCGACGCCGCCAGTTGCTTGAGCACGGCCATCGCCTGCTTGCCGTTGCCTCGTTTGAGCAATGAATCCGCGTATTCCGACAGGACGATCGGCTCCCACTGCCTCGAGCCTTCGACTTTGACGGCAATCTCCTCCATCACCTGGTTAGCCTCGTCATGCCGATCTCGCTCTCGCAGGATTCGAGAACACCGGATGGCGGCGTGGACGGCAGCGCTCATATCGGGCGCGCTCTGGACAATCTCCCGCAACCGTTCAACGGCTTCTTCCTGAGCGTTCTGCTCGCCCCCCGCGACCAGGGCATCCACCAGATCGAAGCAGCCGATGACACGTTCGGACACCGGCCAGTTCGTCTGCCCGCAGGCCCAACGACTCACGGTAAGCTGGGCTGCGCGCTGCGATCGGCGCTGAAGGCCCCGCACGAAGGAACGGTATACCCGAAAGGGCGAATGGGAATCGGAACGAGCCTCGATCTCAGCTTGGAGCGCCATGACTGGATCAGTCAGCACATCCGCAGCACGATGCGACTCAGCCCGAAGGTGCTCCATGCGCTGCATCG
>Ga0326597_10009910_pt1 | contig 12725 bp, 8 predicted proteins | sample RVTome_12_FD_203789 | JGI IMG/M metagenome (GOLD analysis project Ga0326597, IMG submission 203789) | Soil microbial communities from uranium-contaminated site in the Upper Colorado River Basin, Wyoming, United States - RVT100D185 | ecosystem: Environmental > Terrestrial > Soil > Contaminated >... | reverse complement strand
ACCTCGCAAGCGCGGAGGCGGAGCTGCGTCGAGGGAAAGGGCTCTCCTGGGAGGTCGTGGACCTAGATGGCGATGGGCACGATGAGATCTGGGTCCACTCGGGACATTTTTCCGCGTTGGTGAGCCCACGGCGGGGCGGGGCGATCGAGGAATACACCGTGTTCCAGTCCGGGATCAACTTTGCCAACACCCTGACCCGGCGGCGAGAGGCCTACCACGACCTCGCGCTTCAGGGGGAGACCGACGCCGCGGGCGGCCCCCCGGAGGGGATGGCGAGTATCCACGATATGGAACATCAGATCCGACTGGGAGAACCGCCGTCCCTGGATCAGGACGAGCGAGCCATCCTGGTCGATCGCATCCTGCCCCGCGGCCTGGAGCGGGACTCGTTTGCCCGCGGTGACTTCTGGTACATCCTCTCCTGGGCCCGCCAGCCGATGTCCTGCGCGGTGAAGCGCCGAGCCGGTGCGATCGAGATTTCCTGCACCGTCGCGGGAGGACGCAACCGGCTCGACAAGCGGCTGCGGTTCGGTCAGGACGGGGGGATTCGTGCGGAGTGGGTCTGGGATCCCACGGCGGCGGACCCGGACGACCTCTTTGCCACCGAGCTTTCACTGGCGGCTCCCCTCGACCTCCGGTGCGCGCCGGTGGCGGATGAATGGCGTTTCGAGATCGAGACCTTGGCGAAATCGGAGCGCGGCCTGGATCGTACCCGCCAGGGCGAGTCGGTCACGCTCCGCTGGCCCGTGCGGGCAGGGGAGGCATCGCTGGATCTTCGTCCCGCCCGCTGACCCCCGGGCGCCCCGGCACACCCCGACGAAGGACCGTCATCCTGAGCCCTTCGCTGTACTCAGGGCAGGCTCCGCGAAGGATCGGGTCGTGGGCGGGCCGATCCTTCGGTCGCTGCGCTCCCTCAGGATGACCGTTGGCGCCGGGCCCCCTCAGGATGACACGCGCTCAGGTTCCATAAAGCTCCTGCACGCGAGCCCCGACGAAGGACCGTCATCCTGAGCCCTTCGCTGCACTCAGGGCAGGCTCCGCGAAGGATCGGGCCGTGGGCGGGCCGATCCTACGCTCAGCTGTCGGGCCGCACCGCCGGCCGCCCCGGGCCGATCTTGGCGTCGCTCCGCCCCTTCACGTAGGCGTACATCGCCTGGATCTTGTCCATCTCGAGCCCCAGGGCACACCAGCCCGGCATTCCCTTCTCCGGCCGGCCGGCACAGACCGTCTGGATGAAAAGCTCCGGGGTGTTGATCGGACCGTCGGGCTTGAGCGACACGATCAAATGGGGGGCGATGGTCGTGCCGAGCACGTCCTCGCCGTGACAGCGGGCGCAGTTGAGGTTGTACTGCTTCCACCCCTGGTACACCTCCTGGCTCACCGTGTCGCGCGGGGCTTGATGATACTCATCGCGCAGCGGTGCGGCGGCCCGGGGTGGCTCGGCGGCGGCCGGCGGGGCCGGCGCGGGCGGCTCGCGCGCCGGGGGAGGTGCCGGTGCGGGTTGGGGTCGGGCCACAGTCTCGGGAGGTGGTGTGGGACCGACCTCGCTCGTGTCAGCCACGGCCGTGACCCCGCTATCCGGCGCCCCGACCAGGGCCGGCGAGTCGGCAGCCGCGGCCGTTGCCTCGGTCGAGTCTCGGGCCGCACCCGCCCGCGACCGGTCGCCACCGCAGGCGGGCATCACCACCGTGAGCACGAGCACCGCCACCCGTCGGGCGACACGCATGAGATCTTCCTTTCGGAGTGGGAGGATTATCTTTGGGGCCATGACGAGCTCCGCCGCCAATACGGTGACTCTCGGACTGGTCCAGCACCGCTGTGGCCCGAACCCCGAGGAGAACATGCGAACGGCCGTCCAGGGGCTGCGGCAGGCCGCCGCTGGCGGCGCCCAGATCGTGTGTCTCCCGGAGCTGTTCCGAAGCCGGTACTTCTGTCAGACCGAAGACCACGCTCACTTCGCGCTCGCCGAACCGATACCCGGTCCCTCGACCGGCCACCTCGGCTCCATTGCCGGCGAGCTCGGTGTCGTCATCATCGCGCCGCTCTTCGAGAAGCGGGCGGGAGGACTCTACCATAACACGGCGGCGATCATCGACGCCGACGGCCGGTACCTCGGTAAGTACCGGAAGATGCACATCCCTGACGATCCTCAATACTACGAAAAATTCTACTTCACCCCCGGGGATCTGGGGTTCCGCAGCTGGGACACCCGGTTTGGCCGAATCGGGGTCCTGGTCTGCTGGGATCAGTGGTTCCCCGAGGCCGCCCGCCTCACCGCCATGAGCGGCGCCCAGATCCTGTTCTATCCCACCGCCATCGGATGGCTTCCCCCCGAGAAAGCCGCGCTCGGAGCCCAGCAGCAGGCGGCCTGGGAAACGATCCAGCGAAGCCACGCCATCGCGAACGGGGTCTTCGTGTGCGCCGTGAATCGGGTCGGCCAGGAAGGCGATCCCGCCGCGGGGATCGAATTCTGGGGCGGAAGCTTCGTCGCCGATCCCGGAGGGCGCGTTCTGGGCAAGGCCGGCCCGGGGGACGAGATCCTCACCATAACATGCGACCTGACCCAAGTGGACGCCAGCCGGACCCATTGGCCGTTCCTTCGTGACCGCCGGATCGATGCCTACGCCGACCTGACCCAACGCTATCTGGACTAGGCCGGGAATGATTCCCCCGACCCCCGCCCAACTCGGTTATCGTATGCCGGCCGAGTGGGAGCCCCATCGCGGGACCTGGCTGAGCTGGCCCCACAAAGAGGCGACCTGGCCCGGTAAGTTCGAGCCGGTCCCGGGCATCTTCGCCCGCATGGCGCGCCACCTGGCGGAGCGGGAAGAGGTTCACATCAATGTGGCCGGCCCCACCCAGGAGCAGGACGCTCGGCGGCGGCTGGCCGCCGCCCGGGTCGACCAGCGCCGGGTCTTCTTCCACCACCATCCGACCAACGATGCCTGGTGCCGCGATCACGGGCCGATCTTCGTGCACCGCGACGTCAAGGAACAGCGGGAGCAGGCCGTCGTCGACTGGGGCTACAACGCGTGGGGTGGCAAGTACCCGCCGTTCGACCTGGACGACGTCATTCCTTCCCGCATCGCCGCCGAGCAGGGGCTGCCGGTCTTCCACCCGGGCATCGTGCTCGAAGGCGGGTCGATCGACGTCAACGGGCGGGGAACCCTCCTCACCACCGAGTCCTGCCTGCTGAACCCAAACCGGAACCCGCACCTCGGCCGGGAGGAGATCGAGTCGTATCTCCGGTCGTACCTCGGTGTGTCCACCGTTCTCTGGCTGGGGGATGGGATCGCCGGGGACGACACCGACGGCCACGTCGACGATTTGACCCGGTTCGTCGATCCTACCACCGTTGTGACCGTGGTCGAGGACGATCCGGCGGACGAAAACTACGAGCCGCTCCAAGAGAATCTGGAGCGGCTCCGCGGCATGACCGACCAGGACGGGCGGCCGCTTCGGGTGGTCCCGCTGCCAATGCCCCGGCCACTGTACCACGAAGGCCAGCGCCTGCCGGCAAGTTACGCCAACTTTTACATCGCCAACGGCCTGGTGCTGCTACCCCGGTATGACCCGGTCCTGGACGAGCAGGCCGCGGCCACCCTGCAGGGCCTCTTTCCCGACCGGGAAGTGATCGGCATCGACGCCAGCGACCTGGTCTGGGGGCTGGGCGCCTTGCACTGCGTCACCCAGCAGTGGCCGGCGCGCTAGGCTCAGGACTTGGTCCAGGTCCCGACCAGCGCCGCCCGCCGGCCACCGCAACTGTCCATGCCCACCCCGGCGATGTGAAGCTCGTCATCCGTGCGGCTGATGATGTACCGGGCGTCGGCCGTCTGGCACCGGCTGCTGGCAGTGTCGGCTTTGAAGATCAAGGTGTCGCCCTTGAAATTCGCCCGGCCCTTCATGTCAACCGAATCGGGCCACCTCGGCGACGGAAGCATGAGCTCCATCCCGCCGTTGGACGCGAGACTCATCTGCACCGCCCCCTCGCCAGTCAGGTCTCGCGACCAACTGCCGGCATACTTCGCGGCCTCGCCACCGCAGGCCCCCACCGTGAGCAGGGTCGCGACAAGGGTGAGAAACCGTAGGTCGGCTACCCGAAAAAGACGGCAAATCATGTCAGCGTCCTCCCTGGAGAATGACGGATGGAAACCGCACGTCAGAGCATAATGCGAAGCGGGCCCACTCTTCGCCAGAGGGGCCCGCCTCCGGAAAGCGTACGACTACTGCCTGGCCTGCACCTCCGCCGTCGGGATCGGCAGGCCGGAGAAGATGAGGTCCGGCGGAGGACCGGCGCGGTCGAAGCTGGTGAGGTCGGCCGTCCGGTTGTAGCGCCGGAAGTCAATCCAGCTGTGCCCGCCCTCGAACATCAGCGAATACCGCTTGTTGTACAGCAGCTCGGTCAGAAGCGACGCCTGGTCCACCGGCCCCGAGAAGGGGTCGAGCCCGCCTGAGGTGGTCCGTACCAGATCGATGTCCGGGACCGCCAGGCCGGGCGCGTTCAACCCGATGTTCGCCTCCGCCCGAAGCAAAATGAGCTCCTCGTTCTTGATCAGCGGGATCGGGGAGTTGGGGCTGGGGTAGCGGACCCACCCGAGGTCCGATGTCAGCAGCGTCGGCGTCCCCGCGGATCGCAGGTCCCGCTTGACCAGCTTGGTCAGGAAACGGCGGTCCAGCGCGCCGCCGGGTTGGAGCTGAGCCTCGGTCTCGAGCGAGGGATGGCCGAAGTTCTCGCCCACCTGAGGATCGAGGGCCAGCGGGTTGGCAAAATCGCCCGGACCGGCGCTGAAGTCCATGTAGACGCCGAGATCCAGGGGCGCGCCGGCGTCGAGGAACGACTCGCCGAGGAAGGTGAGCGCCCCCGCGAAGTCCCCCCGATACACCGCCACCCGGGCCCGCAGCGCCCGGTTGAACTTGACGAAGGTGGCCGGGGTGTTGAACCCGTTGAAGCCGCCCGGCAGCGGGAAGGGGAAGGCTGCCCCGCCACCTTGCAGCTCGGGAACCGCCCCATCCAGCAGGCCGATCACATGGGCCCAGGCGTCAGTGTTCGACCGGAACGGCGCCGGGGGCGCGGTTACGTCGGTGCCCACGTCGATCGGAATCGAATCCTGGTTGTGGGAATCGAGGACGATGATAAAATTGTAGGCCTGGAGCGTATGGGCGAACCCGGTGACCGCGCTCTGCTCCTCGGCGGAGAGCGCGGTGGCGGTGTTGATCACCGCGAGCAGGTCGTTGGCGGTCCGGATGGCGGTGTATTCCTCCGCCCAGTGGTCGCCGCCGAAGGCCCGGCTCCCCGGATCCAGCGGACCCTGCATCATCTCGCCGGTAAACCGCGGATCCGATCCGTCGAACCGGTAGGCTTCGCGACCGAAAATCCCTCCGTCCAGCGCCCAATCCGCGACGTCGGCCCGGGTGGCGATCAAAATCCCGTTGGCCGTGGCCGCCACTTCCGATCGGTTGGGGTCTTCCCCGATGATATCGGGGGTATTCGGATTGGCGATGTCGAACGAGCAGGCCCCCGCAGCCACAACGCCGAGGACGAGAGCCAAACGCGACAGCTTCGTGATGGTCGTCATGGTCAGAACCCCAAGTCGATCGAGAAGAAGAAGCTGCGACTCGGCGGGAAGGGAGCCACGTCAATGTTCCGCACGATCGCCTGGTTGCCGAAGTTGCTCACCTCGGGGTCGAGCCCCCGGTAGGGGGTGAACCGGAGGAGGTTCCGGCCGGTCAAGGAGAGCCTCGCGCTCCGGATGCTCCGCCCAAAGATGCTCGAGGTGAGCCGGTCCGGAAGGTTGTAGGACAGGTTGACCTCGCGGAGCTTGACGTAGGTGCCGCTCTGGACGTACGGCTGGGTGAAGCCATTCCCGAAGGTTCCGATCCGAGTGGACCCCGCATCCACGAAATCCACGCTGTTCTGCCCGGCATCGAAGAGGAACTCGGTCAGGTTGATGATATCCCCACCCTGCTTGTAGTCCCACAGCATTCCGAGGGTGAACCGGTGGAAGTCGACGTCGCTGGAGAACGACATCTGGAAGTCGGGCTTGGCGTCTCCCACCTTCCCGGCCACCGGATTGCCGTTGGCGTCGGTCCCGACCAGTCCGAAGATCTGGGTGGCGGAGCTATCCTCCTCGATCTGGAAGGTGCCGAGCGAGAGGGCGAAGCCTCCGGTCTGGAAGGTCGGCACCGCCAGCCGGGTGATCTTGGTCCGGTTGGAAAAGAAGGTGGTGCGGAGCACCCAGTTCACGTCCTTCGACTGGACCGGCTGCAGCGTCAGCGATGCCTCAATGCCCTGGTTCCGCAGCTTGCTGTCCGAGCTGAACACCCGGAACTCCTGACCGCTCGACGGCGGCAGCGTCTGCTCCAGCAGCATGTTCCGGATCTTCTTCTGGTAGAGCGTCACGGTCAGCTCGGCCCGCCCGTTGGCCAGGGTGGCGTCGAATCCGGCCTCGAATTCTTCCTGGCGCTCAGGCTCGATGTTGGAATCGCCCGACCGGGTTCCGATGAAAGTGCCCGAATTGCCTCCGATCGTCCCCGACGTATCGGGAGAGAACAACGCGCCGAACAGGGCCCGGTTGCCGGTCTGTCCATAGGCGCCGCGGAGCTTGATCTCGTCCACCCCGCCGAAGGGGTGCAGGATCCGGTAGGAGGCCGCGAACTTGGGATAGAAGAAGAACTTGTCGGGGTTACCGTTGGAGCTGCTCCGGTCGGCGCGAACGCCGGCGGTGAGGAGCAGGCGCCGGTTGGCCAGCAGCACCTCTTCCTGGCCGAAGATGCCCAGGTCCCGCACCGGCTCCAGCCGGGAGAGCACGGTTTGGCTGGCGGCCTGCTGCGGGCTCTGCTGCCCGGTGAGCAGGGTACGCCCGATAATCTGGGTGGCAAAGAGCCGGCGCTCCTCGAACGCGATTCCGGCTGAGGTGGTCCACTGGCTGCTGCCCTCGTTTTCGCTCGGCGTGTAGGTATGGGTCGCGTTGAGCGCGAGGTTGAGGTTGCGGTTGGAGGACTTGCTCAGCACCACCGTGCCCGGCTGGCCGTCGTTGGGCTCGAACTGGAGCTCCGGCGGGGATACGAAGGTGTTGTCCTGCTGGAAGTAGTCCACTCCGCCAACCCCGATGAACTGGAGGTTGCTCTTAGCCGTACGCAGGGCCGACCAGCGCAGCGCCGTCGTCCCCAGAATCCGCCACACATCCTCGTCGTTTTGCAGGAACTGGAAGGTCTGAAGCGGGTTGCTCCGCTCAAACGGGTTTCTCGGAAAGTCCGACGGGCTCAGGCTGCCCCCGGTCGCGGCCGGCAGCAGGTCCACGAAGTTCGGCGTGAACGGAAACACCAGAAACGGGCTAGTGCCCGAGTTGTCGTTGTTGGAGAGGCCCCGCTTGGAGAGACTGTGGGTGCCACTCAGGTTGATTTGCAACTGGAACCCGCTGCCCAGCTCCTGATCGATGTTGGACCGCAAGGCTTGCTTCTCGTATCCGGTGTTCGTGGCAATGCCCTCGTCGTCCTTGACCAGGGCGGACACGTAGTACTTGGTGTTCTCGGTGCCCCCGCTCACGCTCGCGTTGGTCTCATACGAGACCGCGCGCCGGCCATAGAGCGCGTCCTCGAAGTCGAAGCTCCGGCCGGGCTGGAAGAGCGCGGTGACGGTGGCGGTGTCGCTGAAAACGCTGAGCGCCTCGTCCAGGGTCTGGAATGTCCGGGAGCCCAACTCGTTCGCCCGGTCGAAGAACCCGAAGCGTTGCGTAACGTTGAACTGCGGCTTCCCCACCTGGCCCCGCTTGGTGGTGATGATCACCACCCCGTTGGTGGCCTTGGAGCCGTAGATCGCCGCCGCCGAGCCGCCCTTGAGCACCTCGATCCGTTCGATGTCCTGGGGGTTGAGGTCGGCAATGCGGTTGACCGCGTTGTCCTGGTTCCGCGGGTTGCCGCCGGCCTGCGCCTGCGATACCGCGTTCGCGCCGTTGGGAACCGCGGCGTTGCTCACCACGATTCCGTCGACCACATACAGGGGGTCCACGTCGCCGATGAAGGTGGAGACGCCCCGCAGGTTGAGTTGAAAGCCGCCGCCCGGCGCGCCGGAATTGGCCTGGATGTAGGCGCCGGGGATCTTCCCCTGCAGCGCGCCCTCCAGCGTGGAGGTCGGCGCCCGAGTCAGCTCTCCCGCGTCCACCGTCGCCACGGCGTTTGCCAGGTTCCGCTTCTCGACCCCGGTCGCCTGCCCGGTGATCACGATCTCCTCCAGCTTGAACACGTCAGGCTCCAGTGCCACGTCCACCGAGAACTGAGAGCCCGGAAGCGTCACCACCTGCCGCTTGAAACCGATGGCGCGGACACTTAACGTCAGGTCCCCGTCCGGCGCGTTCAGCGCGAAGTCGCCGTTGGCGCCGGTCTGAGCCACGATGCGGGTTCCGGTGACCGCCACCGTCGCCTCCGGCAGCCCTTGTCCCGTCGAGACATTGGTGACGCGACCCGTCACCTCGCGCACCTGGGCCGACACCAGGGGGACGACCAGGAGGCAGAGCGAAATGAACGTACCCCACACGCGCTGTGCCATGACTCCTCCGAATTGATCCAGGGCTTGCTGCGGAATGGGTTCTACAGTGTAGCCGAACTACGCAAAGCGCAAGGACCTACGTTGGCGACGGCGGGAAGACCCCAAAAGGGCTTGTCCGTAACCGCGCCAAGTCAGGAAAAGTTCCCCGAGGTCCAGCAGGTGGCCCCGCCAATGACGGTGCGCCGGCACACGTTGGGCCGGAAGTGGTAGAGCCAGTGGCCCGCGTCCGCCGCGTCCAACACCGCGAAATCAGCCGACTTGTCCGGTTCCAGCGACCCGATCGTGTCGGCTTTGCCGAGCGCCTTGGCGGCACACCAGGTGGCCCCTTTCAGGGCCTCCGCGGGGGTCATCCCCTGGAGCGTGCAGGCAAGGGTAAGGGCCAGCGGGAGATGGTAGCTGGGCGCCGACCCGGGGTTAAAATCGGTGGCGACCGCGACCGGCACCCCGGCATCGATGAACCGGCGTGCCGACAGGGCCGGCTGCCCCAGGTAGAGCGACGCCAGCGGCAGGATGACGGCCACGACGCCCGCGTCGGCCATCGCCCTCACCCCCTTATCCGAGGCGTGCTCGAGATGGTCCGCCGACACCGCCCCCACCTCCGCCGAGAGCTCCGCGCCTCCCCCGGCGGTGAGCTGATCGGCGTGCAGCTTGGGCCGGAGCCCGGCGGCGCGCCCCGCCTGAAGGATCCGACGCGCTTCATCCACCGAGAACGCGGACGATTCCACGAAGACGTCGCAGAACTCGGCCAGGCCCGCCCGCGCCACCTCCGGAATCAACTCCTCGACCAGGAGTCGCAGATACCCCTCTCGATCGTCGCGCCACTCCGGCGGCACCGTGTGAGCGCCGAGAAAGGTGGGGACCAGGCGAACCGGCTGCCGCCGGGCGAGTGCGCGGTAGACCCGCAGCAGCTTGAGCTCGTTCTCCCGGTCGAGCCCGTAGCCGCTCTTGCACTCGACGGTGGTGACGCCCAGGGCGAGCATCTCCCGCAGAAACCCTTCGGCCCGCCCGACCAGCGCGTCCTCCGGCTCCGACCGGGTGAGCCGCACGGTCCGAAGTATCCCGCCGCCGTCGGCGGCGATCTGCCGGTAGCTCCGGCCCCGAATTCGCTGCTCGAACTCGTCCGCCCGCCACCCGCCGAACGCCAGGTGGGTGTGACAGTCGATCAGCCCCGGGATGACCAACCCGCCGCCCGCGTCGATCGGCTCCGCCCCAGCAAACTCCGCGGGCAGCGCCACCCGCGGGCCGACCCAACGGATGGTGTCACCCTCCCAGACGAGCGCAGCGTCAGGGATGGGGTGAATCTCCCCCTGCCCGCCCTCTCCGCGGCAAGTGGCGAGTTGACCGATGTTTCGGAGGACCTTCAACGGAACTCCTGGAAAAGACTGACTGGCATCCTGAGCCCAGCGAAGGACTGTCATGCTGGGCGCAGCCGAGAACGGTCATCCTGAGCGCAGCGAAGGGCCGTCATCCTGAGCCCAGCGAAGGGCGGTCATCCTGAGCCCAGCGAAGGGCGGTCATCCTGAGCCCAGCGAAGGGCGGTCATCCTGAGCGAAGCGAAGGATCGGGTCGTGGGCGGGCCGATCCTTCGGTCGCTGCGCTCCCTCAGGATGACAGTTGGTCGCAGTACGCTCCCAGGACGACTGTTGGTCGCTGCACTCCCTCAGGATGACGGTTCGATGCGTCGCTCAGGATGACGGTCCGCGTGAGCGCCCGCGCTCACTCACCCAGCATCGGCAGGTCCACGCCCCGCTCCCGAGCGGTCTCGATGGCGAGCTCGTATCCGGCATCGGCATGGCGCATCACGCCGGTGCCCGGATCCGCGGTGAGGACCCGTGCGAGCCGGCGATCGGCCGCCTCTGATCCATCCGCCACCGCCACCATACCGGCGTGGATCGAGTAGCCGATACCCACGCCGCCGCCGTGATGGAGCGAAACCCAGCTCGCTCCGCAGGCGGTGTTGAGCATGGCGTTGAGCAGCGGCCAGTCGGCGATGGCGTCCGAGCCGTCCCGCATTCCCTCCGTCTCGCGGTTGGGTGAGGCCACCGATCCGGTGTCGAGGTGATCCCGTCCGATGACCAGGGGCGCGCGCACCTTTCCGCGCTTCACCAGCCAGTTGAAGCGCAGCCCCAGTTCGGCCCGCTCACCGTATTCCAGCCAACAGATGCGAGCCGGCAGCCCCTGGAAGCGGACCCGTTCCCGGGCCTGGCGAATCCAGCGGGCGAGGGAGTCCTTATGGGGGAAGGTCTCCAGCACCGCCCGGTCGGTCTCGTCGATGTCGCCGGGATCCCCCGAGAGTGCCGCCCACCGGAATGGCCCCGCCCCCTTGCAGAAGAGCGGCCGGATGAAGGCGGGCACGAAGCCCGGAATGGTGAAGGCCTCTCGCATCCCCCGGTGGTCGGCCACCTGGCCCCGAAGGTTGTTGCCGTAGTCGAAGGTGACGGCCCCCTTGGCCTGCAGCTCTAGCATGGCTCGGACGTGGGCGACCATGGAGTCCAGCACCCGGGATTGGTAGCCCTGGGGATCGTGCTCCCGGACCGAGGCGGCTTGTTCCAGCGTGAGGCCTGCGGGGATGTACCCTACCCGGAGGTCGTGGGCCGAGGTCTGGTCGGTGAGCACGTCCGGCACCACGCCCAGCCGGACCAGCTCGGGCAGAAGCTCCGCGATGTTCCCCACCAGCCCGACCGAGAGGGGGCGTCGCTCGCCCCGAGCCCCTTCCACCAGTCGGAGCGCCGTGGGAAGGTCGTGCTCCACCCGATCGCAATATCCCGTCTCGACTCGTCGGCGGATACGCGACTCGTCGACGTCCACGCCGAGGAAGGCGGCGCCGTTCATCGTCGCGGCCAGCGGCTGGGCGCCGCCCATTCCGCCCAGACCGCCGGTTACTACCAGGCGACCTTCGAGAGTCCCCCCGAAGTGCTGGCGAGCGCATTCGGCAAAGGTCTCGTAGGTACCCTGCAGGATGCCCTGGGTCCCGATATAGATCCACGAGCCGGCGGTCATCTGCCCGTACATGGTGAGTCCCAGAGCATCCAGCCGGCGAAACTCGTCCCAGGTGGCCCAGCGGGGCACCAGATGGGCATTGGCGATCAGCACCCGCGGGGCCTCCTCATGAGTCCGGAAGACCCCCACCGGTTTACCGCTCTGCACCAACAGCGTCTCGTCGTTCTCCAGCCGCCGCAGGGTCGCCACGATACGCTCGTAGCACTCCCAGTTCCGGGCCGCCTTCCCCCCGCCGCCATAGACGATCAGCTCCTCGGGTCGTTCGGCGACGGCGGGGTCGAGGTTGTTCATCAGCATCCGCAGCGCCGCTTCCTGGTGCCAGCCCTTGCAGGAGAGGGTGGTTCCGGTCGGGGCGGCGATCGGCGCGTGGGTGAGGCTGGTCATGACAGCCAATTTACGCCGCAGCAGCGGGATCACCAATCCGGTCGGGTGCTAAAGTGAAAAGTGAAAAAAGTGAAAAGTGAAAAGTGAAAAGGGGGAGGACGCGAGAAGACGGTGCACCTGCTCCGCCCTCTCCGTCCTCTCCATCCTCTCCGTCCTTTCCGTCCTCTGCGTCCTCTCCGACCTCTCCGACCTCTCCGACCTCTCTATCCTCTGCGTCCTCTCCGTCCTCTCCACCCTTCTCCGTGCCGCATTCTGCCAGGACCGGCAACCGACCAGAGCACCAAGGAAATGACACAGCCGAGCCTTACCACGGCAGAGATCCCACCGTCGTTTCTCGGTGTCAGTTTATGAGACAGAGCAGCTAACTGGGGCGTGATGAGGTCTAGAATCAACCCAGGATTGAGGCCGGTGAAAGGGACCGGGATGATATGCTAACAGTTCATCTTATAATACGATTGCGACAACTCAATGGGGTGTCCTTCCACCCGAATCGATGGCTGGTAGCGTATGGCTGTGGAGGGGCGACCAGCCTCTTTACATGACCGGTAGCTGTCAATTTGTTGACTACATGAACGCGGCAGCCCGACGATGTCCCTCGGGCAACGCGGCACAGAACTTGGTTCCCTCCCGGCCGGCCACCCGAAATTCGCTTGCAGGCCGGCTCAAACCTCAAGGTTAGGGAGAGAACCATGAACCTGTCCGTGAAGGGCATTCTCACCGGCGCTGGGCTGGCCTTGGTTGGCCTGAGCGGCAGCGCGCGGGCCCAGGCTACCCCCGCCACTGCCAGCATCCAGGC
>Ga0326597_10009909_pt1 | contig 12727 bp, 17 predicted proteins | sample RVTome_12_FD_203789 | JGI IMG/M metagenome (GOLD analysis project Ga0326597, IMG submission 203789) | Soil microbial communities from uranium-contaminated site in the Upper Colorado River Basin, Wyoming, United States - RVT100D185 | ecosystem: Environmental > Terrestrial > Soil > Contaminated >... | reverse complement strand
ACGCAATCGCGCCGGCGGCCAAGCCGGAGAGAAAACTCCATTCGGCCAACGTCGAGCCAAGCGCCATGGTATAGGCGCCGATAGCAAAAAACGATGCATGTGCAAGTGATAAGATGCCGGTATGACCGATCACAAGGTCGAGTGACATCGCCAGAATGACGAAAATCAGAACTAGAATGGTCATGTTCAGAAGATACTCGATCATGATGGCTTCTTAAGGATCGCGCCATAAGGCCGGAGCATCAAAAATGCGATCAGTAACAGGAAAACCACCGGATCGCGCCAATGTAGGCCCAAATATGCGGTTACGATCACCTGCAATCCGGCGATAAAGAGCACGCTTGCTCCCAATGCGATTGGCTGGCCTCTACCTATAATAACCGCGACGACACCGAGCATTAACGGTTGAAGCCCCATGAACGGCCTGATTGCCGTATCAAGGGCAGTGAGAATTCCGACTGTCCCCCCGATCGCGGACCCGACTACGATCCCGCCGAGGATCATATGGTCTATGTTTATCCCAACAACGCCGGCCAATGCGTGGCTTTCGGAAAGCGCCCTGAAGCGTTTCCCCATGAGAGTATTGTTTCCGATGAGATGTAATAACGCCAACAAAACTGCGGCCATCGCAACCATAAAGAGTTGTGGCTCGCTGATCCGCGCATTAATTAAATGTATGCCCGGCGCTACGGCGCCTGCCTTCAATGTCAGCGTTTGCTCACCGAACGAGAGCGCGAGGAGATTGATAAGGCCGACGTACAGTCCCAGGGAAGCGAGCAACAAACCAGTCGTAGAGGCTTTGCGATTTCGTAACGGCCTATAAACCAAGAGTTCGAGCGCTGCACCCGAAACTGAGGCACTGATGACGGCAACAACAAATGAAATAATTGCAGGCCAGGCCCAGGTGACATTGAACACGTAATAAGCGTACGCCGCCGCCGTGATTACGGCGCCATGCGCAAAATGGAAAAAGCGTCCCGAAAGGTAGATTATCGCGAACCCTGCACCGACAAGATAAATCTGCCCCGCCGATGCCAACGCATTGACGATTAGTTGTTCCATGCCCCCGAATCTCAAGGCGTCAAGGGCACGAATTTACCGCTACGAACGGTCTTGAATATCACCGGCTTGACGACATCGCCATTTTCATCGAATTTCACCTTTCCTGCGACGCCATCGTAGCTATCCATGTTGTCCATCGCCTCCTTAAGTTTTTTCCCGGTAACGCTGCCGGATATTTTTCCGGCAACGTCGATTGCCAACATGAAAGCATCGAAGACCTGCGCCTCGACCCAACCTGGTTGCTCGTTGTATCTTTTCACGAAAGCGTCGACGAATGAGCGGACATTGGTATTGCTGGAATTTGTATCGAACCCGGTCGCCAGCGGATATATGATGCCCTCGGAGGCATCTCCGGCAAGGGTGATAAACTTTTCATCCTCAATGGCGGTAGTTCCTAAGAATTGTGTTTTATTGCCGAGTTCCCTGGCCTGTCGGACGATGAGCGCGGTATCGGCGAAGTACCCCGCGACGTATATCGCGTCCGCGCGTTGCGATGTAACTGAGGACAATACCGAACGAAAATCGGTTTCCGAGGGCAGGTAACCCGATTTTGAAAGGACCGTGCCTCCGGCACTTTGCAATGTCTTCTCGAATATGCTGGCGATCGCAGCCCCGTAATCGTTATTCATGTGCATTACGACGACCCGCTTGTATCCTCTCTTGATCGCCAAAGACGCGATTTCCCGTCCTTCGGCGAGATCGCTCGGCCAAATTCTGTAAATGTACTCTCCAGCATTGGTAATCGCCGGCGCTGAAGACGTGGGCGATATTAAGACAACACCATTCTGTTCCGCGATGGGTGCGATTGCCAACGTCACCGCGCTCACAATATCACCAACGATGACCGGCACCTTGTCAACATTTACCAACTTCCGCGCGGCGGCAACGCCCCGAGCCGGTTCGGCCTTCGAGTCTTCTACTATGATCTCGACCGAACGCCCAAGGTCTTTCAACTGCGATTGGGCGAGCCTAACGGCCTTGAGCCCTTTTTCGCCGTAAGATCCGGCCTCACCCGTCATTGGGAACAAGACGCCGACCCGGAGCGTCCCGCCGACGGCCGAATAAGAAACGAGTCCGAATATGCCGCCTACAACCACGGCCAAGCACAGAAATATCGCCAACCTACGTCCCATCGTTAAGCCCCATCAGGCGTTCCGCATTTCTATTCATGCACTATACCAAGGCCGTAACCGCCCGCCGCGTGCAATACCACTCCCGTCACATAAGATGCCCGCGTCGATGCCAAAAAATACACGCACTCGGCAATCTCTTCGGGATCCGCGAACCTGCGCAAAGGTATCTCGTTTTTCCGCGCCGCTAATTGTTCGGCCGGGACCGATTCCAATTGTTCGGTCATCGTCCAGCCCGGCGCCACGCCATTCACCCTCACGTGCGGCGCCAACTCCAAGGCCAATCGCCGGGTGAATTGATCGAGCGCAGCCTTCGCCAAGTCGCGAGCGAAAAAGGCCGATTCCGGGACGGTCGCAGTGACGGAGGAAACGTTGACGATGGCGGCCGGCTTTGCTTTGCGAAGAAATGGAACCGCCGCCCGCACGCAATGAAATGCCGGGCCGAACGTTCCGTCAAATTGCGACTGAACATCAGACCAAGCGGCAGCATTCAAGGATTGCAATACGAATGGCCGATGCGCGGCATTGACGAGGACGTTGAGCTCGCCGAACTCGTTGATGCACTCCTCCACCAGACGCACCGCATCCGCCGGATCACTGACGTCGGCCCTGGCGGTAATCGCATGGCCGCCAGCGTCGGTGACCGCGCGGGCGGTAGCCTCAGCTGCATCGGCGCGTTCCCGATAATTCACGACGACTTGCCATCCGTCTAGGCCAAACCGACGAGCGATTGCCGCCCCGATGCCACGTCCACTACCGCTGACTAGAACCGTTTGCGGCGTATCTTGAGGAGGCACATTGCCATTGGAACTACGTACCAATTTGTCATCCTGGAGAATGCTGCTCCTTAAGGACGGACCACATCTCTCCTAAATCATCATACAATCTGCCGGTCCTCAGGTTACCTTTATGCATGCTGTCTGCTTCTTCTGCCAAGTAGTTCATGAAGTCGGCGTAATTTATCAACTCTGGCACCCACTTGCTCTGATCCCTCTGTTTTTTATCGCCCAGGGGCAAGTTTCTAATGCTTACCCCAAAAATTGAAATTCTTTGAGGCATCCTGTGGTCCACTCTGGCCCGCGATAGGGGGCTGTGAAAACACAGCCCGCCCGGAAATTTGAGGCCCTTTCCCGTGACAAATCCGATGTCCAAATCAGCCATTTTCAGAAAACGCCGAACATCGCCCCTCGCGGTATTTTTTTGCCTAGTGGGTTCTGCCCACCCATCAAGGAGTTTGCTTTTAAGTCCAAAAAACAATGACCCGCCATCCTTTGATCCATCTTCAAATTCGCGAAAGTAACCCTCACCAGAACGGTTTTTATATTCCTCAATGTGCTTTAGTTCATCGAAAATCAACACGCGAGTCTTGATATCGACGTTAATATTTCTGAATACGCGATTTTGCCTCCCGCGTGGATTGTGTTCGCTCATCACGAATAGATCGGTCGATGTCAATGTCCAAACAATCTCGTCAACGCCGGAATAAGTTGAAATACTTTCCGCAATATTCACATAATCGTTAAATTGGCCAATAGCACTCAACGCCACGCCGTGATCGACAAACTTTCCAGCTATAGCGCGTTCCAGGGCCTCAACTACACCCTTCAAACCAGGCACCAACGACACCGCTTCGCCAACGGGTAACGGGCCGTCGCTCGGTTGTCGCCAAACCGGATCTTTTCCCCGGGGGCAACTTACCGGCACCACAGAATATCTTTTTGAATGCTTATCGAATCGATCTTGAGCTGGGTAAAATGAGAGATCTCGTTTAGCGTATTTGCAGAGGTAATTCCAGATGTCGTCGTTCGGCCAATTTATGAGCTTTTCCGTCGGCACTTGAAGCTCATTGTCCTTCTGTTCTTTTCGCTCATAACGGCGGACAGTTTGCATTATCTTGTCATCGATCGCCAGGACGCCGGGCGACGAAAAATCCATCAGGCGGGCAGCCGTGACGATTACCGGCCCAAAGACATTTCGAATACTATTGCAGTCGGTGTAAAACGAAATATCTCCGAAGTCTGCGCCCATGCGGATTTCAAATTGTGTTTCCGGTTTAAACTTTGGTCCCGAATAAATCGCACTCCGATCGTTAGGATTGGCGGCCGCGGCTAGCGCATGGCGTCGAAGGATGGTCCTGAATTCTTGATCGCCCGCCCAATGGAGAATAAAGTGGGAAAGTGAAAGGGCAAGCCACAAGTGGTCGTACGTTGCCTCCCCCTTGTCCTCTAAATCAGTATTCAATGCAAAGGCGATTACGCCACCATCGCCAAGAGGAAGAAACGTATGCTCTTTACACTTGGAATCATCCTTCAGGACATCCTTCAAGTATCGCCCAATGTAAGCAAGCTCTTTAGTAATCGCGATTTGAGTAGCATCTCGTTGTTGCTGAAACCCCTTGACGTCGAAGAAAATCGCTCCGCCAAACGATTCGTTGAATTTCAATCCGTTTGTAGCGGACTCCGTCGACACCGATCACCCCTACACCGAAATGTTCTCGTGCGGGCTGCGCACGGCGCGGGTTGCGCCTGCAATGCCGTCAAGATATTTGAACCTATCGTCCGTCAGGACATCGGGATAACGCTTGCTGATCTCGGCGTTTAGGTCCGCAAGCGCATCGGCCTGAGGATCGAGTAAGCTGGCGTTCTCGCCTCTGCCGACACGTCGCAACGGCCGCAGCAGCAAATGGCATCCGGTTACATGGCAGAATTCGGCAAGCTGCGGCAACCCGTCGAGATTCTCTCTCGACACCACGCAACTCACTTCGACTCGGACGCCGAGTTCGGACAGGGCAATGATGGCGTCGACGGCCTGTTTCCAAGCGCCTGGTAGCATCCGGCGACGGTCATGAACTTCACTATCAAGGGAATCAAGAGAAATTTGCGCCACGTCGACGCGCGAGAATATCAACGGATACTTTTGTGAAAGTTCCTTCACCCTATAGCCGTTGCTGAGAAAACTGGCGCCGAGGCTTAAATCTTCGATTGCGGCTAACAACTCAGTAGCATGCGGCCACACGAATGGTTCTCCTCCGGTAACGTGAGCGCTCCGCACCCCGCGTTTTTCCGCTCGGATCAGAAAATCTTTCCAGTCTTGGAGTGTAAATCCCACATCGGTGCGATGCGGACCCGAATCATTCACGCAATACACGCACCGTTGATTGCAGAGGTGGGTGATTTCAATATTTACATGATGCATCGCCCGACCACTCCGGATCGATTAAGGTAGCATATCACGACAAGGTACTCAACCAAACCATGAAAATCCGCATGAAATGGAATTGGTTTGGAAGTGTGAATTACGTCGTAACCACAACCCATTTACCGCCTTGAATCTTCTTGGCGGCGAACGTCATCTTCATTCAATTGTATCGCACCCGGTTCCGCCGGCGTCCGGCCGGCCAGGGCGGAATGGGGCCGCTCGCCGTTGTAGAAGTCGATCCAGTCGCCGATGACCCGCCGGGCGTGGAAGAGGAAGCCGCGCTGGACCGGGATGTAGGTGATGTCGGCGCACCAGACCCGATCCGGACGCTCAATCGCCAGCCCCTTGAACAGGTAGGGATAAACCCGGTGCTCGGGATGCGGCACGCTGGTCTTCGGCGTCCGATAGATGGCCTCCAGTCCCATCAGCCGCATCAGACGCCGCACCCGATGACGGCCGACGCACACGCTTTACCACTTTGGCTCGGGCTGATACGCGATTTGCGCGACCACTTTCGTTGCGTCACCGCGCCGTTGATACTTGCCGATCAAAGCACCCTTTTCATCGTCTGAAGTCGAATTTACGCGAAAGAGGTTCCACATCTTATCCTTGGTCGGCGACAGGCGGTAAGTCCTGCCGTTAGCGCGGCAATGCCAATGCGGCGATTTCTGCAACTGGGTCCACTTGCAGTCCGCGCCTGACAGCAGTCGCTGCTCTCGCGCTATCCGGTCTTCCTCGCGCCATTGCCGATGACGTTCCTCCTGCTCGACGCGAATGCGCTCCTCTTCGCGCTCCACGTGGTCCCGGAGGAGCCCAATGATAGCCGGAAGTTCTGTGCCCCCAGCCTTTTCTCTTTCGTACAACGCCAGGCAGCCGAGCTGAAGCTCCTCATTGGGATACGAGAAATATTCCTCCTCCTCAAACGCCTTGAGGCGCTGGGCAACGTCCGTCGTCGTAAGGTGTGGTCCGGGCATGCGATTGAGGAAGTCGCACAGATCCTCGATGGGTATCCAGCAAGCCACCGCGGACTTGAGCAGGACCTCGCGCTGCCCATCCCACTTCCTCCAGATCGAGTTGCCCCGATCTATCCGCCTAACGATCTCCTGCGCCAACCTGGTCAGCGAATGCGGGTCGCGGATGTGCCGTAGAGACGGGCTTTTCACATAGTCAAACAGCAGTTCCTTGACGGTCCAAATGCGTTCGTCTTCTCTCATGGTGGGCTTCCAGGTTCCCGCCTCAGGAGGATATGGATTCGCCGGTAGCCATAACGTACATGGGTCTCGGCTATCTCCCGAATCCGCTTGCGCAACGGTTCCTGGCTCGGCCGGATCGACAGGTAGTGGTAACTCGCCCGCGCCGCCGGAACCGCCCGGCAGACCCGGCGAACCGACACGCCGAAGCAGCTTCGAACGAAGTTGATCATCTCGCGCCCCCAATCCGCCGTCAGATCTTTTTTTTAATGACTTCGGTCAGCATCTCTTTGTCCAGGGTCAGATCGGCGACCAGCTTGCGCAGCCGACGATTCTCTTCTTCGAGATGCTTCAGTCTGCGAACCTCCGACGGCATCAGCCCGCCGTAGACCTTCTTCCAGCGGAAAAAGGTCGCTTGGCTGATGCCCATCTTCCGACACACTTCCTCGATCGGGGTTCCACCTTCGGCCTGTTGCAGGGCAAAGGCGATCTGCTGATCGGTAAATCGAGACTTCTTCATCGGCCACGGCTCCTTCCTTAGGGTTAACCATAGCCGGAAAACTCTCGTTCAAATCGGTCTAAGATTCAGGGAGGAGACCACATTTGAGCCCGTCTGGGCCTGTGGCGCAACGGGATGGGGCGCCGAGCTTGGCGTAGATCGCCGGTGGTTGGTTGCCGATGGCGCTGTGCGGCCGCACCGTGTTGTAGTCGTGCCTCCAGGCCGCCAGCGCGGCGCGGCCGAAGAAAGACTTCAGGCGCTGCACCTCGGCGTAGTCCTTGTCGGGCAGGTGAAACCGCACGGTGACGCGGTCGTCGTTCTTGTACTGCAGGCGCGCCATGTTCCATCCCTGAGCGCGGCGCGCCAAGTGAAGGCCCGCAGCGAAGCCGCGCGCGAAATCGTCACTGCCATACCGGCGGCGGGCCGCCTTGACGGCGTCGGCGAGCGGCCGCGGGAGCTTGTCAAAGAACTCGCGCATCGCCGGCGTCGTCATGACCACGACATCGTTACGGCAACGGATGCTGCTCGGCACCGAGCTCGATGAGTCGCGGCACGACCGTCTCCAGCATCGTGTTCTCGGCCACCACCCAGCGCTGCAGCTCCGCCCACGTCCTGCGGTCGACGAATATCCCGAGCTGCACAAAGTCGTCGTCGGCCTTGGCGGCCGGCTCGCGGCCGAGGCCGTGCACCCGGTTGCGGGACGCGAACCGGAACCCCTCGCGCAGCAGCCAGCCGGCCGTGGAGGCGACGTTGGGGCGCGTCGGCAGCGCCGGCTCGAGACGGCGGAGCACGTCCTGGAAACGCGCGACGAGCGCATTGGTCGCCCGCGGCACCAGCACCGCCGTGGTGTAGACGTTCCTGAACAGCACGAACTGCGCCTTGGGCTTGCGACGGCGCCGGCGCGGAGACGGCGCGCCGCCGGCCGCGGCCAGCGCCGACTTCACGGAGGCGAACTTGCTGTTGTCCGGCATGGTCGAAGGTTGGGCCTTCCAATTTGCGAGATTTATCTTATAGTGGCGGCAGCTGTCTCGGATCAAGCGCAACTTCCCGTTTTCTGGGGCCACGGGCACGATTCGGAGCCGGTGGGTATATTGGCCGGGGCTGATCCCCTAACGATTCGAAGTCGACCATGGCCGCTGTACGCATCAACGTCCGCCTTCCCGACAACGCGATAACGCTTCACGTCCCCCCCAGCGCCTACAATGCGATGGTTGCCGAGGGCTCGTGGCCGAGGGGCACGAACAGCCTGGTCTACGAGATCGGGAAGCGGGTTTGGTACATTGCCCCCGACCATCCCGACTTTAAGCGCCTGACGGCGCTATTCGGCCCAGAAAATCCGGAGGCCGAGCGGCGATGGAAACAGGAACTGGACCAACGGGATAGGGCGCAGCGCGCGCTTTACGGCCATCGGATCGTCGACCCCGAGGATCGCCTGTTCCTGCCGGGCCTGGTCGGCCATACCGAAAAGGCCAGGGAAATCGGGGCGCTCTGGGACCGCTCGGCGAAGACGTGGTACGTGTCCGTGGATCACCGGGATGCCTCGGCGCTGGCGCAAAAGTACGCCTCGCCCAAGGGGGCCCGCAAGGCCGCCAAGTACCGCGCCGCACGGGCCGCGGCGGGTCTGGACAAGGCCCGGGGTGCGGTCGGCACCCCGCCGGGCCGATCCCGAGCCGCCGCATCAGTGGCTAAGGGACCAAAGTCCAGGATGCATGAGGTTGCGTCCGGTAAGGGCACCGGTCCCGACGTTAAAGCGTCGAGGAAGCGGAGACCGGTACCATCCGGCTTGCAGCGTTCGCGTGACACTGGCCGCGAGCGTTAAGAAAGTTAAGCTGCGCCGGACAAGAACGAACGGCGCATGCCGTCCCCGAACACTGCCTCCGACATTCGACTTGCCATAGAGCGCCCGCGATCGGCCCAGATACCGCCACAGAAATCGCTCAGTCGGGCGTTTTGTGATTTTTGGCGGACATTCCCTTATATCCTGCTGTGCATTTCGAGCCGTGCGACGAATCCCGATTATTCGGCCTTTTCCGCAAGTTTCGCCCGCCAGGAGAATGACTTACCGGACGATGGCCGTCGGAGGTCGATTTTCGCCGCTTTGTGATTTTCCCGAAGATCGACCGCCGGCAACTGTGAGTGCCGCTGAAATTTGTGTGATAACCGCCGATTTTCGTGTGAGCGACCTGCGAATCGACGTGATATGCGGTGAAATCGCCGTGAGTTCGAAAAACGGCACTTTTGAGGGACCGCCACTTCATGCCGGCGTCCGCGCGGCGCTCGTCAATGCATATTGGTCGGCCTGGCCCGGCCAAGGCTGCGGTTACGGCCGGTCTGCGCCTATGCGGATGTGCGCGCCCGGGTCGACCGTCGGGCCGGGCGCCGCCACCGACGGCGGCGGCGCCGACAACGACCTGTTTCGGATGACCGCGCGCTTCGGCGAGCCGCCGCTCGAGGGCCTTGTCGGGCTGCCACGGGCCGGCCTGCCCCGTCGCCACCGCCTCGAAGAAGCGGCGGGCGAGGTCTAGTCGATCCTCTTCAGCGAGACCAGGCCGAAGGGGCACGGCTTGGTCGCCGGCGAGAAGGTTGTCCCATCCGGCAATACCCGGCGAGTGGTAGCGGCCGAAGGCGGCGGGCAGGAACTGCCCAGCATCCGGAACGGCGGCTTCCCTTCAAAGGGAACCGCTATATAGCGCCTGCCATCCGGCGTCACGATCACCTCCGGTGGATTGGCGTCAGAGTCCGTCGTCGATGCGCCCGGAGTCCCGGACCGCCCAGATGATTTGCTCATCGAAAGCCCTTTCCTTGTTGTCGGCCATCAGCCCCATGGCGATGGCGTGGTGGATTACCCTGTCCTCGCCTTCAATCGCGAAGTGCCGGGGGCCGATGTCGATTTCCCGATCGCCGCCGGCAGGATAGAACCGCCCGGTTGCCACCATGTTAACGAACGGCGCGGTTCCATTGATGGCGGCCCGCAGTTCACGCTCCAGCTGGCGAATTCCCAATCACCCGAACCGCTTGCTACTGGACAATCGGCCGGGGGAAGGCTGCCCCCAAGGCCCATCATGGGCAGTGAATAAACGATTCGCCCCTCCTCATCGCCTTTGATCCGGCCCCGGCACGGATCCGGTGGATACTGCCACACAGGCCTCACCCGTCATCTCGGAGGATGGGAGAGATTAGTCTGCAAGCAAGAGTTCAAGGGCTCTCTGTTGATCCCAGCGCGGTTGAACATGAGTTCTTCCGTCGGAAACTACAAAATGGTGTCAACAAAGACCACGGATAAACACCTACATATTGTCGCCAACCTGGAATTGTCATCTAACTGCATCTTTAATTCATCAGGTTAGCAACGTGCAGAGAAACAACCGCACTGAGCAAACAACGCGTCGAAACATACGCGGGTCTTGATGAGGGTTATTGGGGTTTCGAATTCTCTATCGGCTGGAGAGGGTAGCAAACCGTTAATCCCCGTTGCTGGACACTCAGAGAACACGTGGACAGACAGCTCGCCGCTGGCGAGCGTTTAGGACGGAAGGGCGCAGGAATCCGGGCCGGTTTCATGCAGCGTGGGGAAAAAGGCGAGGCCATCAGAGCCCCTGGCATTATAATGTGCGATTTGACTTGCAAATAATAGCCGGCTGCGTTATGATTACAGCCAATTAAGCCGAAATGGCTTTATGATTTTTTGCTCATGAAATAGTGAAACCGGCTATTGGACTGAAAGATCAGGTTATGGAACAAACGGAGCGTTTACTAACGATAAAAGACCTCGCCCGCCGGTGGGGGGTCAGTGTTTCCAAACTCCGCCAGACCCCCAAGCATCTTCTTCCTCCAACCGTGGATCTTCCAGGCAGCCGACTTTTGCGGTGGCGCCTCGAAGATGTGATAAAATTCGAACAGGAACATCTTCACCACACGTCGCCGCCAGAGTGGCTGAAACCTGACAATGGCCGGAACTCGGTTGTTGGGCGCCGCCATGCCCGCGGTCGACCCCGCAAGGACAATCTAATCTCGACGACCGGAGCAGACGTGCCAGGGACTACAGGGCAGAAAAAGACGGCTTCAACAACGGGTGCCACGGGAGTGCCGCTCCATGGGTCGCACACACATTGTGAAGATACGACTCACCCCGGTCGAAAAGAGAACGATATCGGACTTGGCGGCGTCCTCCGGTCAGGCGTCGATAGCGGCTTACCTCCGAGCCCGCGCCCTCCAGCGCCTCCGCCTCAGCGAGAAGGAGCGACTAGTTCGGGAATTGGTTCGGGTGAACAACCTTTTGAATCACGTCTCGAAGAAGTCTGTGGGCGACGCGAAGATAGATCACACGCTTCTTCGTCACGCGATCGACCGGAACCTTGAAATCGTCGACCTGCTGCGGTCGGCGTATCGACAGATAAAGGACAGCCGTGGCGATCGCGATCAAGATTAAGTACGATGACGACGACGCGTGGCGAGCGAAGCTGGGACATTTTCGCGATTACGATCCCGAATATGCGGCTTTAACGCGTAAGATGGTTAAATTGCCGAGCGGCCGATGCCGATGGTCGCGAGTTCGTGCCGGCCCACGTCCACCGATAGCGTTTGGCAAGAGCCGACATTCCCGCCTTTTCCTGAGTGTGGTGCGATATCTGGTCGATCCGTCGGATGACGAGCGTTCTTCAAAGGTCGCGTGGGCAGAGTGCATTAATATTCCCGGCATCGATAACCGCAAGGTAGATTCGCCAAACATCTTGAAGGCCGCTGACTGGATGTCGGAAACCGCGGCGTTGAACACGACGACATTTCGTCCGGCCGTTCTTCATTACGTGATTTCCTTTGATCCAAAGGACGGCAAAAACATAAACCGCAGATTATTGCGCCGAATCGGGCACGAAGCCATAAAGCGGCTGAAGATGACGGAACACCAAGCCTTGATCGTATGTCACAGGGACAAAGCACATCCTCATCTTCACATCGTGCTCAATCGAATCCATCCCATTACCGCAAAGCCACATCACCCCTGGCGGGATCTTCTGTGTCTCGAACAGCTGATGCGCCAAACGGAGCAGTATTACAGACTGACGTCGGTCCAGGGACGGCATTACGATCAACAAGGCCATCCGCTCGAGCCAAACGCGGTAAGACCTCTGAAGCGGCGGCGTTCCGTCAACGATATCCTTGCCTTGCGCGCGAAACTCGACCGCAAGAATCCGTTTCGGGATGCCAACAGTTGGGATGATCTAATCGTGCGGCTGCGGAAGCGCGGTCTTCGCCTTCATAGGAGCGAAAACGGTTTGCGCCTGATCGACCCAGAGACCGGCCGTTCGGTGGAGGCCTTGAAAGTCGCCGGTTCGGGCGCAAAGTACGAGGAGCTCGTGGGTCGCTTCGGCGAGCCCTTCCAGGCTTGGCGATCGCGAAAGAAGGATCAGGCAGAGGGCATTCGTCCGGGAATTTCGCTCGTCGGGCGCCGGCGGCCGCCGGCGCATGCGAAAGCCGTATTTCCCGTCTCGGCCCCGACCGGCGAGGCCGATGAGCGACGCCCGGAAATCGCCGTGGCCCGGGCTTTGCTCGAGTTTCCGGTGCGCGCAGCGCTGACTCCGAGCATGTGGCCGTCGATCGAGGGATTCTGCGGCCCCGCCGCGGCGGCACATCAAATCCGCGCGGCGGTC
>Ga0326597_10009908_pt1 | contig 12729 bp, 9 predicted proteins | sample RVTome_12_FD_203789 | JGI IMG/M metagenome (GOLD analysis project Ga0326597, IMG submission 203789) | Soil microbial communities from uranium-contaminated site in the Upper Colorado River Basin, Wyoming, United States - RVT100D185 | ecosystem: Environmental > Terrestrial > Soil > Contaminated >... | reverse complement strand
AGGTCGTAATCGACGTGGTTGAGGACCTGGCAGAAAACGACCTTCTCGACGTCGAGCCGGAGTGTGGCCCGCGCCGCGAGCAATCCGATCGCGACGACATTGTCGTGGCCCGCTCGGCGGAGAGAGTCGGTGGCGGCGCGAGCGTGGGCCGCTGAGTTGTCGAGTTCGAAGACTTCGACGTTTTCCGCCCCTGCGATCCGGATCAGTTCGGACTTCGCGTCCGCGTACTCGGGCTCGTCGCAGCTGACGAGGATGGCGATGCGCAGAGCTGTCGGCGCGGGGGATTCTTCCCGGACCGGCCCGGCCGTGGGCGCGGGGACTTCGGCTGGTCCGGCGTCTGTCTGGGGGGCAGGCAGGGAGTGCCAGCATCCGGCGAGCGCGAAGATTCCCGCCGCCAAGACGGGCAGGACCCGTTGCGAATAGCGAGCGCACGAGGCAATGGTCGACGGACGCAGCATCTCGGGACCCCGTGTACGAGGGCAGGCGCTTACCGCCGTGGCTAGAATCGGCCGAACGCGGCGGGGTCCAACGGTCCCCGATGCCCCCCGTGGCGGAACCAAGAGGAAGCATGCTCCATCGTGCGGCCAGTGGCGCCCCGGTCCAGATTCCGGCGGACCTGTCGGGGCGTCCAAGGTCAGGAGATGCCAGGGGCAAGATGCAGGCCCGTGTGCCTCCGCCGAGGGAGGATGCGCTTCCCCGAGCTGCCCGGAGGTTTGGCGCGCGCTTCGCGCCGCTTGACGCGTCGAGGTCGAGCCGCCTAGGCTCGCGAAAACCACTTTGGAGGTCCATCGATGCGTTCTTGGTCCAACGCGAGGCGAACCGCCGAGGCGGCTGGCATTCTCGCGATTCTCGCGGCGGTTTCTGTCGGCGCCCTGGAACCGGCGGCCAGGTCGTCGCCATCGAGATGCGAGAGGAAGTGCCATCTGAGCTTCCCACAGAATTGGAATTGAACGATGTCGAGACGAAGTTCGCGGCACTGCTCGGGACGACAGCCGACGAGATCGCGATCCACGACATGGCCGTGCATCCGATCTCGTTGAACATCTACGTTGCCGTCTCGCGATATCGCGGCAAGTGGGACTCCCGATGGAAGGTCCCCAACGACCTCGGGGACGCGAAGATCCTCCTGCGCGTGCGGCCGGACGCGACGATCGAGGCAGTGGCTCTCGAAAACGTCCGCTTTGACATGGCGCCGTTGCCGAATCCGGTTGGGAGCGACAAGGGACACAGTTGGAAGCCCGAAACAAAACTCCCCGTCGATGCGCTCACGGATCTTGCGTACAAGGATGACGTTCTTTATGCGACGGGCCTCTCCAACGAAGAGTTCGCGTCGACCATCTGGCGCATCCCGTATCCGTTCCAGGGCGGAGTCGAGTTCAGTACGCTCGAGGTCTTTCACGGAGCCCACGGGGAGTTCGAGACACATGCCCCCGTTCGGACGTTCCTGCCGTACGAGAGCGGCGGCACTCTTCACCTCTTGGCGTCCTATCTGTGCACCCCTCTGGTGACCTTTGCCGTGGAGTCGCTGAAAAGTGGCGCTCATGTGCGGGGCACGACGGTCGCCGAGTTCGGTTCTGGAAACTACCCGCTCGACATGGTCCTGTGCGAATCGAAGGGCAAGGAGTTTGTCGTCATCGCGAACTCCATGCTGCCGCTGCTGACCTTCGATCCTGTGGCCGCGATCGAGCAGGGCGCGATCACGGAGAAGGTGAAGTCCTACACCGAGGGACTTCCGTACGTCGCTCGCGCGGGCAACGGCATCCAGCAGCTGGATCATTTCGGCGACGACGCGCTGCTCGCCCTGCAGCGGATGCCCAACGGCAAGTTGGATCTTCTGCTTCTGAGCGAGGAGAGACTCGCTTGGTGATAGTATATCCCCTCGTCGAGATCTTCCTGACGCTCGCCTTGGTGGGGACCACCGAAGTGGCGGCGATTCGCGCCATCTTGCCAGAGGATCGGCCCACGGCTGGTTGGGTCGAGAGCCGCCGCCTGACGCCGTCGGAACTGGTTCTCGTCGCGAACCAGGGGCGCGAGGTGTTTGCGAAGACCCTCGAGGTCCATGTGCTCTCGGAGGCAGAGCTCCCCCCGGTTCTCGGCGAGCTCGAGCTCTTCGAAGAGCGGCTGGTCTTCCGGCCGCGCTTTCCGTGGCGATCGGGGTTGGCCTATCGAGCTTCGTTGAACTTGCCCGGGGACGAGCCCGGAGAAATCGTCTTCCTGATCCCGGAAGCTCTCACGCGGCCCCAGACCCGGGTCACGCGAATCCAGCCCGATGTCGAGTCGGTTCCCGCGAATCTGCTGCGCTTCTACGTGGAATTCTCGGCGCCGATGCACCCCGGCTCGGTCCTTCAGGGCGTCGAACTCCTGGATGACCGCGGGGAGCCCATCGCCGACCCCTTCGTCGAAACGGTACCGCTCTGGGATTCAGAAAGCCGGCGTATCACTTTGATCTGCCACCCCGGAAGGATCAAACGCGGCCTCGAGCTCCACGAGCGCGTCGGGGCGCCGCTCGCGACGACGCGGCGCGTGACGCTGCGAGTCCTCCAGACATTGACCGACGCGAATTCCCAACCGCTGATCGAGGCATTCTCGCGCGAGTATGCCGTGCGGCCGGTCGATTACACCTCGCCGAACCCGCTGGGCTGGAGTTGGCGAGCTCCGGAGGCGGGATCGTGCGAGGCGCTCGAGATCGCCTTTGGAGAACCTCTGGATGTCGCGCTCGTGTCGCGGATGCTCAGGATCGTGAACCCCGATGGAAACCCGTTCCGTGGAGAAATGCGTGCGCATCCGGACGGCGCCGGGTGGACGTTTACGCCGTCTTCATCCTGGCTGGACGGCCACTATGGTCTGCAGGTTGCGGCCGGTCTGGAGGACCTGTCCGGGAATCGCGTGGACGGGCCATTCGAACGGGAGCTGGCCGCAGACGGAACGCCGCCGCCGCGGTCTGTCGAGCTGTGCATTCGCGGCTGTTGCGGTGGTTGAGGTTGCGCCGCTCTTCGCCCACTTCACACTCCGCCAGGCGACTCTCGCTGCATCGGACTGAGCTTTGCGACCGCCGTCCTGAGTTCGCGCGGGTGGAAGGGCTTTAGCAGGAAGGGTGAGTTCGAGACATCCTCGCCCTTCATGTTCTCGAATGAGTAACCCGACATGAACAGAGCAAGGAGATCCGGCTTTTCTTTTCTGAGCGCGCGGAGCAGGTCGGGCCCACCCATCCGGGGCATCACGACATCGCTGACGAGAAGATCGATCGAATCCAACTCTCCGCGCGCAACTTCTAGCGCCTCTACGCCATCGCCGGCCGTGAGCACCCGGTAGCCCGCGTCACTCAGAGTACGCGCGGCCAATTTACGAATCGCATCTTCATCCTCGACCAGTAGGATGGTCAGCCCCCTGTCCTCGGTCGAGCGGCGCTTGGCTGGCGGTTCGTTGTCACGGTTGGGTCGGCGATCCGTCCAGGGGATCTTGATGCAGATCTCGGTTCCTTCATTCGGTGCGCTCTTGAGTTCGATGGATCCGCCGCTCTGCCGCACCAAGCCGTAGACGATCGAAAGCCCGAGCCCGGAGCCCTTGCCTTCCGCCTTCGTGGTGAAGAATGGTTCGAAAACTCGCTCTTGCGTCGCCATATCCATACCGATGCCCGTGTCGGCAACGCGGAGCTCTACCCAAAGTGGCTGCGCGTCCAAGCTCTCGGATGCGTTAACCGCGACCGTTATACGGCCGCCGCCGACGATCGCATCGCGGGCATTGACAACCAAGTTCAGTAGGATCTGCTCGAGATGACTGCGGTCGGTAAGAATGAAGCAGTCCTTCGAATCGAGAGAGCAAGTCAGATCGATGTCTTCGCCGATGACATCTCGGAAAAACGAGGTCATCCCGCGCGCCATCTCAGCAACGTCGACGGGCTCCAGGCGCTGAGGGTGCCGCCGTCCGAGCGCCAAGAGTTGACTCGTCATTCGCGTTGCCCGCCCGGCCGCCTCGAGAATGGACTCCGGGCTCGAGGTATCCTCGCCGAGTATTTGTAGGTGCGTTTTCAGGAGCTCGGCATGCCCCAGGACGATGGTGATGATGTTGTTGAAGTCGTGGGCGACACCGCCGGCGAGCCGGCCGACGGCCTCCATCTTCCGAGCTTGAAGCAGTTCCTCGGTGCGCTCCTCGAGGTCTGCGTTCAACGTCGCATTCTGGACGGCGCGCTCGACATGCATCGCCAACAGTTGGAGGAGGGGGAGGCTCTTCTCGTCGAGACGGTCGCGATAGGCCGAGAGACGCGGGTTGGCGGCCGTTGCGGCAAGGATCTTGGTCACCTGGCGATTGAGCCCATGGATCGGGAGAACGAGCATCTGACCGCCCTCGGAGCTTCTCATCGCGTGGCGAAGAGTTGGGCAACCGTGCTCTTCGATGAATTCCACCTGGCCGAGGGGGCCCAGCGAGCTGCGAATCTCCTCGGTGAGCCTGGACACCGATTGCTCTTCGACTCGGCGTGCGCGGCAATCGTGGACGCGGAGGTTTGGTGCGTCTGCCTCGGAGTCAAACGTGATCAACGCGATGCGCTCGACGTCAAACCACTCACGCACGAGATCCGTGGCGCGGCTGAAAATCTGATCCTGATCGTAGACCATCGCCATCTCCAGGGAGAACTCGCTGAGGGCACGAATGCGCGTGCTCTGATGATCGATGGCTGCTTTGGATCGAGCGAGACGCTGCTCGGTCTGCACGAGCAGCTTGATCTGCTCGTTCAGCGCGGCGTTCTCTGCTCGGAGACGAGCGAGCTCCGAGGAGTTGCCTGCCTTCATGCCCATGGGGAGAGCCTTCAGTCGTCCTCGTACAGCACGACGAGTACGACGGTGTAGTTGTGGGTGAGAAGCTGCTCGCCCACGGCGCCGATTTCCCCGTAGGTGTGAAAGCCAATCCAAGGCAGGTCGATTCCGAGTTCCGCCTGAAGTGGTCGCACGAGCGCATCGGCGGTGGCGGCTCCGTAGAGCATCCGCCCGCGTCCCGCGCAGTCGAATTGGAACACTGCCGAGGGCCGTGCGGCGGGATCGTGGAGAGATTTCGCACAGCCGCGGGCGTTCTCGCGAATCTCGACGATGTCACGTCGATTGAGGCGAATCGTCTGACCGACCTCGAAGCTCGTCGTAGGGCAGAAGAGGGCACCCGTTTCTTCGTCCAGACGCAGGGGAGTGGTGATGACATGATCGGGGTAGATTTCCGACGGTGCTTCCTTCATCGGCAGGCCGATGCAGAGATGCATGATGCCCTCGGCCTCGAGATTCGTCGGGTCGCCGTCGAGATACTCCTTGAATTCCTCCCACGCCGGTTTTCCGTCGATCTCCTGGATCCAACTGCCGTTGGCCTTGGTCACCGTCCGTGGCAAGCCGATCGGCGAGCAGCCGTGGCTGACCGCGACCGTGGCACGACCTCGGCCGCGAATCGCAAGGGCTGCGACGGCATCGGAGGCGTGGCGGCCTCCACCGAACTGCGTCGTTTTGTCAAAGCTCATGGCGTCGGCGGCGGTGCCGCCGGCGATGATCGTGTCCGGCGGCAGCGATGCACGAATTGTTCGCAACAACTCGGCGCAATTTCCGGTGAGACCGTCGGGAATCAAGAGAAGAGCGATGAGGTCGTCCGTTCCCTCGACCTTGACGGCATCGGTGAGATCACGGCCGCAGCGGACGGGGTCCTGTGAGAAGTGTTCGGTCAAGATCGACTGGAACCGCAACTTGTTCGAACGGAGCGCCATGACGCCGACGGCGAAATCCCTCTCTTCGCTCCGATCTCCGCCGATGATTCCTTCGCCCGTTCCGCCGAAGATCGTGGCGCCCGGCAGCTCGTCCTGCACGGCGGTCAGGAGAGCGCCGATGTCATGGCGTGAAGTGCAGAAGACTGCGGCGGCGTCAACCGTCGGGGAACCGAGTGCATCCATCGCGGCGCGGGCCGCCTCGCGCCCCGCCTCGGCGCTGCCTTCGATGAGGCTGATGCCGACGCCGGCGCTGCGCGTGGCAGCGGCCGCACTCCCGGGTAGCTTCGTCGCCATGGACCCCTCCTCGGTACGTGGAGATGCCGCTCTAGGATAGCAAATTGACGCTAGCCCCCGCCCGGCAAGATGTCCATGGTTCCGGCGTATTTACGCGATTTTCTCTCGCAGGGCCCCGCCGCGCGAGAGCGATTCCCCCCAGGAGGGCCGCCTTGCGCGGGCCGCGCCGATTCCGAATGTTAGTCGCATACCCCACACGCCGACAGCGGAACCCCACAGTCACAGAGATCGAAGGTTCTATGAGCCGCTCCCGAATCGGCACGTGCGTGTGCTGGGCTTTGTCCCTACTGCTGAGCCTCGAATGCGCCTCGGCAGCCGCCGAGGAAGGCGCGACTCTGCCCTATGTGCAGATCGAGAGCTTCCCGGTTCCGGTCTCGAGCACGATCACGCCGGCAACACTGGCCACGCTGTCCGCCAAAACGGGGATCGCGGGAACGGAAATTGTCGGCATCCGCCTCAAGATCGGACTCGTCGACGGTCATGCGCTCGAGCAGCTCGAAGTGGGGGTCGCGGACGGGCTCTTCCTCGTCGCGCAGCGGGGCTTCTTCAGCTCTGCGGGCCAGCTACTGATTCAGATCTTTCGCTTCCTGTTGCTGGGCCAGCTTGTGTCGGCTGGAAGTGGATTGGAGATTCCGGCGCAGTCCTGGTCTCTGCTGTTCGGCGGGCAGGCCGCCAGCGGAGGCGAGATGATGAATCTGCACACGCGGCGTGAGCTCTCGGTCGATGGCAGTGACGCGAGCATCACCGATCACGGAGAGTTCGTCGCGTGTCGCTTCTTGATCGCGGCGAACCGGTTCTCCGAACTCGTGGACGTGCGCATCAAGACGAGACATCGCAGAACGCAGGACTGGCTGAGCTATCGAATTCCGCGCATGACGCTGCCGCTCGACCTCGAAGTCAAGGAAGCGGTCAAAGCGCCCAGAGAGCTGGTCAGCCTGGGCAACGCGGAGTACGTCGGCAATTCGAGTGCATTCGGCGGAAGTGAGCCTCTCATCTTTGCGGCATACTTGCGATCCATCGAGGCATCCTGGGGCCAGAAGCAGTAGGCGACGATTCCCTCTGTCGAGATCGCGCGGGCCAGGCTACGATGCGGCCAGTTGGTAAGTTCCAGCCCAATGCAGGCGCCCTTCCATCCCGCAGTGGGGTTCGAGATGCAGACGCGAGGCACAGCCCGAAGATGGGCCACATTCATCAGTTTGACCGCGGTCCTCAGCGGTTTCTGTGGCTGCGCCGGCGTGCTGCAGACGCTGCAGGATGTCGCGACGATGACGCCGAGCGCGAATATCACCGGAGTCCGGCTGAGTGACATTGGGCTTCACGCCCTCACGCTCGAGTTTGACGTGGCCATCGGCAACCCCTATTCCTTCGACTTACCACTGCTCGAATTCGACTTCGGGCTGAAGACGAATTCGCAGCCTTTTCTCAACGGGACGACACAGGTCGAAGGAAGCGTGCCCTCCAAGGGAAGCAAGACTATCGCGCTGCCCATCCGTGTCGATCTTCTGGGTCTCGTCCAGACTGTCCGCAGCGTTCGGCCAGGGAAGGTGATTCCGTACGACGCGGAGCTGGGTCTGAGTCTCGATGTCAGCGGCACAGGGCCGATTCGACTGCCGCTGCGCAGGAGCGGGGAGATGCCGGTGCCGAATGTCCCGGCGATTCAGGTCAGTTCCCTGGATTGGGATCGGCTCTCGCTGTCGAGCGTCAGCGGGACTCTCCTACTCGATGTTGGGAACACGAACGAATTTCCGTTTTCCCTGAAGTCGTTGGACTACGACCTGAGCCTCGCGAACAGCAGCGTCGCGAGTGGAGAGAATCGTGACGGCCTAGCGCTAGAAGCAGGTCAACGCGGAGCCCTCGCGATTCCCCTGTCGTTCTCGCCGAGTTCCGCGGGGTTGGCGTTGTTGAACGTACTCCGCGGGGATGAGGCCGACTACTCGATTCTGGGAAGCGTGGCGATCGAGACACCGTTTGGGCCGATGAGACTGCCATTCGATCGCGATGGCACGGCGCCGCTGGGGCACTAGCCATGGAGTTTGCGCCCGCCTAGATCCGCTCCGCCTCGACTGCGTCCATGAGTTCCTTGGCAAGCAGTTTGGCGATGGTCGCGGAAGTGTCGGTGGATCCCTTCCAGACGACTTTTCCGTCCATGAGCAGAATCGTGTAGGGAGTGCCGGCAGCTTCGAAGTAACTCCACGCCGTACCGTCATCGCGCAACATCGGAAAGCTCAGTTGTTCATCGCGGATGAATTTCTCGACCCGCTCGTCGCTCGAATTCCTCGTGACACGAGTCAATCCAGCGATCTGGAGCCCGGCCGCGTGGTAGCGCCGGTAGACATTCTCCAGTTCTGGGACGACACGCTGTGAGTAGGGGCACCAGGCCTCCCACATGACGAGGATCTGAGGGCCTTCACGGGCGATGACAGTCGAGCCCTGATAGGCTCGAACGATCCCCATCTCGTTCGGTAGGGGCTGATCAAAGAGTCTCGCCGCATCGTCAAGTCGCCGCTGAACGATATAGCAGGCTGCAAGAGTACTGCGCGCGGACCTCGCAGTCGCATCCATGGGTCCGTAGATTTCCGCGGATCGCTCGTAGCTGTCCAGAGCGAGTTCGAACGCACGCTCGTCTTCTCCAAGCTTCAGAAAGAGCCACGAGAGATACTGTCGCGCATACAGAACCTTCCGGTCGGCGGCGCCTGCGAGATCCTCACGCTGAGAGACGAGTTCGATCATCAAGTTGCGGGCCTCGGTGACGCGATCGGCGGCTTCGAGGGCTTGCGCAACTTCTTCCCGCGCATCGAGGGTCTCGATCGCAGTAGCTCCATCATAGTTGCGTATCGATTCGACGATCGTCCGACGAGTTGCAATACATGAATCGTACTCGCCGCGAATCGACTGCGCGATTGCGAGATCTGTGAGCGATTCAATCGTCCGCGGATCGTTTTCACCCAGGCTCGCGCGCCGCAGCGCCACGGCCGCCTGGCAATGCGACTCGAACATGTCCAGTTGTTCGAGCGGGAGAGATGCCCACGCGAGTGCGCGATGAATCTCCGCGGCGATCTCTGGTTCATCCGCAAAGTCGACGTCGACACGGTCGCGTAGTGCCTCGACGAGGCGGCTGATCGTGGGCTCGTGTCCCCAACCGCGGGGTCCGAGTTCCGCCATGACTTCGCTCACGAACGAGAAGGCCTTATGTGAGCGTTGCGCCTGGAGTTCCGCCTTGGCGCGCTGCGCCTCGGCGCGGAGATACATCGTGGCGCTGACGACACCACCTGCGAGCAGAGCGACCAGAACCGCCGTGACCGCTCCGATCATGACCTTGTTGCGGCGAGCGAGGACGCGCAGTTGATAGCGCACGGACGGGGGTCGGGCGGCGATGGCGGCGCCCACGAGATATCGACCGATATCCTCCTCGAGGCCGTACGCAGACTGATAGCGCTGATCCCGATCCTTCGCGAGCGCGCGGCCGACGATCGTCTGGAGATCCGCGTCGAATGAGCGATCGAGCTTCTGCAGTGGAGTCGGCTCCGCCCCTCGAACCAGGGCGGCCACTTCGTGGATCGGAATTCCGCGCACCGTGTAGGGAAGCTGGCCGCTGAGCAGTTCATAGAGGACGACGCCGAGGGCGTAAACGTCGCTGCGCGTGTCGATGTCGTTGGGGTCGGCCTCGAATTGCTCGGGGCTCATGTATTGAAGCGTTCCGACGAGATCCCCGACCTGCGTCTGGTCGGCTGCGGCGGCCATGTCCGAGTCCGTCGCGCGGGCGACGCCGAAGTCGATGATCTTGGGGCGCCCCTCGGAGTCGACCAAGATGTTGCTGGGTTTCAGATCTCTATGGATGATGCCGCGTTGATGACCGTGATGCACGCCATCGCAGACCATGGCGAAGAGCTTCAGCCTGTCATGGACGGTTAGCCGCTTCTCCAAAGCATATTCGGTGATGGGCTTGGCGTTGGGGATGTATTCCATCGCAAAGTACGGAATCTGAGACGCGCCCTCGACATGCTTGCCGGCCTCGTAGACCTGTGCCACGCACGGATGCCGGAGGCGGGCGAGCAGCTGGGCTTCGTATTCGAAGCGATGAAGACCGGCATCGGAGAACATTCCCGGCCACATGACCTTCACGGCGACGCTGCGTCGCGGATTCTCCTGCAGCGCCTCGTAGACCGTGCCCATGCCGCCAGACGCGATCACGCGTCGAATCGTGAAGCTACCGATGCGCGTCGGGAGGCCGGTCCGTTCGTTCGCCGCGGAGGTGTGCACGGTGGCGTCGTCGGGCTGACTGCCGAAATCAGAATCTTTTGGAGTTTTCGACATGTTCGACGGTGCGCGCCTTTTCGAACCTAGGGGGCCAAGAGCATAGCACCAGTCGGGGCCGTCGTCCCGTCCGACTGCTCAGCGAGACACGCCGTCCACGAGCCAGATGTCCCCGCCCGACCATCACGTTCGAGGGCTTCAGGTCGCGATGCGTGATGCCCTTCGCGTGTGCCGCCGCGACGGTGTCGGCCAGGGATTCGGCAATCACGAGGAAGCTCGCGATGTCGACACCGCCGGGTCGAATCTTGGTCGCGAGATTCTCGCCTTCGATCAGCTCCATCGTGAGGAAGGCGACGTCGTCCGCCTCTTCCGCCGCGTAGATGGTCACGATGTTCGGATGGCGCAGCGCGGCAATCGCGCGGGCTTCCATTTCGAAACGCCTGCGACCCTCACCCTTGCTCGCCATATGGGCGGGAAGGATCTTCAGCGCGACATCGCGGCCGAGCTTCGTGTCCCGAGCCCGGTAGACCTCGCCCATGCCGCCCTCACCGATCTTGGCGATGATCTCGTAGTGGGCAAGGGTCTTGCCGATCATGGTCGTTCCGGCCGCGTCGAAGGGAGGCAGAAGTGTGAGCGCCCATGGTCTACGCGCGGGCGAAGGAGGTCGATTACTCACCCAACAGATATCGAATGACATCCGCCGCGGAATAGCATTCTTCGAAGCGGGCGATCTCGGCGACCGAGTCGCCGGAGGTGACGAGCGCCGGTTCACGCGTCTCGTTCTCGCGCAACTGAGCGAGGCCGATATTTGCCGTGAGGCTGTTGCAGAGGCACTTGCGCCCCGCCGCTTCCTCGAGCGAGCCGCCCTTCTTCACCCAGGTATCCAGTGGTTCTCCAGAGCATCGCCAGCCGAGCTTTCCATCCTCCAGCGCGTAGGCTTCTCGCAGATAGCCCAGATCACAGACTCGCTTGCGACCCTCGTAGATCGACGCCTCCGAACTCGTACCCGCGAGCTGCAATGTCTTGAAGGGAAAGCCTGTCGGGGAGGCGACGGGATCGGTGAAGACACGCAGGGTGCCTTCGCGAGCCTGGCGATGAACATCCACCTTGATGTCTTCGCGTAGATCGGATTCCGCGCAGAAGGCGAAGGGCGTTCCGACCTGCACACCGGCGGCTCCCTGAGCCAGTGCTTCGTTGAGTCCCTCAGGGTTGCCGACCGAACCCGCCAGCCAGAACGGAACCGCGAGTGCGGCGACGACCTCGAGGTCGACGACATCGCGCTCGCCGTAGATCGGCTCGCCATTCTCATCGAGCATCTGTTGGCCCCGCGGGGGAGCATTGTGCCCGCCCGCGCTCTGCCCCTCGACGATCAGGCCATCCACCTTGCCGTTGGCCTTCTTGACCATCGTCTTGGCGAGCAAGGTCGAAGAGACGATGGGAAAGAAGAGTGGCCGGTTCAGCTTCGGCGCGACACCCCCGACGAAATCGGTGGGATCGAAGCTCATCATGAATTCTGCGGTGGCGCCCGAAGTCTCCAGCTTCAGTTCGGCTGCACTGCCCTCGGCCAGGCGATCCAGGATTCCCGGAATCGTGCGGGGAATGCCGGCGCCGATGATGATGACGTCGACTTCGGCGAGCATCGCCCCGTAGATCGAGGGGAGCGTCGGCGTCTGGATCTTCTGAAGATAATTGATCCCCACCCTTCCCTCGTGGCCCTCCTTGGCCAGGAAGACCTCGACGAAATTGGCGATCACCAAGAGCTCCGCGACCTCCCGCGAAGGGTGCAGGCCCACCATGGACTTGCTCTTGTAGGGCCGTGCGGGGTCGATGCCGCCGGGGACGAAGTATGTCTCCAGGACGCGAGTGGCCATGTGCGGGAAGGGAAAGTTTGATAGGGCCCGGCGCATGTGGCCGGAGGGATCGCCGTCCTGGAGCCGCCGCGTGAGAATGAGATCGATGCCCGTGCCCGAGACGACGCCAAGCTGACCCAGCTTCGCCACTGCGTTCGCAAGGCGCCAGCTCGACACGCCGATGCCCATCCCGCCCTGAATGATCCGCGGGAGGGGGCCCGTGGCGTTTTCGCTCGGCTGCATGTTCGAAGCTCCTTCAAACTGCGGTCAATCGTTTCACACTAGGTGGGAGGGCGACGGGGAGCCAGAAGCCAGGATAACACCAAAGCTCCGATTTTGTGATGCATTGAAAACCAGGAAACCCTAAAGTCGGGCCGCAAACCACTCGGCCGTGGCTTTTCGGGCGGCAAGCCCGTACTCGGCATCGTACCCATCGGAACCGCGGAACTCACGCCCGGTTCCCTCATAGACAACGAGCTTCGACTCGGCTCCGACGCCACGCAGTTCGGCGTCCAGCGCCTGACACGCACTCGTGATGAATGAAAAGTCCTCGCTGCCATATAGAATAAGGATCGGCGGCGCCTCGCTCGTCAGAAG
>Ga0326597_10009907_pt1 | contig 12729 bp, 10 predicted proteins | sample RVTome_12_FD_203789 | JGI IMG/M metagenome (GOLD analysis project Ga0326597, IMG submission 203789) | Soil microbial communities from uranium-contaminated site in the Upper Colorado River Basin, Wyoming, United States - RVT100D185 | ecosystem: Environmental > Terrestrial > Soil > Contaminated >... | reverse complement strand
CATCGTGGGCCGCAGCAGCTCTCAATCAGGATTGTCGACGCTTCGCGGAGGGCAGCTCCGCCGGTAACGAAATTGTCCAGGGTTGGCCGGCGTCGGCGATCGACCATGCCACCATGAATGGCCATCGCGCTGCAGCACCGCAACCTCGCATCAGGCTTATCGCCTCAATTGGCTAAAATATCCATAAAACCCGACACAAATTGCCGACCGTGCCGCATCCACGTCGGCCCGATAACACGGGCGGATCACCCGTTCAAGATGATCACAGCGGTTGGTCGCCGGCAACCCCGGATGGTATGGTGCGACCTCACCGCGTGCGATCGGACTGGTGATTGGCCGTGTTCTTGCGTCCCAGCCGGCATTACGTCGCAGCCCCGGAAGCGGGCCGTCGATGTGTACGCATGATTTGCAAATACAAGGAAGACACGCGTGGCGCCAGGACCCGACAATCCGTCTCCGAAGGTGAGTATCGCCTGTATTGCATACAAACACGAGGCCTATATCAGCGAGGCTCTTGATAGTGTTCTCGCACAGAACGTGGACTTTTCCATAGAAATAGTGGTCGGTGACGATTGCTCTCCGGACTCAACCAGAGACATTATTCTTTTGTATCAGAACAAACTCCCGGACATCATTCGCCTGAACGAACCCAGGAGCAATATGGGTGCGGGCAGGAATGTGGAGGAAACCATTGGCCGGTGCCGCGGCGAATATATCGCGCTACTCGATGGAGACGATTATTGGACCTCGCCGAACAAGCTCGCTGCGCAAGTGGCATTGATGGACGCACATCCCGAGTTCACCATGTGTGTCCATGCCATTGCCCAAAAATGGGACGACTCCCGCTCACCGACCATGATCCTCTATCCGCCCGGAAGACGGCCGGTGTACCGGCTTGCCGATTTGACCGAATGGATTACGCCCCAAACCAGCTCGATTTTATTCCGGCGCAGCGCCCTGCCCGGCCTTCCGCAGTGGTATTTCGACGCGCCCTTCGGAGATTGGGCGCTGGCTGTCATTCTCGCCGGCAAGGGCGACATTGGTTATCTCGACGAGGTGATGGGCACCTACCGGATGCACGGCGGAGGCATATTGGTCGGACGGTACCAGGATCCGCAGCATCTCGTGCGCCTGCTCCAACAACGTGTCGAGGCGTTCGAAATCTTTCGCACCCATGTCGCGAGCGAGCTGTCGCCGACATTCGGGCGTGCCCGGACCCTTGCCCTTTATGACCTCGCCCACCTCTACTCGGAAATGGGCGAGACGGGCCGCGCGCGCGACGCTTTGCGGGCGGCTGGCTACGAGATGCGGCCGAGCCGGCTGGAGCCGGTGCGCGTGCTCTTTCATCTTTACGCGCCGACCCCGTACCGGCTGCTGCGCGGCGCGTGGCGCAAGATGGCGCCGTTAGCCCGAACCGGGCGCCGGCACCTGAACGCTCCGCGTACCACGCCGCGCGCGTAGGTCTGCGGACACGCCAGCCCGACGGCCCTGTTTCAGGATTTTCGCACTCGCGGCGATGCACTGCGCGAGGCCCCGGGCGCGAACCCGGCGACCAGATCCTTCGGCAGTCCCGCTGGAGGAAAGACCCACTTGCTCTTACCCGAATACGCCCCGCTCGCGCAAAGCGCCCAAAGACCGGAAAGACGGGCAGTGATCGACGGTGCCGAAACGGCCCGGGACCGTTCGAGCAGGCGCGTGGCGAGCGCGCGGTAGTTGCCGACCGCCTGCGAAATCGGCTCGCGCCGGTCGGTCTCGACGCGCTCCATGATCCTTTCGGCAAGCATTGCGCGATTGGCGGCGACCTTCGCGCGACGCTCATAAACGCCAGCCGCGGAATCGAACCCGGAAAACCGGTGCCACAGCCGCGATTCGACGTGCCCATAAGTGTTGTCGTCGTGTTGCCGATAGTTGACCAGTGCGGCATCGACATACCTGACACGGCCGAGCAGCGCCGCGAGGAAGATGAACCATCGATCGTGCGGCGCCTCGGCCGGAGCATCGAACTGCCAACAACTCACCGGCCACAGGTCATTGAATTGCAGCAGCTCGCGGTTGAATGCCTGAGTAAAGCCGTGACTGAACGGAAACGGGTCGTCTTCGAGGCTCGCGAACTCCTGGCGCCGGTCGGCGATCAGCAGACCGCGTTCGGACAGATCCGGCCCGACGACGCGCGCATTGTGGTAGACCATGAGCACGCCGTCCCGAAACGAACGCGATATCGTCGCGATCTTGTCGGAGTGCCACACATCGTCCTGGTCGCAAAAAGCGATGATGCGGCCACGGCACAGTGACGCGGCGGCCATGAAATTGGCCGCAAATCCAAGCCGTTCTTCGTTGACATGCACCAGAACTGGAAACGGGGCCGACGCGGCGAACTTTTCGGCGATCTCGATGGTGTCGTCGCTCGACCGGTCATCGCAGATGACCACCTCGAGCGGCAGGACCGACTGGTTCGCGATGCTCTGAAGCAGTTCTGCGAGATATTTGCTTCCGTTGCAGGTTGCCAGGCAAACGGAAACCGGCCTTGGATCCTTGGACATGTTCTTCAGCCACCTCGGACGTATTTGACCAGGCACGCGGCGTCGGCCGCCAGCGGGCCCTACCTCATGCGCCAGCGCATGAGCGGTCTGTAGAGACCCAGCCGGGCACTCAGGCGCTGGCCCACGCCGCGGAAGCGTTTCGGATTTGAGATGTAGGCGGCGATGTAAGCGGCGCTCATCGCATTGGTCACGCACAGCCGCGAATAGAGGAACGGCTCGAAGCCATTGTGAAAGCCCAACTGGATTGTAAAAAGATGCGTATATCCCGCCTCAAGCGCCATGTCACACACACGAAGATTGTACTTCCCGAATGGGAATGCAAACAGATTCGCTTCCTTGCCGACGTGATCCTCAATGATTTGTTTCGACGCAACGAGTTCTTGTCGCGCCTCGTCCGCAGGCAGCTTGGTCAAGTCCGGGTGCGACATGCTGTGCGACCCGATCGCAATGCCGTGGCGGCTCATCTCGTCGATCATGCGCCAGGTCAAATGGCCGCTCCGCCCGACCGCATTCACCGGGACAAACGAAATGAAAGCGACATCGGATTCATGGATGAGTTCGGCGAAACCCTTTGAATAGTCGGATTCGAATCCGTCATCGAACGTCAGAAGCACGCGCCGGTCGCGAGCGGTTTCCGCTCGCCCACACTCCTCGAGAAATGTCGCCGGCGCAATCAGATCGGCTGAATAGACCGCCAGGTGCTCATGGAACAACTGGTGATCGAGCGCCCACAAGTTGTTCGGCGTCCCACCAGTCAACTCGTGATAGTTCAGAATGATCATGCGGCAAACTGGAACCAGCGCGTGGATCGGGCGCGGCGCGAACGCCAGCACAAGTCATTGCTGAACCGGGACAGAAGACGCGCGGGGAATTTCATTGTTCCGCTTTGGAGGAGGCGAAACCACGTTCGCCGATCAAATCATCCGTGAGCCGAGCGATGGTGCGTGCCCAGACATCCCAGTTGAGCAATTCCTCGAACAGGTCCCTGCTGCTGGTTTTCAGCGCCATATATCGCTCCCTGTCAACAAAGATCTCGGCGATCAGTGCCGCATAGGTCTCCGGTCCCGCGTCGAAGGGGAGCGTGTGACCGTTGATCCCTTCGCGCACCACGCACGACACGCCACCTGTGTCGGTGGCGATGCTCGGCACGCCGTAGGCCGACGCTTCACAGAACACGATCCCGAAGCAGTCCGCGCGCGTCGGCACGAGCAAGAAATCAGCTTCCAGAAAGCACTGGTTCAGACGCGCGAAGTCGATTGCCTTGCTCTTGTCGAGGAACGGCAAGATCGTCAACCCCTCAGAGTCGACCGATGCCGGTGGGGTGCAGCCGCAGATCGTCAATTCGGCATTGACTCCCATCTCCCTGAGCGCACGCAGGGTGCCCAATGCGATGTCGGCGCCCTTTTCATGCCAGTTTCCGCCGACAAACAGGAGCCCGCATTGGCGATCATCGCGCGGGCGCAGGGCGGACTGTCGGTCCGGCGGATCGCCAAGGTTGGCACCGTAAGGAATGACGTGGATGCGATCAGGATCCGCGCCGTAATCGTCCCTCGCCGAGCGGGCCGCCCACTCCGTCGGATAGATGATGAGATCGGCGCGGCGGATGGCGCTGGCTTCCAGCGCATGGGCGCCGCGACGGGATGCCGCGGTCAGGTTGCGATACCGCGGATGATAGCCGTCGATCAGATTGAAGGTGGCATCGGATGAATAAATCAGTGGCGTGTCAGTCGGAATTTGCCCGGCGGCAACCGACCCGGCGGGCCAGAAGACGACGTCAGGCCGCGCTTCGGCAACCCGTTTTTTCGCAATGGCCGCAATCTCGCGTGCCACCGCCGGCACGGCCAGAGGAAGGTAACGGCGCCCGGACAGGCGCTCGACGGCGGCGCCAAAGAGCTTGTACGCCCGCAGCCTCCTTGACGAAAGCGGCCCAAGAAGTTCGATTTTGCCGAAGTGCTTTTCAAGCCCCTTCGCCATGAAATGCGGCGTACCGGACCAAGTCCTGACGTCGCGGGCATCTTCGACCGTCAAAAAGCCCATCCGCACGGACTTGAACTCGGTCGAACGGCCATTCATTCAAGTTTTCCACCCTGGAAGCTACAAGCATTCGTGGCGCCACTTGCCGAAATCACGTGCTCCTCCGCGGAGATGGCAAGGTGGACATACCGACGTGCCTCAAGCGCAGTTTTGATCCGGAACGTCAGGTGATCGATCTGGGACCAAAGCACGCCCATCCCGGAATAATGCCCGATCCTGCAATGTCTGGGCCAGGATGTGGGAAAATCCTGGCGGGGCGGATATCATCCCGTCAGGGGAGGCTCGCTCCCCTCGCCTGCCGTTCTCAGCGATCATCTCCTTAGACAAGACAATCTGCCAAGGCCCGATTTGGACGCACAAGCGTGTCGTGGGATCCTCACGCGTCCGCATCAACCGTTGCGAACGCCCAATGCTTACGATACATCCGCGCTGTTGGCAAAGAGCAACCATCGGAGGCGCGCAGCGGACCCGCGTGCAGGCGTGATCGTCTGACCCACCTGCCGGCGGCACGCGGGATGGCGCAAGCGATGGCCAAGGGCGGGCCGTCGGGCCCGGGCGGGAGCGCCGCGAAGCGATTGCACCGCTAAGCAGCACGGCCATGCAGGCACCAGCAAACTCGGCCCCAGCGGTGACCATCGGCATCGTCAGCTGGAACACCCGCGAGCTGCTGGAGAATTGCCTGACGAGTCTCACCCGCGATGCGCGCGATGATCTCGTCGAAATTGTCGTCGTCGACAACGGCTCGACCGACGGAACGGTCGAGATGCTCGACCGGTTCTCCGCTGTTCGAAATATTCTCAACACTGACAATCGCGGCTTTGCCCGCGCCACCAATCAAGCGTTCGACGCGGGCAAGGCCCCTTACTTCCTGATGCTGAACAGCGATGCCTCGGTCACGGAAGGATCAATCGCCAAATGCGCGGCCTACCTCGACAACAATCCATCGGTGGCGGTTGTCGGTTGCCGCGTCGCATATCCCGACGGGAGGTTTCAATCGAGCTGCTTCCGGTTCAAGAACCTCAAGGGCCTCGCGCTGGTTTCGCTCGGGCTGTCGCAGGCGTTCCCGCGGTCTTGGCTCCTGAATTGGGACCGGTACGGTTGGCGGCAATGGAACAAGGTGCGCCAGGTCGACTGCGTCATGGGCGGTTTCATGATGGTGCGTCGCAGTGCGATCCGCGAGCGACCTCTTCTCGATGAAGGCTATTTCATGTACGGCGAGGAGGAAGATCTCTGCTACCGACTGCATCGCGATGGCTGGAAGACGGTTTACTATCCCTTCGTCGAAGTCCGGCATCACCACTCCGCCAGCTCCAAACGCCCGCAGATCGCCGCCTGGGCCTATGCCGCCAAGCGGCGGGCGGTGCTGAGGTTTCTCGACAAGTGGCGCGGAACGACGGTTGCCTGGCTGGCCAACGCCATATACGCGCTCGACCTCGCACCCCGGACCGTCGGCTGGACGCTGCTCGACCTGGTCTGCTCGGCGCGAGACCGGCGCTGGGGCTTCGATCGGCTGTTGAAGGCGCGGGCGATGAAGTTCCATCTCGCCGCACTGTTTCGGCCAAGCCTGTTCAAGTCCGAGTGGAGCGCCCCGCCGAGCCCGCCGGTCGCGACCTGACAGCCACGCTTCGATCTGCCGCCCCGCCTGCACAGCCGGCGCCATCGTGAGCGAACGCCTGCCCGACTTCAGCCCTCGCCGGTCACACGGATTTGGCGGCAAGTGATCCCGCCGCCTTTCGCAGCGTGTCAGACGCGGGCGTGCTCGCACGAGGCGGCACGTCAAACAGCCACACGGCCGCTCCGAGGAAGAAGAAGAACAGGCAGTAAATCGCCCCCCAAAGATCAACGGTCCAGCCGGCCACCACGAACCCGAGCATGGCGACCAGCATGCCCATCCTGTACTCGACGGTCTGGGCATCGAGGCCATCGATCTTCGATAGCTTCGCGATGATATAGATCACGGCGATCGCCAGAAAAATTGCCGCCGGCAGCCCGTACTGCATCGCCTGGAGAAGCCAGAACATGTCGGTGCTCGGGCTCATATAGTACGCGCGTTCCCAATCGCTGAGGCCGATCCCGAATAACGGATGGCGGCCAACTTCTGCCGTCCCGTACCTCCAGATGAGAATCCGGTTGTACGAATTCTCGTAATTGAACGTGAAGTAATTTATAAAAACTTCGATGGGAGTCCGCGTTGACAGTAAATCGATGAACACGTACATCGCCCCCAAGACAGAGCCGATGATTGCCCAGCGCCGCGCAAGCGAGCGCGTCATGCGGTCCCAGGTTGCGACGAGCGTCTGGGTGATCAGCGCGGTGAGCGCGCCGGACGACAGCGACGTCGCGAGCGCCACTGCGACCGTTCCAGGCGGCAAGTAGCGGCGCATTCTCCTGTACTTGCCGCCGATCACGTACAGTGCCAATCCAAAGACGGTGCCGCAATACACGCCGAAAAGTATAGGATGCTCGAACGGGCCCTGAGCCTGGTCGAGGCCCCATCTTGGCGGCTTCTCCACCACGGCGAACGTGCTGGCAAAACTGCCAAACAACGCCAGGATCGGATTGTGGGAGGTGATGTTCTCGTAGATCGCAAAGGGCAGAATTGCGACGATGAGCCAGAACAGCGTTCGCGCGAAGACCTCGAACTGCCGGGCGCCGCGGATGCAATATCGCGCAAGCGCATACGGTCCCACCGTTTCGACGATCAGGATGCCGCCGGGTTGGAGCGCGAAGTCGAAGTCATGATTGACGAACAGTGCCAAAGTGCCCCAACCGCTGAAAAGCAGGACCATCAAGTCGCAGAGACGGAACGGACCCAGTTTTCCGGCGAGCAGCATCAAGACCGTCGGGATGAACATGACCAACAGCACGACGCGATACGGCGACAGCTTGATGGTTCCGATGAAGAAGTAGACGGGTATCGCCAGAATAATCAGAAACAGGGCCAGGATGAACGTCCCCCGGCCAGGCTTTCCGGCCGCGTCGCCGCGGCTTGCGACTCGCCCGAGCGCAACCCTGTTCCGAATTGTGACGCGGTTGGCGACTGTAACCATCGGCTCGCTAATCCTGGACTGGATCAAGTCACGTTCGGCCGTCCACACCGCCCGCGCCCCACACCCAGCGCCCGGACCGCTATAGCGGCCGCATCCTCAGCCATCAAGGCCCGCACACCAGCTGCCGCGCCCGCGACGCGCGAGCCAACTACGCCGACAGATCTGCAAGATCGGGTCCGGATACCCGTCGCCGCCGTGACCTCCGGTAGGTCCCTGCCAGGCTTCTGAGTGTCGCCAGCGGCCCGAGGCCGAGCGCGGCGCGCACCAGATTCAACCCGCGATACCGCGGCGGCCGACTCCCCGCCAGGAGCATGCCCACCAGCCGCGACAGAACCAGGCGCTTCCGCTCCGCCTGCGAGGGCTGGATTCGCTCAATATCGTCCACTGGCAGCGGCTCCACGGAAACGACGCCGGCCATTGCGGCCCGCGACAGCAGGTCCTCGCCCCTCGGCGTCCGGGTGACGATGAGACTCCGGCCGTCGGCGTTCTCGAACAACGGATTGCCGTCCTCATCATGATACCAGGCATCGCCGAAAGAGATGTCGGCAAACCCCCCGGAACCATCCGGGCAAATCTTACATCGGAACTGCACATGGTTGCGGAGGATCTGACCCCAAGACTCATCATAGCTCATGCGGTGCTCGCGGCCGTCCCTGGTCACGGCCGTGGCATCGCCCGGCCATCCGTCGCCGCGATAGCTGAAACGCTCCACGTCTGCTTCGTCGACGCCCATCGCATCGAGAATGCGCCGCGTCCCCTCGATGCTTGGTACGCCGGCACAGAAGAACGAGACCAGCACCGGTATCCGTTCGGCCACCCGCGGGTCGCGTCGCGCAAGAGCCCGCACCGCAGCAATATCGCATGGCTTGCCGACAACGGCGAAGCGGCTCTTCCCGCCGAGGTGCCTGTCGAGGCTGTCCAGCGGCGACGACGGCGCGTAGCGAGAGCCCGCCGCCCGGAAAACGTCGTCGGAGTCGACGCTCACCACGGAGCGGTTGCGGATCGGCGAGTCGGCCGCGGCGGCCGTGTGCATTACGAAATCGACCTCACCCGTCCGCAGCAGGAAATCGGCAAACGCGGACAGCGCACCGCCCGACGATGCGTGAAAGCGCAGTGCAGCATCCGTGGCGTGCCCGGTCCGCGCGGAGACGACCGGTCCCCATATCGGATGACGCACGCCAGCTTCGTTTGTCTGCGACAGGCGAATCCCCGGACACACTTCGCAGATCAGGTCGTCCCTCGCCGTGTCCACGGGTCCGGTCGCGACCGGTCGCAGAAACCCTTCGGCCGACGTCCGCATCTCGATCGCATCGGAGGACAGCGACGCGCACAGCCCACACCCGGCGCAACAGTCGGCCCGCAGGATGCGCCCCAGCGAAGACGGCGGCTCGCCCGGTCTCATCTGGACTGGCTCACTTCGGCGAGGCACTGGCGAAGCACGTTTTCATATGCCTCCAGCCGCTCGTCTGCCGCAACACAGGCGCGCGCGATCAGCTCCTTCAGCTCAGCGCGGCGGTTGAACGCGTCGATCGCCTTGTCGACGATCGCAACCTCGGTCTCGGTCTCGCAATCGGCGAGGATATCGTAGCCGAGGGATCCGAACACGCCGGCGAACTTGCGGCTGTAGGCAATCGGGAGGACCGGGACGCCGCTGGAGAATGCGGCGATGCACGAGTGCATGCGCGAACCGATGAAGAAATCCATCGATGCGATGTAGCCTTTCGCCTCGGATGGTCCATTGAACATTGGCGCGACCACCAGGCCGGGGAATTCCTCCGCCAGCATCTGCGAGACGGCCAGATCGTTTTCCACGGAGAAGTACCTGGCATCTCCGATAACGTGGCCCACGAGGTGGACCTCCACGTCCGGCAGGGCCCGAAGCCGCGCGATGAGCGCGCGTACCATCCGCGCATAGTCCACGGCCAGCGAGAACATGTTGCCGCCCGTGTATCCGCCGTAGAACAGCAGCGCCGAAACGTTCAGGCCGATACGGACAGGGCCGCCATCGCGCGGCATTGGCGGCGCGAAGGGAAGGCGAAATGCCAGATCGGTCGACTCCACCAGGTTGTCGCTGATCCCTTGCTCGCGCAGATACGCGGTCGTCAGCCGGTCGCGCGTGACAACGCTCCGCGCCCTGCGGATCAGCGCCAGCGCGAGCGCTCGCGCCCACGAGCGCTGAAACGGACCAATCGTCTGCGGGCTCATGATCAACGGTCGCCTCGCGCCGATGACAACCGCCTTGGCGAGCACGTTGAACAGGAACCGCCGCGCGCCGTAAATGTCGCTGAAGCTGTCGCCAGCTGAAACGTCGAGCACCAGGTCGCAGCCGCGCACCGCCGCCCGCAGACCCCACGGGTCGAACAGGCTTATCGCGCGAAAATCGAACACCTCCAGGTCCGGGCGAGTGATGTAGACCGGCTGGTGCGTCTGCCACCCCATGGCCCTGAAGCGCAGCTTCAGGCCTTCACGCTCGGCGATTTCGCCCAGGAGCGCCAGGTGGGACACCGTCAGCGCGCCGATGCCCAGATTGAGCGAGCTTACGGAGTGCCACAGAAGGCCGACCGTGATGGCATCATTGCGGCGCTGGCTGCGGCTCACGTCGTTCTACAACCTGATCGGACTGTGGTCGAGGTCCGCGATTCACAGCCGTGCATGGGGCCCGCCATGCAGAGCGGTGCGTTCGAGACGGCCCCCTCCTGCCGTGCGATTCTGGTCCGTTCCGAACATTCCGCACAGCGCAGGGGAAACGTGGTGAATATGCAGGGCCGCTATTCAATGGGAATTTAACGCGACCAGTGTCATTGTGTCCATAAACCCGAGCAAAAAAGCGGCGCGATGCTTAAAAGTGGCCTTCTCCTGAGCGGCGCGAACATCACCAACGCAATTCTGAGCCTGACGCGCAACGTGGTTGTGGCCCGCCTGATCAGCGTCGAGGATTTCGGAATCGCAACCACGTTCATCCTGACGATGTCATTGGTCGAGATGGTATCCTACGTGGCGGTCGAGCGCCTGCTTGTACAGGACAAGGAAGGCGATGCCCCCCACCTCTTGGCGACGGCGCACACCATCCAGCTCGCGCGCGGTGCCGCGGGCACCATCGTTCTGTTCCTCGCCTCGCAGCCGATCGCGGCGCTGTTCGGAGTCCCCGACGCCGCCTGGGCATACGCGGCCCTGGCGCCGATATTGCTGCTGCGCGGCCTGATGAACCTCGATCTGTTCCGACTCCAGCGGGAAATGCAATTTGTTCCGTTCGTGTCCGTCGAGGTCGCCGCTCAGGCGGTCTCGACGGTGGCCGCGGCCGTTCTGGCCTACGTGCTGGCCGACTACCGGGCCATACTGTTCGCCCTGCTGCTGCAGCAGCTCACCCACACCACCGCGACCCATCTCGTCGCGCGCCGCCCGTACCTTTGCGGCTGGAACGCCAAGATCGCCCTGCGCATCGGTCGCTTCGGTTGGCCGCTGCTACTCAACGGTTTCCTGATCTTTGGCATCTTCCAGGGTGACAGGATCATCGTCGGCAGCCATATCGGCATGGTGGAACTCGGATGGTTCAGCGTCGCGTTCAGCCTGACGCTCATGCCGACCATGCTGGCCGCCTCGACGCTGCAGACGTTCTTCCTTCCCCAACTGGCGCGGGCCCAGGACCGGCCCGCAGAGTTCGAACACCTCGCGCAGGTCACCATCCAGGTCACCCTCATGATCGGAGCCGCGCTCGCGGTCATGTTCGCTCTCGCCGGTCCCGTCGTGCTGATCACATTGTATGGGCCGCGATACGAGACCTCGTTGTCGATCCTGACGCTCCTCGCGGTCATGCACAGCGTGCGCTTCGCCAAGGCCGGGCCGGCGGTCGTTGCGCTGGCGAAAGCCCGAACGGACAACCCGCTCATCGCCAACATCACCCGCTTCCTGACCCTGTTCGTCGCCTGGTACCTGGTCCACAATGGCGCCGGTGTGGTGGCGGTTGTCGTCGTTGGAATCGCCGGCGAGGGCCTCGCGTTCGCGGTCTCGCTCACGTTGCTGCGCGGTCGGCTTCGCCTGGCGTTGGCGCCGTTTGCCGCCCCCGTCCTGGCGGTCGCCACCACTCTCGGCCTGGTGTGCATCGATGCCTGGCTCTGGCCGCCGACCGCTTCGTTGTTCGACAACCTGCACTGGTTTCAGATTGTCCTTCTTTTGGGGATCGCGCCCGTTGTCTGGTTCATGCCGGCGATGTGGGCATGGGCTTGGTCACTCGTCAGGAAATCAACCGCACGATGAACACGGCTGAAAACTCCCCGTCCAGCCTGATCGTCTGGGCGTATCGCTTCACCGCCTTGCGACGTGTCTGCCTGTGGTGGTGCAACAGGTTCGACGGAAGCCAGTTTTACTCGGCAACGCTGAGGCAGATACTCAACACTTATCATGGTGTCGTCGTCGGGCGATACAGCTACGGCCCGGTTCTCGAACCCGGCGTGCTCCCGAAGGGAACGCGCGTCGGCTCCTACTGCTCGGTCGGTGGTTGCCTGGCGGTGCGGCGGCGCAATCACCCCATCGACCGGTTTACCCAGCACCCGTTTTTCTACAATGGGCGGCTGGGATACGTGGCGCACGACACCATCCCGCACGACGAGGACAATCCGCTGGTGATCGGCAATGATGTCTGGATCGGAGAGCAGGTGATCATCCTGCCCGGCTGCCGATCGATTGGCGATGGAGCGGTGATTGCGGCAGGTGCCGTGGTCACCCATGACGTGGAGCCCTACTGCATCGTCGCGGGCGTACCCGCGAGGCCGCTCGGCAAGCGATTTGACGACGCCTTGATCGAACGGCTGGTGAAGCTGCGCTGGTGGGAGATGCCGGTGGAGCGCCTCGCGGCGGTTCAGCCCGGACTGTTGAAGCCGCTGACGCCGGACGTGCTGGAGTCGATCGTGTCGCGATTGGGCCGCGGCGCGTGAGCCGCCGCGGACGGCCTAAGTGCGGGCGAAAACGTCGCGGAGATACCGCCGAAGTCGCGACGGATTGAGGATTTTCTTTGCGATCGCAACGCGGTCGCGGTAGTCGCCGTACTTGTTGATTGGGATCGTGCCGAGTTCAGGCCACATCGCGCCGATGCAGCGGTCGAACAGCCT
>Ga0326597_10009906_pt1 | contig 12730 bp, 16 predicted proteins | sample RVTome_12_FD_203789 | JGI IMG/M metagenome (GOLD analysis project Ga0326597, IMG submission 203789) | Soil microbial communities from uranium-contaminated site in the Upper Colorado River Basin, Wyoming, United States - RVT100D185 | ecosystem: Environmental > Terrestrial > Soil > Contaminated >... | reverse complement strand
TGCCGAGCAACGCGCGGTTGCTGAAAGAGGTGCAAGAAGCCCAGCGTCAAATGGCCGCGGAGTTTGCTGCCGCCAGTGAGTCGGATGAAGAAACCGGTCAGAAAAAAACACCGCCTCGGACGTTCGTGGACATTCAATATCGCACGCTCGACAGTTGGAGTCGGCCACGGCGCGTGGTGGCGAAAGTGGAGCATTTGCCGGGAAAAACGGGAGATTCGGTAAGTGCAAGCGCGGTGGCCGCCGCCGAGCAGAGTGCGTTGAAAGCGGAGCAGCGTGTAGCGGAGTCGCGGTCCGCGGCGGCCACTGCAGCGACCCGTGCCGACGAGCAACAGCAGCGGCGAAAGAAACGGGGTCGGGTCTCATATTCTAGAACGAGACCAGACCCCGTTCACATTCCAAGTTGTGATCGTAGAAATCGTTATTACGAAATGCAATCTAACTCTTGAACAATTTGAACAGTCAGAATGGGGGAAAAACACCTTGAGACGTAATGCCACGCATGCGCCAGCCATCTGAGACAATACGCCACAGACTTCAGGTTGATGGCAAGGTGGATAGCCGATATTGCGCGGCACCCGGAAGTCAGACTAGACGAAGCTATAAGGCGGCCAAGGGCCCAAAAGCACGAACCGATCACATTCCTGTTCGCTCGTTAGAGTATTGAGACGATGTTGAAACGACCCCAGCCGCAGCCGCTCGACCAGAAATGACAATCGCACGCTCCCCAGTGATGGTGAAGGCAATCTGCGCCAGTCACGATAGAGCCCCTGTAAAGCCTGCATGTAAAGTTCTGCCTGATCGTCAAGCCGGTCCTCCCACTGATAGGATGTCCGGCGCTGAGCCAGATACTGACTTGGCGAAAGAGATACACTCCCGTGGTCGCGCGACCTTGATAGGACCGGCGCCGCCTGGCGGCATTTTAGTTTAACCCGTAGCGCCATTTCGCAGGCTCCATGCAGGCGATCAAGGCACTGAAGTAGATGCTCGCCTCGCCTGTCGAGAAAGGCGAGGCTCGCCTCCTCGTCGGGAAAGTCGGCGCCGAATTGCATGGGCAGTATGTCAATCGACTGGTGGATGAGTCCAAGCAACCGCGCGTGATCGACCGGGTCCAGGGGAGGGGACGTCACCGCCCCGGCCAGAAATCCCTGCTCAACCCACTGCACGCGGCTTGACCGGGAGATCTCTTGCACGTCGCAACTGCGGCTAATGCCCAGTAAGTGTACTTTCTTCGCAGCCACGGTCGCACCGTCACGCGAATCAGCTTGAGCGTCTGTGTGTTCGAGGTTTTGTTGCATTTCGCACATTCTCAGAACCATGCCATCATCTCCGTCCGGAGTTGAACAAAGCGAACTGAAGTTTTTTAAGCGAGTCTTGTCCCGCGATCGGACGCGGGAACATCGGCAACGAGATCACGTCCAGTTCGGGATGCGTCTTTTGGAAACCTGCCACGTGGTGTTCCTGACATCGTCTCGTCTGCCGGCAGAAATCGCATTCGTTCTTGGGGATGAGCTTGTTGAAGACGACCGAACGACAGCCAACCTGCAAGTTCGCCAATTGTTCCAACAGCCGTTGCGACTCGCGTAAGGCCATCGTCTCGGCGATGGTCACCAGGACAAATTCTGCTTGGGCGGCATCCGTGAGGATGGCTTGAAATCGGCGCACGCTACGAGCGAGGGCGAACATTTCCCGGCTGGCTGCATGACCGTGCTTGAACATCACCCTGAAGATGGCTTGCAGCCAGTCGTGGGCAAGTTTGGGCAGTTCGAGCAGTCGCAGCGCATGTCCGGTCGGTGCCGTGTCGAGGACGAACAGGTCGCCTTTGCCGCTGTCGGCCAGATCCATCACGCTGGCCAGAAACATGATTTCATCGACCCCAGGCGGCGAGAGCGACGCGAGTTGCTGCAGGGACTCCTGTTCGAATTGGACTTCCACTCCGTCGGAAGTCAGACCCGCGAAGATTTCGCTGATCGAATCGCTGTAACGGTTGCGAAAACGCTCGAACAGCGTCTCCGCGTTTTGTTCGCAGGCGAAGAGATTGTCCGCCAACACGGACGTGAGTTCCGGGCCTAACGGGGCACCGAAACTGTCGGCCAGCGAATGCGCCGGGTCGGTGGAAAACACCACCACTCGTTTGTCCGGATGAGCCTTTGCCAGGTGCAGTCCCGCGGCCGCGGCCAGCGACGTTTTGCCGACGCCCCCTTTGCCGCCGAAGAAGATAAAGCGGACACCATCGCGCAACACGAGCGGTTTGCCATGCTCTTGGCTCGTGCCGCGTGGTGCCTGGATCGGTGCCGGCGGTGAAGCATGCGCGAGGTCATTGACCGCGACGGGCTGGGCGGTCAGGCGGTCTAGTGCATCCACAACATGCGAGAGACCCTGGGGGCCGCACACCTCGCCCGGAAACAGAGGGATGGGCAGAACTTCCAGGTCGGACAGCTTCGCCGAGTGGGCCAAGGCGGATCGCTGCCGGCAACTTCTGGCGGCGCAGAACGGACACTCCACTGATTCGACCCACTGATTCACAATCAGACGCTTCGGATGCATCCCCAACGAGGCAAGCTCTTGGAGTAGTCTTTCCGTCTCGGCGAGTGCCATGGGCTCGGCGATGGTCACGGGAACGAACTCAGTTCGGCCGCGCTGCTGGAGAATTATCCTGGCGCGCTCGACCTTTCGGTCAAAGCGGGTTAGAAACTGCTCGGCGGCGTCGGACGAAAGCCGCCGACCACTCCCGAAACGGCGTTTCAAATAGCGATGCTTCTCCTGTATCACATCCAGGGCTTCGAGCCACTGTTGCATGGCTTTCGGCGTCGCCAAGAAACGCAACGCGTGTCCGGTCGGTGCCGTATCGACCAGAATGAGGTCCCACTGATCTTCATCCAGCAGGCGAGCGATCTCGACGACCCCCATCACCTCGTCCACGCCCGGCAGGGTCAGATTGAGGAAACTGTCTGTGTCCAGGCGGTCCAAAAGCGTTCCCCGGTCGAGCAGCGTGTGCAGTGATTCGTCATTTTCCCTCTTGAAGGATTCCACCAGGCTTGCGCCGTCCAACTCCATCGCCCATAGATTGTCGATTTGATTGACAGGAACCGGTTTCGGGCCGACTGGCTGGTCAAGACTATCCGCCAGCGAGTGAGCCGGATCGACGGACATGACGAGAATTCTGTGGCCGAGTGACGTCGAGCGTTGGGCGATGGCCATCGCAGTTGCGGCGGTCAGGCTCGTCTTGCCCACGCCCCCCTTGCCGCCGAAGAGCACGAGCTGTGCCTGGGACCACTCGTCCAGAAAGTTCATCCGCTGTTCTGTCGTCGAACGACTGTCTAGCAAGCAGGTGGTCGGCAGTCCCGATTCATTCACGTCAGCAAGTCCTTGTGTGTCGATTTGTTTCATGCGTCGCCTTATCGGTCGACGCGTAGACGCCATTGGCGTTCGCTCAACCAGCCAGCGCGGGACAGAAATGATACGGTGCCCAGGGACCGGTTACTTCCAGGATCAGTCCTTTGGGATTCAAATGGTTTCGAAGGCGTTCACAGGTGTTCCAAAAACAATCTTGACCAGAACGCGATAGCAGAAAGGTGGCGTTCCAGACCATCTTCTCCGATCGACCGGTGAGCGTGGCCGGCAACGGGCGAAGTCGGCGCCATGAATCCGCAACGCCTTGCAGACAGGATTCCGTTGCCGACAACTCCTGTCTAACAGACTCATCCAACTGCCGTCGGCGATCGTGCTCTCGCCGCTTCGCAACAAAGTACTGAAGACCAGCTGAAGGGGGAGCGGCACATGAGTCGCCGTGACTTCTTGTGATCGGTTCGGTGGGTGCCACGCCCTTCCCAGCTTGGTCTTGGTCCAGATACAGCTTGACCGCCCACTCCTGCCGGTCTTCCAGACGCCGAAGAAACTCGGCCACTTCTGCCGCGCATTGGGCCGTCCGATCGAGCAGGGAAGTCCGGGAGTTGAATATCGTGCCCAGCCTTAGAGGCAGTATCGGATGACGCTGGGCGATGGCGTCGACAATCGCGTTATGCCGCACGGCAACTTGACTCAGCCAGTTCACGTCAGCGGTTTCCTCTTCCAGCTTCGAGACGTCGAACCGATCCATCCCCACACGGCTGGCGATGGCCGCGATCGGAGGAAATGGCAGCCGTTCGATTGGGAAGCGGTCGTCCATGGCTTGGTCGATGTTCTTCACACAGCAGTCGGACAACGCGAAGCCGTAGAGATAGTGCAGTTCAGGCATGTGGGGTTTCCATTCTTTCGTTACCGCGATTACTAAAGTCCGAAAGGGCTGCCATAGGGCCGCCCCCTTGAGGGCGTTTAACAAACACCATCGTTTGAGATTGTTCTTGATTACCTAGCCGCCATTTGCTCGATTACCTTGCTGAAGTGGTCGCGGCTGATTCGGAGCTTGTCGGCCTCCGGACTGTCGGGCCTGGCCTCGACCAACTCCTTGACTGCCTCCATCACGGCCCGGCGGCACACGCCGGCGACTTCGGCGCCATTGAAGTCATCCGTCTGCTCAGCCAACCACTCTGCCGTCACGTTTTCCTGGACGGGCCGATTGCGCAAGTGAACCTCAAAAATCTGTCGGCGGCCGGTCTGGTCAGGCGTCGGGATCTCCACCTTCAAATCGAATCGTCCAGGCCGCAAAAGCGCTGGATCGAGCATGTCGGGACGGTTGGTTGCTCCCAGGACCAGAACGCCCTTCAGCTCTTCCACTCCGTCCAACTCAGTCAGAAGTTGACTCAGAACGCGTGCCCCGACGCCGGACTCGTCCCCCCCGCGGGATCGCGACGTGGCGAGGGCATCCAGCTCGTCGAAAAACACGATGCAAGGGGCGGCCTGCCGTGCCTTGCGAAACAAGTCGCGCAGACCACGCTCCGATTCCCCGACGTACATCGACAGGATCTCTGGACCTTTGACCGAGATAAAATTGACTTGGCTCTCGGTCGCCAGGGCCTTGGCAATCAAGGTCTTTCCGCAACCGGGCGGACCCGACAGCAGGATTCCCTTATGAGGTTTCAACCGGCAGGTCTCGAACAGATCAGCATATTTCACCGGCCACTCGACCGTTTCGCGCAGTTGCTGCTTGAGATCTTCCAATCCACCCACGTCGTCCCAGGAGACGTTCGGAACTTCAACGAACACTTCGCGGATGGCCGACGGTTCCACTTCCCGAAGTGCTCCTGCGAAGTCGCTCATTCTGACTTCGAGTTCGGCCAGAGTCTCGTAGGGAATGCTGGCCAAGGAGGAGTCGATCTCCGGCAGCGTGCGTCTCAAGGCGAGCATGCCCGCTTCACGACAAAGAGCTTCCAGGTCGGCCCCGACAAAGCCATGAGTAATCTCGGCCAGATGAGCAAGATCCACATCCTCAGCCAGTGGCATGCCGCGGCTATGGATTTCGAGAACTTCGCGCCGGCTGTGGCGGTCCGGAATCGGGATGGAGATTTCGCGGTCGAACCGGCCGGGCCGGCGCAGCGCGGGATCGAGCACATTGGGCAAATTCGTGGCGGCCAACACCAGCACTTGCTGTCGCTGTGACAAGCCGTCCATCAAGGCTAGCAACTGGGCCACGACCCGCTTTTCGACATCGCCGACGACGCGGTCGCGGTGTGGGGCAATGGCGTCGATTTCATCCAAGAAAATGATACTGGGCGCCCGTTTGGCGGCTTCGTCGAACAGCTTGCGCAAATGGGCTTCGCTTTCGCCGTAGAACTTGTGGATGATTTCCGGACCGTTGATGCTGAAGAAGGTGGCCTCGGATTCGTGAGCCACTGCCCGCGCGATCAACGTCTTGCCGCAGCCGGGCGGGCCGTGCAGCAGCACGCCTTTCGGAGCGTCGATGCCAAGTCGTTCGAACAGTTCCGGGTACTTCAGCGGAAGCTCGATGATTTCGCGGACCCGATCCAACTGGGGCTTCAGACCGCCGATGTCTTCGTACGAAATGGAGGGAGCGGCCAACGGCTGGCTGTCGCGCTGGCGAGGCTTGCCGATCTTCAACAGAGTCTCCGTGACGATCACAACGGGCCCGGACGGCAGCGTCCGTTCGATCTGGAAATCGGCGGAGCGGTTGCCGAACAACACGGCCCGCACGCGATCGCCCGCGACGACCGGCAAGCCGTCGAGCAAGCTGCCGATGTATTCCAGGTCGCGCTGTGAAGGAGTGCGCCCTTGGGGGACCAGCACAACCTCTTCGGCCGCCTGGACAGAAGCCGGCCGGACCACGGCAGTCTCGTGCAGTCGGATGCGGGCGTTCTCGCGAATGACCCCGTCGATTTGCAGATGCGACTTGCCGCGGTGCTCCTTGAATGTGGGCAGCGCCTTGCAGATGACCCGCCGCTTACCGGCGATCTCCAGCATGTCGCCCACGTCGATACCAAGTTCTTGCATGTCCGCGGGGTCAAGCCGCGCGATTCCACGACCGACGTCTTTCCCCGTCGATTCGGTTACGGTCAGAGTGAGTTCCCGAGTCGTAGTGCTTGATTCTGTCATGACCGCTCCAATCGCACTTTCAGAATGCCGTTCTTGCAGGTCCAGGTCATTTGATCCGCGGAGAAGCTCTGGGGCAGGACGACTTCCTTGCGGTATTTTGTGTCGCCTCGCCGGCCACGGAGGGTCAAACGATCCTCGGAGAGTTCCAACTCGATGTCCTGCTTGCTGACACCGGGCAGCTCGCCGATCACAAGTACGTGATCTTCCTCCTGATGGACGTCGACCAATGGTTCGCGCACGTCGTCCACGACGGTCTCGCCACTGGGTTCCTCGCGGACGTTGCCAAAGGGCTCGACTTTCAGTTCCTGTTCACCCTCCGGGCCGAGGCAGGTTTTGAAGGAGACCCCATACACTCCGCGTAGTTTTCCTTCGGGGTCGAGGCCTTTGAGTTCTCCCGTTTGGGATAACTCTTCTCCCTTCTCGGCGAGTTCGCCCAGTTTTTCGACGAAGCCCCCGAACTTGCCGAAGATGCCACCCAAACTGGTGCAAATCTCCACAGCTTCGTCGACCTTTTTCAATTTCTCAGAACGTTCTTTGCGTACTTTGGCCATTGCGTCGTCCTTTCTCGTTTCTTGTCCAACAACTCTTCGCTCCGTGTCGCCACGCTTACCTCAGCGTTTCCACCCGAATGTCACTGTCCAACCATTTCTCCAGGCAGTGGGCCGCTCCCAAAAAGACGAGTCCGGTGTCCCCATCTTCGAGTGTTTCTTCGATTCGCGCGGCGATAAACCGGTCGCGATCTTCCAACAGATCGGTTCCTTTCGTTGTCGGCCCGCCCTTCGTTTCAGGTGCGGTGATCTGTTGGCGCTGCATTTGATATTCCTGGATTAACAGTTGCGGATCCTCCGTCCCGACTAGCGTCGCGCCCTTGTCGACCAGGGCCAGGACAATCTGGTGGTTGGGGCTGCCGGCATCGGCAACTTCCCGGACAATTTGCAGTTCGCGTCCGCAGATCGGTAAGCCATCCTGATAGATTCGCACCTTCCGGTAATCGAGTTTCAGATCCGCGACGCCTTGCTGGATGACATTCCATAGCTTGTCCACGAGCTGCTCTCGTTCATTCCAAGTGGTCGCTCCAAACTGTTCCAGATAAAGCGTCTTCACAAGCTCCGCCAGGGAGCCGAAGTCGGTTGAGCTATGCACAATCGGAATGATGATGAGCCGTCTCGTCATTTTCAGCCGATCTTGCCTGATAGTTGTTGAATCTGGTGGGCAATCACAAGTTGCACACACGTCTCGCCCCTAACTGCTCGTATTCCGCGCAGCCACTCTTTCGCCGCCTTCCGCGCTCTGTTGCAAACGTTGAAATTGTTCAAACTCTTGGAATTGCCGGTACTGTTCCCAAGGCGTGCGCGCCATCGGCGCCAGCTGCGGCAACGGCGCCGGTAGCCCTGGAAGAGCCTTGGACCGATTCAGGGCCGGTGCGGACGGCTCTTGCCACCACCAGGTCAAACCCATCTCCTGAGCCTTGTCGACGGAGGCCACCAACAGGCGGATTTGTATCGTCAACAGTTCGACGTCGCACAGCTTGATCTTGATATCGCCGGCGATCACCAAACCTTTGTCCAGGACACGTTCCAAGATGTCTGCAAGGCCGTCTGACTGTACGCCATGTGCGATCCGCTGAGGCATGGTCTTGATCTTTCTGATTGTTCTAACGCAGCTTGCCCAGAGGTCCGAGGGCGATATTGAGATCCTCGTCGCTGAAGCCGAACTCCACTTTTAGTTTTTCGATCTCCTCGGACATCCGCAGAAAAGTCAGACCCAGACGCTCGGTTTCCTCTTCCGTGAGCGAGCCGGCGTCGACCCGCCGCAGCGCCTGACGCTCCAACAGTTCCCGGATCAACTCGACCAGCGTCAGGACCAGTTGCATCAGGCCATTGCGGGTGTTCTCCGGATCAATCTTGATTTTGGAGGCTCCCTCCGAAACCATGCGGCCAGCTGGGACTTGCTCGGCGGAATCCGGAAACAGAGTCGATAGCATCATTCGTCACGCTGCCTTTCTTGGGAGATCTGTCTCGGGCTGCGGCACCGGACCCCAGCCCGCCTTTTGAGACGTATCGACCGAACTGACCATTAGTTGCAGACGGACAAAAATCAATTCGATGTCGGCCACCGAGATAACAACATCACCCGCAACGACGACCCCTTTGTGCAGAACGCGGTCAAGCAACTCGACAAGCGTGTCCTGGTCGGTCGTTGTGAGGGGATAATCATCTTCCATGAAACTGTCTCGTTGCCACGAAGCGGTTAAATACCATAGCCCTGCGGCAGCGGCGTGGCCGCGCCACCCTGGACCCTATTGAATTGATTGGACCCCGTTGGGGGTTGACTGACCATCGTCCATTTACGGCACGGTGCTTTCATCTCCCTGGGACGCCTGAATCGCCTCGAGGCGATCCAATAGCGCCGTCTCGCGAGGGTCGAATTCTTCGTTGCTGATCTGACCGGCTTCAAGCTGTTGGTGCAGATGCAACAGCTCCTCCACGATCGCCTTTTCTTGGTCGTCCAGGTCTTGTTGGGCCGCGTCATAGATCTTTTGGCAAACCGACGCGAACCCCTTTAGCGGTGCCAACAGAACATCGTCGATCAAGAACATGGGTTGCTTTGCTCCCCTAACGCGGCCTTCGGCCGCAACAATAAAAGTAGGACAGGTTATCAACCAGTCATACAACTAGGCTCCTTGGCCCGCCCTGCAAATACAGGATCTCACAGCCTCCGAGCACTGATAGCGACTTTCGTTGTGGTTTCACTCAAATGCCAGATGAATGTCCGCGAAGCTTTGCGGCGTAAACGGCCCGCTGTAGGCAAAGCGATAATGGTCATCGAACAGCCTCGCCGCTTTTTGGATTCCGTCTTCCCAATGTTGTTGGCGATCCTTTTCCACCAGACAGGCCAGCTTCATGATCATCCGCTCGTCGCCCAGGTCGTTGGTGCGGATCTCGACACTATCGCGTGACAGGGCGTCGATCACTCGCTGGGTATGGCGTTTACGGCTCTGCTCAAGTAGCGACTCGAATTGCTCACCGATTTCAATCTTCTGATTGACCGTGGGGGCGCAGCCGGGACGGAACAGACGGTCGCGCATGGCCTTCAGTTCGTCGTGCTGGGCTACGAAGAACTCAAAGATGTTCGTCGTGTCCCAATAGACTTTGAGGGTCATCTCAACCTTGCCTTCCAACCGTTCAAAAAGTGGCAGCAGTTTGGACTGGTTGCGGCACAAGAGAGCCCGGAGTTCCTGTTCACTGCCGGCGATGGTCCCAAACGCCGTGGGCAGCACCGTGCCGTGTTCGGTCAGGTCGCGCAGCACCTGATGGTGCGCCGCCAGGTTGGTACGGTCTGGGCGAAGCTTTTTCGCCGCAACTCGGCTCACCACCGCGGCCAGCGGGCCCTCGACGATCTGCTCTACGTCGGCTCCCTTCACACCGCCTTGTCTCACAAAGCGTGACGTCCCCGCTGAAGAATGAGATTTCGTGATACCGTACAGGTAGAGACCAGTTTCAGTCATAGTGCCAGGCACGTCTTTTCCTCCCTGATGATCGTAAAGCGGTCGTGTATTCAAGCTGTCTACCGATTCCGTCCCACAGTCCACTCCAGCGCTTCGTCGTGGTGGGCTCGCCCGTCCCGCTGGCGGTTATCAAACGTGGCGACCTCGGTTCGTTTCACCTGGCCATCCTCGGTTCGAATGTTCAATGAGGCTTCACAAGCGAAGCACTTGACTTGCCCTTCGTAATCGTCGTAAGCGTCCCGCAAATCAATTGAGTGGCCGCAAGAAAGACAGTTCAGTTTCATGGCATAATTCCTTTATTCCTGCTCCGAGATGGATTCCTTCAATGCGTAGGCCAAGACGTTCAACTGGCTGTCCAACCGGAGTAGGTACTCCTGCTGATCAAGCACCGGTTTTTGAGTTGGCAAGCCGAGGTTCTTGACGGTGTCGTTGGGCTGCCAAACCTCGGCTTCGGCCTCCCAGGTTCCTTCGTCCGGGTCGATCTGCGCCAGCTTGGTGACATTCACCCTGTGGACCTCAGGCAACGACTCTTGCAGGAAGTCACGGATGGCGCCCATGGCCTCGGCAAATGGTAGTTCCTTGGCGGTTAGAGTCTTCAAGTTCATCTTCGGTCCTCCTGGCCATTCCGGTTTGGTCCAGGCTGGCTAAGTTCGTTGAGGATCTTCTTTGCGTATGACATGCAGCTGACCTCGTGTCTGTTAGTGTTCCTTAGTATTTCAGTGTGATGCCACCCTGGTTCCTGGCGGTGGGCTGTCGGCTGGCGGGGCGTTTCTTGTGCGGCGGATCAGAGAGTTGGTTCAACAATTGGGCCTCCCGCGCGTCGATCTTGGCCAGCTGTTCGTCGAGTTCCTCAATGCGGTCCAGAACACGCCGCTTCTCCTCGGTTCGTCGATGTTTCTCCTCCGCCAGGGAGGCTAGTTTTTGGAGTTTTTTTTGAGGTGTGCTCGTTTGGTTGGGCGTTGCGCTCATCGTGCGGATGTTTCCCAAGCCTGTACGGCGTCTCGATGTCATGAAATGGCCTCCCTGGCTTGGACAGATGGTGCGCCAGCGCTCAAGTGAGGCGTGGCCGATTGGGATCCCTGATCAAGACGGCTGCAATCGCCACAGACTTGTTGGATTGCCTCTTTCACGGAGTCGGCTGCAATCCGCGTGCGGCTGTCGTCGCCGATCAGGTTCAGCACATCGTGGCAGGTGCGTTGAAACACCACGTCATCGACATGGGTGGTCGCGCCACAGTGAACTAGTACGCGGGCAATCATGATTGCCGGCCGGATGCTCGGCTGATGGCCGTTCTCGACCTGGTCGAAGTAGCGGACCACCCCCACAATCCGCTCCGCGTCGACCGTCGAGATACCACTCTTGGCGGCTGTGATGGCGACCTCGGTCTCGGCGTCATAGTGATCCATGTAGATGGTAATCAGCCGGTCCATGAGGGCGTCCTGACTCTTGTGTACGCCGGCATACTCTTGAGGATTGGCTGTGAAGATACACCGGAACTCTGGATGGATTTCCAAGTGTCCTCCCCCATCGCTGAGCGTAGGCAGGTTCAATAACCCCTCGCTCAGCACACTCAGAAAGGCATTGTTGGCTTCTGGCCGGCTGCGAGTGAACTCATCGTAGATCAGCGTGTGGCCGTGCTTGCAGGCCGTAGTCAGTTGGTTCTCGACCCACAGGGTTTTCATAGTCTCTTCGGTCTTGTGGACCGAGTGAATGAAATTGTCGACGAGCCGGCTCTTGCGGTAGCCTTGATTGCTGCCCACCAGGTCCGAGGTGGCAAACTCGTCGTCGCCCTGAATCAGCGTAACGGGCCGACCGAGTTCGGCCGCCAAGTGCAGCGCCAGCGTTGTCTTTCCAGTACCGGCCGGACCGGCCAGGTTGATCGGGTAGCCGGCCCCCAGGTAGCACAAGGCTCGCTCGACGAGTTCTTCGACGTGGGCAGTCAGCACAAAGCCATCGCTGGGCTCCGGTGCCAATTTGGACCCGTTACCCGTTCCGTAATTCGCGGCTGCCGCCGTCCTTTGGCCATTTCCTTCTCTCGTCATGACATCCTGCATCGACTCATTCCTGTTTTGTTCTGGTATCGGAAATGCCGCAAGGATTGTCTCGCGGTAGGATTTGTTGTTTTGAGAAAAAAAGCCCACCTCGTCAGGGAGACGCCGTGTGTGCAGTCGCCTCGCTATATTGGGTCAAGACCAACCGTTCGTCATCGACCGGGGTCTCCCTGCGAGTTGCGGACTCTCTTCGCCAAACAAAACGAAGCGAAGATAGTTCGACTAACCTCCGGCGGTCCGGAACATCCCTGCCTAAGCAGGCATTGCGGCGGACTGCGTCAGGCCAATCGCCTCGGCATACTTGAGGTAGGTCTCGACGCTGGCCACAACGATGCGGGCCTCGATCGAAAGCAACTCGATGCCCACCAGCGACACCTTGGCCCACGCGTCAATCACAACGCCCTTATCCAAGATGCGGTCAACGACTTCGGCCAGACTGGAAGAATCGGTCGATTTCTGTACTTTTGCCATGGAACACGTCCCTTTCAAAAAAAACTTCTTACGTGAGGGTAAAACTCTGCGGGGTAACTACGTTTCCCCCAACTCTACACAACACACATCGTCACTCCCTCAGGGCGGGCGCACTCAAACTCTCGGGTCTTACCAAGTTTTCCGCGATTTCGTGGCCTCGTCGGGCCGCTTCAGGGGGCACTGACCGTGGAAACCCTGAAAACGCGGCAAAATT
>Ga0326597_10009905_pt1 | contig 12730 bp, 13 predicted proteins | sample RVTome_12_FD_203789 | JGI IMG/M metagenome (GOLD analysis project Ga0326597, IMG submission 203789) | Soil microbial communities from uranium-contaminated site in the Upper Colorado River Basin, Wyoming, United States - RVT100D185 | ecosystem: Environmental > Terrestrial > Soil > Contaminated >... | reverse complement strand
GTGATCGCCGATGAGGAGGAGGTCGGCGTGGAGTTCGGCGGCAGTGGCCATGATGGTGTCGGCGGTGTCACCGCGGCGATGCTCGACTTCGATCGGGACCCCGTGTTCCGCTGCGGTCCGTTCCGCCGACTCCAGCACACCGGAGGACGGCGGACCGTTCCCGTCGGAGACGTAGAGGGCCACCAACTCCGAACCGAGACGGCCGGCGAGTTGCGTAGCGGCGGTCAGCGCCACTGCCGAGGTAGGCGTCTCTCTGACTCCGACCAGGATCTTTCGGTAGATACTCAAAACGGTTTGAGAACCATCAGATAGACGATGAAGACGATGGCGACCAATCCGGTGGCTGCGGTCACCATCGGATTACCGGATGCCAGCACCCGCTGGAAATCTTCCGGTATAACGGTGGTGCCCGACTCCATCAACTCGATCACCATTCGGAGGCGTCGGAAGTATCCCCGGGCCATGGGAAACATGAGGAGTCCCACCAGCACGAGAAGCCCGAGCGAAAGCCAGATCCAACCCCTGCTGAAGAACCCGCCGATGATGCCCGCCCCCACGCCGCCCACCAGGAGGACGAGGGTCGAGACGTAGAAAGCAGTAGCGGTGGCAGCACTGAGCTGCAGGATCCCAGCGATCTTGTCCGGATCGTGGTGGCGTCGAAGGAGCAAGGTGGCAGCCATTGACGTGCCATGGGCAGCCATGAACCCCACGACCCCGAGAATGTGGATGAACTTCCACCAGAGATAGCTCACGGACCCTCCCCAGACCAGACAGAGAGTAACCGGCGCTCTACTCGGGAGGACGAGACGAAATCCTAAGTTACGAGCATCCAAATGTGCGCAGTCGTCGACGAGGAGGTTCGCCAGGTCCGGGGCGCCACCCTGTGGGAGGGGGCCATCAGGGTCGGCCGCAACCTTCCCAACCTCGCCATAAGTCTGTCAGGAGAGGGTGCCGACGCAGAGGAGATCGAATCGGCCTTGAGCAGGGTCTTCGATGCACTTACCGAGAAGTTCATCGACCTGAGCATGGATGAGTTAGGTAAGACTCCAGCATCGTTTGCCTGGCTGCAGCTAGGAAGCCTGGGTAGGCGAGACCGGGCACTTAGCGGTGACCAGGATCATGCGCTGATCCACGCAGACGAAACCACCTCCGTGGACTCGCATTTCGGCGAGTTGGCGGAACGAGTCGTTGCCGGTCTTGAGGCAGCAGGAATACCGAGATGTCCCTCCAACGTGATGGCCACTCATCCAGGCTTCCGTCAATCGATGGATGTATGGCTCAATCGACTTCGGGTGTGGATGGATGAAGCCGAGCCGTCAGCTTTCTATTCCGAGATTGCCCTCGACTACCGGAAGACCGCAGGAGATCTCGACGACTTAGTGCCGGCCCTTGACGAGATTGCTCGATCTGCTCGCCACAACCTTCCGTTTCTCCGCCGGTTGGCTCGCCTGGCAACCTATCAACATCCACCGCTCGGTTTCTTTGGGAACATCGAGGTCGCGGATATCGGAGGCGGCGTCGAGGTCTTCGACGTGAAGACCACGGCCTTGCTTCCCATAACCGAACTGGCGCGTTTCTTCGCCCTCGAACAAGGCATCGCCACGCCGAGCACTTACGACAGACTTCGGCTGGTGGGGGCATCAGAGTCGGAGTGGGCGGAATCGGGCCAGTCCCTTGATCAGGCTCACCGGGTTCTACAGAACGTCAGGATCCAACATCAGCTGCGACAGGTCGCCCGAGGGCTGGCCGTCGACAATCTGATCAATCCGTCGGAGTTTGGATCCGAGGTCGTCCGCACCATCAAAGAGAGTCTTCACACCATCCGCCGTGTTCAGGCCGGGGTGCAGAACTGGATCGACTGGACACTTTGACCGTTCCTATAATCAATGACAAAAGGCCCTGACTGCCAGCAGCCTGCCTACCCATAGTGATGGCTGATGGCCACCACGAGGGCTCAAGTCGCATTGAACGCAGCCCTCTTGTTGAACCTCGTGTCGTGTGGCACCAGCCAATCCGATACGACGCCCGTGCCGGCTACCTCCACAATGACGACCCCCACGACGACCGCCACCGCAACGACTTCGACGTTGCCTCCGACCACGACGACCGCGCCCACAACGACCACTCCTGCAACAACCACTTCTGCAACAACCACGACGGTTGCTCCGCCCCAGCCGGCACAAGTGCTACGGCAGGGACAACCGGACGATCCTGTGGTGGCACTCACCTTCGACGCCGGCAGCGATACGGGATATGCCAGCGAGATCCTCGACACACTCGCCGATTACGGGGTGAGGGCGTCGTTTGGCCTCACGGGCAAGTGGGTCGAGATGAATCCCGAACTCACCGAGCGAATCGCTCGAGAGGGGCATGTGATCATCAACCACACGTACAGCCATCCCTCTTTCACTGGATACAGCACGGGAACCGAACCACTTGGTGAGAATCAACGCCACCAACAGGTGATGGAGGCGGAGTCAGTCATCACCTCCATCGCGGGCTTGTCGCCAAGGCCGCTGTTCCGACCGCCCTACGGAGACATCGACGACCTCCTACTCGAGCAGCTGGGATCCTGGGGATACGAATGGTCGGTGATGTGGACCATCGACTCACTCGGGTGGGACGGTCTTTCCTCCGCCGACATTGTCGAGAGATGCCTGGAGAGAGCCGAGACCGGAGCCATCTACCTGTTTCATGTCGGAGCTGCGTCGGCTGACCATGCCGCACTGCCGGCGATCATCGAAGGCCTCCGTGATGGCGGTTGGGAACTCGTAGCGGTTCCTGAGCTAATTGAAGGTTGAGTTGACTACCCGGGGCGGCGCCGTTTTACCTCGGCGACGATGGCTTCGAGGATCGGGTGCAGATCACCGATAACGGCGTAATCGGCTTTGGTGACCATCGGGGCCTCGGCGTCGTTGTTGATGGCAAGGACATTCTTGGAGGCCATCATCCCCACCCAGTGTTGAATGGCTCCAGAGATGCCGCAGGCGATATAGAGGTTGGGAGCCACGCGGATCCCGGTCTGGCCGACCTGATCCGAATGTGGCCGCCAGCCGTTGTTGGTAACGACACGAGAGCAACCGACCGCCCCACTCAGAAGCCCGGCCAGCTCTTCCAAAATCGCGAAGCCTTCCGGTGAACCCACCCCGCGACCACCACTCACCACCACAGGTGCCGTCGTCAGAGTGATTCCTTCAGAGATGGCCACTCTCTCTATCACTCGGGTCCTAGCCAGATCGTCTGCCAGATCGGGCGAGAAGGCAGTGGCCGCACCTGTAGACGGCACCTTCGCTTCAATCGCATGGGGTGCCACTGTCGCCAGCTTTACGAAAGCCGACAAGGTCGCCTCTTCAAGAAGGCTTCCCCCCCAACGGACCCGAGTCAGACTCCAATCTTCGCCAATCGGCCGTACTTCTGTGACGTTGGCCGCCATAGGCAAGTCGAGGAGGGCCGCCAGGTGGGCCATCACCTCGTTGCCACGTTCGGTTCCGGCAGCCAATACCACCCCTGGCATCTCGGCGCCGACCAGTTGTGCGATGGCCTCGGCAGTGGCCTCGGGGGCGTAGTCGGTCAACATCGGATGTTGGATCTGCCAGCCACCTAACCCTGTCTCTCCCACCGACACCGTTTCCACCGCCCCCAGGTCCATGCCGAAAGTCAGGGCTTGCAGCGAGACCTCGGAGACGCCGCCGTTGTCGTGTTCGACGAATACGAGGACTCGGCTCATAGAAGGCCCAGTTCTTCGAGCAGGTCCACAACGGCTGGGGCCGCTTCAGGCCCTCGGCCCAGGATGGTGGTGGATGTTTTCTGCTCGGCGGGAGTGACCAGCCGGTTCATAACCAGTCCACCTGGGGTGGCCGCGGCTGGCGTCGAAGCCACCTCGGTCTTCTTGGCCTTGAGACGACCGGGAAGCGTCGGGTATCGGGGCAGGTTGATCCCCTCTTTGACTGCCACCACCGCCGGGAGCGGCAACCGGTAGACCTCCACTGCCGAGCCCGTCTCCCTGCGGGCGGAGACCAATCCGTCCTCGACGGTCAACCCTTTGATCCCGCCGATGATGGGTCGGCTCAGGACATGGGCAATCCGGATGCCGACCTGGTACCCGCCCGAATCGGCTGACTCGTTCCCTACGAGGATCAAGTCGAAAGCACCATCGGCCGCTTCGAGTTCGGCAATGCGTGTGGCGAGCGCTGCTGCCGTCGCCTGCGGGTCCCAATCAGAGCCGTCGGTCACGAGCAGGGCAGCCCGGTCCGCCCCCACCGACACCGCGTAGCGGAGCTGTTCTTCGGCCTCGACCGGACCGAGGGTCATCACCGTGACCGCCCCGCCATGTATCTCCTTCAGACGGATCGCCTCTTCGACCGCGCACTCCTCGTGAGGGCTGACCGTGAAAGAGAGGTGGCGGGCATCTACCGCCCGGGCGTCCTCGGTGAGGTTGATCCGGGCGCCCGGAGCAGGCACCCGTTTTACGCAGACGAGAACCCTCACGCTTTCAGTCGCTCGTCTTTGGGATCGAAGTACGGGGTTGAGCCGACCACCGCCACCTTTACCGGGTAGAGCTCATTCATGTACATGACAGCCAGGTCGGTGCCTTCCACGGCATGTTCGGGCGGTAGGTACGACATCAGCAGATACTTGCCCACCGAAGGACCGGCGCCAGCTGTTGTCACATAGGAGGGGCGGCCCTTGCGATCGACTATCCGTACGCCCGATGGCGTGGTGATCGGTTCACGTCCGCTCGGATAGCGCTTGATCCCGTCTCGAGGAGACACGTGGTCCTCCATGGTCAGCGTGCAGAGGACTGCCGCCGGGCCTTCGCTGCGTGCCTTGAGGTAGGCCTCCTTGCCCATGAAGTCCGAGTCCTTGACCCGGGGACGGGCCAGACCCGCCTCGACCGGGTTGTATTCGCTCTCCAACTCGGCCCCCATCAGCCGGTAGCCCTTCTCGATCCTCCCGGTGGTTCCATACACCCCGGCTCCCACCGGAACGACCCCGAAAGGGTGCCCGGCCTCCCAAATGCGGTCCCACATCGGCATCCCCTGCTCGGTGGGGACGTAGATCTCCCAGCCGAGATCACCGACGTAGGAGATGCGTAAGAGTCGGGCGTTGATAGAACCGAAGTCGACCGCCTTTGTAGAACCGTAAGGGAACGCCTCGTTGGAGAGATCGTGGTCGGTGATCGACTGGACCAGATCCCGGGCCTTCGGTCCCCATACCCCGATGGTCACGAAGGCAGATGTCAGGTCCTCGAGGTGAACCGAGCCGTCCTCGGGAAGATGGATTCTGAACCAATGTTGATCGCGGGGCCCGTCGAAGGCGCCCGTGACCACCCGGAAGTGTTCGTCGCTCAGACGCATCATCGTCAGGTCCGCCTTGAAGCCTCCAGACTCGGTCAGGAGCGGCGTATACACCGACCTTCCTACAGCCACGTCGACGTTGTTGACGGTCAAGTGCTGGAGGTAGTCGACCACTCCGGGGCCGCTGAAGTCGAAGATCACAAAGGGGGAGAGGTCGACCATTCCCACCCTGTCTCGCATGGCCAGATGCTCGGCGTTTTGGATCGGCGACCACCAGCGCCGGTCCCACTCGTGGGGCCGGTCTTCGATGCCGTATTCGGCAACCAGTGGGGCATTGGACTCGTACCAGTGGGGCCGTTCCCAACCTCCTGCCTCGAAGTAGACCGCGCCTAAAGCGAGGGTTCGGCTGTGGAACGATGACATCCGGTTGTTGCGCTCCGACGCCCACTGCTCTCGAGGATGAACGATCCCATAGGTCTTGTTGAAGTGCTCGGCGCAGCGCGCCCGAACGTGATGCTCGGTCCGGGCATAGGGGTAGAAACGGGCGATGTCGGAGGCATGGGGATCCAGTTCGGGATAGCCGTGAGTCATCCATTCCGCCACCGCCCGGCCGGTGCCCGGGCCTTCTTTGATCCAGATGGCGGCGGCCGACCAGAGGTTGCGCACCTCCACCGTCTCTCCGATCAGAGGCATCGCATCGGGGGTCAGCGACAGAAGTCCATTGACGGCGTATTTGATCTCGGCACCGCTGAGGATGTCGGGCATCAGTTCGAGGGCATCCTCCAACTGATCGTCGAAGTCGTCGGCAGTAAAGGGAAGTTCGGTGGGGGAGAGACGGGCTTCGGCGAGCGATGGGATCTCGTCAGGAGAGTGAAAGATGGGCCGATGGGCATAGGACCCCACCTCCATCGACCCCGATGTCTGTCGTTCATACATGTACGTGTCCATGTCACGCACGATCGGGAAGGCCAGCTCCTTGCCCGATTCCTGGAGGATCGGGATGGGGCCGACATCGATCATCTGATGGACCGCCGGTGTGAGTGGAATCGTCGCTCCCGCCATCCGGGCGATGCGGGGGCTCCATACCCCGCAAGCAATTACCACGTAATCGGTTTCGACCCGGCCCCGATCGGTGACGACGGCTTTCACCCGACCCCGGTGGGTCTCGATGCCGAGGATCTCGGTGTTGGCGAAAGTCTGCAGAGCACTCAGGCCCTGCGCCCGCTCCCGGAAGATGGTCCCGGCCCGGAGCGAGTCGACCGCTGAAACGGTCGGAAAGAAGGCGCCGCCCAAAAGGACCTGCTCGTTGATGAACGGCACCAGCTCCTTGATCTCTGCCGGGCTCACCAGGTGGGCTTCCATGTCCCAGTTCTTGGCTGAGCTCATCCGCCGCCGCAGTTCCTCCAACCGTTCGGGAGTACGAGCGACCTCGATCCCACCGCAGGTGACGTTCACCCCCATTTCCACGTACTGGCGCTGGCTGTCGAGGGTGAGCATCGCCATCTCTTTGTTGTGATCGACCGGGAAGATGAAGTTGGATGCGTGTCCGGTTGACCCGCCTGGATTGGGCAGCGGTCCCTTGTCGATCTGGACGATGTCTCGCCAGCCCAGGTCGGCCAGGTGCCCGACGATCGAATTGCCGACGATTCCGGCTCCGATCACCAACACCCGGGCGCTGACGGGCAGATCACTCACGCTCGTTTCCTCTCATTGACGTCTGCATTTTGGTGCCTCATAGACAGTCCTGCGGCCCTCAACTAATGTTCCAAGATATAGCACAAACCCACATCGTGGAACACTTCCCTGGAGCAAGAAATGGCCGATGACGAGCTCGATCTGAGCGCCCTCTCCGACGATGACCTCGTCACCCAGATGCATGACGACCTCTATGACGGCCTGGCCGCCGAGATCGTCGAGGGGACCAACATCCTGCTGGGCCGCGGGTGGGATGCTCAAAGGGTCTTAAACGATGCGCTGGTGGAAGGAATGCGCATCGTCGGGATCGACTTCCGCGACGGCATCTTGTTTGTCCCAGAAGTCTTGCTGGCGGCCAATGCCATGAAGGCCGGGATGGAAATTCTCCGCCCGCTTCTGGCTGAGACCGGAGCCGAAACCATCGGCAAAGTCGTCATCGGCACCGTCAAAGGCGACATACATGACATCGGTAAGAACCTGGTGGCGATGATGTTGGAAGGAGCTGGCTTCGAGGTCATCAACCTTGGCATCAACACCGATGCCGACAAGTTCATCGCCGCCCTCGAGGAGCACAAACCCGACATCCTCGGTATGTCGGCGCTCCTGACTACCACCATGCCCTATATGAAGGTGGTGATCGACACCCTAAGAGAAAAAGGAATGCGCGACGACTACATCGTCCTGGTGGGTGGCGCTCCCTTGAACGAGGAGTTCGGCAAGGCGATCGGAGCCGACGCCTACTGCCGCGACGCGGCAGTGGCCTCCGAGACCGCTTCGGCATTGGTGATGGCCCGGCGCTTGACGGCTGGTGAAGAGGCGTGAGGGGTGAGACGTGAGGCGTGAGACGGATCGCCTGTTGGTGATCGCTTGCGGGGCGCTGGCCCGCGAGATGCTGGATGTTCTCCGTCTCAACCATCTGGATTGGGTTGACGTTGAATGCCTGCCCGCCAAGTTGCACAACACCCCGCAGTTCATAACCGAGGCTGTGGAGGAGCGTCTCGACCGAGCCATTGGACGCTACTCGCGGGTGTTTGTCGGTTACGCCGACTGTGGCACCGGGGGGATGCTGGATCGCATGCTGGAAAGGCGAGGGGTCGAGCGATTGCCGGGCGCCCATTGCTACGAGTTCTTTGCCGGTTCGAAACGATTCGAGGCTTTACACGACTCAGACCCGGCCACCTTCTATCTCACCGACTTCCTTGCCAAGCACTTTGACCGGTTGGTTTGGCAGGGATTGGGGCTCGACAGGTGGCCCCAACTCCGAGACGAATACTTCCGCAACTATCGACGTTTGATCTATCTGTCACAGATCGACCAGCCCGAGTTGGTGACCGCCGCTGCCGAGGCTGCCGAACGCTTGGGACTCGATTTCGAACACCAACATGTTGGCTACGGTGACTTGCAGCCGGCCGTCGTGGAGATTGCCCATCGGGATGGGGAGGCAGCGTGAGCAGCCGATCAAGCGAGCCGCAACTCACTCTCATTCGGTGGCGCGACATACCAGCCCAGGTGACGGCCCGGCGTGGTCGCGATACGGCCAAACGAGAGCTGTCGGCCCGCTTTCAAGTGGCGATCGATCGGGCGGCCATGTACGCGGGTCTGTTCGGGACGGACGAATACCTGGCCGAGTGGCAACGCGACACCTTTTCTTGTGGCGCAGATCTAGAGGCCGAGGTGGCCGCCATGGCTGCGCGCTTAGAGGCTGAGTTCACCTCGGAGGCGCTCAACGAACTCGCCGGCAACGGAGGCTGGCGAACGGCCGACGCATGACCGATACGTTCGTCTCCTCGGCGACCCGGGAAGTAGTAATCGGCTTCGAACGCCCTTTTGTCTTGATCGGTGAGCGGATCAATCCCACGGGCCGCAAGCTGTTGGCCGAGGAGATGAAAAACGGCGACTTCTCACGGGTGGAGAAGGACGCCCTTGCTCAGGTCGAGGCGGGCGCCCATATGCTCGACGTCAACGCCGGCATCCCGCTGGCAGACGAGCCTGCCCTCCTCGCTCGGGCAGTCGAGCTTGTGCAGTCACTCACCGACCGTCCGCTCTCGATCGACTCGTCGATCGTCGAGGCCCTGCAAGCAGGACTGGAGGCATATCGAGGCAAGGCTCTGGTGAATTCGGTCACCGGCGAGGAGGAGCGGCTAGAGCGGGTGCTTCCTCTGGTTGCCAAACACGGAGCGGCCGTCGTCGCCATCTCGAACGACGAGACCGGGATCTCCGAGAATCCCGACGTTCGGTATGAGGTGGCGAAGAAAATCGTCAACCGAGCCGCCGACTATGGCATCGCCAAAGAAGACATCGTGGTCGATCCCCTGGTGATGCCAATTGGAGCGATCAACACGGCGGGACGCCAGGTGTTCCACCTGGTCGGCCGCCTTCGCAACGAACTCGGGGTCAACACCACCTGTGGTGCCTCCAACGTCTCGTTCGGGCTGCCCAACCGAGCCGGGATCAACGCCGCCTTCCTATCTATGGCGATTGGAGCAGGGATGACGTCGGCCATCACCAACCCTTTGGAGTCCGAGATCCGCCAGGCGATCCTGGCCGCAGATGTTCTCGCAGGCCACGACCTCAATTGCGCTACTTGGATCCGCACCTACCGCGAACCGCCTGCGGCAGGCGAGGACTCCCGCCGCCGGGAGAACCGCCGCCGCCGCGGCTGAGCCAGCAGTGGCCAAACAGGTGGTCTTCACGCCATCGGGGCGGCGGGGTTCATTCCCCGAGGGGACATCGGTGCTCGATGCTGCCAGGGCTCTCGGGGTGGATCTCGATTCGGTCTGCGGCGGCCGCGGGATCTGCGGACGTTGTCAAGTGACGGTCGGGAGTCGACCAGGGATCGAAGCAAGAGCAAGCCGGCTGTCACCGCCCGCTGCCACGGAGACCGACTACCACGCCAGACGCCCGTTGGGGGAGGGCCGGCGGCTTGGTTGTGCGGCCCTCATTGTCGACGACGTCGCCATCGATGTTCCGGCCGACAGCCAGGTGCATCGCCAGGTCGTGCGGAAGAGGGCCGGGGTCGACGCCCTGCCAGTCGATCCAGTTGTGCGTCTCCACTACATCGAGGTGATCGAGCCCGACTTGGCCAGCCCCACCGGCGACCTCGAACGGGTCCAGGAGGCTTTGTCCGAACAGTGGCAGCTCCGTGGCTTGTCGGTCCTCCCGTATGTGCTGCAACGGCTGCAGACGACGTTGCGCAAGGGTGAATGGAAGGTCACGGTGGCGGTGCGGGACGAAGCCGAGATCATCGGAATTTGGCCTGGTTTTCGCGATCTGGCGTTGGGGGCAGCATTCGATGTTGGCTCCACCACCATTGCCGGTCACCTCTGCGATCTCCTCACTGGCGCGGTCCTCGCTTCCTCGGGGCGGATGAATCCGCAGATCGGCTTCGGTGAGGACCTGATGAGCCGGGTCTCCTATGTCATGATGAACGAGGGCGGGGCCGAACGACTCACGGGTGTCGTCCGCAGTGCCATCGACGATCTCGTCGGCGAGTTGGTAGAGGCGGCGGGAGTTGAGCGGACCGACATCCTCGAGCTGACCGTGGTGGGTAATCCGATCATGCATCATCTGGTGCTCGGCTTGGACCCCCGCGAGCTTGGAACCGCTCCCTTTGCCCTGGTTACGACTTCGGCCCTCCACACACCTGCCGCGTCGCTTGGTCTATCCGTTCACCCCGGTGCCCGGGTGTATACGTTGCCTTGCATCGCCGGTCACGTGGGAGCGGACGCCGCTGGTGCGGTTCTGTCTGAAGGACCCCATCGCCGTGATGATTTGCAGCTTTTGGTTGATGTCGGAACCAATGCGGAGCTAGTCCTCGGTAACCGGGACCGGTTGCTGGCGGCGTCGAGCCCGACCGGTCCGGCCTTCGAAGGTGCCCAGATTTCGTCGGGACAGCGGGCTGCTCCGGGAGCGATCGAACGGGTCCGGGTTGACAAGGAGACCTTAGAGCCGCGGTTCCAGATAATCGGACAGGAGCAGTGGTCGGACGAGCAAGGTTTCGATCCTTCGGTCGTGACCGGAATCTGTGGATCGGGGATCATCGAGGTGATTGCCGAGTTGTTCCTGGCCGGGGTGATAGCCGCCGATGGAACCATCGTCGAACGACCAGGGTCGGATCGGGTCGTGGCTCGAGAGCGGACCTTCTCTTACGTGCTGAGCGAGGAGCCCCCGATCGAGATCACCCAGAACGACGTCCGGGCGATCCAACTGGCCAAAGCAGCCCTGCATGCCGGTGCCCGACTCCTGATGGATCACTACGGCGTCGACCAGGTCGACCAGATCCGGTTGGCCGGTGCCTTCGGGTCTCACATCGACCCCATGTACGCGATGGTGCTGGGCATGATTCCCGACTGCGACCTCGCCCGGGTATCGGCCGCGGGCAATGCCGCCGGCGTGGGGGCCATGATGGCGCTCCTCTCGGGAGTCGCACGGCGGGAGATCGAAGGGGTGGCGCTGCGAGTTGAGAAGATCGAGACCGCGGTGGAGCCGAGATTCCAAGAGCACTTCGTGGCGGCAATGGCCATCCCCCACAAGACCGATCCATACGTGGAGTTGGCGAAGGTCGTCGACCTACCGGCGCGGGCGGAGTCCTTGGAGAGGCGTCGCCGGAAGCGCTGAACGAAACGGGTCGTGGATAGCCTCGTCGTCGTGCGTATCGGATCGCTCGAGTTGCAGAACGACCTCTCACCGGCCCGTTGGGTCATCGACCGTATTCATGGCTTCGCCGTGGATGTTGGGTCGGTCATCCCGGAGGGCTTTGAGGCGTACGCTCGGCTATTCCATCCTGCGATCCGGATCGAGGATGGCGAAGAGGTGGCGGTCCGCTGGTCTGAGATTGCGGCGGCTAACGGCCGAACGGTCCATCCCGAGATGCAATGGCCCCACGTCTCTGGGGTGTGGGAGGGCTCTGGGGAGAACACGCCCGGATTGTGGGATCTAGAACCGGACGTCGGTTCGCTGCCGCGTCGGTACACGAACCGTTTGCGTGACTTGCTGGCCGAGTACACCACGACATCGGATCAGGTGTGGTTCTGTGTGTGGGACGGGTTTGGGGACCTCAAGATCCACCCAGAGGGAATCGCCATCCTCACATCCGGGCGTCTGAGACGGAAACGTCGCAGCGCTCGGCGACCAGCCCCGGCACCGACCCTGCAACTCCCCAACCGCGCCTACTACCTGTTATCAGGCCCCATCGGGGGCATCGGCGAATCGATGTGTGAGCAATGGCAGTCGGCGAACCTGTTCTGGCCCGAGGATCGAGCCTGGTGTGTTGCTACCGAGATTGATTTCGCCTGGACCTATATAGGCGGTGGCGAAGCTCTAATCGAGGGACTTATCAAGGACCCTGCCCTCGAAGCAATGTCAGCCCAGATCCACAATGGGATCACCTACGAAGCGGATCGGATCAACCCGCCGCCGCTAGCGCGCCGATAGCCATTGGTCTGGTGCGGCTTCTCCTATGTTTCACGGTGGCTGCTGATACGGTGAGTTCGGTGGGAGGTGCCGCAATGTGGATGGTGTGCTTCGGGGGGGACGCGAGGATCGAAGGCGACGACGCTGAGACGATCGCTGATCGATTCGTGGCCCACGCCAATGCGAGTCATGACTGGCCGTATCCGGAAGCGGCAATCCGCAACTACGCCCGTAACTACGCCGAGGCGAACGTGCGGCTTACCGGGAATACTGAGCGGCTCCGTGACATCGGTGAGGTCACGGTTCATCCGGTAACTGAAGACCGC
>Ga0326597_10009904_pt1 | contig 12730 bp, 17 predicted proteins | sample RVTome_12_FD_203789 | JGI IMG/M metagenome (GOLD analysis project Ga0326597, IMG submission 203789) | Soil microbial communities from uranium-contaminated site in the Upper Colorado River Basin, Wyoming, United States - RVT100D185 | ecosystem: Environmental > Terrestrial > Soil > Contaminated >... | reverse complement strand
TTCGCCCACCGCCTTATGGACGATGTACTCGTCCGCATTGGTCGTGAACCAATCCTCGTCCGCATCCGCAGAGAGGGCCGGGAGGAAGCGCCAGTACGGAATGCGGATGCGGTACTCCCCGTTATCGTAGTCGGAATTTCCGTCCGGGTACGGAAACACCTCGAAGTTCCTCACCCCATCATCATCCGGCTCGCCGTCGAGGATGATTGCGGGCGGGCCAATGTCCACGTCCACGTCTTCCCCGAACAGGTCCAGAGCCGCTTCCCGACTATTCGCCGTGGCGATGTCCCGTGTCCGGCCAAGCTCCTCGACATAATACGGCCGGGCCCGCCACTCCTTGAAATCGGTCGGAACCGCGCCGAGGGACCGAGTATCGACCACCGTGGAGAGGAGGGCGGTCTGTGTCTGCATCACCTTGAAATTGTGCCGCGTCTGCAACTGTCGGACGGCGGCCCGGATCAGATCAGGAACCTCCGTCGTAATGGCGGCGGGCGCGTCGATCACGCGCCGTAGGACTTTAGTCCGCAAGTCCAGAAAAGTAGGCATTACTCACCTCGCCTAGCCATATTAGCACAAGAGGCCGGCAAAAGCCAGCCCCTCGTCCGTCCTCCCTCGGCCCGGCCCCCTTACTTCGACGGCGGGGTCGGCTTCGGCTTCTCCTTCGGGCCAACTTCCGCGCCGGAAGTCAACTGTTCGAGTAGCGTGTACGCGACGGCTTTCGGGACCGGATGGGGCGTAAGCTGGTTCCCGTCCGGGTCCTCGACATGGTAGCGGTCGAGGCCGATGTCCAGCACCTTGAAGCCGGCCTTCTCCCCATCCACCTTCCTCACCGCGCCTTCCGGCACGTCAAGCTCCTGTTCGATCAGCCGGGCGGCGTCCGCGAGGCGCTGCTTCTTCAGCCGCAGCTTCTTCAGCCGCTCCACGTCGTATCCGGCGGACTTCGCGACCGCATCGGTGACGGGATTGCCGAAGGCGTTCAGGAACACGCCCGGGTCGTCCACGTACATATAGACTTCGACGCCGGACGTATTGTCCGCCTGCTTATGGACCCCGCGATTGTAGTCGATGGCCTTAGGCATGGTTCGGTCCTTCCTTTACTCCGCCCTTGTCGAGACACTCCGCCAGGGCCTCCTCCGCATCTTCTGCGGGCTTCTCCGCCTCTTTCTCCGCAGCAGCCGCAGCCGCCGCGTCGGCCTCACCGATAAGCTGATCGACGACTTTGATCGCGCCGACATAGGCCCACCATTCCTGCTGGAGCCGCGTCTGCTCCGCGACCAGGACAGCCTTCTTCTTCTCCAAGTGTTCCTTAGAAAGCATCAGTTCCTCCGTTAAGTTTCAGTGTATTAGTCAGTCGCGGCCGTTACGACGCGCTCCCAATCGGTATCGGCCGGGCCGTTCGCCGTCTTCACATACAGGTTCGGCTTGGTCGTAGCGACGGCTGCGTTGCCGACGTAGATCGAACCAATCGGAGCCGTGTCACCTACTTCTGCCCGAACCGCAGCCCGCGTGACCGCCGTGCCGGAGTACAGCCGTCGCTCGTTGTTCAACCGAATATCGGCGTCGATGAACGAGACGGCGTTGAAGCCGCTATGGGCCGCGTCGAACAGGTCGAGGCCAAAGTTGAAGCCGGAGCCCGCCGTCGAGTTGTTGTGCATGACTTTGAAGGCTGCGCCCGCAATCGTCTGAGCGCTGTCGCCGTCGATGTATGCCGTGAAGGCGTTGACGTGCGTATCGCTCACACCGTCGCCAATGCCGCCAAGCACCGCGCCTTCCGGGTAGACCGTACTCGATCCGCTAGTCGCAGAGTAGTGTCCGATCAACCCGCCGAGGTAGTTGTTCGTCCTAGTCAGGGCCGCGCTATCGAGCAGGTTGCCCATAATCGGGGCGAGGAAGTCGCTATCTCCCGACGTGGACGTTCCGGCCAGCGCCCCAAGGGTCAGATCGACCGCGACAATCTGATGGGAGCCAGCAGCCGCGTAGGAGAATGCAAACTCAACCGCGCCGTCCGCGTCCGCTACGACGGCCTTACTCGCCGCTACCGTACCGGGCGTGACGCCGGACAGGACGTTTAGCTGTGCGAGTGTGATGCCCGCCTCGCCGGAAATGTTCCGCAGAACGCGGAGCCGACGAGTAGCGGCCGAGAGGACGCCTTCCTGCGTAACTAGAGCGTCGTCCAACTCGTCCAGGTGCTTCGTCTGGTCGAATGCCCCATAGAGGCTCATTCTTCTTCTCCTCGCCTATGCGGCGGTAAAGGTCAGTTCCGTCACCTTCGCGGCGTCGCCCGAACCGGCTTCCTCACCGAGGGTGCCTTCGAAGTATTCGACGAACACATCGACGATGCCGGCCGTACCCGCGCCGTCCGAAGTCAGGGCGAAGCTATCGCCCGTCCGCAGGCTCGGAAGGTCCGGCGTGGCGACATAAGTCGTCTGCCCACCAATGCCAGGAGCGCCGGTAACTGCGGTGCCGTCCGTATCGCCCGGCTGGCCGAACAGGACCGTCTCGGCGGTGCCGATGGCCTTGGTGGTCCCGGTCGTGAACGTGCCGAGAGTGGTCGCGCCCGTGTCCGAGCCTGGAGTGATCCGGGTCCGGGCCGTGACGACGCTACCCGCCGTGGTGTTCGCGGTCGTGTATACGAAGACCACCCGATGAATTTTCGCCGGCTGACCCGCGATGAACTCGATGGTGTTGACGCCCGAGACCGTGAAGGTGCCGAGGGCCTCAACCTTGCGCGTTCCGAAGAAAGTGCTCATGCCTACTTCTCCTTAGAGCGAGGTTACGTGAATGACGCGGGCCTGAGCGGCGGCTTCCCAAACCAGGAAAGCCTCAATCGTCCCAACCCAACCGACCTCGCGAAAGGTGCCCAATTCCTCCGGGATGCCTGCGCGGATTTCCGGGTCCATGATGCGGACCAAGCCGCCGGCATCTGCGCCGAAGAAGACTGCTTCTCCCGTGGTCGTGGACGCGCCGACCAGATCGGCCAGGGCGTCGGTATGGTTCGTCTCGAACAGGGCGAAGTTCTCAATGTCCTTCAACCGGCCGGTAATCAGCGGGTCCGACGTGGACGGGGCCAGCCAGTCCTTGTACTCCGGGTCGTTCTTCAGACCGCGAGCGGCGCGGGTGGAGAGGATGCCGACGTACTTGCCGTTCCGGTACTTCGGAACCTTGAGGTTGCCGTTCATTTCGTCGTGCAGCCGGCGAAGGTCCGCGACACCCAGGTTCCGGTCGCTCGTCGCACCCGCCGTGCCGTTCGTCGCAAGGTTGAACGAGGCGGCGGTCGGGACGTACTTCAGCGGAGTGAGCTTCAGCGCGTCCGCGCTCATCACGTCCATCGTCAACTTGATCTGGTCGCGAAGGGCGGCCTGGAACGGGTCCATGATGTTGAAGTGGGTCAGGTGGGTCTCGAACTCAGTCACCGGGATTTTGAAGCCCCACTGACTGACGGACACCTGCTTGGTCTGAATGGCCGGACGGCCACTCGGCAGCCGATCCGTCTCACTCACCCGGCCCGCGAGGGGCAGGGCCAGAATTCGCGTGATCGTAACGCTCTCGCCTTTGCCTTTGCCGTAGCCGGGCTCGGCTCGCATGAAGCGCATGAACTGAGCGTCTGCGATGGCCTCACGCCGAATGTCCGTGGACAGGGCGTGATTTTTGTAGGTTCCACTTGGAGCGTCGAAAATCCATGCCATATCAGTACCTTAGCCCCTTTTTCGATGCCGGTCCAAGTAACGGATTGCGGCGGTTAATCTCTCCAGGTCTTCTTTGAAGAGCCCCAATGCGGCGTTGCAGTTCGCGCAAAGTAGCTCCCGAAGGGCTCCCGTTGCATGGTCGTGATCCGCCCGAAGGCCACTTCCATACCATTCGCCGCAGATACTACAACATCCTTTCTGCCTTGTCAAGGCCTCATCGTAATCCGTCTGCGACCACCCCGTTTTTCGCTTCCGGCAAGCTCGACGGCTGGCCGCCCGTTTTCCTTCAACGTACTTCGGATCGGTCGCTTTTCGAGTAGCGTGGTATTTCCGGTGGTAGGTGTTGTTCTTTTCCGGGTTCTGACTACGCCACCATCTAGCGTAGTCGGCATCATTATCACGCCGATTTCCCTCGTAGACCTCGCCGTCCGGCGTTAAACAAAGGGCCATCGTTTAGAAGAAGCCGCTCTTTCGCTGCAACGCCTGCAAGTCTACGATCATATCGCCCGCCTTCGGCTTGCCCGTACCGGCCGGAGTTCCGCCACTTTCCTGCCCGCCGAAGAGGCCATCCGTCCGACCGAGGCCGTCTTCCTCCTCGTCCGCATCCGGCTTCGCCTTCGGCTTCGGTTTATCGCCGCCCTCATCCGCCTCATCCGCCTCCAGCGCGAGGACCTTGCCGAAGGTCTTATCGACCTCCTTCGCCACGTCCGCCTGGAACTGATCGGTGAACATATAGCGCGTCGGGTCGATGCCCCTCGCCTGCGCCTTCTTCACCACCCGTTCGGCCGCGTAGCCGACCATATCCTCATGGTCCGCGTATTGAGGATACTTTCCTTGGAAGTCCGACCATAGGACTTCCAACCTACCGCTCTCCGCAGACGCGGCCGATTGCCGGGCCGAAGCTGCGGCGGAGACGGCCGCGATGCTCTCGTTGATGGCTTTTCCGAGCCTGTCGTTCAGCGCCTCGTTATATTTCTTCGGGTCCTCGGCCGGGTCAGGCAGGCCGGATAGATCGACTGCGACCGGCTTCGGGGCCGGAGCGGCGTCTGCCGCCCGAACCGGCGACGCCATCAGCGCCGTGTTCGTCCGTTCCAGGACGGACATCTGGGTTGTGAGGGCTTCGACCTTGGCGAGCAGTTCCGCCGTGGTCGGGCCGTCTGCCGTCTTCACATCCTTCTCCTTCTCCGGTCCCTCGACGCCGAGGTGGGTAAAGATGTCGCCCGGCTCCTCGGTCGCAGCTTCCGGCTTCTTGGCTTTCGCCATCAGTTCCTCCAATTTTCCATGAGAGAGTTACGCATTATGCACAAGTTTCGCCCGCGTGTCAAGCCTCTTGAAGAGACGACGATAGGCCCGAAGTTCCATCCACGCATTCAACGCCACGTCGGGAGATAGGGCCCCCGCGTCCATCGCGGAGAAGACGCGAGAAATGACCTGCTCCTCCATCCGTTCAAGCTCCACCTTAACATAGGGGAGGACGCCGAGAAGACGGGCCGCGCCGAGAATGTCGCCTAGCTCTTCCGGCGTCGGGTCACTTTCGCTTAGCTTTCCTACCACGTCCCTTCCTCCTCGCCTTGATCTGCGCGTCCGATCCGAGCTTGGACCGGGCGACGGCGAACGGGTTCACCGCGCCGCCTTTCCGCTTGATCGCAGAAACCATCCGTTCCAGTTCGGCGGGCATTACTTCTCCTTCGCCTTATCGGCCTTCGCCTTGGCCGAGGCGAAGGGGTTCCCCTTCCCTTTCTTCACCAGCTTCTTCGCCCGTTCGGCTTTCGTATGCTTTGGCATGTTACACTCCCATAGAGGCTGCGATGCTGCCCGCTTCCTGTTTCGTCGCGTCCGACGCCGGACCCTTAACGCTTCCGGCCCGCTCCTGCGCCGCGCCGAGCGGCTCCGTAACCTGCCGAATGAGGGCCTCCCGCTCCGACACTTGCAACTTGCGGAGGTCGATATCCGATAGCTCGAAGAGTAGCTCGACAAGCCGCTGCATATCCGCGACCTTCAAGAATTCGCGAAGGAGCAACTCGTTACTCCCGATAATTTGCAAGACCCGAAGAAGGGCCTGGAGCATCCGAGACTTCCGAATGAGGGTAGAAATGCCGCGCGCCTGGAACGTGATCGGCCGCGCCGCAAGCTCCCTCCTCTGCCCGATCAGAGCCGGCCACAGGTCGGAACCGGCAGCATCCTTCAGGGCCCGGTCGCCCGCCTTGGCGTGTTGAATGCCGGTCTTCCACATCAGGTCGAGGGCCACGTCGAGGAACCGCGTCTCCACCGTCTGCGCGACGGAACGAACGAGAGCGGAAGAACTCTGCTGCGTCTCGACCACTTCCGTCGCGGAGGTCCGGGAGTTCGGAGCGAACTGCCCCATGCCAATCTCATTCACCCCGGCCGCTTCCTGCATTTCCCTCTTCAACGCCTGCCACACCGAGACGGCTTCAGCGGGCAATCCACCCATGTCGAGTTGGGCGAAGAAGTCCTGCGGCCGAACGCCGTCCTCCAACAGGAACATCTTGCTCGGCCAGATGCCCTCCGCCGCCTGCTGCGGGTTGACAAGCATACCCGGGGCGACGGCGAACGCTTTGATGGCCGAGGTAAAAACCGCGTCGAGGATCAGATTGGTTAGCTCATTGAACGTCTTCGCGATGGAGCCGAAGTCCTCCATATAGCTGCGGCCGTATACGGAAAGCGGCGTCGTGACAAGGGGGGCGTAGACGAGCCAATCCTGCCCATGCCAGAACGGGTTCTTCTCCGGGCCGCGAATGAGGAACTGCCCATTCGCCATGACGAACAGGCCCCTCTCCGTAATCGGCGTCCCATCGGGGCCGAGGACCGTCGCCATGTACTCGTCGAGAATAACCGGGGCGCGGGAGGAAGAGACGTGTGCGCCGGAGCCCGTGAGGGCTTCAGCCTCCGACGTAGCTTCCGCCGTGAGGTGGCCAAGGAGGCGGACGATTTCCGGCAGGTTGAACAGGGGCTTCCCCTTCTTGTCCTTCTGCTTCGCCATCGCGTATAGCTGGTGCCGATCCAACTCCACCCGCCGGAGCCGATAGAGGTTCCTATACGTGTGGTCTATCCACACCTTCCTCGGATCGACGGCTTCGAGCGCAACACGCCCATCCTTCACGTCATTCTTCCAAGTAACGACTGCGGAGCAGGCCATGATCGCGCCGAGCTTCATCTGCTCCTCGAACACGGCGGGGAAGGATAGGATTTGCCCGTTCTGATTTCTTCCGCAGATCGAGAGCCAAACGTCCGTCACCCTCTTCACCGCCTTCGCCAAGTCCCGCTCTTTATCCGTCGGGTCGTTCACGGAGTAGAAACCCTCCGAGCCCGTCGCGACCAGAGCCTCCTTCAGCGCGGCGGCGAACCGATCCACGAAAGAGGAGACTTCCGGCATCACCTCCTTGCTCTGCCACGCGGCTTTGTCCGCGAAGTTGTACCGGCCCCAATAGAGGTCCAGGTTCTCCGCCCACTTCTCATCCCGGGAATTCGGCCCGCCCTTCCGCGCCTGCTCCGCCTCGGCCCGATACCCCTCCAGAGCAGCGACGATCTGCTGGTCCTCAGGTGTAGCCGAGGCGATTTGCCCGACCAGAGACGGGTCGGGAACGAGTAGGCCCGGATCGGACGCCATTACCTATCCCCTACGCAGACCACGATTACGTCGATATCGCCGCCGGTCCCCGTATGACCGTCCGGCCGAATGAGGCCAGGGTTCTCCACAATCGCCTCCATGCCAGCGGCGGTGAAGACGAGCGTCCCGCCGTCGTCGGCGTGGAGCGTCGCCCAAGTCGTTCCGCCGTCATTCGACCCTTCCATCGTCACGCCAGGAGCGCCGCCGCCGAACGTGCCGAGGACCTGCACCGTCTTGATCGGGAGGTGCGGGAACGCGACAGCCGCGCCAACGTCGGCATCACCGACGAGGCCCTCCCACGTTACCGTGACTTCCCGGTTCTGACCGAGGACCGCGTTAGCTGCCCGTGTCGCCATGAATTCGTCTCCAAAATGTTGCAATCCCGCTGCGGAAGTAGTACAATACCATAAAGTCGGCCGGAAGACAAGGCCCTAATACTCGAACCGATCACCCTTCTCCAACCCGCCCTTTACCCTCGGCGCGATGGTATCGCCATGCGTCGGGACGATCAGGCCCGGTCGCTCGAAGCCGAGAGGCCCTTTGCCGAAGTACGACGCCCCTTTTGACGGGGAGAGGGGAGAGGCGGGGCCAGTGAGTTTGCCGAGGGGGAATAGGACCGCAGCCCCATACCCCATCGCGTCGCCGGGATGCGAATGCATATTCTTCACCGGCTCCCCCGACACTATCCCCGAGCGGGAGACGTGGAAATGCCAGCCGCCGCGAAGCGCCTGCCAGACGGCGATTGCGCGGGATCGGTCCACCTGCACAATGCCCCGCCCGCCGGGAGCGCGGGAAAGGACCGCCCGAAGGGGCTCGATCCGTTCGCTAAGACGAACGGGGCCGGAGCGCCAGGAACCGCCGAGGGAGGAACGGATCAGCTTGACCGCCGACCGCATGATGCTGGTCTGCTCCCTCTGCCTGCCCGCCGGGTCGCCTATATGTGCCAGAGAGAGGCCCCGGTACCTCTCCGCGAGGAGGGGTCGGATGGCCTCGGAAATTAGCTCCTCAACCCCGATGTCCTCCCCGACAAGAGCATCCAGGACGAACCAATTCCCCATCGGCGTCCGCTGTGTCGCGATGAATGTCGGGTTATGACCGAAGTCCCAAAGGACGTGAACAAGTAGGTTTTTAAGCGGGTAGAGGCCCGTCGCGAGGTGGAGCCGGTCGGACCACTGTGGCGTGACGGACTTGCCCTCCAGCTGAAAGCCGAACTCCCCCTCGATGAACCTGCGGACCAGATCGGGCCGGTGGGCCCAGACCCGGCGGAGTTCCGCGTAGTATTCCGGAGGCAAGTTCTGCTCATTCTCCGGCCGCTCCGGCTGCCAGACGACGAAGCCATCCGTCCCGGGAGAGACGAAGCGGCGGTAGGACCAATGCTGCTCATCAGGATTATTCTCCGCCAGCTTCAGCGCGTACCACCCCATCTTCTGCTGCCGGAGGCGCGATATAGCGATGTCGAAGATCATTTCATCAATGCCGGCGGAGCCCGCTGCGGGGGCCGGCTCGTCCATGCCGATCCCCGCCAGTTCCCGCGACATTAGCTTGCTCGCGTCGCTCGGATCATCCATTCCTAGGAATGTAACCGTCCCCTTCGCCACGCCGTCCGCCCATGTGAATTCCTTCTTCTGCGTGTGGTACGTGCCATAGATGCCGGGCGGGAACCATTTGAAGAATTCCTTCTGCGTCGTCGCCTGCATGTTCTCGAACGTATCGCGGATCAGCGCCCAGGCCGCGCCGGGGTTCCGCCGGGTATGATACAGGGCGGCCCAACAGAGCGCGGCCGATTTCCCCTCGCCCATCCGCGAGGAGAAGAGGTCGGCCTTCGCCTTGCTCTCTATGAATGCCTTCTGCTTCGGGTTCGGCGCGAAGGTCGTCTCATGTGCCTTTGCCATCTTTGTCCCTCTTCTGCCGACCAATGAAACCGAAGGGGAAGACAGCCGCCTCGGTAAGGAAAATCTTGTTTCCTTCCTGGTCAAATAGCCCGGTATCCCGCCACCGCTCCTTCGGCAGCAGAATTTCGTCCGCCGTGGCCGACTGATCGTTCACGTTCGTGTATCGGACATAGGCCATCTACTCCTCCCCCGGGTCGAAAATATGATGCCGAGCGACGAGGTCCCATCGCCGTTGAAAGTCCGCGTTGTGCTCAGCGCCGGGCGTAGTAGTGCCGGCAATATCTTGCGCGGCGTGGATCGCCTCATGCGCCATTGTTGTCATTAGGAGCAACGTACTCTTCACCCGTCGTTCCGATACCCAAACCTGATGCCTCTTCCGCCGAATGGCCCTATGCTCCCCGACCGCGGGATAGGTCCGAGAGACGTGGAACTCCACCTCCTCCCCCGGCGGGAGGGACCAGCGGCAGAAGGGCGGGGTCGTGCGAAGGTAGTCCCACGCGGCCCGCAGCGTATCGGGGGTGAGGCGGAGGCCGATCATCGCTTGACCTCCCCCGCCGCGTCCCGCTTCACCTTCGTAAACGGGGTATCGTCCCGGACCCGCTTCTTCCCTGGGTCCTCCTCATTCGGGACCACTATCGTCGCTTCGAGCGAATAGATGTCGGGATGCTCGCCAAATTCCTGCTCCGGCCCTCCCCCGAGGTCGAGGGTCGTATTGATCTGGATTGGGACCGTGAAGGCCACGGTGGCCTTCTCGCTAAAGACCGTCGGGTTCCGCTTCGCGGCGGACCAGCGGAGTTGCGTCATGTACACGTCGAAGGCCCGGACCTTGGCCGAGTTCTTATCCCCCTCCTTCACCTCCCGTGCCGCGTTCAACGCCTCCTCTTCGAGGGAATAGGCGGAGAGTTCCCGCGCCGCCCGATAGGCCCGGCTGAGTTCTGGGTATGAGACGACCCACCGATGGAAGGTCTGCCGCGAGGGCATCCCCTCCGCCTCGCACAGGGCCTTCAGCGTCTCCCCCTCCGCGACCCGCTCGCACACCTTCAGCGCGAGGCCCGGGTCATAGGCGGTGACGAAGCGGCCACCGACCCGGACACGGGGCAGGCCCATGTCGCGCTCTTTCTGCGGGGTGTCCGCAACTCCGACTTTTCGGGTAGTCATTTATCCTCCGAGGAAGGGCGGAGTATACCACCATGCGACACGGCCTGTCAAGCGGACATCGAAGCGGCCCCGCTAAGGTGCAGAAACCTGCATCCCGTTTGTTTGAAGTGCGTAAAAGTCACGTTTTCGCAAATACGTTTGCGGAAAGTCACGAAAAATGACGCTTTTCGTAAACGTATTGTATAGGCGGCCGAGTGACAGAACCTCTGCACTTATCCGAATGTGCAGAGGGAGGCGAGCTAAGCGCAACCATTTCAACGTAGGCGCAACGATACTTTGGATTGTTGCGTATAGGCTTAGGCAGGCTTAGCAAAATCGTTGCAAAGTAAAGAGTGGAGCCCGCTGTAGGAATTGAACCCACACCATACCCGTACGAAGGGGATATGCTACCGTTGACACCAAGCGGGCAGGCTTCGAGCTTAGCGCGGGACCTTATAGAACCAGCGGCCGGGGACCTCGACCCCCGCCACCGCGCCCTCGCCCCGCCCCGCCCGGCTGACGAACCGCCACGTCTCCTTCTCCCACGCCGCCCGGGCGTTAATCTTCACCATCGCCGCCGCTGCCCGCTTTCCCTGCGCCTCGCCGGGGACGAAGAAGCCCGTGTTCACTGGGAGCGTCCGCCAGCCGTAGCAGCCGGCCTTGCCGCCTCGCCCATAAGGAACGTGCGTAATTTTCACCGTCTGAAAGCCGAGGGCGTTCCGCTGCGCCGCAGCCTCCTTCACCTCTACGATCTGCCCCGCCCTTGCCGTATATTTTATATCGCTCATAGTTCCCTCCTATATTTCAAATTACATCGCATTATATCGGAAGGTGGACGAAAAGTCAAGCGTCGCGTCCCTTGTGGTCCCTTTATAGGGAGGTTTCCTATTTCTTTTATTTTTTCTCAAAACACAGAAGAATTACGAACCCCACCATTGAGGGCATTAGAGGGACATTATTTCATCCTTCGAGGGACGTAAATGATGGATAAGAGGGGAAAGGTGCCCGCAGCTTTCGTAGGGGATTACTTCCTTCGATGTCGCACGCCATTTCCGCGTAATTCCTCATTTACAGTTTCGCCTGGGTCCTCCTCGGGATAGGGGGCCCCGGTGCGAAGGGGGAACGGAGCGCGAACGATAGGTGAGACCCGTCGCTGGTAGGGTACGGGGCCCCACGTCACACACCGGGGGTCCCGCACGCCGCCTGGGAGGAACCCCCGGGCCCGGTCCCGCCGGGCGTTGCGAATGAAGGCCGGGCCGTCCCCGCCGGGCGACCCCGAGCCGGGCGACCGGGCGGACGCTGGTCCTAGGACGGCGGACCTATGCGAGAATAGGACGGCGTTCCCTCGGGCGAGTAGAGCCGGGGCTCGAACGCGCCAAGCCCGTCACCATCGCGGCTAGACCGAGCCCTAACTGGCCAGGATTGGCGAGTAGTGAGGGTGCCGGGTGCGGTTGCCCAGGAAAAAATAGGTCAGCAATGATGACCTATCTGCCGTCACCAGGTCGCCAGTCGTGCCGTCGCCGCGCCAACGGTCGCACGGTCGCCCGCCGGCCGTCGCCTCAAGCCACGACGTTCGCGCCCGATTCGCGCAACGGCCCGCGATGCTACCGGGGTAGCGCAAACGCGCCAACGCGCATGGACGGGCAAAATCTTGTCACCTATGCGACAATGGCGGGAATCTGCGGAAAACGGCAGGACGCGCAAACGAAAACCCCGGGAACCTTTCGGCCCCGGGGCTTCCTTCGCGGTCTGTGGCGACGCTACGCGAGCGGGGCCAATACAGTCAGGTTAAGCCGGAAGGCCCCGACATGTTGGAACCCGCCGGTATTCGCAACGAGCCGGCTTTTGCCCGTGCTCGACATTGGCGCGTCTTTGACGGCCTTCTCGCCGATGGGCACTTGCACCCAAAGGATGCCGTTGCCCTCGTCCCGGGCGACCTTGACGCCATGCGAACCGATATCGCTGAAGTGTAGGTCCAGTCCGTTCTTGCCTGCCATTGTGTTCACTCCTTGTTCCATCGGGCATGATCACCCGAAGGCCGCAAAACAATCGGCCCCAATTGTGTCGGAATTGAGGCCGACCGCATGTTCATTCTGTAACCCTGCCATGCGTCGGGCGCATGGCTCGCCTTGCGCGTACACACGCCCTGGCGCACCCGCGCCCGGACACGCCCGCACACGTGCAGGCTCGCACCCGGACGCGCCTACCTATCCGAGTGCGTATGAACCGGGTAGGCACGAGTAGAGCCGGGTAGGGGCGCAGCGTATTCATGGGGCCACGCCTGTCACGGCCTCAATCCGCTTGGCGACCTCGGCCCAAGTCCTCGCCACAGCCGCATCGTCGTAATTGGCCTGGATGTGGCCCGCCTTAGCGCGGCAAATGTTTGC
>Ga0326597_10009903_pt1 | contig 12730 bp, 13 predicted proteins | sample RVTome_12_FD_203789 | JGI IMG/M metagenome (GOLD analysis project Ga0326597, IMG submission 203789) | Soil microbial communities from uranium-contaminated site in the Upper Colorado River Basin, Wyoming, United States - RVT100D185 | ecosystem: Environmental > Terrestrial > Soil > Contaminated >... | reverse complement strand
TCGCCTCGTTCAGGTCGAGACCGACGGTCCGGCCCTCGCCGCGCAGTCGATCGGCCGCCTCGCGCGCCACCACACCGGTCCCGCAGGCGACGTCGAGCACGCGTTGGCCGGGTCGCACCCCGGCGGCGTCGACGAGCGCCGGTGCCCAGTCGGCAAACAGGGCAGGCACGAAGCCGGCTTCGTAGGCCTCCGCGGCCTCGATCGAGAGCTGAAACGTCTCAGCGGAGCTCGTCACCGCGATGTCCTCCTCGAAAAACGTACGACCGATCGTGCTCTTTGAGAGATCAAACGACCGATCGGTTCGCCTTCGAGCTCGACGCGATCATGATCGGGGCCGACGCCAACTTCGTCCTCCTCGGCGAGCCTGCGTTCCTCGATGAGGGGCGGGCCGCCATCCGCCGCCGTCTCGGAGTGCCGACGGTCTCCTGAAGTCCCGAGATCGGGCTTCAGCGCGCCGGGGCGTTTCTCATTGCCTGGCTCCAGCGTCCTCGCTGGCCGGCAGCGAGGCGCGGCGCCGTGCGGCTGCCGATGCGCCCTCCCGGCTACGCCGGCTGCGGAACCGGCTTGCGGATCAGCCCCGTCAGCGCTCCGTCCGCGTCCGCGACGAATGCGCCGACGCGCCCCCGGTCGACCTCGGCCACAATGATCTGGCCGACCTCTGTGCGCACCTCGGTGAAGAAGCCGAGCTCGAGCATCCGCAGTGTCTGGGCCCGGTTGTCGTCGGTCGGCGTCAGGTAGTGCAGCGAGCTTGCTCGATAGCGGTGCATGAGGAAGAGCTGGACGAGCGACATGAGCCGCCGCCGACGGACCAACGGATCGGTCTGCTGGTCGCGGACCGATACGATGCTCCGGCCACGGCGATCCGTGATGGCGGCGAAGATCACGCTTGCCACGGTGTCGCCCGGGTCATCGAGGACGCGGATCTCGAGCAGGTCCGACCCGGCCGTGTGCGGGCGCAGCTCCACCCGCAATCGGCCGGCCCGATCCCAGTGCTGCGCCCAGGTTTGCAGCCACCCCTCGAGCAGGCTCGTCGGGATCTCGGTTTGGACGAGGTGCTGATGCTGTGTCGACCCCTTGCCCATTGCCTTCGTCGCGGCGGTCCGGCCCGACGCCGCGAGCAGGGCGGCATCGAGCCGATCGCCACCCACGAGCGACTGCGGCGTCCGGTACGGGGAGTCGAGCAGGCGCAGCCGCCGCTGGAGACGGGCCAGCGCGAGCATGCCGTCCTCGCGGAGGGCGCGGGCGAATTCTTCGGACCCGAGGCCGTCGACCTGGTGGCCGCCGTAGGTGATGAAGTTGAACACGAATCCGAGCCTGCCGAGCTCCTCCGGGAACCGCCGCATCTCGTCCTCGCCGAGTCCCGTGGTGTCCCAGTTGAACGACGGCGACAGGTTGTAGGCGAGCATCATGTCGGGGAATCGGGCGTGGATCGCCTCGGCGAACCGCCGGGCCTCGTCGAGATCGGCGGTCTTCGTTTCCATCCAGACCACGTCGGCGAAGGGTGCGGCAGCGAGCGACTTGGCGATCGCGTAGTCGAGCCCGCCGCGGACCTGGTAGTAGCCGTCCGGTGTGCGGGCCAGCTCCGGGTCCCAGGTGACCGCGATCCCGAGCCGCTCGGACTGCTCGCGCATCTCCGCGAACGATGCCTCCCGTGCGAAGGCGCGCCACTGGTCAATGGACATGTCGGGCGATTCACCGCCCGCCAACCGGTTCTCGAGCCGCTCGGTGACGGCCTCGCCGTACGTCGCCACTCCCGCCTCTGCCTCCCAGACCTCCGCGTAACGCGTCTCGATCCCATCGAGCACCGCATCGAAACCGGCCGTCGATCGGGTCTCGTGAGCGAGCGCCACGCTGCGCTCGATGAGCGCTGTCAGTCCGACTCGATCGAGCCACCCGCGCGTCCGGCTCAGCGCGTGGTCCGACAGGCCGAACAGGAGGTGGCCGCGGACCTCGTCCAGGTCGAGGTCGTGGAGCAGCCGCAGGATCGCGACATACCCTACCCGGTAGCTCGGCAGTTCGAGGTTCGTCGCCCCGAGGACGAACGGCTGATCGCGCTCGTCGACGCAGCTGTCGAGGAGGGTCGCGGCCTCCGCATCGGTCCGCGCCACGATGATCCCCGGCACGCCCATGATGTCGAGCTGGAGACGAGCGGCGTTGAGGCGCTTGTTCTGCTCGTCCTGGCCGACGAGGACCTTGCCGCTCTGGTGACCGCACTTCTTGGCGCCTGGCTTCTGGTCCTCGATGTGGTAGCCGGGGACGCCCGCCTCGACGAAGCGGCGAATGAGATTGCGGACCTGGGCGTCGCCACCGTGCCCAGTGTCGGCGTCGGCGATGATGAACGGACGGAAGTCCACCTCCGGCGTCGCGCGGCGTTCGCCCTCGTCGAGCCGAGACCGATTGAAATGCTGGTTCCGGTCTGCCGCGAGCAGGGCACGGACGATCCCGGCCGCTTCGTCCGGAACCTGGCTGAGCGGATAGCTGGCGAGATCGGGGCCGGGATCCTCGCCGGATGAACCCTTGGCCGACGTGGCCCACCCGCCGAGGTAGATCGCGTCGATGCCCATCCGCTTCATGACCACCGCCTGGCCCGGCGTGTACGGCCCGAAGGTCGTGATCTGCCGACCGTCTGCGAAGAGGTTGCGAAGGTACCGGTAGAAGCCCTCGGCGGCCGATCGCGCCACCGTGTAATCGGGCTGGATGGTGCCCTGCTGGGCGACGACGTCCCGGGCGGAGTGAAGGCGGATGACGCCATCGAAGCGCGGTTCTTCGAACCACGCCTGGACGGCCGCGACCCGTGCGTCGAACGAGGACGGGGTCATCGGATCGGCCCGGTCACGCGTTGTCGTGGTCGAGGAGGCAAAAGTCAGGGCACTCGCACTCCGGCGTCTCCGATGCGCCGGCCCGCCACTGCGACGCGGGTCGGCGGTCAGCGTCGGTCGGTACGACACCGAGCACCCACCGGTGCGTCGGTTCAAGCGCCTCGTAGCGGGCGGTCGTCGGTTGGGTGGACTCGATGGTGACATCCATGGGGCGCTCCTTCGCTGCGGCGAGGGAACGACCGTACGTGGCGCGTGACCATCTGTCCAATCGATTGTTTGATCTGTTACGATCAATTTGATCGATCACCGTTCGCACGGGGAACCAGCACAGCATGCTGCTCGCCCAGATCGAAGGATTCGTCGAGATCGCGCGCCTGGGCACCATGCGTCGCGCGGCGGCCGCGCTGTCGATCAGCCAGCCCGCCCTGACGGCACGACTCCAGTCGCTCGAGGAGGAATTGGCCGCGCCGCTCTTCCGTCGCACGCGGACCGGCATGCTCCCGACCGCCGCCGGACGGGCCTTCCTGCCGTATGCCGATCGGGCGCTCGAGGCGGTCAGGAGCGGCGGGGCGCTGGTCCGCGAGCTCGAGCACGGGATCGTCGGCGAGCTGGCCATGGCGGTCGCACCGGCCGTCAGTGCCTACGTCCTGCCGGAAATACTCAGCCGCTTCACGGAGGTCCACCCGAACGTCCGCCTGCTTGTCCGGACCGGGCACTCGGAGGAGGTGGTCGAGCTCGTCGCTCGGGGAGAGGTCGAGCTCGGCATCGTCCGCCAGCTGCGCGATCCGCGGGTTCGCAGCCGACCGCTCTACGAGGATGAGCTCGTCCTCGTGGCCCGGCCGGACCATCGGTTCGTGACCGCCGGCTCGATCGATGTGGCCGAGGTCAGCCATGCCCAGCTCATCCTGTTCGACCGCACGTCGAGCTATTACGACCTGACGAACGCCCTGTTCCGTGGAGCCGGCGTCGTCCCGCGCGGCGTGACCGAGGTCGACAACATCGAGGCGGCCAAGCGGATGGTCGAGCGCGGGCTCGGCGTCGCGCTGCTGCCCGGAACCGCGGTCGCGGACGCGCTCGACGACGGCTCGCTGAGCGAGATCCGTCTCGTCGGGGCGGAGCCGATCCGGCGCCGGATCGTGGCCGTCGAGCGGCTCGTCGCCAGCTCGCCGTCCGAGATCCTGATGACGCTGTGGGGACTCCTCGATCGAATCCCGGAATTCATCCCGCGCGCCCGACGCGTTCCGTTCGCCGGGTGACCCACCGAGCCCGCGGGCGGCCCGCCTCGCCGGCCGATCGTCACGGCCAGTCGGGATGGGCGCGCAGCTCTGCCACGAAGTCGTCGACCGCGGCGTCGAGCGGGTACGCCGCTGACCAGCCCCAGTCCCGGGCCGCCTCGGAGTCGTCGACGCGATCCGGCCAGGTGTCGACGATCGCGCCGATGGACTGTTCGGGGGCGAAGTCGATCTCCGCGTCCGGGATCGCGCGACGAACGGTGTCGGCCAGCTCGCGGGCGGTCGGTGAGAAGCCACTCACGCCGTACGTCCGCCGGCCCAGCCGTGCAGGGTCCGCCGCCGCGATGTCCAGCAAGGCGCTGACCGCGTCCTTGACGTAGAGCAGGGGAGTGGTGGCGCTGTCCTGGACGGGGACCCGGTACGGCCGTCTGCGGGCGGGCTCGGACACGATCAGGCTCGAATAGGCGGACGCCCCGCCGGGTCCGCGGCCCGGCCCGATCACGGACGGCAGGCGAATCGCCCGGAAGTCGACGTCGAAGCGGGTGCTGAAGTATTCGCCCAGCTGCTCCCCGAATGCCTTCGTGACTCCGTACATCGTGGTCGGTCGTTGTCGTGTCGTCTCGTCGACGACCGACCCGATCCCCGGACCGTAGGTCGCGATCGTCGACGTGAACACGACCCGCGGGATGTCGAGCAGGCTCGCCGCCTCGAGCACGTTGTACGTCCCGGTCGCGTTCGCGCGGTAGGCGGCCTGCGGTCGCTCCTCGGCGAAGGCGGACAGGATCCCCGCGGAGTGGAAGACGATCTCCGGGCGGGCCTCCCGCAGGGCGTGGACGACCTCAGCCCACGCACCGACGTCGCAGCGGACCGTCGTGACGCCCGGAACGGACTCGAGCAGCGCCGACGACCGCGCAATGTCGAGGCAGGTGACCGAGTCGCCCCGCCCAGCCAGGGTTCTGGCGAGGTGTGCCCCGACGAACCCCGTGCCTCCGGTTACGACGACCCGCACGCGACCGCCCTCCGCTGCCGGGTACCGATGCAGGTCGCCGGGTTTCCGGCGACCTGTCGGGCAGTATGGCGGCTGCCCGCGGTCGGGGCCCGCCAGGTGGGCGTCAGCGCTTGGCTGAGTCGGCGCCCGATCCGGTCGACACCCGCTCGGTCGCCTTGACCGATGCCTGCCACGTCTCGAGCGCGGACTCCTGGGAGCGATGAACGAGCTCGGACAGCTGCTCGGCTGCCTGGCGAGTCGTCCTGACCCCGAGATCGAACAGGCTGAGGCCCGCCTCGAGCGCGCTGTTCTGGGTCGCGAACGCGGCCCGCAGGGCCGTTTCGCCCTCGGCCACCCAGGCACCCTGGATGCGGCGTCCGAACTCGGCGCTCTCATCGAGGATCGAGCGCGCGACATCGATCGAAGCACGGGTCGTCTCCGTCCCGCGTCGCGCGGCCTGGGCGGCGATCCGCGCGGCCTCCGTGACGGCGGCGGCGGCGCTTTCGTGAAGGTCGGTCGCGTTGGTGGTGGACATGGCTGCCTCCAGGGCGGTAGTATCGGCACGAACCTAACGGCACGTGTGTGCTAGATGCAGCATGCACTTAGTGTCGCTGACTGTCAAGACGACCACCTGGGACGATGAGCTGATGACCGACGATCCGCGCCGCGTGCCCGCCGATCCGGAGCACGGCGGCGAACCAATGGACGACCCGACAGATGAACCGGACGGGGCGCGAGCGGCGCCGGGCTGGCCCCCGCGCGAGATCCTCGCGCCGTTCGTCCTGCTCGCCGTCTCGATGCAGCGCGCGCACGGATATCTCATCGAGGAGCACCTCCGGGCGCTCGGCCTGATCGGGATCGGCATGAGTACCCTCTACCGCACGCTCCGCCATCTCGAGCGCGAGGGCTATCTCGAATCGACCTGGGAGCCCGGCCCGACGGGTCCGGCGCGCCGGGTCTACACCCTGACCGACATCGGCCGGGCATGGCTCGATACGTCGGCCGCGATGCTCGACGCCTATCGGCAGACCATCGATCGATTCTTCGGGCTGTATGCCTCCGCGCCGCGACCGGGAGGCACCGGACGCGGGCCCTCGGAGGGCGAGACCGAATGAGCCTGTGCAGCGAGAGGGAGATCACGCGCCATGACCAAGCCTGACGGATCCGTTCCCCCGACAGACCCGTTCGAGGTCTGGCGTCAGATCTACGACGCGAATGAGCGGGCGTGGAGTGCGGCACTCGAGAAGGTCATGGATGAGCCGGCGTTCGCGGAGCAGAGCGGCAAGCTCCTCGAGACATTCCTGTCGGCGCAGAAGTCGGTCCGCGACAACATGCGCCAGTACCTCGAGGCCGTGAACCTGCCGACGCGGGAGGACATTGCCCGACTCGGGGAGCTGGTGGTCGGGATCGAGGAGAAGATCGACCAGCTCGACGACCGCCTGGCTGCCATCGACGAGGCGCTCCGGCGACCGGCGGCGGACGGCGCCGAATGACCGACCCGGCGACGTCTCCGTGGCAGTCCGCGGAGGCTGTCTGGACGTCGAGTGAGCGCGCCGTCGAGATGGTCCGGGCGATCGCCGGTGCGCCGGAGGCGCTTGTTGGCCAGACCCCGAAGGACCTCGTCTGGCGCAAGAACAAGGCGCGCCTGTACCGCTATCGGCGGGACGTGCCGGCGACCCGGCGCACGCCGATCTTCCTGGTCCTGCCGCTCATCAATCGCGCTTACATCCTCGACCTTCGCCCGGGCGCGAGCTTCGTCGAGTATCTCCTCGGCGAGGGCCACGACGTGTTCCTGCTCGACTGGGGCATCCCCGGCGACGAGGACCGTGCGATCGACCTGACGACGCTCATCACCCGTTACCTTCCCCGCGCCGCGACGGCCGCCCGGCGAGCCGCGGGCTCGGATCGCCTGACGGTCCTCGGTTACTGCATCGGCGGGGTGCTCGCGACATGCTTCACCGCGCTCAATCCGGACGTCGCCCGCAATCTCGTCCTGCTCACGACGCCGATCGATTTCTCCGACGCCGGCCAGTTCGGACGGATGACGGCGCGGGGAACCTTTCCCGTCGATCGCCTGGCTGAGACGTACCCCGTCGTCCCCGGTTTGCTGCCGGACATCGGGACGAAGCTGCTCAGCCCGCTCCAGAGCACGGTCGGCACGTACGCCCGCCTGTGGGACCGGCTGGCCGATCCGGCCTTCGACGTGTCCGCCTGGCAGGCCATGTACCGCTGGGTCAACGAGAGCGTTCCGTTCGTCGGCGCCGCGTATCGCCAGTGGATCGTCGAGTTCTACCAGGACAACCGGCTCGCTCGAGGGACGCTCGAGATCGACGGCCGACCCGTTCGCCTGGCGGACATCCGGTGCCCCGTGCTCAACGTCGCGGCGACCGCGGACCGGATCGCGCCCCGCTCGACGACGAGCGCGATCACCCGCCTGATCGGGAGCGACGATCGCTCCGAGGAACTCGTCGAGGGCGGCCACGTCGGAATCGTCGTTGGCCGCACCGCGTCGCGCGACCTGTGGCCGAGGGTCGGGACGTGGCTCGGGCAGCACGATTGAGCCGGCGCACGGCTCCGGCCGAGACGTTCGGCACACCACGGCGAGCAAAGGGGAGTCCATGGTTGCGCAGCTGACTGGGCGCGTCGCCCTCGTGACCGGCGCCGGACGTGGTCTGGGAGCTGCAATCTCGCGGCGCCTCGCCGCGGAGGGAGCCCGGCTGGCCGTCATCGACGTCAACGCCGACGATGCATCGCTCGTCGCGGCGGATCTTGCCGGGGCCCGGGCGTACGGCGTGGACGTCGCCGACCTCAACGCGTTGACGGCGGTGGTCGACGCGGTACGGTCTGATTTCGGACGCCTCGACATCCTCGTCAATAACGCCGGGATCACGCGCGACCGCACGCTCCGCAAGATGGATGCGGCCGAATGGGACGACGTCATCCGGGTCAACCTGACCGGCGTCTGGAACGGCTGCAAGGCGGCCCTGCCGCACATCACCGAGGCCGGCACGAGCGGCCGGATCATCAGCCTGTCGAGCACGTCCTATCTCGGCAACTTCGGCCAGGTCAACTACGCCGCTTCCAAGGCGGGCGTGGTCGGTATCACGCGGACGCTGGCGCTCGAGCTCGCCCGCTCGGGCGCGACGGTCAACGCGATCGCGCCGGGCTTCATCGACACGGCCATGACGCGGGCGATGCCACCAGATGTCTTCGACCGGGTCATCGCCGGCGTGCCGCTCGGCCGGGCCGGCAGGCCGGAGGATGTCGCGGCGATGGCGGCGTTCCTCGCCTCCGACGACGCGGCCTACGTGACGGGCCAGGTCATGTTCGTGTGCGGGGGTCACAGCGTCGGCTCGAGCCACGCCTGAGGTCCGGAGTCGCCCCTGAAATCCGGGCGATGGGGCGCCATTCCGTCCGGCCGTCGGCCACACGCCTTCCACTCGTACGCCGACCGCCCGGCCCCGCCGAAAGGTTGCGCCGACGTTGCGGCCGACCGCCGATTTGAGACCTTGACAGACCGGCTCGCAACGGTTACTAAGACCTGACTCACCTCTCAGGTTCGGCCAAGGGATCGATCCGGGAGCGAGAGACGGATGAGCAGGTTCGGAGAGGAGAGCATCCATGAACCGTTTCGCAATCAGTCTGTTGGCGATCGTCGCGCTGGTCCTGGCAGCGTGCTCGGGCGGCACCGCAATCGCTTCGCCGAGTGCCGCGCCGAGTGATGCGGCGCCGTCGGCCACGGCCGCACCGTCCGAGTCGGTCGCTCCCGGGGAGCCGATCCGGGTCGGCATCATCACGTCGACGTCCGGCCCCCTCCAGACATATGGCCAGCAGTACCTGGCCGGGCTCGAAGCCGGCCTCGACTTCGCGACCGACGGGACCGGCCTCGTGAACAACCGCCCGATCGAGTTCGTCATCTCCGACGATGGGGGCGTCCCGGAGACGGCGATCAGCCAGGCGACCGACCTCGTCGGCCAGGGCGTCACGATCATCGCCGGCACCGTCGTGTCGGGCGTCGCCGTACAGCTCGCGGCGTTCGCCGCCGAGAACGACATCCTGTACATCTCCGGGCCTGCCGCCACCGACGCGATCACCGGCGTCAACGCCAACACCTTCCGCTCCGGCCGCCAGAGCCGGCAGGACGTCGCGACGGCGGCGTCGCTCGTCGAGGGTGACGGCGGGACCATCCTCGTGTTCGCCCAGGACACCGCGTTCGGAGCGGCCAACGTCGCGGCGGTCGAGGGCGTCCTCGGACCGCGCGGCTACACCGTCGAGTCGCTCCTCGTGCCCGAGTCGGAGACCGAGTTCACCGCCTTCGCCGATCGGATCAACCAGGCGGCCCCGGACCTCGTGTTCGTCGCCTGGGCCGGCGCGACCTCCGGCGCGATGTGGCAGGCACTCAACCAGCAGAGCGTGTTCGACACCGCACCCGTTGCGACCGGGCTCGGCGACACGGTCACCTGGCCGTTTTACGGTGACGCCGCGACCGGCCTCAGCTTCCTCAACCACTACTTCGCCGGCGCCCCTGACAATGACGTGAACGACTTCCTCGTCGCCAACGCCGAGGTGGTCGACCTGTTCACACCGGACGGCTTCGTCGCCGCCCAGCTGATCGTCCGGGCCCTGAGCGAGGCGGATCCCGAGGACGTCGACGGCCTGATCGCCGCCCTCGAGGGCTGGACCTTCGATGCGCCGAAGGGGACGCAGACCATCCGGGCATCGGACCATGCGATGCTTCAGCCGATGTTCACGGTTCGACTCGTCGACAACAGCGGCACGCTCGAGGCCGAGCTGATCGGCACCCTCGATCCTGAGGACACCGCACCGGTTGAGCCCTGATGCTCCGAGCTTGACCGAGCGTCGCATGAACGCCTCCGAGAGCCGCGCCACGCCGGGCCCCGCCCTGGCCGTCGCGGCTCTCGGATGGGGGGTCGGGGGCCTGGTGATCGTCGATGGCGTCGATCTCCAGGTCGCCCGTGGCGAGTTCGTCTCGGTCATCGGACCGAACGGTGCCGGCAAGACGAGCCTGATCAACCTCATTTCCGGCGTCCACGCGCCGCGCAGCGGGTCCGTCTCGCTACTCGGGGTGGATGTCACTCGGATGCGCCCTGCCGACCGGACGCGGCGGGGTCTCGGTCGCACGTTCCAGACGTCGAGCCTGTTTCCGGGTCTCAGTGTCGAGGAGAACGTCCGGCTGGCCGCCCAGGCCGCGCTGGGCGGCAGCCTGAACCTGTTGGTCACGCCGCGGCCGGGCGATGACGCCCACGAGCGTGCAACCTCAGCCCTCGAGCGGGTGGGCCTGTCCGACCGGCGTGCGGGCACCGTTCGCGAGCTGTCGCATGGCGACAAGCGCAAGCTCGAGATCGCCGTCGTGTTGGCCGCCGACCCGCACGTGCTGCTGCTCGACGAGCCGACCGCCGGTGTGTCGGTCGAGGAGACGCGCCCGCTGATCGAGCTCATCCATGCCGTACACCAGGGCGGAACGACGATCGTCATGGTCGAGCACCGGATGGAGTTCGTCGTCGACGTCTCCGATCGGATCGCCGTGATGCACGAGGGCTCCCTTCTCACGATCGGGACGCCCAACCAGGTCATGGCCGACGAGCGCGTTCGCAACGCCTATCTCGGGCGCCGCGGATGAGCGCGCTCGACATCGCCGACCTCAACGTCTGGCGCGGCGAGGCCCATGTCCTGCACGGAGTGACGTTCAGCGTCCTGGAGCGGGGCGTGACGGCCCTCCTTGGTCGAAACGGCGTCGGCAAGACGACGACGCTCCTGGCCGTGATGGGGCTGCTCCGCGGGACCGGCTCCATCCGGGTCGGTGGCGACGAGCTCCTCGGCACCGCGACCCATCTCATCGCCCGCCGGGGGATCGGGTACGTCCCCGAGGACCGCGAGGTCTTCAGCACGCTGTCGGTCGCCGAGAACCTTCGGCTGGCCGAGCGACCCGGCGCCGAGCATCGCTACGATCTCGTGTTCGACCTGTTCCCGGACCTCCGGGGCAGGCTCGCCCAGCCGGCCGGAACGCTGTCCGGGGGGCAGCAGCAGATGCTCGCCATTGCGCGGGCCCTGCTCAATCCCAATCCGCTCCTGCTCATCGACGAGCCGACCAAGGGCCTCGCACCGATCGTCGTCGAGCACGTCGTCGACGCGCTCGCCCGGGCGACCGCCGACGCGACGGTCCTGCTCGTCGAGCAGAACCTGTGGGTGGCGTCCCACCTCGCCCAGCAGGCCGTCGTCCTCGATCACGGCACCGTCGCCTATGCCGGCGGCATGGCCGCGCTCGCGGACGACCCGGCCCTCGCGGGCCGGTACCTCGGGGTCGAGGTCAGGTGAGCAGCTTCATCCTGTACACCGTCACCGGCCTCGGCCTGGCCGGCCTGTACTTCCTGCTTGCGTCCGGCCTGTCGCTCATCTTCGGCCTGATGAGCGTCCTCAATCTCGCGCACGGCGCGTTCTTCGCCGCCGGCGGCTACGCGGCCTGGTGGGTCATGGACAGCTTCGACGCGGTGCCGCTCGAACCCCGTTTCGTGCTCGCCGTGGCCGCGGCCGGTCTCGTCGGGGCGATCCTCGGAGCGATCGTCGAGCGGGGCCTCATTCGTCGCCTGTATGGCAGTCACGTCCGGCAGATCCTGCTGACGATCGGCCTCGGCCTCGCCGCGGTCGCCCTGATGGGCGGCTGGTTCACGTACAACCCGCGCCTGATGGACCAGCCGGCGTGGTTCGGCGCGACGACCGACCTCAGTGGTGCGATGGTCCCCAACAGCCGACTGCTCATCCTCGCCGTGGCGGTGCTCCTGCTCGTCGGGCTCATGACCTTCCTCGCCCGGACCAGGCACGGCCTGATCATCCGGGCCGGAGTTGAGAATCCGGCGATGGTCCGGGCGCTCGGCATCGACGTGGCCCGGAGTTTCACGATCGTATTCGCGCTGGGCGGCCTGCTCGCCGGGGTCGGCGGCGCGCTGGGTGCCGTCTACTTCAACGGGATCAGCCCGGACCTCGGAACGACCCAGCTCATCTTTGCCTTCATCGTCGTCGTCATCGGCGGCCTCGGGTCGGTGCCGGGAACGGCCGTCGCGGCGGTGCTCGTGGCCCTCACGCAGACGTACGTGAACAACTACGTGGCGACGGGCCTGGGCTCGATCTCGGTGGTGGTGCTCCTGGCGGTCGTGCTGCTGGTCCGCCCCCAGGGCCTGCTCGGGAAGGCGCGCCAGTGAAGCGCGCGGCGGTCGTGCTGGTCGCCGCCGGCGTGCTGGCGGTGGTGCCGCTGCTGCCGTTCGGGATCCCGGTCGTGTTCAGTGGTCCGTTCAACACCGCGGGGACCCTCCAGGTCCTCGCCGTCGCCCTCGTGCTGGCCGCCCTGGCCATGTCGTACGACCTGATCTTCGGCTACGCGGGACTGCTCAGCTTCGGCCACGCGCTTCCGTTCGCCCTCGGCGTATACACCACGAACCTCCTCATGATCCACGGAGGCATCGACTATCCCGTGGCGGCCCTGGCCGCGGTCGCCGGCATCGCCGGCCTGATGGCGGTCGTCGGGTCCCTCGCACTGCGCACCTCCGGGGTCGCGTTTGCGATGGTCACGCTCGCCTTCGCCGAGGCATTCTCGCTGCTCGTGCTGACCGACCCGGTCCGCATCTTCGGTGGCGAGGAGGGCCTCCCGCTCGCGTCCGAACGGGTGCCGGACCTGT
>Ga0326597_10009902_pt1 | contig 12731 bp, 9 predicted proteins | sample RVTome_12_FD_203789 | JGI IMG/M metagenome (GOLD analysis project Ga0326597, IMG submission 203789) | Soil microbial communities from uranium-contaminated site in the Upper Colorado River Basin, Wyoming, United States - RVT100D185 | ecosystem: Environmental > Terrestrial > Soil > Contaminated >... | reverse complement strand
GCCGGACTTCGCAATCCACACGGTGGAAAATTGCCCTGCGGCGATGTCTGGATCGTAGTGGCAGACGAACAGCTCGAGGTCGGCGGAGAGTGCATGCGCCAGGCCGGCGGCGCGCTCGATCGCGGCCTGACTGGGATTCCTCAGGTCGACAACGACCATGATCGTTTTGGTTGTCATAGAGCTATCCTGTGCACGTTGCTGTTGAAGTAGACTGCCTGCGCACCGAAGCCGGATGTCACAATAAATAAACTACCGCCAACAATCCGGTGATCGTGACGGCAAAAGTATAGGGCAATGCCATCTTCACCATCCGGCCGTATGACAGCTGAATCAGCGGCGCCAGGCTCGATGTAAGCAAGAACAAAAATGCGGCTTGACCGTTGGGTGTTGCAATACTCGGGAGATTAGTGCCGGTATTAATTGCGACAGTTAACAAGTCAAACTGGGCCCGATCGATCGTTCCGGAATCCAGAGCCGCTTTCACCTCGCTCATGTACACAGTGGCCACGAATACGTTGTCGCTGATCATTGAAAGAGCGCCATTGACCAGGAACAAGATCGCAGGCTGGCTTCCAGGTGGAAACGCCAGCACCCACCCGGTGATCGGCTGAAATAGATGCTGATCATGGATTACCGCGACGATTACGAAAAAGACGACGAGGAGCGCCGTGAACGGCAGTGCCTCCTCGAACGCGCGCCCGAGTGCGCGTTCCTCTGTGATGCCGGTGAATGCGGTTGCTAATACAATAACCGCTAGACCGATGATGCCGACTGGCGCTAGCTGAAAGGCCAAGCCGATCACTAAGAAGCCTACGACGAGTCCTTGAATGAGAAGGTGGCCAGTTGCGCGAGCAGATTTGCTCTCGGTCTGAGCACGATCGAAATTTATCAAAGTCGTTCTAACGCTCGGTGGAATTGTCGCGCCGTAGCCGAACAGCCGGAATCGCTCAAGGAGGGCGCACGTCGCGAGGCTGACTGCAATAACCGGCACGGATACCGGAGCCATGCGAATGAAGAATTCCTGAAACTCCCAGCCGGCTGTCGTTGCAATCAGCAAGTTTTGGGGTTCGCCGACGACAGTCGTCACGCCGCCGAGCGCGGTGCCGATCGCGGCGTGCATGACGAGACTACGCAGATATGCACAGAACTCTGCCATTTCTCGCTCTTGCACGTCGATATCAGTGCCCTGATGAGTCATGGCGACGTTCTGATGCACGGAGTACAAGGCAGCCATCACGCCAATGACGACAGCCGTGACCGTCAGTGCGTCGAGAAATGCCGAGAGAAGCGCGGCGACGGCGCACATCATGACCGCAAGCAATTCCTTCGATCGAATCGTGACGAGGATCTTTGTGAAAATGAATAGCAGCAGCTCTTTGAGAAAGAAAACTCCAGCCACCATGAATATTAGGAGCAGGATGACCTCGAAATTCGCCTCGACTTCATGGATGACGGTAGCTGGCGAAGTCATGCCGATGAGCACCGCTTCGAAGGCAATGAGCCCACCGGGCTGCAGCGGATAGCAACGCAGCGCCATTGCAAGCGTGAAGATGAACTGCAGCAGGATGACCCATCCCGTCACGAATGGTCCTACTGCGACGAGCAGCACGGGATTGATCGCCAGGAATCCGACGATTGTCAGCTTGTACCAGTCGGGCGACGGTCCTAGAAAACTGTCGCCAATCTGTTGACCCAGTGTGTAGGTGTAGTTCATTACAGGCGCGCTCTTCACGCACGATAAATCGTTAACGTCTACGTCTAGTCTCAGGGGAACTCGTGGCCGCGCGTTGCGCGCGGCCCGGTGGGGCCGATTGCGCTACGCGAACGCGTTCGCTCGCTTGCCAGCGCCGCAGTCTGCCGCGACCAGCGCGTCGCTCGCCGCCGCTCGCACGCCGCACGGCTTTGTTTCTGCGGTTGTCATGAATACACTACCCGGCTATTCTATTCATGATGAGTTTTACCAGCTATTTGTAACATGTCACAAATGTCGTACTATTATCGGTCAGTGCAGTGTCAAACGTCAATAGATTCAGCGCCGACTGAGGAGGTGTAGCGATGGCCGTAGTACAGGAACCGCCGGACCAACAAAGCGGATGGACCTTTCTGAGTAATCACGCCACTGTCCTGCTCTGCCTTGCCCGAGATCCCGATGCGCGCATGCGCGATGTCGCCGAGCAAGTTGGAATCACCGAACGCGCTGCGCTGCGGATCGTCTCCCACCTCGAAGATATCGGGGCGGTTACCCGAAGACGCGAAGGGCGCCGCAATCACTACGAAATCAATAAAGACGCGCCCTTGCGCCAGCCGCTGATTAGGCACAAGACGGTGGGCGCGTTACTGGCCGCGTTTTTCCTCATGACGGACTAACGGCCGGCGAGACGAAATGCGCGCCGCGAACCGTCGCTGGTTCGCGGCGCCGTCATACGGTCAGGCGTGCGCCGAATTGGCCATGCGACGCCGGCCTTGCCCGAACGAGGGACGACGCTTTTGTCTTAACCTGGCACTCACGCGAGCCGTTTCCGAGCTAACCGCCAGCAGCGAGCAGTCGAGGCGCTGCAAGAGCTTTTCGGCGCTCGTCCCCGCGAGCAGCCGCACCAGCGCTGTCGGTGGTTTATTCCCGACGACGACCAGATCGATCTCGCGGCGCTTAACTAGCGGTGGTATCGCATGCTGCGGTTCGCCGTAGGCCAGGTGAACCGCCGTGCCCGATAAACCGCGCTCGGCGACCAGAGCCACTAGCTGCTTGCGGTGAGCAGCTTCCATCTCGCTCATCAGCCGCGTAACGTTCGCTCGTCCACGCAGCTCGAGTTCGCGCTGGATTTGCCAGCTATCCGCCACCTCGAGGCTAGCGTGTTCGACGCTGGCGAGCGCTGCGGCCGTGTCCAGGGTTGCGCGGGCCCGTGTCGAGTCCTCGAGTGTGAGATCGAGGTTCACGACGGCGAGAACGCGCCGCGGTCGCGCCTGGGCTTGGACTTTTATGACTAGCACCGGGCAGCCGCAATACCGCATTATCAGGCGGTCTTCTTTGATCGCTCGACCGCGCCTTGCGATGGCTTTGTCGCGGGCCGGCATGATGACCAAGTCGTGCGTCCGAGCAGCTTCTATGACATCGTCGATCGTGCTCTCGGTCTCTAGACTCACATGGGACCCGTCGCTCGATGGCAATACGGGCGCTTGCGCGATCAAATAACCGAGATCACTACTCTCGCCAAACCCATCGGGCCGCGGGCGCGCGGGCGCCGCTGATCCGCGGATGTCCATGACTGTCAATAGGTTGGCACCGCTGGCTTCAGCAAGAGCGCCCGCACGGGCGAGCGCATGCGGCTCAGCCGCAGCACCGTTGGCGACAAACAATATCCGGTTGAAAGTGTTCATTGGGCCACCTCGCATCGTCTCCTGTGCCTCGTCGCATGCCCGCCGTAGCCGAGCCCGGATGGCTTCGACCGCGGCGCGCTCATCTTTTCCGTCCTCACCCGGTCCCTGGCGGCGAGCGTGGCCGGCCGCACATGAAGCGGCTAATTAAATCAGGATAAAAAAAGGATGAAATACATGACGTATCTTAGGTAGGGTCGATCCCACGTGTCAAGAAAGTTCGCTTGAGCCGCCTAGCGGCGACGAGACCCGTACCGATCCGGTCAGGGCCGTGAATGCGGTTTTGAGGCTGCTGCACACCCACCCGCCGGCGAGCGCTGCGTTGCAGCTAGGCCGCTCAGGCATAATCGCTGGACTGCACAGCAAAGGCCTGGGCGCGAGATGCTGGATGCGATGATCGTCGGTGCATTGGTCCTGGGCTCGCTCGCCTGGCGCCTCGGGCTGCCCCCGCTGGTCGGCTTTCTGCTTTCCGGGTTTTTATTTGGCGCGTTCGGTGCCGAGTCGACCTCGTTCCTGGTTGAAATCGCGGATGCCGGCGTCCTGCTGCTGCTGTTCGCGGTTGGTCTTAAGCTGCGATTCAAGACGCTGTTGCAGTTCGAGGTCTGGGGCACGGCCGTCATTCATCTAGCGCTTGTCGCTGCCGCGGCCGCGGTGATACTGAGCACCGCGATCGACTACTCTACCGGCATACTCGTGACACTCGCGATCACGCTCGGTTTTTCGAGCACGGTGCTTGCCGCCAAGTCGCTCGATACGCAGCACGAGCTGCGTGCCGTGCATGGCCGGGTCGCGATCGGAATTCTCATCGTTCAGGATCTCGTCGCCGTCGCATTGCTCGGATTTTTAAGTGTGCAATCGCCGTCGCCATACGCGCTTGGATTGCTCGTGCTTCCGTTGTTGAGGCCTGCGTTTCACTGGCTGCTTGATTTCGTCGGGCACGGTGAACTGCTCGTGTTGTTCGGCGCGGTGGCGGCGATCGCCGTCGGCGGCGCGGGCTTCGAGTTGATGGGGTTGAGCCCGGAGCTCGGCGCCTTAGCGCTCGGCGCTTTGCTCGCAAATCACAAGCGTGCCGAAGAGCTCAGCACGGCCTTGTGGGGGCTCAAGGAGTTTCTGCTCGTCGGGTTTTTCCTGAACATCGGTCTTACCGACGCGCCGACGTTGGCGACGATCGAGCGCGCCGCATGGTTGCTGTTGTTTTTGCCAGTTAAAGTGATCGCACTGTTTCTGCTGTTGCTCGCTGTGGGTCTTCGGGCCAGAACGAGCTTTTTGACCACGTTGAGTCTTGCGACGTACAGCGAATTTGCGATCATCGTCGTCGCTGCGGCAGTCGATAACGGGATGCTTGCCGGCGACTGGCTGGTCGCCGTCGCCTTGGCCGTCGCCGTTTCGTTCGCGCTTGCGGCGCCGCTCAATTCCCATGCCCATGCACTCTACGCATCGTTGCGCCGCTGGCTCGACTGGCTCGAGCGAGACGTACGCCATCCGGATGACGAACCGATCACACTCGGTAGCGCAGAGATTCTTATCGTTGGCATGGGACGCCTCGGTACCGGCGCGTATGACTACTTGCATGACCGCGACGCGCATGTCGTCGGTGCCGACAACGATCCGGGAAAACTTGAGCGGCACCGGCGGGACGGGAGGAGGGTAGTCTATGCAGATGCCGAAGATCCGAGCTTCTGGCAGTCGCTCAATATCGACCGTCTGCGTGCAATCATGCTCGCGTATCCCGATCTCAACGCCAAGCAGATCGCCGGGCGCGAGCTACGCCGGCGAGGGTATTCCGGATTGTTGAGTGCGACCCACGTATATCCCGAGGAGCGCGAGCCGATACTCGAGGCCGGCATCGACGTGACGTATAACTACTTCACCGAGGCCGGAGTCGGCTTCGCGCGCGATACGGCGGAGGCGCTCGAGGGTGCTGGCGAAGAAGAGGCGGCTTGACCAGCTAAAAAAGCCACCCGAAGGGGTGGTCTTGTGGCTGCGAGCACTCATCTGTCGATCGTTGTGCAGTTTCCATTGGATGGCTGGCCACTGGTCCAGACCTTCGAACGGCAGCCGTGCCCACTCTGGTTCGCCTTGCTTGATTGACAAGAGAAACCGGCGCTCATGCTCCGTGAGGGCGGTTGAGGCCCGCTCGAAGATCTGCATTCTGGTAGCCTCGAGCTCCGCCAGTTCGACGGGCTCGTCGGTCATTCCGGCGAAGTGATTGGCAAGCAGGTCTTCGATCGCCTTGCGGTTCGGTTGCAAGAGCTCGACGATAGGGCGTCGATGACCGGCGAGGCAAGCGACAAGCGCTTTGCGGATTTCTGCGCCGTTGGACACAACGTTTTTACGCAGTGTTCCCTACCGCACAGACAAACCCAGGCGCGATGCGATAAGTGGACACGGTTACGACCATTAGATGACTTGAGCGCCGCGGGCCGCGTGAGTTGCCAGAGCAACGCGTATCTCAAATCCGGTGCCCTGCCCGTCATTGGTGTGGACCTCACCCGTGGCTACCAAGCTACAGTTTTGCGCCTGGGAGATCCTATGAAAGCCTTTACCATTGTGGCCGTGGGCTCCTTGTCCACGCTGCGCGCCGGCGTCTCGATTGCCCAAAGTGGGCGCATGATGGACGGCAGTGGATGGATGGGGGGATACGGCGGCGTGTGGGGGCCAATCGTCCTTGTCGTGATCGTCGCGCTGGTTGTTTGGGCCGTCTTGCAACGCCGCAAGTGATCCGGCTCATGGCAGCTTGAGCTTTCGTCTCCGCGCGCAGGTTTTGTACGGCAGGAGGTGGCGCATGAAAGAACACAAACCCCCCGCCGAGGACAATTCCGCAACAATGCCGACGCATGATGAAATTGCTGATAAGGCCTACGACATCTATGTGAAGGAAGGGCGTCCTCGAGGACAGGCTGTGGCCAACTGGTCGGAGGCAGAGGCGGAGTTGAAGCCCACAACCGTCATCTCCGCGGCCCATGCCGAACCGGCCGTCAAGCACGCCGACAAGTCCGGCGACGCGCCTGCGGAGGAGCACTCCGGCCATCAGAACCACCACGCTCACATGGCGGTGGAATTCCGCAAGCGGTTCTGGATCTCCTTGGCTCTGACCCTTCCGATCCTTGCCCTCTCGCCCTTACTGCAGACGTTAGTGGGGCTGCGCGAGGCCGTAACCTTCACGGGCGATCTCTACGTTCTTTTTGCGTTCTCATCGGCTGTCTTCTGGTATGGCGGCTGGCCCTTCCTGAAGGGCATGATCAGCGAGGTTACCACCCTTAGGCCCGGCATGATGACGCTGGTGGCCGTGGCCATCAGCACCGCTTACCTGTACAGCAGTGCGGTGGTGTTCGGTCTGCCGGGCAAGATGTTCTTCTGGGAGCTCGCCACCCTGGTCGATATCATGTTGCTCGGCCACTGGATCGAGATGAAATCGGTGATGGGGGCCTCGAAGGCGCTGGAGGAATTGGCGAAGCTCATGCCGTCCGACGCCCACAAGCTCATGGCCGACGGCAGCGTTAAGGACGTGCCGCTCGGCGAGCTGGCGATGGATGACACGGTCCTGATCAAGCCCGGCGAGAAGATCCCTGCGGACGGTGTGATAGTGGCCGGCGAGAGCTCGGTCGATGAGGCGATGCTGACCGGTGAATCGACCCCTGTTTCCAAGAAAACCGGTGGCAAGGTCATTGGCGGGGCCATCAACGGGGAAGGCTCGCTGACGATCGAGGTCAAGGGCACCGGCAAGGACTCGTTTCTGTCGCAAGTCATCGACCTCGTCAAGCAGGCCCAGGAGAGCAAGTCAAAGACGCAGGACCTCGCCAACACCGCGGCCATGTGGCTCACCATCGTGGCCCTGGGGGGCGGCATTCTCACCTTCTTAATCTGGCAGGGTTTCACAGGCCAGGACTTCGCGTTTGCCATCGAACGCACCGTGACCGTGATGGTCATCGCGTGCCCGCATGCCCTTGGCCTCGCCGTGCCGCTGGTGGTGGCAGTGTCCACGGCACTGGCCGCGAAGCACGGCCTGCTCATTCGCAGTCGGATCGCTTTCGAGGCAGCCAGAAAGCTGGGAGCCATCATCTTCGACAAGACCGGCACGTTGACCGAGGGCCGCTTTGGCGTCACCGAAACGCTGGTGCTGAGCCATGACATCACCGAAGAAACACTGCGCAGCTACGCGGCCTCGGTGGATGAGCATTCCGCCCACCCTATTGCCAAGGCGATTGCCGCCGCATCAGACCAAAAGCTTCCGGTCGAAGGCTTCAACAGCATCACGGGAAAAGGCGCCGAAGGGACGGTCGAGGGCAAGGATATCAAGGTGGTCAGCCCTGGCTATCTGCGCGACCAGAACATCGTCATCACGGACACGCGTATCGGTACGCTGCAAGCGCAAGGAAAGACCGTAGTGTTCGTCCTCGTAGAGGGAAAGGTGAAAGGGGCGATCGCGCTCGCCGACATCGTTCGATCCGAGGCGAAGCAGGCCATCACTGTACTCAAGGCGTTCGGTATCCGCTGCCTGATGTTGACCGGCGATAACGAGGCGACGGCGAAATGGGTCTCGGAGCAGGTCGGGCTGGATGAATACTTCGCCGAAGTCCTGCCCCAGGACAAGGCCGCCAAGGTGAAAGAAGTCCAGGCTCGTGGTGTCCTGGTGGCCATGACAGGTGACGGCGTCAATGATGCCCCGGCGCTGGCGCAAGCGGACCTGGGCATCGCCATCGGAGCGGGCTCCGATGTGGCGGTCGAGACCGCCGATGTGATTCTGGTGCGGAGCAATCCGCTCGATGTCGTCGCCATCCTGGCGCTCTCCCGCGCCACCTACCGGAAGATGATTCAGAACCTGGTCTGGGCGACGGGCTACAACATCGTCGCTCTTCCGCTCGCCGCCGGCGCTCTTTACGCGTGGGGCGTGTTGCTCACGCCCGCGCTGGGCGCGGTGCTCATGTCCGCGAGCACGGTGATCGTGGCCATCAACGCGCGAATGCTGAAGCTGAAGACCGGGCCGAAGCCTCCAGGCAAAGCACAACTCCCGGCCGAGCCAAAACCCGCGTCCAGTGCCGAAGACAAGGCCGAGCTCAAGTCCGAAGCCGAGACCGAGACCGAGCCCAAACCCGAAGGCGCCAACCCTCACCCTGGAAGCCAACCTTAACCGACACATCAACGTGAGAACTGAAACTCAAGCGAATGCGGCTACAACAACTACGAATCGTCGAAAGAGGCATGACCATGAATGAAGCGACCACATCCATGAACAAAGACCCTGTGTGCGCAATGCCCGTGGACCCAGCGAAGGCTCTCCACGCCGAGCGCAATGGGAAGACGTTCTATTTCTGCAGCGAGCACTGCCGGGCAAAGTTCCTATCCTCCCCGGCCGGCACCAAACCAAAGGCCAAGTCTGGAGGACGCTGCTGTAGCTAAGAGCGCGGGGACGATGACGCGATTGACGGCGTCATGCCGGGCATCCGCGCCCGTCGCGCGACCGAGACCGAACAGTTGCGCACCCGGCAGGCTGCCCTCTCGAGACGACGAGGAACGAGGAACCCATGAAGACCAACACACTGACGCCGGCGCTGCTCGACACGATGGACGCCTACTGGCGCGCCGCCAACTACCTATCGGTGGGCCAGATCTACCTCTTTGACAATCCGCTGCTCAGGAGACCGCTGGCGCTCGCGGACGTGAAGCACATGCTACTCGGACACTGGGGCACGACCCCCGGGCAGAACTTCATCTACGTGCACTTGAACCGGGTAATCAAGAAATACGACCTCGACATGATCTACGTCTCCGGCCCCGGGCACGGCGGCCCGGCCGTCGTGGCCAACACGTATCTCGAGGGCACGTACAGCGAGATTTATCCCGACATCAGCCAGGATGAGGCCGGGCTGCAAAAGCTCTTTCTTCAGTTTTCCTTTCCCGGCGGCATTCCCAGCCACGCATCGCCGGAGTGCCCGGGCTCGATCCACGAGGGCGGCGAGCTGGGCTACTCGCTCAGCCACGCGTTCGGGGCGGTGTTCGACAATCCCGCGCTCGTCGTCGCCTGCGTCGTCGGCGATGGCGAGGCGGAGACGGGTCCGCTCGCCACGGCGTGGCATTCCAACAAGTTTCTCAATCCCGCCACCGACGGCGCCGTGCTGCCGATCCTGCATCTCAACGGCTACAAGATCGCCAACCCGACGATCCTCGCCCGCATCACGCGAGAGGAGTTGGAGCAGCTGTTCCGCGGCTACGGCTGGACACCCCTCTTCGCCGAAGGAGACGAGCCCGAGCTGATGCACGAGGCGATGGCAAGGGCGCTCGACACCGCCGTCGAGCACATCAAGGCGATCCAAGAGGACGCCCGCGTTCACGGCAACCCCAGCCGTCCGCGCTGGCCGATGATCATCCTCAACTCACCCAAGGGCTGGACGGGCCCGAAGGTGGTGGGTGGCCTACAGGTCGAGGGCACGTTTCGGGCGCATCAGGTTCCGCTCCACCCACGAGCCCATCCCGAACACCTCAAGCTGCTCGATGCTTGGCTGAGGAGCTACCGGCCAGAGGCGCTCTTCGATGAGCGGGGCCGCTTGAAGTCGGAGCTGGCCGATCTCGCGCCCAAGGGGAATCGACGCATGGGCGCCAATCCGCACGCCAACGGCGGCATGCTGCTTCAGGATCTGCGGATGCCGGATTTCCGCGAGTACGCAGCCGACGTGCCCACGCCCGGGGTGCGCGGCATTGGCGACACACGCGTGCTCGGGCCGTTCCTGCGCGATGTGGTGAAGCTCAACAGTGAGCAGCGAAACTTTCGGATCTTCGGACCGGACGAGACGGTCTCCAACGGCCTCGGAGCCGTCTTCGAGGTGACCAACCGTCAATGGGACGCCGCGACCCTGCCGAACGACGAGTTTCTCGCGCCGGCCGGACGCGTGCTCGACTCGATGCTCAGCGAGCACCAGTGCGAGGGCTGGCTCGAGGGCTACCTGCTCACCGGGCGGCACGGAGTCTTCAACTCCTACGAGGCGTTCATCCACATCGTCGATTCGATGTTCAACCAGCACGCCAAGTGGCTGACGGTCACGGCGGATCTGCCGTGGCGGCGCAAGATCGCCTCGTTGAACTACCTCCTGGCTTCGCACGTCTGGCGCCAGGACCACAACGGGTTCACGCACCAAGATCCCGGCTTCGTCGACCTCGTCGTGAACAAGAAGGCCGAGGTGGTGCGAGCTTATTTTCCGCCGGACGCCAACTGTCTGCTCTCGGTGATGGACCACTGCCTGCGCAGCCGCCATTACGTGAACCTCGTGATCGCGGGCAAGCACCCGGCGCCGCAGTGGCTGACGATGGACGCCGCCGTCACGCACTGCACGGCGGGCATCGGGATTTGGCAGTGGGCCTCGAACGACCAGGGCGCTCTGCCCGACGTCGTCATGGCCTGCTGCGGCGACGTGCCTACGCTGGAGACGCTCGCCGCCGTCTCCATCATGCGCGAGCACCTCCCCGACCTGAAAGTCCGGGTGGTCAACGTCGTCGACCTCATGAGGCTGCAGCCGCAATCCGAGCACCCGCACGGGCTCAGCGACACCGACTTCGACGAACTCTTCACCAAGGACAGGCCGGTCATCTTCGCCTTCCACGCCTATCCGTGGCTGATCCACCGCCTCACCTACCGCCGCACCAATCACGAGAACATCCACGTCCGCGGTTACAAGGAGGAGGGAACGATCACCACGCCCTTCGACATGACGGTGCTGAACGACATGGACCGCTTCCATCTCGTAATCGACATCATCGACCGCGTGCCGCAAACCGGCGCCAGGGGCATCGCCCTGAAGCAGCAGATCAAAGAGAAGCGGGTCGAGCACAAGCGATACATCGACAAGCACGGCCAGGACATGCCGGAGATCCGGAACTGGAAGTGGCGATTGCACCATGCATAGGTTCACACAACTCTGGAAAAGTCTGCGGTCGACCTTCTGGTTCCTGCCGACGCTGATGGTCGCCGCTGGCGTTGCCCTCGCGGTTGTTTTGGTCGACACGGAACCCGCTGTGAGCAGCCAATGGCTGGCCCAATGGCCGCGCCTGTTCGGGGCGACTCCGGAAGGCGCACGCCAGCTGTTGGCCACGATTGCCGGTTCGATGATGACCGTCATAGGCGTGACGTTCTCCATGACATTGGTCGCGCTGGCGTTGGCCTCGAGCCAATACACCTCGCGCATCCTGCGAAATTTCATGCGCAGCCGCGTAACGCAGAGCACGCTCGGGATTCTCGCGGGCATTTTCGCTTATTGCCTGATCGTGTTGCACACCATTCGCGGTGGCGTCGGCGAAGCGGTGTTTGTTCCGGGCCTGGCGTTGTTCTTCGCATTTGTGCTGGCCCTCGGCGGTGTTGGTGTCCTCATTTACTTTATTCATCACATCGCCTCGTCGATCCAGGCTTCCAGCATCATCGCCTCGGTCGCTGAGGAAACCATCGCAGCCATTGAACGCCTCTTTCCGGCGCAACTGGGACATGCACCCGATGACGATATAGACCAGGTGCCCCAGTCTCTGGAGGAGATGACGTGGCACCCCATGCCGGCGAAGACGTACGGTTACATTCAGGACGTGGATAATGCGGCGCTCCTGCGCCTGGCGCAGGACAAGAAGACTGTCGTGCGGATGGAGCGCGGTATCGGCGAGTTCGTCGTCCAAGATACCGCGTTGGCATCGCTAGCTCTGGAAGATCTGCCGGATCAAGAGACGATTGCCGTCCTCAATGCGTCATACATCATCAGCAGCTACCGCACCGTGGATCAGGACCCGGCCTTCGGTGTCAGACAGATCGTGGACATGGCATTGAAGGCACTTTCACCTGGCGTCAATGACACCTCGACGGCCGTGATGTGCGTGGACTACCTGACGGCGATTTTGGCTCGGCTGGCTGCCCGGAAGTTCCCGGCGTTGCGCCGCTACGACGGAGACGAATTGCGCGTGATCGCCAAGGTACCAACGTTTGAATCTCTGCTGAGCTCAGCGTTCGACCAGATTCGCAGGAACGCCGAAGGCAATGTCTCCGTCATGTCGCGCATGCTCGGGGCATTCGATGCCATCGGCAGTCAGACTGATAGCCCGCGCCGCCGGCTAGCGCTGCGTGAACAGATGCAGAGGATAGGCGAGCTGGCCGATCGCACCATCGACTCCGCACACGATCGCGCCTGGCTGGAGGCACAGCTGATGCGTGTGCGCAAAGCGCTCGAAGCTGGGCCGGTTGTGTGCGCAGGCGAAGAGAAAAGAATCGCCCCATGAAATCGGACCGGGAAATGGCAAGCCAAACCCCGTTAGCGAACTTCGGCGTCGTCGTCTCTGTCCGCGGCAGCGTCGTGGATGTTCGGTTCGACGAGCGTCTGCCGTCGATTTAC